>ERZ1740059.832-NODE-832-length-15697-cov-4.057537_pt1 | contig 15697 bp, 14 predicted proteins | sample MGYA00581744_ERZ1740059 | MGnify/ENA primary metagenome ERZ1740059 (study PRJEB43018, sample SAMN04849738) | marine metagenome | isolation source: floating plastic debris | place: Pacific Ocean | collected 2008-08-28 | study: EMG produced TPA metagenomics assembly... | reverse complement strand
TTGATGTTCCCAGAATCTTCGATTCTGGACGAAGCATAGCTTCGTGTCCCCCAGTAAAACCAAATAAGTAACTTTGATGAATCGAATTTATTATCATTTGGGAATACCAAAGCCTCACGAGATAACAACAATTTAACGATTTTAAAAATATGAAAAAATTCCGCCTAGCAATCAATACCAGACGGAAAAGAATTATCAATTAACAGCTAACGTAATTATTAACTGCCTATTATCTATTGCTTTACGCTTTAGCTTCTTGACGTGCTTTAGCTTCAGCAATTACTTCTTCAGCGACGTTCTTAGGACATGGTGCATAGTTACCAAATTCCATAGAAAATTGACCGCGACCAGAAGTCATAGTACGCAAATCACCAATGTAACCAAACATTTCACTCAAAGGTACGTCGGCTTTGATGCGGACACCCATAGGAGTAGAATTTTGAGACTTGATCATGCCACGACGACGGTTGAGATCGCCAATCACATCTCCCATATGGTCATCAGGAGTAAATACGTCTACATTCATTATAGGCTCAAGAATTTGAGGCCCTGCTTTTGGTAACGATTGACGATAGCCAGATTTAGCAGCAATTTCAAAAGCGATCGCACTTGAATCTACAGGGTGATAAGAACCATCTTTGAGGGTTACTTTCAAATCCACACAAGGGAAACCAGCTAGAACACCTTTTTCAATGCTATTGGCAAATCCTTTTTCTACCGCAGGCCAAAATTCACGAGGAACATTACCACCAGTAACTTTAGACTCAAACTCAAACCCAGAACCAGGTTCGCCAGGCTCAATAGTATAGTCTATTTTACCAAACTGACCAGAACCACCAGACTGTTTCTTGTGGGTATAGCTATCTTCAATTACCTTGGTAATAGATTCGCGATAGGCTACTTGAGGCTTACCTACTTCTACTTCTACGCCGTGAGTACGCTTGAGAATATCTACCTTAATATCAAGATGAAGTTCTCCCATACCTTTGATGATGGTTTCACCACTGTCATAGTCTGTTTCAACATAGAAAGAAGGATCTTCTTGAACCATCTTACTAAGAGCAGTACCCATTTTCTCAGAAGCACCCTTATTTAAAGGAGTTACTGCGATCGAGATTACAGGCTCTGGGAAAACCATCGGCTCTAGAGTAGCAGGGTTTTTGGGATCGCAAAGAGTGTGTCCAGTTTGGATGTTTTTCAAGCCAACGATCGCAATAATATCTCCTGCTTGGGCAGTATCAATCTCTTCGCGAGAGTCAGCGTGCATCTCTACCATCCGTCCAACACGCTCAGTTTTACCTGTAGCAGTATCTAGAACAGATTCGCCTTTATTCAACGTACCAGAATAGATACGAGTAAAGGTCAATGCACCATAACGGTCATCCATAATTTTGAATGCCAAAGCACGGAAAGGTCTTTCTGGGTCAACGATGGCATATTCGCCAGTCTCGTTTCCATCCAAGTCAACTTCTGGCTGAGGATTGACTTCTGTTGGATTGGGTAGATAGTCCACAACCGCATCCAAGACATTTTGTACGCCTTTGTTTTTAAAAGAAGAACCACAGTAAGTAGGGAAGAAAGCTAGTTCGCGAGTACCTTTGCGAATACAACCTTTAATTTCATCGATGGTAAGCTCTTCTCCTTCGAGATATTTCTCCATCAATTCATCATCTTGTTCCACTGCAGTTTCTATAAGCTGCTCGCGATACATCGCTACATCATCAGCCATGTCTGCGGGAACATCTTGGATTTCAAAGTTTTCTGGTAAGCCAGAATCATCCCATACCCAAGCTTTTTCAGTTAATAAATCGACAACACCCACGAAATCATTTTCGATTCCAATAGGCAACACCATAATCAAAGGAGTAGCGGCAAGAATTTCCTTAACTTGTTTGCAGACGCTATAAAAATCTGCACCAGTACGGTCTAACTTGTTGACGTAAATGATTCGCGCTACTTTTGATTCGTTAGCATAACGCCAGTTAGTTTCAGACTGAGGCTCGACCCCACCCGAACCACAGAACACACCAACACCACCATCAAGCACCTTTAAGGAACGATAGACTTCAATAGTGAAATCTACGTGACCAGGAGTGTCGATGATATTCAACTGATGGTCTTTCCAAAAACAGCTTGTTGCAGCAGACTGAATAGTGATACCACGCTCTTTTTCTTGATCCATGAAGTCAGTGGTTGCTTCTCCATCATGTACCTCACCGATTTTGTGGCTTTTTCCAGTAAGCTTGAGGATTCTTTCAGTGGTTGTTGTTTTACCTGCATCTACATGAGCGAAGATGCCTATGTTCCGATATCGAGAAAGGTCTTTCATTTTTGTCTATATTTTTATGATTAATAATGACCTCGCGATCGCGCCCTACCTATTGTCAGTTACCTTAAAGGTTATATAACCTTCCTAGTACTGGCTCGCATAGCTTACCGAGAGGTAATCGCTGTTTAGGTGCTATTGAATGAGGTCATGAAATAGTGCATATCTAACCCCGTTAGGGTTTCGATTTCACCCCTAAATAATGGGTGTTGTGCAGCCAATCTAATTTCTGATGGCAACGATGCCCATTATAAGGCTAATTGTTAAATAATGATAAGATATATTGATTTTGAAGTATAGTTTGAAATCACTAAAGCTTATAGCTGATATCCGAACACCACTGCAATTCTCTCAATTTCCCACCAAATATTTAACTAGCTCATAAGCTGAACTAATTTTTGGCACCCAAGCCACTGCCACGATTCTAAATGAAGTACAACACCTTGTTGGTAAACAATGTCTTTCCCTAGCGCGCTGTCTGCGAAGTAACGATTGGGTTTGACTGAGTTATATATTCATTACGTAGCCATATCTAGATATTCATTGTTCCTTGCGTCTGTAGAGAGAGGCTGTCTTTTATTTACTAAAGTTAGTATAGCTTGTTTTTTTATAAGTCAATGAAATTACAGACGTATTTAATCTTTAAATTCACAGTTATTGATAGTTAATGATTATTAGTTTACTGTTGGCTCTCGATCTGAGAAAATTGAAAGCACAATAAAAAGCAACTATAACAACACTCAACTCATACATAAGAAGAAAGAATATGGCAGACACTCCCGCAACAAAAGAAGAATTAGCAGAACTAATTGTTGAGTTTGAAAAATATCGCGATCGCTTGGTTGATGAAACAATGGAAGCTGCTAAAAAAGCCAAACTTTCTAAAAAAGCAACCATGGCAAAATTAGAGCCACAGCTTGCAGAAATTGATGCCAGGTTAGCCAGAATACGCGAACAACAGGCTAATTTGACTGCTGATAATTAATCATGAACATGACTCGCAATAGCCCCCTTCCAGCTTTTTCTCACGACGAAGCAGACGAACTAAGAGCCAGCATAAACAGCCAAATTGCTCAAGAAACTTTGGATCGCCATGACCAAAATCTAATTCAGCAAATGATTGAATGTCTGGGAGATACCAGAGGTTTAGTCAGATTATATTATGCCGAAACTTTGGGAAAAGTAATCAAACAACCTGCGGTTGAACAGTTAATTGATGCTTTGTTAAATCATCCTAATGTAGTAGTAAGACGTGCAGCAGGAAAAACCCTCACGCTGATTGAAGATCCCCAAGCTGTACCTCATTTGATCTATGCACTGCTCAACGATAAAGATACAGTAGTGCAGGCTTCTGCTATTGGCGCACTGGCTCGTATAGGGGAAGCTTCAGATATCCCTTTGCTGGACATATTAGCTTCGGCTGACTCGACAGAAAGTAATAAAGGACATGCTGCTTGGGCGTTGGCATTTATCGGCTCAAAAGCCAAAGAACAACTCTATGCAGTCTACAACTCCGACTCCCCCGAAGTTCGTGCAGCAGTAGTAGGTGCGATCGCAAAAGTTGCAGAAGAAAATCGAGAAGATACCAAGGCGTTGAATTTATTGGTTGAATCCTTAAACGACAGTGCAGCAAATGTTCGTAGTGAAGCAGCAGCAGTGTTAGGAAATCTAAAATATGAGCCAGCGATTCCTGTTTTGACGGAATTACTTAATCATTCAGAAGGAGAAACCCGCAAGTCAGCAGCATTATCCCTAATGAAAATAGGCGATCGCAATTCTATTGAACCGTTACAGATTGCTTTAGAAAAAGAGAGTGAAGAAGGAGTTGAAAAAGCGATCGCCTTGGCTATTTCTCTGTTAGAAAGACAGACAGAAGAAGATGATTGGTAAGTAAAAATAAACTATCAAATTACCGTTTGGCGATCGCTATAAAAAAATAGAGTAAAATATAATCAAACTACTCGATTTCCCATTCTCTACATTTGAGCATGACAAATGATTGAAACTATAGACATTAGAGCCTTAACTAATCCAATCACCGATCAACAGTTCGAGCAGTTATGCGCTCAAAATCAAGATATAAAATTCGAGATGACGAGCCAGAGAGAATTAATCGTAATGTCACCAACAGGTAGTGAGAGTGGAAGACAGAATGGTAATTTATTTGGACAAATATGGTACTGGAATCGTCAGAATAAACTAGGAGTTGTGTTTGATTCTTCGACTGGTTTTGCTCTACCAACCGGTGCCAAACGTTCTCCTGATGTTAGCTGGATTGAAATCACTCGCTGGAATGAATTAACTCAAAAACAAAAAAGAGGATTTGCACCCATAGCACCCGATTTCGCGTTGGAATTATTGTCTCCAAATGATCGCCTGCTCGATACGCAACGAAAGATGCAAGAATATCTAGAATGTGGAGTCAAATTGGGTTGGTTAATCTATCCCGATGAAACCAGAGTCGAAATTTATCGTCAGGGAAAAGACGTTGAGATTCTTAATTCTCCAATTAGTTTATTAGGTGAAGATCTTATGCCTGGGCTAGTTGTAGAGTTGGATGAAATATTCAACAGCTTGTTTTTAAGCGCGATCGCAATTCAATTAATTCATTACAGGCTGCTTTAGAAAAAGAGAGTGAAGAGGGAGTGAAAAAAGCGATCGCTCTTGCTATTTCTCTGTTAGAAAGACAGAAAAAAGATGATGATTGGTAAGTTTGCTTAAGCACCCCTAACCCGAAATTTTGGGGAGCTAAAATGAAAGATTAATAAACTGCTTTACGATCACTTTATTTTTGTTGAAGGTGGAGAAAAGCGATCGCATTTAAAATGGAAATATATTTAACTCGCAGCATTTATGTGATTAATTTCTGATGACTACTACAACTTCAAAAAACCTATATTCCTTTGAAGAATATCTACAGCACGAGCTAGATCCAGATAACCGCTATGAATTAGTAGACGGCAAACTAGAATTAATGAATCCTCCAACTTTTCGCCATATCTTAATTTGTGATTTTATTCGAGATGCTTTTAAGGCAGAAATAAACCGTCTTCAGTTACCCTGGCTAGCAATGCGAGAAGGAGGAATAAGAACAGGATGGCGCAAATCTCGTATTGCGGATGTGTATGTAGTAGAAAAAGAACCAGTCATGAGTTCGCTGGATGAATCAGGAGTTTTGTCTACGCCCCCTTTGTTGGTAGTGGAGGTAATCAGCCCTGAATCAATCAAAAGAGATTACCGCTACAAGCGATCGGAATATGCAGCGATAGGTATTAATGAATATTGGATTGTCGATCCGATGCAGCAGCAGGTTACAGTTTTGGTTTTGGATGAGGGTTTATATGAGGAAACTGTTTTTACATCCGAACAAGAATTAGTTTCTCCTGCTTTTGCGGAAATTAATTTAACTCCCAAACAGATTTTTACTGCAGAAGATGTTTAAATTAAGAGCTTTTCAATACTAATCGCTTAAGGTTTGGAATTATTATGTACGGCGGTGTTCTTCTGGAACGGTAACAGAAACACCATTAGGAGTAAATTTAATCTTGCCACCAAGCCTTTCAATATTATCGATGGCTCTCTGGCGAGTCACATCATCTTTAGCATTGGTCAATAATTGAAACCAGGAACCTATTTGTGCCTCAACACTGTCAGGATTATCAGCTAAAAACTTTGACATTGCTTTCATGCGAGCAGCAACTGCTTTGCTGCGATTGTCATCGTAGTAGCTTGCCCATTCAATGCCATTATCGTAAGATGCTTTAGCAGCAGCATCATCTCCAAAAAACAACAGTTCGTCTATGGCTTTGTATACCCATAAAAAATAAGAGTCAGGATGAGATTGAGGCATAATAGATGATAATCCTTCTTCAATTAGTGCGGTACTTTGTTGTGGATTTCCTGCAAATATAGAAGTAGCTGGAGACATATAAAAATAGGCTTTGACGAAGCGAGGATCGTTTTTAACTATTGTTTTGAAATAATTTGTAGTAGCACTATAGCCAGTATTTTGTCGCACATCGCTATCGCCAAAGTAAACTAAAAACCTTAAAAATGCCCAGTCAGCTATTAAATTTCCATAACCGAAATTAGGAGTTTTTGCCAGAAAACTTGCTGTAGTTTTTTCTTTTAATTCTTGCCGATTAGATTCTTGTTGATTGGCTTTTTTCGATGTGTTTACCTGTGGTTTCTGTAACGATATGATACCAGCAGTTAAACCAAGAGTTATCGATATATTTAAAACTAATTTTACTGCTTTTAATTTCATTTTAACTGCTAAATAAATACTAATCTAAACAACATAACTAATGAATAGAATTTCCACCACTGCAAGAACCATCTGTTTGAGCAATTACACTGGAAGTTGTTCCATTTTCATCTACGCTTGATGCAATGCATAGCGTTTGGCTGTAGTTGGGCACACTGTAGTAAACTCCTATAGAAAAATCTCTTGCGCCCGAATTATCGGGATCTGTTGCGTAGGCAGTATGGATTGCTTTACTTCCGTTGGCTGTATTGTCTGCAGTGTAAGAGTAATATTGCCCCACGGAATTTACTCCTAATTCTTGTAAATTGCTGTCGCTGTAAAATGATTGAGTTTCAAAATGATAAGCTTGTTGAGAGTGAGCAATTGCTCCCAAACCAGTCTTTGCTTCAGTCTCTCTAGCTTTGCCAATTTGCGCTACATAATTTGGCAAAGCAACAGCGGATAATACACCAACAATGATAACTACAACCAATAGCTCAATCAAAGTAAATCCCTTATTTTTGCTCAATAAATTTATGATTAATATTTTATTTAATTGCTTTTTCATCGCTTTTTCTTTAATATTAACTTTTAAAAAAATAGCCAGGAAAATTACTTTATGAAGTAGTATTCCTGGCTGACTATAAATATATAAATAGCTAAATAAATTAGCCGATGGAATTACCAGTAGAACAGGTCATAGCACTGGTACTTGTATCATAAGCAGCAGCCGAACCTACGGTTGAAGCAGCCGCAGATGTATCTTTAGCTGTAGCAATACATAAAATAGAATCAAATCTTCCCGAATTATAGCTAGCGCCAGAAGCAAAATCTCTAACCCCAGAGTTATCTGGATCGTCACCATTTGCAGTAAAGGTGGTAGACGTCGCATCACCAGAAGTAGTAGCAAAAGTATAGAAATCGCGACCAGGAACAACTCCTAGAGCATTTTCAGTTTCTGTCCATGCATCAGCAGCAACAGAAGCCGTGGGATTAAAGAAAGTTGCAGATTCCAAACGATAAGCTTGTTGAGAACGATTCAATGCACCCAAAGCAGTTTTAGCTTCAGACTCGCGAGCTTTTCCAACTTGACCTAATAAGTTAGGTAGAGCCACAGCAGCTAGCACACCGATGATAATTACAACAACTAATAATTCGATTAATGTGAAACCTTTTTCGCCTTTTTTGTTGTTTAGGTTTTGTAGTAATTTAGCAGCAAATACGTTATTCATGTCTATATCCTTCAATTAATAAATGTTTGTGTTTTGTGTGTTTGTTTTAGGTTTTTCTTTCCTATTTAAAAAGTACCCCAATGATCTATAAAACATATCAACTCAAAGATATTTTTTTTATGGTTATTTGCTAGTAATAAATTGTGTTTGAGCAGTGATTTAGATCGCATGGAATCGTGATTAGAATGATTTTCTGGAGAATTAGGGGAATACTAATTTTAAGCTAATAGATTTACCATATCTTTAATGAATTATTTACAACTGCAGCATCAAGCCACAGAGTTCCTAGAACAAGATCTTTATGAACAATCAATTGCTATTTACGAAAAATGTATAGAAATAAAGCCTAAAGAACTGAGTAACTATTGGCATCTTGGATTGACGTTAATGCTCCAGGGAGATGAACACTTAGCTGAAACAGTATGGACATCAGTTTTTCTTCAAGCAAATCCAGAACAATTAGACAATTTGGTAACGGATCTGGTCAAGACTTTAAACAGGGCAGCACTCAAATACTTAAAATCTGAACGCTTTTCTGAGGCTGAAAAGCTTTATTTATCAATATTAGAACTTGATTCAGATTACACAGATGCTTATGTTGGTCTGGGTCACATTCAAATTGAAAGTGAAAACTTTGAGCCAGCAGTAGAAACTTTTACACGGTTTATTGAGTTAGATCCAAATTTTTCGACTGCTTACTATAATCTTGGGTTTTCTCTTCATAATTTACAAAAATATGAGGAGGCAATCCCAAAGTTTCAGCAAGCTATCATTTTAGACAATGGTCATGTCGGTGCCTACTATCATTTGGGAAGCTGTTTTGAAAAACAAAAAAAATATCTCGATGCAGCCAGTAGCTTCAAAAAAGCTATAGATCTAGCTCCTAACTACAGCGATGCTTATTTTAGATTAGCTAATTGCCTGTATAGATCCAAAAAATACGGTCAAGCCATTAGCTATTACAAACAGGCTCTCGAAATAAAGCCTGATAACCCTTTCTTATTGTCTGGACTTGCTAATTGTATGGATGCAACTGGTAAAACAGAAGCAGCTATCGAATACTTAAATAAAGCCATTAAAATTAATCCTTATTTAGATGTGGGTTATCACAATTTGGCTTTTTGCTTGAGAAATCAAGGTAAAATAGCAGAAGCTATTATTAATTTTAAAAAAGCAGTTGAACTAAATCCCGATTGGATTGAGCCTAGATATCAGATAAAAAAACTAAATGAAGCTATTAAAGCTGGTTATTATCCAAAAATAAATAACGGATATAATGTTTGGGACGCAATGCTATTCAAAGATGATAATGTTTATCGTCTCTTATATTTAGGTGGTAGTGCTAAAGCTTATCCTTTTTGGTCTGTAGGAGAAATGGCAATGGCAACTTCGACAGACTTTAAACAATGGCAATATCAAGGTGTAATACTTGAGCCTATTATCGACCGTGAATGGGAAAGCGGTAGAATCTTAGCAGGTAGCATCTATAAAGAAAATAACAATTATTACTTATTTTATTCTGCTGCTTCATCAGAGAAAATATTAACAGAAAAGATTGGTTTGGCTACATCAAAAGATGGAATTAATTGGGAAAGACGCTCTTCTACTCCGTTTCTAGAATTGGATGAAGATTATTATGGTACATATAGCAGCCATCTAAAAGGAAAGAAAGTACAGCACGTTCCCTGGAGAGATCCTTACATTGTCAAAGATCCTAATTCAGGGAAATACTAAATGTTCCTGACGACATCCTTAAAAGGAGAAGATTTATTTAATAAAGGCTGCATTGGTCAAGCCGTTGCAGATCGAATTGACGGTGATTACAAATTATTGCCACCAGTTCTCGTACCGTTGCTAGATAAAAATAATCCTCAAGAGTCTATTTATGCAGAATTAGAAAGACCTCAAATAATTTATCGTAATGGTAAATATAATCTATTCTTTTCTACTGGAGTCCAGCACCTCAATCCAAAGTGGATTAAAAAAGTAGGTAGAGAAAGGCTTACTGAATCTTCTTTATACTGGTACACGTCAGATAAAATTACTGGTCCTTTTGAACCAGTTTCCGAAAAACCAGTAGTTCAAGGTAGTGAAAATACTGGTTTGTATGGAACTAGTCTCATAGAAGGTTTGGATGGCAATTATTTTGCTTGTGGTACTGATTTTCAGAGCAAAACTTTGGTAGTTTCGCCAGAATTTCCTGTAATCTGGGAAGGCAATCATCTGGAAATAATAGTAGATCGAAAGTAAAAGATATGCAATTGTCTATTTTAATTTTATAAGGAGATAGTTCAACGGCATTTTGTTTTGATTAATAAAAAAATGCGATCGCTTTAGTCACTATTGGTTGAGAAGTTAAACTAAAAGTCCCCCACGCTTGGGGGATTTAGGGGGCTATATCAACAAGTCGCTATGCTTTGCTTCCCCCTAGCCCCCCAACTCTGGGGGGAACAATTGAATGATGATTAATGTTGATTTGTCGGAAATGCGATCGCTTTAATCCACTTTTTTTAATTGTTGGTTGAGAAGTTAAATTACAAGTCCTCTATGTTTGGGAGATTTAGGGGGCTATATTAGTAAATCGCCAGATAAATCATGAGCCGTAAGCCTAGAATTCGTAGGACAACTCCAGAAATAGAAGAAGCTGCACGTAGATTAAGAAAGAATATGACTTCCGCAGAAGCGCATTTGTGGTCAGCTTTGAAGGGTAAACAGCTCGCAGGATTAAAATTTCGTCGTCAGCATCCTGTAGGAAGTTTCATTTTAGATTTTTATTGTCCTGCTTGTAAGTTAGTGATAGAAGTCGATGGGGAAATTCATAATTATCAAACTGATCGCGATCGCGCTAGAACTTCTAAGTTGGAGGAACATGGTTATACTGTTTTGAGATTTAGAAATGAACAGGTATTGAATAATTTGCCTGAAGTTTTAGTAGAGATTAAGCAAACTATTTTGCCCCCCTAGCCCCTCAACTTTGGGGTGAACAGATTAAATAGTGTTTGATGTCAATTAATGGAAAATGCGATCCGTTTAATCCTTTTCTTTTAATTGTTAGCTGAGATGCTAATCTAAATGTCCCCCACTCTTGGGGGATTTAGTGGGCATTTACCATTGACATTATTTTGCCCCCCTAGCCCCCCAACTCTGGGGGGAACAATTAAATAGTGTTACATGTTGATTTGTCGGAAATGCGATCGCTTTAATTTGCTTCTTTATAATGTTGGTTGAGAAGTTAAATTAAAAGTCCCCCAGAATTGGGGGATTTAGGGGGCTATATCAACATTTGCCAAATCATGAGAATATTCTCATTTTTCTTTTGAACAACTTTTATTTAAAAAAGATATATTGAAAATAAGCAACGAATTTAATTTCTGCTTGCACAGGTAAACAAGGCGACACTATTGTCGTGTTACCAAGAATTAACAGGTAGGAAAAATATCAAGGGGTAAAGATAACAAGTAAATCTCAAACCTTACAAAGCTATCTAAAAAACTCTAAATGAAGTGTATTCCAGACTGCTTTTTGATTGGCCATTTGACATTAGGATGAAAAAATATCATTGTTCGTCTTTGATTATTAAATATCCAATAGCTGACTAAACCTAATGTCTTCAATGCTGTGGTTGGCAACATAAAACGACAACAGTTAGATTTCATAGATTCATTATCTTACTCAAAATTCACGAGGAGCAAGTAACAGATCATGGTTCAAGCTTTATCTTCCCCAGAAAATTTTGTAAATGATGCTTTAAATCCAGAAGAATTAAGCAAGATTGATGCGTATTGGCGTGCCTGTAACTATCTCGCCGTTGGCATGATATACCTGCGGGATAATCCTCTACTCAAAGAACCTTTAAAATCAGAACACATCAAACAACGTTTACTAGGACATTGGGGTTCATCTCCTGCTCTGAGTTTTACTTATGTTCATCTCAATCGTTTAATCAAAAAATATCATCTCAATTCTATCTTTATTGCTGGGCCAGGACACGGCGCACCAGGAGTATTAGCACCCGTATATTTGGAAGGGACGTATTCCGAAGTCTATCCCGACAAGAGCGAAGATGCAGAGGGGATGCAGAAGTTCTTTATACAGTTCTCTTTTCCTGGCTATATTGGCAGTCATTGCACCCCTGAAACCCCTGGTTCGATCCACGAAGGGGGAGAATTGGGCTACAGTGTATCCCATGCTTTTGGCGCAGTGTATGACAATCCCGACTTAATTGCCGCCTGTGTTGTGGGGGATGGAGAAGCAGAAACAGGCCCGTTAGCAACGGCATGGCATTCCAATAAATTCCTCAATCCTATTCGCGATGGGGCAGTATTGCCAATTCTGAATCTCAATGGTTACAAAATTGCTAACCCGACAATTCTGGCTCGTATTAGCCCAGAAGAATTAGAAAGTCTATTTCAAGGCTATGGCTATACTCCTTACATTGTTGAAGGTTCAGACCCCGAAACCATGCACCAAAAAATGGCAGCGGTCATGGAAGAGTGTGTAATTAGGATTCGGGAATATCAAGAAGAAGCTCGTACCAAATATAAGGCTTTTCGTCCTCGTTGGCCAATGATTATTCTGCGTACTCCTAAAGGCTGGACAGGGCCTCAAGAAGTAGATGGGCACAAGGTTGAAGGCTTTTGGCGATCGCATCAAGTACCAATGGGGGGAATGCATTCTAATCCCGAACATGTAAAGCTTTTAGAACAGTGGATGAAGGGTTACAAGCCAGAAGAACTGTTTGACGAGAATGGTACTTTAATTCCTGAGTTAAAAGAGTTAGCACCCCTTGGGACTAAACGCATGGGTGCCAATCCCATCGCTAACGGTGGTTTGCTCAGAAAAGATTTAAAATTACCCAACTTTGCCGACTATGAAGTGGCAATGGACAAGCCTGGAATAGTGGAAGTAGAAAACACTAGAGTATTGGGCAAATTTCTGCGGGATGTCATGGAACAAAATATGACGAACTTTCGCGTTTTTGGTCCTGATGAAACTGCTTCTAACCGCCTACAAGATATTTACGAAGTAACCAAGAAAACCTGGATGGCGGATTACTTGCCAGAAGATGAAGATGGTGGTCAATTGTCTCCCGATGGTAGGGTAATGGAGATGTTGAGCGAACATACCCTTGAAGGGTGGCTAGAAACTTATTTACTAACGGGTAGGCATGGCTTTCTTCATAGCTATGAAGCATTTGTCCATGTGATTGATTCAATGTTTAACCAGCATGCCAAATGGTTAGATATTTGCAAAAAACACGTTCCTTGGCGCGCTCCTGTTTCTTCTCTTAACCTGATGCTGTCTTCTTTGGTTTGGAGACAGGATCACAATGGTTTTTCCCATCAAGATCCAGGTTTTGTGGATTTGGTAACGAATAAAAGTGCCGATGTTACCAGAATTTATTTTCCCCCTGATGCTAACTGTTTGCTATCTGTAGCAGATCACTGTTTGCGGAGTAAAGATTATATCAACGTTATCGTTGCCGACAAACAAAATCACCTCCAATATCTAACAATGGATGAGGCGATAAAACACTGTACTAAGGGTAGTGGTATTTGGGAATGGGCGAGTAACGATGACTGTGGCAAAGAAGCTGATGAGCCTGATGTGATTATGGCTTGCTGCGGAGATATTCCGACTATGGAGTCTTTAGCCGCCACAGCAATTCTGCGGGAAGAATTTCCCGAACTCAAAGTTAGGTTTATTAATGTAGTCGATTTGTACAAATTACAGTCAGAAGGAGAACACCCCCATGGATTATCTAATAAAGAATTTGATATTTTGTTTACTCCTGATAAGCCAGTCATCTTTAACTTCCACGGATATCCCAGGTTAATTCACAAGTTGGCTTATCGTCGTACTAAACAAGAACGCATCCATGTCAGAGGCTATAAGGAAGAAGGAAATATTAATACACCTTTGGAATTAGCCATACTCAATCAAATTGATCGCTTTAATTTGGTAATCGATGTCATAGATCGCGTACCCAAACTTGGTTCTAAAGCCGTATATGTCAGAGAAAGAATGAGAAACGAGATTATTGATAATCTCAACTATGCTCACGAACAAGGTATGGATAAGCCTGAAGTGGTTAATTGGAAATGGCAATTTTAAAAGGGTAGAGAATGAAGCAAATAGATTGAAGTAAATGGATAATTTATATCTTTCTGATGCTTGTGATTCCTAATACTATTTGAAACTTGGAATGTGATAGATATTTTTTGTAGGGGCGAAGTCAATTCGCCTTTACAATTTTATAGTCTAGAAGCACGTATTTTGATGGCAAAATTACTCAAAGATATTCAACAAGTCGAAGTAAAAAGCCGCAGCGATCTAAGGAAATGGTTACAGGACAATCATTTTCAAGAAAAAGGAGTATGGTTAGTTACTTACAAAAAAATAAGCAAGTACTATCTCTCTTATACAGATATCGTCCAAGAATGTCTTTGTTTTGGTTGGATTGATAGTTTGCCTCGAAAATTAGATGAGATTAGGACTATGCTCTATATTTCCCCCAGAAAGCAGGGTAGCAATTGGTCAAAAGTAAACAAAGAATATGTAGCCAAGCTAGAACAAGCAAAATTATTACACCCAGCAGGAATAGAAAAAATAGAACTAGCAAAGCAAGATGGTTCTTGGTCGTTTTTGGATGATGTTGAGGCTTTAATTATACCCAGAGATCTTCAGTTAGCTTTCTCAGGCAATCAAATGGCTTTGGAGAACTGGAATGCTTTTCCTCGATCTGCTAAAAAAGGCATTTTAGAATGGATTAAAAATGCTAAAAAGACCGAAACTAGAGCAAAAAGAATTAGGGATACTGTCAGCAAAGCTAAGGAAAATATTAGAGAAAATTATTAATTATAGTGTGCTTTTTTGGCAATAAAGATTGCTTAATGTATTGAATTATATATATTATTACCAATTTTAATTTAAATATAAAAATGAAAAAATCAAACAAGATGATAATTTTTTAAAAACAACTAACAATGATTATTTTAGTTCTGAACGCGGGTTCTAGTAGCCAAAAAAGCTGTTTGTACGATTTTAAAGGATCTATACCAGATACTCCTTTAGAACCTCTGTGGTCAGCTAATCTCGATTGGACAGTGGCTCAAAAAAAAGGGGTTTTGACAGTCAAAAGTAAGGATATAAAAATAAAGATTGAGGTAATAGCTAAGGAAACTGGCTTAACAACACTTTGAGGATATAAATATTGTTGGGCATCGTGTGGTGCATGGTGGGACAAAATATAGCCAACCTACCTTAATTGACGATGATGTAAAAAAAGCGATCGCCGATCTAATTCCCTTGGCACCTAACCACAACCCCGCACATTTAGAAGGTATCAAAACAATAGAAAAAACACTGCCAAATGTGTCCCAGGTAGCGGTGTTTGATACGGCTTTTCACAGTCAAATGCCTCCTGTGGCTAAAGTTTGTCCTCTACCCTACAAGTATTATGGAAAAGGAATACAGCGTTATGGTTTTCATGGTATTTCTCATCAATACTGTGCTTCTCGTTGCGCTCAAATTTTGCAGCAGCCTTTTGAATCTCTCAAGATTGTCACTTGTCATTTAGGGAATGGTTGTTCTTTGGCTGCAATTAAAGATGGGATTTGTATTGATACTACTATGGGATTTTCTCCCCTTGAAGGATTGATGATGGGGACTCGTAGTGGTTCGATCGATCCACAGATATTAATTTACATGATGCAAGAATATGGCTTAAGCCTGGAAGATGTAAATCGTATACTCAATCAGGAATCTGGCTTACTAGGAGTTTCTGAACTTTCAGGTGACTTGCGAGTGATTACCAAAGAAATTGATTCTGGTTTCACCCAGTCATTATTGGCTTTAGAAATATACGTTCATCTGCTTAAAAAAGCGATCGCC
>ERZ1740059.831-NODE-831-length-15705-cov-5.207220_pt1 | contig 15705 bp, 9 predicted proteins | sample MGYA00581744_ERZ1740059 | MGnify/ENA primary metagenome ERZ1740059 (study PRJEB43018, sample SAMN04849738) | marine metagenome | isolation source: floating plastic debris | place: Pacific Ocean | collected 2008-08-28 | study: EMG produced TPA metagenomics assembly... | reverse complement strand
GTAGAGAAATAGTATCTCATTGTTAATTATTAGTATGAAGGTTTCACTATGAGATTATGTTGATCTCCTAATAACCAACCCGGTAAATTCTCCGCCGTGCAGAATCTAATTTGGCTTTATAATAATATTATATTGAGTAAAGGTGCAGCATCCAGTAGCCCGTTTTCGTTTAGCGAGAACGTTCTCCCAATTTCCTTCTAATCAAATTTGCGAACAAGCCTGTTATATAATTTGTTGTTATTTCTAAACAACTATTAATAGTTTTCTCAACCGCTTTGTAGACGATATATCTATTTCGGGCATTAAATATTTTAGTGCATTTTACATATTGATTTTCTAGGAATTCAACCAATGAACTTGCTCCGTCGTTAAAGTACATATGCAAGGACTATGGTTGTCAAAATATCGTTTGTTCCTATGCCAGGAAAAGTTTCAGCCTATTTTGCTATTTGGTATTGACAGCCAATTTTACAAGGTGAAAGGTTGTTTGCCAGACGGATCGATGTTGCTTGATCTAGGAAAAAACAGGGATCTTATTATAACAGAATACCTGATCATATCGAGCGAAGCAACAATCGTGTAAGACGGATGAATAGTCTTGTAAGAGCGCAATTATTTGGATGGTTACTAACATTGGCCTCTAAAATTACATTAGTCAACGTACTATTTTCATGTTTATTTGAGATATCAACTGGTCGGCAGAAAATTTTCACATTCTAAATGAGCTGGATCGTTTTGTCCGCTAATATCCTAGCTCAGAGTCCGAACAAGTAAAACTTGTAAATACTTTAAAATTCATCTTATAAAATAGCCATGACAATTTAGCCTGTCATCTTGCAGAAGATACTTCTGAATCAGTTTTCGGCTTGTATTTTTAATACTAGAAATGATGAACGAGCGCCTAAAAAGCGACACACTTGCCTCTTCGGCAGGCATTCGCCATTGTTTTCCCAACGCGCTGTCAGACTGTTGCATGACTTCCAGCCCAGAGCAAGAAGATTTCCAGGTAAAGATGTATTGATCTATTTTTCAAGGTTGCATGCGATTAAAGAAATAATTGACTTAGTCGGTTTTTAGATCCATTTTAAGAAAGCGATAAAATAAAAAAATCACGACTCCTTTACCCTCGCCAACAGAGGAACAGTTTTCGTGCTGCTTTATCTATCCTTAGTATTTAAAAAGAAAGTATGGCGATGGGAAGTACTTTTCTATGGAAGCCATTAATGCGGGGGAAAGATATCCCCAATGTGTATAACCATCGTCAATAGCTTGCTGCGTCAGGATCTGTAAATGTGTGTGACAAAACCAGCCGCCACTATCACTTTTTTGCCCGATTTTTGCAAATTCTTGACCAGCCTTTATTACATCGCCAGGGCTTACCCTATGCGGGGTTTTTAAATGCCCATAAAAGGAATAAAAGACAATATTATTTATATCATGTTTTAACATAATATACCCTCCGTAATTGCCAATCTGCGTTTCTTTTCCCGTCATATAAACCTCGGCATCCAAAGGAGAAAACATCGGAGTATCAAAGGGCGCTATAATATCAAGACCGAGATGGTAATACCTTTTCTCTTCGATGATATTGGGATAATCTCTTAGTAGATTTTTTCTTTCTTCTAAGTACTTGCCAATTCCCCATTTGCATGAGAATCTGCTCATTTCATCAAAAACCATATCATTGAATTGCTTGAAATCAGCTGGGTTATACTCCATTGTTTTTGAGTTTTTGGAGGAAAAATCAAAAATATAGGGTTCACCGTTTAGGAAATCACCGAATAACGGATGGATATGGACATCATTTAGGTTTAGTGGATAGTACATAGCGGAAATATAGTATGAAGAATGTTCATTCCGAAATATAAATATTGTTGCAATACACCACCTAGGATATTTTCGTTGCTGGGATAGAGTTGGTGTCGCTAAGAACTCGAACACATTTGCCTGCAATGCCTACGGTTGCTGAACCGGCGGACAGCTTATATAACAATCATCTATATAGCACAGGCTGATATATCACTTACCAGAACCAATCCAGCGCTTAAACTCTAGAGCTCTGGCCTTGCTTATGATAATGGGCTCCTTTGGTTTCGGTAATACGTTAAGAAGGAGAGACATCCATTAAAATAGTATTCTATATCTACGACTGCTTGTTTATAAAGAATAAACTCCCAATTGACTCTGAAAAGCTGAGGAGCCAAGAGCTTAATGAGTGCATCAAGGTTTTATCTATGGGAAAAGTTTATTCTGCCGGGTAATACACTTTACAACGCTATGCTCTTAATGGAAGAAGCTTATATCGCTCGCATTTACAGGCATAATGCGTACTTTGTAAAGAAGAAGAAAATTCTTCTTCTAGCTCTTTTTATTCCATAGTCTTTCAAATAGTTGTTGTATTTTTTTTGTTAAAGCCCTTGGCAGATCTATTTCAGCCTTAAATAACCTTTTGAGTTTACTTACCTAATATGATTGGATAAATAGACATAATATCACTAAGCGATGAATTAGGTTGACTCTCCCTTTCCTCGACAGGCCTCGTAGCTGTGGAAAGTATTTTGCCCATTTTAGTCGATTGCAGAAATAGATATTCCCTAAATGCGCTTAGATTTTGAATAATCATTAACATTTTTCTGATATTCAATTTTATTGATTCACAAATTAAACCTTAGCAGCAGTTGGCTTGACAATAATTTCATCTCCGACCTTTCTTTTTAAGAAGCCCCTGTGCCATTGGGGAATTAATAGATATGTCATGCAAAGCCCTATTAATTTCTTCATAGCCTACTATCCTGGGGCGTTTTTTAAGACATGTGTTATTTTCAATTTCAATCTGGGCACAAACATCACTTTACCTTCCTGGTACGGATCGTAATGCACCACTTTAAAGTTATCAATACACTTGCCCAGGTAAAGTAGCCGCCGGTCGATTTCCACAGTCTTTTTTTATTGTAGCGGTAATCCGTATTTTCAGACCGATCATCCAGGCCAGCGGCCCATTCCACGTTCCTCATAGTTTCAGACCTTTCTACTCGCCAAAGGCGATCTAACTCAGCCTTTATACCCCTTCCAATACCTCCGAAGTTATAGGTGTTCTCATAGTAGTAAAAATAAAGGGAGAACGGCAGTTTTAGTCTGAAAAGTTAAAACGGCTTTAATTAATCGGTTCAGCGACAGGTTTAGTCGACTAAGAACGTATAGCAAAAAAACTGATCGTGTCTTTGTATTAATCGTTAAATTGTGCTTTGTTAATCGTAAAATATATTTATGAAACTTGATGAGGTTTTAAATAGAATTGTTGAGCTAAGAAGTACGTTGATTGATCGCAAAATGTTAACTCTTTTTATTATCATATTTCTTGCTGTGAATGCAGTATGGTTTGCGATTATACCAATGATTATCAGATCTCCTATGAAATTGCCCTCAAGAGAATCCTATACCTTGGAGGTAATTTCTGAACTCGATAAAAATTTGATAATAGCCAATAATGATAGCCTCAAATACATTCAAGAAAGTTTAGAGAAAGTAGATTCTGTTTTCGCATCGAACTGGCATATTGAAAAAAGAATCATTTCAAAGAACTTGGAGATTAATACTTTCTCGAAAGATTCGCAAAGTACAGTACAGAGTATTGATACTGTTTACAATATTGACATAAGACCAGTTAAAACCGGAATCAAATCGTTATTAGCAACAAAGAACATCAAATATGATACGGTCCATGTTTTGTATTGTTTCGTAAATGCTGAGGCAGGAGAATATGTAAATTCACTTTCACAAATGGACAGCGCTCGCAGTTTTTTTTTAGGACAAATAGAAGATTTTGAAATTAAGAATCAGAGGATTCGTGTAAAATACTATGATGAATATGATTCAACTAAAAATGCCAGGCAACTTATTAAGCAGAGCTTATTATACAGAATAACAACCAATAAGATTTCAATAGCCTCTGTAGTTTGTTACTACATATTAATTGTTTCAACTGTTTTTGCTTTTTTATCATTTCCCATTTACATATTCGGTAGTGAAGTTGTATCCAAAAGAGCAAAATCTGTGTTCACAAAAGCCTTTATATTTATGACAGGCTCTGGCACCACATTGATTGGTACATTAGCGTTCAGCTGAATATTTAAGGTTGGTGGCGTTTTGTAACCAAACCCCATAGTGGTAATATAGGCAGCATCGTAATCAGCCGTTAGAGTCAGATTAGACCCGCGTAAAACGTAAAAGCCAACCCTTAACGGGTTGGCTTTTAGTAGTTTTATTGTTTAAAATTTTAAGTTTTAATACGTCTCAATAGGTGGAGCTCCTGCCGCTTCCATAGCTTGCTCAAGCTTAGGCATTACATTGCCTAGAATATCGTCTAATTCAGTTCGTATCGATGCAATTTGTTTACTTCCTATTTCCAGGCTGGACTTATGCGTATCCGTAGGACCATGGGTAGTACTTGCTCCCCTGGCTGCATAAAAGAAACGACTCCTGGGGGAAGGAATAGAGGTTTCGTCCGCTCCTATCGCATTCTGGGTTGTATTGCCACTCATTTGAGCGTTCAACTTTAATAACCGCTGATTCGCATCATGCAATTGCTTCATTAATTCAGTAATAGGCCTATTGGCTCGTGTCAATGCAGTTTTCATCGCTTTCGCTTTCTTCATAGAATTATCAAGGTCTACGGCTACCTGACTCATTTTCAGTCGGTAGTCCTCCAGTGAAGTAATAAATGTAGCAATCTCTTCTTTGCTGGCAGGTGGTAAAGCGGTCTCTTTCCATAATGGCTTCACTTCAAAGGACTGTGGAGAAGACAGTTCGGTCATTACGCCATCCACTACCTTATTCAGACTCACCGTGTAAGAGCCTGGAACCGCTGGAAACGTCCAGGCGCCGTTGCTTCCTTCGAGTTGGACAACACTTTGTGGCGAGACGCTCAGGTTCCAGGTAACCCGGGTGATGCCTACTTTATTCTTTCCAACCACTCGATTCACCACGTTTCCATTGTTATCCTTAACGACCAGTACTATCTGAGGCGCTTCTTGCCACGCCTCTTCCTGGAGGGTGTTCCACCCCGGAAATGGCACGTTGCTGTTCTTTTTGTTAAGCGCTTTCTCTTTTTCTTTCCGCAACGCTTTCTTCGTTTTAATGGTATCTCTGAGGTAATAGGTAAATGTGGCGCCATAAGGCGGATTCTCAGCGGAATAGATCGATCCTTGTGAGCCTACCGCCGAATACTGATCATACCAATAGGCATCTCGTACGGTGAACAATTTCGCTTCCTGGCTCAAATCGGAGGTCTGCATCTCCCGGATGGGCGAAATGTCATCCAGTACATAAAAGCTTCTACCGAAGGACGCTCCTACCAGATCATCTTCTCTTCGTTGAATGGTAAGGTCTCTGAATGAAATAGTGGGCACACCGCTTTTCAGTTCTATCCATTTAGAACCGCCATCTTTCGTGAAGAAAATACCAAACTCCGTAGCGACAAAAAGCAACTTTGGATCGACATGGTCTTGCACAAGCCGCCAGGTCAGGCGCTTATCCGGTAAGTTGCCACTCATTAATGACCAGGACTTTCCTTTGTCAGTACTCTTGATCAGGTAGGGTTTGAAATCGCCATACTTGTGATTATCCAATGCCGCATACACCGTATTGACGTCAAAGAGGTCGGCTCGAACATCATTGACGAAGGGCCTATTGGGTAATCCCTTTATTTCGCTCAGCTCAATTTTGGTCCAGTTTTGACCTCCATCTTCCGTCACGTGAATGAGCCCATCGTCTGTACCCGCATAGATAAGCCCTTTTTGCTTTGGCGACTCGGCCAATGAAGTAATGGTGCTGTAATAGGACATCGCATAAAGGTCCCAAGGATTCTCATAACTCTGTAACCTTCCCATAATAGGTAAGGAGATGCGCTCCTCCTGTCGAGTTAAGTCTTCGGAAATGGCTGTCCAGCTATCCCCTCTGTTCTCCGACATCCAAACTCGGGATGAGGCATAAAAAATGGTTGCCGGATCATGAGGGCTTACAAGAATGGGCGCATCCCAGTTGTACCGCTCCTCAGGTTCGCCTTCTCCGGGTTGGGGGGCAATGTAAACCTGTTCCCGCGTGATTTGATCGATACGATGAAGCACGCCATGTTGGCTCTGCGCATAGGTGATATTCGGGTTTCCAGGTTCTATGGCCGATTGATGTCCGTCGCCGCCGAGCGTCTTCCACCAATCCGAATTTCGGATGCCCGTGGAGTTTGGTGTTCTTGATGGTCCGCCATGTGAGCCATTGTCTTGTGTACCCCCGTAGATATAGTAAAATGGCTCAGAGTCATCCACAGCCACTTTATAGTATTGCGTGATAGGCATGTTATTGATAAAGGTCCAGTTTTGAGCTAAATCATAGGTCTGATAGAGGCCTCCATCGGTTCCCAGCAAGATGTAATTAGGATCGCTTGTAAAGCCTATGGCGTGGCTATCGGAGTGGACACCCTCTCTATCCAATACACGATACGTTTTCCCATGATCATCGGAAACTAACATGCTATTGTTGGCCAGATACAACCGGCCTTCGTGATGTGGTGAAGCATAAAGCTCCTGGTAGTAGTGTGGTCCTGTACCGCCTGATACGGCATCCGATTGTTTGGTCCAGGTCTTACCACGATTGGAGGACATATAAATTCCTCCCTTTCTCAAGTCTTCTTCGATGGCGGCATAAAGCACATCCGAGTTAAACGGTGAGATCGCCAGTCCAATTTTACCAAGGTTTGTTTTAGGGATACCGGAAGTCAATGCCTCCCATGTTTCTCCCCCATCTTTGCTACGATGCAGTCCGGATCCAGGGCCTCCACCCATATAGGCTGCTACGGTTCGGTGACGATCCCAGGTAGCAGCATACAGCCAATTTGGATCGTTATGATCAATAACAATATCCGTCACACCAGTCCATTCGCCTTTACCCAAAACTTTTCTCCATGTACTGCCACCGTCAGTACTTTTGTAGAGACCGCGCTCGCCCCCACTAGTCCACAGAGGCCCCTGGGCAGCAACCCATACAATGTCAGAGTTTTTCGGATGGACGATGATCTTAGAAATATGATTGGAATTGGGTAAACCCATGTTTTTCCAGGATTTACCGTCATCTTCACTTTTGTAGACACCATCACCAAAACCTACATGTCGTCCACCAACATTTTCCCCGGTTCCTACCCAGATGGTGTGCGGATTATTAGGGTCAATGGTGATACACCCAATACTGTAGACAGGTTGGTCATCGAAAATGGGCGCCCAGGTGACACCCCTGTTCTCTGTTTTCCATACTCCCCCAGAGCCTATCGCCACATACCAAGTACTTTCATCCGTAGGGTGAATGGCGATATCAGAGATGCGGCCTGAGGTAAAAGCAGGACCTACACTTCGAAATTCAAGGGTAGCAAACAGTTTTTCATCAAAGTCTTGCGCTTGTGACGTTACTGTAAACGCAAGCATTACCAGATAAATAAAAATCCTTTTCATAAGTTATTTAGGTTAAGATTTGAAAGTAGCAGAACAAGCTGATGAAACCAATGCCGTCGGTATGAACGGTTAATATTATATGTGCCGTGTCGCCAAAGGCAGTAGATAAGCTGGTTGCTGTCAAAACCGGATCTAAATAGCTTTTAGGAATTCACTTCCACCCTGATCAAATAAATAAGGTAGTTCTCAAACTATCTTATGGCAGCAGGAGTTTGATTTAATAATTTCGAGCCTGATTCATTTTTACCTATTCTATATGAAACGACTTTCTATTTGCTTTTTAGTTGTCATACTATGCTCAAGTCACGATATGTACCTTAAGCTCAATAGTTACTTTTTAGAGCCTGATTCTAATGTCGTTATCGAGCTATTCAACGGTACTTTTGATCGCAGTGATAATGTGATTGATAGAGACCGAATGATAGATGCGAGCGTTGTGGTGAATGGAGAAAAAATGGCAATCGATACGGCGAATTGGTTTGAGAGAGAAACGACCACTTACCTTAATTTTAAGACCCGTTCTCCTGGAACCTATGTATCCGGTGTTTCTACCAAGCCACGGTCAATAGGCATGTCGGCAGAGGATTTTAATGATTACCTGGAACATGATGGCGTATTGGATATGTTAGCCTTCCGCGAGGAGAACGGCACCCTCGCTGACACGGCTATAGAACGCTATTCAAAACATGTTAAAACGATCTTTCAGGTAGGTGATAAATTGACTGAGGCTTATAAAACAGAACTGGGGTATCCTATTGAATTTATACCTTTGGAAAACCCATACGACCTCCATCCGGGCCAGAATCTCTCGGTCAAACTTCTTTTCAATCAACAACCTTTAGCAAATCAATTGGTGTATATTGGTTCGCAAACTATCACTGTCGAACATACACATGATGGTCATACGCATACACATAACGATGAAACGGGCCATATACATGACGAATTGCGGCAATTCCGCACAGATGCAAATGGACTATTGGAAGCGCCTATCACTTCAGAAGGTGTTTGGTATTTAAGAACTATCCATTTGGTAGAAATCAATGAAGTAGGATTAACACATGAATCAAACTGGGCAACCCTTACTTTCGGGGTGAGCGGCGGGCACTCAGATGAGCGCGAACATGCAGAAGGTCTTCCTGATTACATTTATGTGATTATTAGCTTACTACTTATCGCTGTGTTGTTCTGGTTCTTCAACAGAAACAAATAGCCTGATGAGTATTAAAAAGAGTATACTGAGTTTAGCGCTATTCATTTCTCCTATCCTGGCAAATGCTCATGATGTTTCGGGCGTAGATCGCCTTTTATTAGAGAATGGCAACCTATTGACCTACATATGGGTGGGTGCAAAACATATGCTCACCGGATACGACCATTTACTGTTTCTCGTTGGAGTTATATTCTTCCTCATAGAATTTAAACAGATAGTAAAGTTTATTACTGCCTTTACTTTAGGCCATAGTATTACACTTATTACGGCAACGTATCTTGAGGTTTCAGTTAATGAATATTTAATCGACGCAATAATTGGGCTAAGTGTTTTTTACAAAGGTTTTGAGAATTTGGGCCTTTTTCAGAAATATCTAAAAATCAGCCCTCCTCACCTATTGAATATGGTTTTCATATTTGGACTTATCCATGGATTAGGCTTATCTGCGCGTCTTCAATCTTTTACTGCCGATCAAGAAGGGATATTTTTAAAGATACTGAGTTTTAATTTAGGGGTTGAACTAGGTCAGGTATTGGCTCTTGTTCCTATTGTATATCTGATCAATCTATGGCGAAAAAGGAACAGTTTTGGAGCCTTCTTCAAGGCCGCTAATACCTATTTACTTATAGCCGGGATTGCTTTGGCAACTTATCAGATATGGCAATTTTTAGGTCATTCTTAATTGCAAAAGTGCGTCGTTCTTTTCCTCCTGCAGGGTTGGATTGCCGGTCCTACTAGAGTTGACCTTCGTTGGAAGCCTCTTAGCTGCTCGGCAAAGGCACATTATTCAGACCGGTGTTTCGGTAATAAAACTGGTCTGAGCCTTGTAGCCAGCGCTGTTACTGGTCTATTTCGATTATTAAGTAATTAAGTTCAATAGAATTCACTAGATTAATACTTCTAACATAATATCAATGAAATCCATTCTAACCATCATTATTGCCCTCTTTTGTTCCTTTGTTGCCGAGTCACAAGTCATGACGCCTGAGCTATTGTGGCAATTGAAAAGAGTATCACCTATTGGCCTATCTGATGACGGACAATCTGTCCTATTCCGCGTCAGTCAGTACAGTATTGAAGCCAATTCAAGATCTTCCAAAACGTATCAAATCCCCATCTCCGGTGGGGATGTCGTTGAAATAAGTGATTATGACGATATCTATACGAATCCTGCGCTTTCACCCAATGGCGACTTTGAACTGATCACCAAAGAGGTAAAAATTCAATCCATTTTGGGATCTGAACACTATCCTGAAATGGAGCAATCCAATGTGTATATCTACGATAATCTCAATTACCGTCATTGGGATAAATGGGAAGACGGAAATTTCAGTCACCTGTTTATCAAAGACGTAGAGGGTGGAGCAGAAACTGATCTAAATGAAGGAGAAGCATTCGACGTACCCCAACAGCCGTTTGGGGGCGCTGAAGACTACACCTGGAATCATGATGGATCTAAGATCTACTATATCTGCAAAAAGGAATATGGAACGGCCTATGCGCAAAGTACCAACACAGACATTTACCAATATGACCTGGAAACTAAACAGACAATAAATCTTACCGAATCTAACAAGGGATATGATACTCATCCTGTGGTCTCCGGAGACGGTACACTGGCCTGGCTGCAAATGGATGAGCCCGGATATGAATCAGATAAAAATGACATCATACTGCTAAAGGACCGTGAGCCTGTCAATCTAACCGCGCATTGGGATGGTACGGTTTTTTCCTTCATTTTTTCCAAAGATGGTAAGACAATCTACTTCACCGCTCCTGTCAGTGGTACCAGACAACTTTTCGAACTACCCATTCCTAAAAAAGGAAATGCGGAAATCAAGCAAGTCACAGATGGTCAGTTTGACGTAAATGGACTAGTAGGCCTATCAGGGAATACCCTCGTGGTAACCCGGACGGATATGAACCATGCGTCAGAAATCTACACGGTAAACCTGAAGAATGGCGAGATGAGTCAATTGACACATCAAAATGATGATACCTATAATGAGATCAGTTTGAGTAAGATTGAAAAGCGGATGGTCACCACAACAGATGGCAAAGAAATGGTCACCTGGGTGATCTACCCACCGAATTTTGACCCTAACAAAAAATATCCCACGCTACTTTACTGCCAGGGAGGTCCGCAAGGCGCCCTATCCCAGTTCTATTCTTATCGTTGGAACTTTCAATTGATGGCCGCACAGGGATATATTGTGGTCGCTCCCAATCGTAGAGGAATGCCAGGGTATGGTGTGGAATGGAACGAGCAGATCAGCGGTGACTGGGGTGGTCAAAATATGCAGGATTATCTCGCTGCCATTGACGATGTGGCCAAGGAAGATTATGTAGATAACGAAAGACTGGGTTGTGTTGGAGCGAGCTATGGAGGCTATTCTGCCTTCTACCTCGCGGGCATTCACGAAGGAAGGTTTAAATCGTTCATCGCGCACGATGGTGTTTTCAATTTGCGAAGTATGTATGGCACCACGGAGGAATTATTTTTCGTCAACAAAGATTTTGGGGGAGCCTATTGGGAAGAGAAAGCTTCGAAATCATACAATGAATTCAATCCCGTCAATAGGGTTGAGAAGTGGGACACTCCTATACTGATCATCCAGGGCGGTAGAGACTACCGGGTTCCTATAGGTCAGGGTTTGGAAGCTTTTCAAGCTGCCCAGCTACAGGGTATCAAAAGCAAGCTCCTCTACTTTCCCGATGAAAATCACTGGGTACTAAGCGCTCAAAATGGTGTCATCTGGCAGCGGGAGTTCTATAAATGGCTGGATGAAACGCTGAAATGATGGATTTCGACTCATCAGGGTGATAGGTGATAAAGAAGACAATGAGATCACAGTTGATAACACCGGAGGGCATGGAACGCCTGAAAGACGAGCTCAATCACTTATGGCGTGTGGAGCGACCTGAAATCACCAATAAAGTTTCATGGGCCGCCAGCCTCGGAGATCGCTCTGAAAATGCTGATTACCATTTCAACAAAAAACGCCTCCGTGAAATCGATAGAAGGCTACTTTATCTACGGAAATGTATAGATGGTTTTAAAGTGATCGACTATCACCCTAATATGGAGGACACCGTCAATTTTGGAGCGTGGGTTGAAATTGAAAATGTGGAAAAGAAGCTAAAAAAGCGATTACGTATCGTGGGGTATGAAGAGTTGATTGGCAATAAAGATTACATCTCCATGGACTCTCCTATGGCACAGGCCCTGCTACATAAAAAGGTAGGTGATGAAGCGATCGTTGAAACCAAGATCGCAAGTTTCATATGGCTCATTCGTAAGATTGAGTATGAGAAGGGGTAGTTTGGTTGCCTATAAAGCAACCGTCATTCGGGCGGAACAAAGCGAAAGGCCGTAATCTCTTTTATTCTAATCTGATGAATCAATGGGTACTAAGGGCTAAAGAATGATGTCATCTCGCATAAGGTGGAGGATGCAGATTTTGATTACTCCATATCTGATGGAAAGGTACGTATCCAACATGATGATTTTCAATATTACAAGATCGGTCTTGAGATTCACTCAGGACTATTTGAGTTGTTAGATGAGCCTTTGCTGAGAGATCAGTTCGGCCAGCTGAGATTGAATTTCAAGTTTTACGCCACATATTTCCATGAATTTGTTGTGAAATTATTTCCTTTTAAGGGAAAATCAGGTAAAAGCAGAGAGCAGTAGTTGATTGGGACGATTGGAGAGCGCTTTAGGTTTGGAGCTGAAGCGCGGATCATAATCAAACCCATGGAAGATGCAGGTCAGGACTATTATAATATTTATTTCAAGGACAGCTATTTTCTTGCGAGGTTTGGTTTTGCCGCAGGCAATAGTTTCTTCTCCAGTAGATCCAACTGATCGTTATCCAATGCTGCTGATTACTGTTCTCCATAGGGTAGATCTGCCAACAAAGAGCCTAATGCATTCATTAGCAATACCTTTTCACCTTTACATTCTGTTCCCAAACACAAATTCGATTTGATGCAGTTACCATTGTTAACAAAGTCGGCCATACCTTCGGTAAGTACGCCAATAACTTTGTGGCTATCCCTTGCAAAAACAGGAGATCCGGAATTACCCTGGTAGGTATCTAAAGTGGTGTAGGCGTAGATGCTGTTCAACTCCCGAATACTTGCGTTAATGGTCAGTTTCAATGGTAGGCCTGCCGGGTGTCCCATTGCATAAACACGATCTTTGACATTCAATGACGTGGAAATATCTAACTCTAATGATGGTCTTCCTTCGACTGGTCGGTCCAATTGTATTAAAGCAACATCGAAGGGAACAAGCTCTTCCTCGGTAATCAGACCAATTGCCCGATAGACCTCACTTTTTAATATCATGGTATTGAATCCCGCAGACTGACAGTCCTGCTCGAAACCTATCACAAAGCGGTAATCTTCCAGTGAAGCATATTCAAGGTTGTGATAGGCGGTGAGCAATACATCTGGTCGTATCAAAAAGGCGGTGCCCAAGCTTCCGAGAGGTTGATCCCAATAAGGCTCCTCTTTACATAGGCCATATACCTCACCGAATATCCTGGTATCATCCAATTGATAATGCTCGTCATCAATATCGAGGAGACTTTCCGTGACGGTTACACCAAAGACGCTCAGGCTATTCTTTAAAATATATTGATGTTCAATGTTAAAGGCACCTAACTCACAGATCTCCAGCCTACTATCATATTTTCTTGACGGATCTACGTATACACGAAAATCATCTTCAGTATCTTCATCAGGGTTGTCAATAATTGCCTCAAGCTGTAGTTGCATTTGAGATTTAAACATTGCATTCTGCAGTGGTCCTAACATTTTCTTGTCGAAGTTTGCCTTAAGCTTTTGGTCCTTTAGTAACTCAAGGTGCAGCATAGGTGCAATCATTTTGACAGTATCACTTTTCTGTATTTGTTTTTCCTCTATCTGACCCGTGGCCGATGAACTTGTTATAATAAGTAGTATATAAAAAAATAGATACCTCATCTTACTTTAGTAAAAAGGTTGATTAGAGGAATATCAATTAAAAAGCTTACGTCAAAGCGAAATGCGCTGCCTTCTGTGGCATCATTATTTTCATCCTGTATTGTTCTTGTCAATGGCCCGTATTGCGTACCCAGACCTATGGATATGGGTGAATCTTTTATACCATAAACAATTTTGGCACCTGGCGCCAGGATGTTTTTTAATTCTATTTCTGGTAATTGCTCATCGTTGGAGTTTAACCTCACGCTGGTAAATGCACCTATGTCAATTACTGACAGGAACAAAGACCATGAATTCCCCTTTTTAGTTCCTATACTAAAGGCTGGGCCAATTGGAACAGTAAATCCAGTGCTCCATGCCCATTCATTGGCAATGTCGTCAGTAAAGCTTACATTCTCATAACCGACATACAGCCCTGGATAGGCATTGATGGCAACATTGAATTTAGCATTGCGCTTAATGGATGAACTTCCAGGAGGTAATACCAACGCCTCGATGGCTTTTTCAGCATCTTCAGCAGATTTGGCTTTGGCAATGGCAGCCGTAAAGTTGACAACTTTGATTATGTTAGCTCGTGTTTTTTCATCAAAGCCTTGACCATATCGATTAATTAGTTCGGCATAGTCTTCATTCGCGAGATCATCTATAGCGGATTCGATCCCTTCTAATTTATCATCTGCTGAATTAATAAATTTAATGACCTCAGATTCAAAATTGGTGACGCATAGATTTAGTTTGTTCTTTTTCTTCTCCCGTATCCCAATTTTTAATAATTTAGATTTCAGATCTATTTGAAGTGCCAGGAATTCGAATAGGTCCTTGTAAGCTGTATTGTTATCGACATAAGCATAGAATGCTTTCTGGATGAGATCAAAACGTTTGGGGTAATTAATGAGATTTTCTAAATTTACTGCTAGCGGATTTGCTTTGAATTCGGCTTCAAATTTATCTAAAGCTTGCATGATCAAATCTAATTTGATTGGATCTTTACCATCCATGACTCCCTGGGGAATGGCAAGGTCTGTGAGCACAAGTTTAATTGCCTTTAACAGATCTTGGGCTGTTTTATATTTGGCAGCATCTGAAGTTGGAATATTAGCCTGATATGCCTGAAGTTGGTTCATGAAATCCCTGTAATTTTTCGGATTAAATTTGATCAGACCGTTATACAAAGCCAACAAGGCTTTATAATCTTCATGATCCTTGCCAATACTTATTTCGGATCCATCATACTTCAAAAATAGGTCCTTCATGGCCACTAACTGTTTGAGCACGCCTTTTTTATCTTTAACTGATTCCAGCCCTGCTTTTATTTTTGTCGTCAGAGCAATGATATCCACTTTTTCTGAACCCGAGTGATCGGCAATCAGATCAATCCCTGCCATAATGGCGTTAGCATAGTTCTTTGTGGCAAGATCAAGATAGACGTCAGCTCCTTTTTTAGAGGAGGTAATATACAATTCGGTTTTATCCATCCATTTCATAGGATTGTCATCGGTTTTGAATATTAAAACGATGTCCAACGCCTTTTCTATCAACTCAATTGATCCTATGATGTAATCATGGATTAACTTGGAATCGGCATCATTACCTTTGCGTTTGATCCTCTTGATTTCCTCCATCTTATCATTGACGTATTGTGCCTGGTACAAGAACTCCTTTATTGGTGGTTCATAATTATCAATGACGGATTTGATGGTAGTGAAATTTGCATGCATATTTTTCAATAGCCGATTCAGTGATTTTCCGGAGAATTCGATCTCATAGTATTTCCGGTCTTGCTGCATAAGAAAGCCAAAATACAGCTTGTAGAAAGTCACATCACCGGCGTATTTTTGCCAGGTGTCCAACTTAACCCAGGATCTTGCTCCACCCGTTTCTTCAATAGTAAAGCTATGGGCCAGGAGGTTGACCAGTGAGAAGCTATGGGCGATGTTCTTTAACACCTTATTGTTCCCTTGCTTCCAGGATCGCACTAAATTGGACGATTCCAGTTTGTTAATG
>ERZ1740059.830-NODE-830-length-15729-cov-6.772489_pt1 | contig 15729 bp, 8 predicted proteins | sample MGYA00581744_ERZ1740059 | MGnify/ENA primary metagenome ERZ1740059 (study PRJEB43018, sample SAMN04849738) | marine metagenome | isolation source: floating plastic debris | place: Pacific Ocean | collected 2008-08-28 | study: EMG produced TPA metagenomics assembly... | reverse complement strand
GACACCGCGGTTCACAGAGGTCGCGGCGCGAGTCGTCTTCGTCATCGCTTGTTCGCGTAGCGCGCGGGTGCAGACTTCTTCAGCGGCCCGAAAGCTGACATAGCCGTTCTTTGTTTTCTGATAACATTCGCCGCCGAGGCCTTGCCCGCGGGGGATACGCGTCGCGCCTTCGCCGTGCTGGCCTGGCGCGCGGCGGAGCGGCCGGGGGACGCGGCGGCGCGCGAGCTGGCCGACGTGCTCGCGGCGGAGCTCCGCTGCGATCTCGACCGCGGGAGGCTGCCGTGCATCGACGACTGATGCTCGGCCTCGCGATGCTGAGCGCTACGAGCGCGTGCGGCGGCCAGCCGGCCACGCCCGCCCGCCTCTTCGTGGTCACGTACCAGGCGCAGGGCGCGCCGGGAGAGCCCCTCGGTGGCGTCGAGGTCAGCGTCGATGGAGTGGCGGCTGGCACCACCGACGAGCATGGGCTCCTTCAGAGCTTCCTTCGGGGTCGCGCGGGTCAGAGCCGGCTCATCGAGCATCGCTGCCCCGAGGGATGGCTGGCGCCGGAGGGGTCCACGCCGCGCACGGTGCAGCTCTCGCGTGACCGCGCCATCGATCCGGCCGAGGCCCGCCTGGGGATCCAGGTCAAGGTGCGCTGCCTGCCGCAGCAGGTGCGCGTCGCGGTGGTCGTCGACGCCGACGAAGAGGGGGTGATCTCGAGGGTGAACGGCGATCTCGTCGGTACGACGGACGAAGAAGGGCTGCTCTTTCACGTCGCGCGGGTGACGCCCGGGACGCCGCTCGCCTTGGCCTTCGAAGCGCCGGGGACGACGCGGAGGACCGAGCGCATGTGCGCCGTGGGCCGGCAGGACTCGGTCTGCGCGCTCCACGTTCGCTTGCCGGCCCCGGTCGTCGAGGAGCGCCGCGCGCCGCGCCGCCGTCGCCGCCCCGCAATGCGCGCCTCCATGCGTGCCTCCATGCGCACGTCGCCCGCGATGCGCACGGTGGTCATCCCCGAGGCCTTCTGACGGTGGCGGATTGGTACGGAGAGCCGCCGCCTCCGGCACCCGACGACGCGCGACGCACCGCGCTCGGGCCTTCGCCGGGCCTCGCGGGGACCGAGGAATACGACCCGCACGGCTTCGGCGATCCGCGCCTCGACGCGGGGACGCTGGGCGCGCCGGGCGTGGGGAAGGTGAGCCGGCTCGATCGCCTCGCCGTCCGCCTCGCGGTCTTCGGGGCGCTCGTGCTTCTCGCCCTCAGTCTGCTCATCGTGCCGGAAGCCCGGGACCTCTACGCCCCCTTTCGCGCGGGGCGATACGGCTTCACGGCCTTCGTCTACTCGCCGAGCTTCGCCGCCACGGGGATCCTGCTCTGCCTCTTCCTGCCCTGGATGGGCACGCGGCTCCGGCGCCTCCGGCGCCACGCAGTCGCCGGTCCGGTGCTCTTCCTGGGCATCGCGAGCGCCATCGCCTTCAACGCGCTGCTGGTCTACGCGCTCTACGACCCGGCGAGCCAGAGCCTCGAGCGGCTGAGCGGCTGAGCGGCTGAGCCGGGCAGGCGCATCGGCCGCTACTCGAGCACCCGCGCCAGGAAGGCCCCGAGCCCATCCAGCGCCGGCGGCGGGATGGCGTGCCCGCCCCGGAAGGTGACGAGCTCCGTCTCGAGCCCGGCCTCCGTGAGCGCCTCGTGGAGCGCGGCACCGCCGGGGTAGGCCAAGACCATGTCGTCCTGGCCGTGGCTCTGAAAGACCGGGAGCCCCGCGCGCGACGCCATGCGCGGCGTCCACCAGTCGCGGGCCAGGTAGGTACCGCTCAGGAGCGCGAGGCCCGCGAAGGGGCGGGGGTCGTGGAGCGCCACGTCCATCGCGAGCATGGCGCCCTGGGAGAAGCCGCCCAGCACGGTGCGCTCGGGCGGGACACCGAGCTCCTCGGCGGCGGCGTCGAGGAGGGCCAGGAGCGACGCACGGACCGCGGGCAGCGTGTCCGGGTACTCCGTGGAGAGATCCCGCGGCGTTCCGCGCATCATGGCTTCCTGGAGCCGCGCGACGTCGATCATCCACCACGCGCGGCCCGGCCCGAAGACCGGCGGCAGCGCGAGCGGCGCCTCGGGAAAGAGGTAGCGCGTACCGCGCGGCGCGCGAAGCACGCGCCAGAGCGGGACCAGGTCGTCCCCCGGCGCGCCGAAGCCGTGGCAGAGCACCACGAGCGGCCCGTCGCCGCCTCCGCGTCCGTCGGTGCCGCCGGTCAGACGCGCACGAAGCGAGCCCAGCTGAAGAGTCGTCGCGGACATGGTGGCGAGGGGATAGCACCCGGCCGGCCCGAGCGGGGCCGGGAGCCGCGCATCAGTCCTCCGCGAGCGCGACCCTGGCGCGCCCGGCCCGCTTCGCACGGTAGAGAGCCCGGTCGGCGGCGCGGAGAAGGCGCGAGCCGAGCGTCGCGTCGTCGTCGTGGAGCGTCGCCAGCGTGGCGACGCCCACGCTCAGCTCGATGGCCGGGAGCACGCCGCCGGGGGCCGCGGCGCCCTCGGTCTCCCGCCGCGCCTCGGCGCGCGCGGCGTCGGCCAGGGCGAGGGCATCGGCCGCGTCCCCGCGGAGCACGACCACGAACTCGTCGCCGCCGAAGCGGTAGGCTCGCGCCGGCGCATCGCTCACGGCGGTGGCTAGCGCCTGCCCCACGCGGCGGAGCGCTTCGCTCCCGGCCTGGTGACCCAGCCGGTCGTTCAGGCGCTTGAGGTGGTCCACGTCGAAGAAGAGCAGCGAGAGGGGGCGCCCTTCGCGCTGCGCCGCCCGTGCCTCACGCTCGAGATGAGCGTCGAGCCCGCGCACGTTCGAGAGCCCCGTCAGCGCGTCGCGTTGCGCGAGCTCGTTCTCCTTGAGCAGGTCGACGGCGTTGAGGATGGCCCGGCCGATGTGGTCGGCCATGAGCGACGCCAGGGGGAGATCGCGCGGCACGAAGGCCGGGCCCTCGGCGCCCTGGCGGTTGAGGAGCTCGAGCACGCCGCAGACGTGCTCCTCGAGGCGGATGGGCGCGGCCAGCACGCTCACCGTCCGGAAGGAGCTCCGTGCGTCGACGCCGGGGAAGAAGTCGGCCCTCGCCGGGTCGTCGCTCGAGAGATCCACGCGCACCGGGCGGCCCTCGCGATAGACCCTCCCGGCGATGCCCTGCCCGGGCGGCACGGCCTGACCGAGCACGCGCCCATGCGCCGGCCCGAAGGCGGCCACGAAGGTCAGCGTCGTCTCCTCGTCACGCTTCTTGGCGGCGGGGTCGTCCAGGAGGATGGCCCCCGCTTCCGCGGGAACCAGCTCCCGAGCGAGGCCGAGCGTGTGACCCAGCCAACGCCCGAGATCGGGTACGTCGCCGGCACGGCGTCGCGCGCGGCGCAGGAAGGGGTGCAAGGAGGCTCCGGAAAGCGTGCTTTCGTCGTCTTCACTCATCGAAAAAGGGCGTTCCGGCCCTCCTTCGCATGACTTTCGAAGATCGTGAAATCATGAGCAATGAGGGCTTTCGCACAGGCTCATCGTCCCGTTAGGGACCTGACGCCGCGATCTTCCCGACGATCCCGGGCTCCCGCCCCGAGTGCCGGCCGGCCGTGACAGGTTGTCGCGACGCCGTGGAGGCCTCGAAAAGCTCGAATCATGAGTGATCTTCGAGCCCTGGGTACCAGAACGCATGTTGGCACGAGCGTTGCGGAAGGGGCCCCAGACCGCGGAGCGCGCCGGGACCCGGTGTGCGTACCGTGACGGCTTTCTGTTTGGACACCGCCCCTGAGGCCCGCGAATGCATCGCTCGCTCAAGATTTCCCATCTCCTCGTCCTCGCGCTTTCGGCTCAGCTGCTCGGAAGCGCCGGCTGCTCCAACGAGCAGCCGCCGGTGAACCGGGTCGGCGTGAACGTGGTCGACAAGTCTCTCTTCACCGGCTCCTGGTACTACTCCCGCGTCGTCATCGACGTGGACTACGAGGCGGCCGGGATCGGGACCTACCCCGGCGACTCCGCCATCGACTTCGGCAGTGGGAACCTCACTCCCATGCCTCGTATTCGCTGGGTCATCGACGAGGACACGCTCTTCGCCTACCGCGATTACGAGATCATCGAGGGGATCAACCCCGGCTCGGAGGGCGAAGATGAAGCGGTCGGGGCCCGCATCGGCCACCCCGTCGCGGCCTTCAACGTCGAGAGCCACTTCGACATCCGTCGGGCCTACTCGGCGACGACGGGCGAAGAGCAGAACGTCATCGTCGAGAACTCGACGGACCGCCGCTGGTGGGAGCGCCAGTACATGCGCGTCGACTGGTCGCAGAACCAGCTGACCGGCTACTTCGGGCAGATCGCGAACATCTTCGAGCTCTTCGGCTTCTACAGCCGCGAGCCCGCCGGCCTCTTCGTCCAGGGCGCGTCGGACTTCCCCGAGAGCTGGCGCCCGCAGTTCGACTTCATGGAGTGCGCCGGTCTCGACGACGAGAGCGAGCGCTGCGTGGCCAGCGGACGCGGGGCACGCGAGCTCGCCGAGGACTACGATCCGGGTGAGTTCTACCACATGAGCTTCGTGACCCAGGAGCTCCTGAGCCCGGGCAACATCACGAACCCCTTCACCGGCCGCTCGCAGAACTGGTGCGTATCGCCCTTCGCGGACGCGCCCATCTGCACGACCACGGCCGTCTACGTCCGCAACAGCTTCCTCAAGGTCAGCGACACGCGGCAGTACCTCGCCGAGAACTGGGACGACGGCCGCTTCGACCGTCACGGCTACTTCCGCAACGAGCGCCCCGTCTTCGACCGCTCGACGGACGCCGACGACCCCTCCTTCGGCCGCTCGGACTTCCTCAACTACAACGCCAACCGCCAGAACATCTGGCGCGACTGGTACGAGGTCGACGCCGACGGAAGCCCGGTGCTCGGCGCTGACGGCCGTCCGGTGCCGGTGCCCTTCGCCGACCGCCGCGTCCGCCGCAACGTGTGGACGACCACGACCGAGGTCCCCGGCCACCTCATGGAGCCGAGCTTCGACCTCGTCGCGCAGTGGAACCAGGTCCTCATGACGATGGTGCGGAACCAGCGCGGGGATGCGCTGCCGCAGTACCAGCGCGTGAGCTGCCAGGAGGACGACCCGGACGGCTACTGCCACTGCACCCGGGACCCGGAGAACCCGGACGTGATCCTCAACCCGAGCTGCCCCGGGGCCTACGACCCCTTCGAGTCGCCGGAAGAGGCCCAGGCGCGCTTCACGGATCCCTCGGTCGCGCCCTTCGACTGCCACGTCGAGCTTCCCGACGCCATCGACTTCGCCGACGGCGCCGCCCGGAACGCCTTCTGGAACCAGCCGGACCTGACCGACACGGACTTCTACGACTGGTTCGACGCCCGCTTCGTCGGTGACGAGTGCGTGATGGTCCTCGACGTCAACACCTGTAACCGGGCGGCCGTCGCAGCCAACGGTGGCACCACGGCCGGCCTCGACTGCGAGGAGCGGGGCGACCTCCGCTACAAGTACCTCAGCTTCGTGAACCAGCCCGGGACGCGCTTCCTCGGCGTCGCGACGCTTCGCGGTGACCCCATCACGGGCGAGATCATCGCGGGCGACGCCAACATCGGCGGCCCCGCCCTCGACGGGTTCCGGACCTTCGCGCTCCAGACCGTCGACCTGGTCAACGGCGACATCTCCGACCGCGAGTTCCTCATCGGTGAGGACATCCGGAGCTACATCGACAACCTGAACCGCGCCGTGCCCCCGGCTGCTCCCCGTGAGCCTTTCCTTCCGAGCCCGGTGATGGACGCGGACGCGGCACCCGCGAGCGCTCCGGTGCGCCACGCCACGCTCCTCCGCCGCATGGAGGCCTTCGCCGAGAAGGCCCGGGGCCTGGAGGGTCCCGAGGGTCGCGCCAACGTTTTGGAGGACCGCCTTCGCAACCTCGTAGGCACGGACCTCGAGCAGCGCCTTCTCGCCAACCCGGACACGCTCGCCATGGCCGGCATCGACCGGCTGGACCGCGTGCCGCCGGGCTTCAGCGTCGACGACATCGGCAACGGCATCCTCGAGCGTATCTCGCCCTTCCGCGTCGGTGCCTTCGAGCAGCTCCGCTACCAGAACGAGGTGGAGCGCCAGGTCGGCGAGTCCAACATCCTCATGCCGAACGAGTACACGGACTTCTCCGTGCTCGAGTTCGTCAACCGGCACCGCGACTGGCCGCGGGCACGCCTCGAGCTCGCCCTCAACCAGCTGCTCTACTACCAGACGCAGCTCCATGAGCTCGGGCACTGCCTCGGTCTCCGGCACAGCTTCGGCGCCAGCACGGACATCGCGAACTACGATGAGGAGTACTTCCGCATCGACGCGCGCTTCCCCTACCCGGAGCCCGAGGCCTTCGACCTCGACGGGGACCTCGGCCTGAGCGAGGCCGAGCAGGAGCTCTACGAAGCCGAGTACGACCGCATCAAGGAGCTCCGCGAGCTCGCCGGTGCCGACCGTTGGATGACCACGTCCATCATGGAGTACACGGCCCAGTGGTACGAGCGGACGCAGACCGGTGCCTACGGCCCGGGCAGCTATGACGTCGCGGCCGTGAGCTTCGGCTACGGCGATGTCGTCGAGTACTACAACAACCAGCTCGACCGGGACGGGAACTCACGGGCGCCGCTTCCCATCGGCGACATCAACATCTCGAACACGACGAGGGAGTGGGCTCGCTGGTACGCCGGCGGTGACGCTTGCAACGTCGACGCGGACTGCGCCTACAACTCCGCGGGCGCGCGCGCGGCGGAGCTCATCCCGGGCCAGGTAGCCGCCGGTCTCACGCAGACCTGTCAGCCCCATCCGAACGGTGAGGCGGTCTTCGGGCGCATCTGCTCGAACTTCGACCGTGACGCCGCGGCTCTCGTGACCTCCCCGGCGGCGACGCCGGCCTACGCGCCGGTCGAGTACCGCTTCTGCACGGACGACCGCGTCGGCACCTATGCCTGGTGTCACCGCTTCGACGAGGGCGACAGCTACCGCGAGATCGTCCGGAACACGCAGGAGCAGTACGAGCGCCAGTACGTGTTCACGAACTTCCGCCGCTACCGCACGAACTTCAGCCTCGGTGGCTACGTCTTCGGGCGGCTGGTCGGCCGGCAATACAGCACGCTCCAGTCCATCTTCCAAAACCTGCTCTTCCTCTATCAGCAGGACCCGGACTACCGGGAGACGTCGGGCGCCTTCGGCTTCGACGACCACTTCCTGGCCACCGCGGACATCATGGACTTCTACAACCGGGTGATCTCCCAGCCGGGTCTCGGTTCCTTCCGCTGGGATGAAGGCTTCGAGCGCTATGTCCGCTCCAACGAGGACCCGGACGTGGCGAGCGAGCTCTCCCTGCCCTTCGGCATGGCGCGCTACCCCTTCTCCGAGTACCAGCAGACGCTCTCGGGCATCACGCGCATCGAGCTCATCGGCACCTTCTTCGAGAAGGTCTTCACGATGCAGATGCTCACCTCGCGCGGCTGGACACCCAGCTACACGCGCGACGTGCCCTTCTGGACCAACTACTACGACCTCTTCCCCGTCGAGGTCGAGGAGATGTTCCGCGGCTTCATCGTTCAGCAGCCTGAGGTTACGGCGCCTCGCGTGCGTTGCGGCTCGGGCACCTTCCCGAACTGCGACGACCCCGAGCTGGTCTTCATGGACTTCTATCGCGGCGACTGCACGGACGGTCCCGACTCGGAGACGTGTCGGGAGAGCGCCGCGGAGCGCTTCGAGGATCTGCCGGTCGTCGACCCTGGGGCGCGTCAGACCCTCCAGTTCTACGCGACCATCTTCGCGCTCTCGAGCTTCCCGGTCTTCTACGACACGCGTTTCCAGAACCAGATGTACGTCTGCATCGAGGGTCGCGGAGACTGCTTCGACTTCGGTCCCGAGGACGTCGAGTACATCCCCGGCGAGAGCGTCATCGACGACACCGACTACGTCCGCTACGAGGCGACGCGCTTCGGTCGGACCTTCGTGGCCCGGAACACGGAGCCGCAGATCGGCACGCCCGAGGCCGTGCCGCCGGGCTTCAACCTGGTGCGCGAGCTAAAGGAGCTCAACTTCGTCGTCGAGGCGCTCCAGCGCTTCCGCGGCGACTTCGACACCTCGGGCGCTCCCTACAGCTTCGACAACCTCCTCCCGGAGGACCTCGAGCGGCTCGCGGCCGTCGACTACACGATCCCGTCCACCACGGGTGATGTGGACAGCGAAATCAACCGCCTTCGCATCCGCGTCATCGACCTCGAAGGCTTCACCTTCGCTCTCATCGACCTTCTCGCCCGGTTCCGAATCGCCGGCTACGCGGGGCTTTGAGGAAGACGATGAACACTCACGAACTTCGCTCCGCTACGAACCTCTCTCGGACAAGCCCGATGAACCTCACGCGCAAGCTCACCTTCCTCAGCGCTCTGGCGATTGCCCTCGTGGGCTGCGTCGAGCCCTCACCGGACGTGAACCGCGTCCAGACCAACCTGGTCGACAAGTCGATCTTCGAGGGCGAGTGGTGGACACTGCAGACCGTCGTCGCCGCCGACGGTGACGCGACGGCCGCCGGCGCCGCCGCGACCGTGTACGCCTTCCCGGGCGGCTCGGGCTTCACGGACCTCGCGCTCGACTCCGGGCAGTCGGCCGCCATCGGCCGCATTCGCTGGGTCATCGACGAGGACTTCCTCTACGCCTACCGCTCCTACGAGCTCATCGACGGTGGTAACCGCGACGGGCGCGACGGGGGATTCCGCGGCCAGCCCCTCGGGGCCTTCCGCATCCAGGGCCACGTCGACATCCGGAACTCCTACAACACCTTCACGGGTGAGGTGACCAACGTCACCGAGGAGAACACGACGGACCGGCGCTGGTTCGAGCGGCAGTACATGCGCGTCGACTGGTCGCAGAACGTGTCGAACAGCTTCGCGTTCCTCGAGGACCAGGTCGAGCTCGGCCGCTACTCGCGCGAGTCGGCGCCCTTCTTCTTCCCCGAGGAAGAGGCCTTCGACGAGTTCCCGCGCTCCTACGCGCCCCAGTTCGTGCGCGTCGGCGAGGACCCCGGCTACCGCTGGAGGGGCGAGTGGCCCGAGGGCACCGAGGACACCGTCCACTACATGAGCTTCACGTCGATGATGATGTTCTCGCCGGGTGGAACCTGCTTCCTCCGCGGCGGGGGCCTCTGCCAGACGGTGGCGCTCCCCGTGCGGACCGCGTTCCTCCGCGTGCCGCCCAACCACGAGTACGCGACGGCGCAGCAGTCCTACGACAGCTTCGACCGCTTCGGCACCTTCCGGACGCTGCAGCGCACCTACGTGCGCGGCGGCGACGACACCTCGGTTCTTCGCGAGCGCTGTGAGTCCGACGCGGACTGCGGCTCGGGTGGCTTCTGCGACCTCGAGAACAACTGGTGCGCCGGCGGGCTCACGAGCGACTTCGGCGAGCTCGACTTCCTCACCTTCTACCGGCCGCGTCACAACTTCACGAGCAACAGCCTGACCGACATCGACTGCCGCTCCGACTGGGAGTGCAACGGCGTCTACGCCGATACCCCGGGCGTGGGTATCGGCTCGGTCTGTGACCGCGCCGCGCGCCGCTGCACCGAGCCCATGTCGGTGCGCATGGACGAGGACAACTTCCGCCGCGTCACCTACCACCTCAACGACGGCTTCCCGCGCTTCATGGTGCGTGACGCCTACGACGTGATGGGCGAGTGGAACGAGGTCTTCATGCGCGGCCGCCGCGTCACGACGGGACGCGCGCTCCCCGGCTACGACGTGGCCGACAACTCCTTCACGCCGCAGAGCATCAACCCGACCGAGTACTGCTTCGTGGGCTCGCCGGACGTTCGCGCCGACGGGACCTGCAAGGGCCAGTACGACCCCTTCCAGCCCCCGGACTTCTACGCCGCCCGCGGCGTGGCGGACCCCTACGACTGCCAGATCGTGAACGTGGCCGGCTTCGCCGAGCCCGACAGCCCGACCAGCTTCACCGAGGACTACCCGCTCCCCGACGCCTATCGCTGGGAGTTCCAGGGTGACGAGTGCGCCTTCCTCCTCGAGACCAACACCTGTGACTGGTGGCGTGAGGACGCGAGCGAGTCCTGCGACGACGTGACCGACGACGACGGTGCGCGCGTCCGCTGGCAGCAGCAGGGCGACATTCGCTACCAGTTCTTCAACTACATCGACCAGGTCGGCACGCTCTTCGGCGGCATCTCCGAGATCCGCGTCGACCCGACCACCGGTGAGATCATCACCGCGGATGCCAACTACGCGGGCGCCATCACGGAGAACATGACATTCGTGGCGAACGAGTGGTTCCCGGTCCTTCGCTGCCTCGGCGAGGGTGGGTGCGCACCCGGTGAGGAGAACGCCGATCTTCGCTGGACGGCCGGCGGTCCCATCCGCGAGTACTTCCAGAACCTCGGTCGCGTGGAGCTTCCCCGGACCCTCGCCCCGAGCGGATCGGACGGCATCGGCGCGGACGACACGACGCGCCCCGTCTTCGAGGAGCCGGCCTCCGCCGATGACCGCATGGCCGCCATGCGCGCCGACATCATGAGCCGCATGGCCGACATCGAACCCTTCATGAACGCCGAGACGGAGGGCTTCCACCGCATGGACGCCATGCTCCGTCGCCTCGAGGGCTCCGATCTCGAGCGCCGGCTCATGGGACCCATGGGCCGCACGGGCATGGCTGGCTTCTTCGGCCGGGACGGCGCTGCGCAGCTCTACGGCGACAGCGCCATCATCGGCGGCTCGACGGACGTGAGCCCGACGGCGAGCATCCTCGACGAGGACGTGCTCGACCGCATCTCACCCTTCCGCGGCAACGAGTACCTCCGCACCATCAACTCGAAGCGGGACCTCGAGATGAAGCTAGGCGAGATGGGCGCCGACTTCATGGACTACACGGACGTCTTCAACTTCCTGCGCAGCCGCTACTGGGAGTACTACGCCGAGGCCTTCCGCGGCCGCCCGAACGCCGAGGCTGCCGTCCGCATCGCCCAGATGTTCATGCGGAACGTCCAGCGCCACGAGATGGGCCACAGCGTCGGTCTCCGGCACAACTTCGCCGGTAGCGTCGACCGCAACAACTTCGGTGATGGTTACTTCAACCTGACCATCGACGGTCCGCCGGAGGTTCGCCTCCCCATCCGCTCCGAGTTCGACCGGGACGGTGACGGCACCGTCGGCGCTCAGGAGCTGAACGCCTACTACGACGCGCTCCGCGAGGCGCGGAACCTCCGGGCCGAGCTCGGCGCGCACAACTACATGACCGCGTCCATCATGGACTACAACGGCGACCTTTCGGACTCCTACGGTCTCGGTCGCTACGACATCGCCGCGGTCATGTGGAGCCACTTCGACCAGGTCGAGGCGTACACCGAGGACCCGGTCATCAGCTCCGTCGACAGCAACAACGACTTGCACCGCACGCACGTCACGCCGCGCGTTTGGTACCAGGCGTACGAGGGCGGGCAGAGCTGCAACACCAACGCCGACTGCCCCTACTCGCAGGGACGCGTAGGAGACGCGCCCATTTACCAGCGCTGCGTGCAGAACCCGCGGAACGAGCGGAACCCTGCCTTCACCAACCCCTGCACCGACGGGGACGAGCAGGCCTGCATCTGCACGAGCTTCGACCTCGACTTCGACGAGTACGTGGTCGGCTTCACGGACCCGAACACGGAGCGGATCACGGGTTACAACTCCGACGCCGACGGTGACCTTCAGCTCGATTTCTTCCCCGTCCGCTATCAGTTCTGCTCGGACCGTCGCTCCATCGACCTCTCCTGGTGCACGCGGCAGGACGCCGGCGAGTCGTTCCAGGAGGTCATCGACCACTTCAAGCGCAACTTCTACGAGCGCTACGCCGGCTCGGCCTACCGCCGCTTCCGGCCGGGTGGGGCCCGCACGGGCACCTCAATCGGCTCCATCTTCGAGATGGCGAAGATTTACCAGCACTTCTACTTCCGGCTCTTCTTCGAACCCGGCTTCCAGGAGAACGGCGGACCGCTCGGAGCAGATGACCAGCTCAACGCCTCGCTCGACGGCATGAACTTCATGATGGAGCTCGTGAACCTGCCGGATGAAGGCTCCTACGAGCTGAACCCCGTCACCGGCAACTACCGCCAGATGGACGACGAGCTCGGCATGCCGGGCGCGGACTTCTCGCTGGCGCCGGGTCAGGGCTTCGGGATGTGGACCCAGTACCAGGAAGGTCACCAGGGCTACTTCCGCGCCGAGCGCGGCGGCGTCTTCTTCGACAAGTGGATCGCGATGCTGGGCCTCGTCCTCCGCAACTGGGGCGGCAACTTCACCATTGACGAGCGCTTCAACATCAACTTCTACACTCAATGGCCGGACGAGATCACCGAGTTCTTCGGTGGCGTCATCCTCGACGAGCCGAGCTGGTTCGCGCCGCGCGTCACCTTCAACGACGCCGGTGAGCCGGTCATCACCCACATGACCTTCGACCGCGGCTTCCGGATCCGGAACGGCCTCCGGGACGTCGACCTGCCTCCGCAGCCGATTCAGTACCCGGAGCCGGCGCTCGAGGACACGACGAACGAGATCCTTCGAAGCTGGGCGACCGTGGTCTCCCTGGCGCTCATCCCGACCTTCGCGGGTAGCGTCTCGAACCCGGTCTTCGAGCAGACGCTCCAGGTCTTCCGCCTGGACGACGGCAACGGCTTCAACATCTCCGACGTGCAGCCGAACGGTGACCTGGCCTGTGCCTACGGTGCCTTCGCCATCGACGAAGACCACCTCGTGGTCGACCCGACCGTGGACGACAAGTGCGACACGGCCGAGGACGCCAGCTACGTCGTCTACAACTCCGAGAACCTCTCGACGCCCTACGTGGCGGTGAAGGTCCGGAACCAGATCATCAGCGTGAACCGGGAGGAGACCAACCTGGGCTTCCAGCTCCTCCGCGGCATGGTCGACCTGCAGCAGCAGATCGCCGACTACGAGGCCGCCGGCGAGGACGACCTGGCCCTCGAGGCGAGCCGTCGCCTCCAGGCCGACGAGTCCTACGTCGAGTACCTCATCGACCTGCAGGCCCGCTTCGGCATCGCCTTCTTCGGCTGAGCTGAAACCCCTCACGTGAAGAAGCCCGGCGGTTCCCCCGCCGGGCTTTTTCCGTGTGGGCGCCCCGATTCGGCCGGCCCCGAAAAACGCGTGAGTCCACGCCACGTTTCGGTTGCCTCCCCAGTCGGGGACCGTCTAGCGTCGCGCGCGGGTTTGGGGTGCGGCATCTGCCGTGCCCGGGCCGCGGACCGCCCTGACCTCGGGGCGGCGCCGACACTCAGCGACGCACCACACCCACGCAAAAGGGCGGGTACCACGATGGCATCCGGACGCGACGAGCTACTGCGCCAATACCGGCAGATGCAGACCATCCGCCGTTTCGAGGAGGAGGCCGCTCGGGGCTATGCCCAGGCGAAGATCGGCGGCTTCCTTCACCTCTACATCGGCCAGGAGGCCATCGCCGTGGGCGTGAACGACGCCCTCGAAGAACAGGACTACGTCTTCCAGACCTACCGCGACCACGGCACGGCCATCGCGCGGGGCATGGAGCCGAAGCACGCCATGGCGGAGCTCTTCGGCAAGGACGCCGGCTGCGCTCGCGGCCTCGGCGGCTCCATGCACTTCTTCGACGTGGAGCGGAACTTCCTCGGCGGCTGGGCCATCATCGGTGGCCACATCGCCGTCGCCGCCGGCGCGGCCTTCAAGAGCAAGTACACCGGCGACGGGCGCGTCACGGTCTGCTTCTTCGGTGAGGGTTCGACGAACATCGGCGGCTTCCACGAGGGGCTTTCGCTCGCGGGCCTCTGGAAGCTCCCCATCGTCTTCATCTGCGAGAACAACCAATACGCGATGGGGACGCCCATGAAGCGCACCTCGGCCATCAGCGACCTGACGCTCAAGGCCCAGGGCTACGGCATGGTGGGCGAGCGCTTCGACGGTCACGATGTGCAGCTCGTCCGCGACCGCGTGAAGCCGGCCATCGACCGCGCGCGGCGCGGCGAAGGGCCGACCTTCATCGAGATCAACACCTACCGCTTCCGCGGCCACTCCCTCAGCGCCCCCGCGAAGTACCGGACGCGCCAGGAGCTCGAGGAGCGGAAGCGGCTCGACCCCTGCGCCGTGACGCGGCAGCAGCTCAAGGACGCCGGCATGAGCGAGGACGAGCTGGTGAAGGTCGACGCGGAGGTCGACGAGCTCATCGACGAGGCCGTGGCCTTCGCCGACGCGGCGGAGCCCGCCAAGGAAGAGCTGGTCTTCTCCACCGTCTACGCGACGCGCCAGCACGGCACCCCTACGCTGCGTGCCACGGGGTACCCCGACGGCCGGGAGACCGGTCACGCGTCGGACGCAGCGAAGCAGGAGAACGCCTGATGCGCGAGATTCGCTACCGGGAAGCGCTCCGCGAAGCCCTCATGGAGGAGATGGAGCGCGACGGAACCGTCTTCCTCATGGGGGAGGAGGTCGGCCACTACGAGGGCGCCTACAAGGTCAGCCAGGGGCTCCTGGCCCAGTTCGGCGAGCAGCGGGTCATCGACACGCCCATCGCCGAGGCGGGCTTCGCGGGCATCGGCGTCGGCGCCGCGATGACCGGGCTCCGCCCCATCATCGAGTTCATGACCTGGAACTTCAGCTTCGTCGCCTTCGACCAGATCATCAGCAACGCGGCGAAGATCCACCAGATGAGCGGCGGCAAGCTGACCTGCCCCATGGTCTTCCGCGGGCCGAATGGCGCGGCCAAGCAGGTCGCGGCGCAGCACAGCCACTCGGTGGACCCCTTCTACACGAACATCCCGGGTCTCTACGTGGTCATGCCCGCGACGCCGCGGGACGCGAAGGGGCTACTGAAGACCTCCATCCGCAACGATGACCCGGTGGTCTTCCTCGAGGGCGAGACGCTCTACAACCTCAAGGGCGAAGTCCCGGAGGAGGACGAGGACGAGCTCATCCCGCTGGGCGTCGCGCGCGTGGCCCGCGAGGGCGACGGCTGCACCGTCGTCGCCTGGGGCCGCCCTTTCCACAACGCGATGGAGGCCGCCGAGATCCTCGCCAAGGACGGCATCGAGCTCGAGGTCGTCGACCCGCGCACGCTCCGGCCCCTCGACACGGACGCCATCGTTCGGAGCGTCAAGAAGACCAACCGCTGCGTCGTGGTGCACGAGCACTGGCCCTACGGCGGTCCGGGCGCCGAAATCGTCGACGTCGTGCAGCGCGAGGCCTTCGACTACCTCGACGCACCCGTGGAGCGCGTCGCGGCCTGGGACGTCCCCATGCCTTACGCAAGCAACCTGGAGGAGCTCGTGCTCCCCACCACCGAGCGCGTCCTCGAGGCAGTACGCGCCGTCAGCTACCGCTGAGGACACCATGGCCAAGATCATCGGGCTTCCGAAGCTCTCTCCGACCATGGAAGAGGGCACGCTCGTCGCCTGGACCAAGAAGGAGGGGGACAGCGTCGACGTCGACGACCTTCTCGCCGAGGTCGAGACGGACAAGGCGACCATGGAGTTCCGCTCCTTCGACAAGGGCGTGCTCCTGAAGATCCTCGTGCAGGAGGGCGAGACCCTCGAGCCCGACGTGCCGGTGGCGATCATCGGCAAGGCGGGGGAGGATATCTCCGCGCTCCTGGCCGAGGTGGAGAGTGGCGCAGGTGCGCCCGCTGCCGCCCCGGCCACCGAGCCCGCGCCGGCGACGCCCGCCTGGGCCTCTTCGCACCGGAACGACTCGATCGC
>ERZ1740059.829-NODE-829-length-15730-cov-8.196172_pt1 | contig 15730 bp, 17 predicted proteins | sample MGYA00581744_ERZ1740059 | MGnify/ENA primary metagenome ERZ1740059 (study PRJEB43018, sample SAMN04849738) | marine metagenome | isolation source: floating plastic debris | place: Pacific Ocean | collected 2008-08-28 | study: EMG produced TPA metagenomics assembly... | reverse complement strand
ATGATTGCATACGTCAGTGCAGGTGCCACTGCACCGGCAAGCATGCTCCATCGATTTGCCATGGTCGTACCCTCAACTCAACCTACGGGCGAAATTATAGCGTCTGTTGTTCCCATTACGTGTCTGGGCTACTGAGTCTGCAGTATCTAAGAGGGTCTGCAGTATTTAAGAGGAACGTTTGAAGAATAGAGTCTTAAGCTTTCAGGGAGATTTTCAAGTCAAAAATCGAAACTGATAAAACTACAGCATGCCTATTTCCCTCTCATTGAGAGAATAATCTGCTCTTGTAACCCTGTGGCACAATTAATGGGTTCAATTAGCGCCAAGCTTTAGAAGCTGTAATTTTCTATCGGAAAATCGACAGTCTTAGGTTGGGGTGTGGTTTAATACTCGCTTTGCGATCGCATTATGACTAAGTTTGTATTTGTCACGGGTGGTGTCGTTTCTAGTATTGGTAAGGGCATCGTAGCGGCGAGTTTAGGCCGTCTGCTCAAGTCCCGCGACTATTCGGTCTCTATCCTCAAGCTAGACCCCTACATTAACGTTGACCCCGGCACCATGAGTCCGTTTCAGCATGGTGAAGTATTTGTCACCGAAGATGGGGCAGAAACCGATCTCGACCTGGGTCATTATGAGCGCTTTACCGACACCTCCATGTCGCGTCTCAACAGCGTGACCACCGGCTCGATTTACCAGGCCGTGATTAACAAAGAGCGACGCGGTGAATACGACGGACGGACGGTACAGGTGATCCCCCATGTCACCAATGAAATTAAAGAGCGCATTCGGCGAGTGGCCCAAAACCGCAGCCCCGATGTGGTGATCGTCGAAATTGGCGGCACGGTGGGTGATATCGAAGGACTGCCGTTTCTAGAAGCGATCCGTCAGTTTCGCAAAGATGTGGGCCGCGAAAATGTCATCTACATGCATGTCACCCTGATTCCGTATCTGCCGGCGGCAGGGGAAATCAAAACCAAGCCCACCCAGCACTCGGTCAAAGAACTGCGCTCCATCGGGCTCCAGCCCGATCTGCTGGTGTGTCGCTGCGCCCAGCCCATCCCCGAGCATATTAAAGCCAAGGTGTCAGACTTTTGTGATGTGCCCGAAGCCTGTGTGATCGCCGCCAGCGATGCCCCTAGTATCTATGAAGTTCCTCTGTTGATGGAGCAAGAAGGTCTGGCAGAGCAGGCCATTCGTCTGCTAAAGCTAGAACCGCGCACCCCCGATTTAAGTGCCTGGTCCACCCTGGTGGAGCGGCTCTATACCCCCACCCAAACCTTGGATATTGCCATTGTGGGTAAGTATGTCAGCTTAAATGATGCCTATTTATCGGTGGTGGAGGCATTGAGACATGCTGCGATCGCAATCCATGCTGAGGTAAGCATTCGCTGGATTAGCTCAGAAGACATTGAAGCCGATGACCCAGCCAAACATCTAGAGGGCGTACACGGCATTGTGGTGCCGGGCGGCTTTGGCACCCGAGGTATTGATGGAAAAATCCGAACAATTCAATACATTAAAGAGCAAGGTATTCCATTCTTGGGCCTATGTTTAGGAATGCAGTGCGCCGTGGTGGAATGGGCCCGCAATGTAGCTAACTTAGCCGGGGCCAACAGTTCTGAAATTGATGCTGACAGTGAAAACCCGGTAATCAACCTGCTGCCAGAACAGCAGGATGTTGTGGACCGAGGTGGCACCATGCGCCTAGGACTCTATGCCTGTCGGCTAGAGCCCGGCACCCTAGCAAGCCAGCTTTACGACCAGCCGGTCATCTACGAACGCCATCGCCATCGCTACGAGTTTAATAATGCCTATCGCAATCTGTTTTTAGAAACTGGCTATGTGGTGAGCGGCACCTCCCCAGACGGACGGCTGGTGGAGATTGTCGAAATGCCCGATCATCCGTTCTTTATCGCCAGTCAGTTCCACCCAGAGTTTCAGTCTCGCCCCAATGCGCCCCACCCGCTGTTTCTAGGCATCGTTAAAGCCGCCGCCAAACGCTCTGGCAACCCTATCTCCAGCATGAATGAGATCTCCTCTGGAGCAACCATGGCAGAGCCAGGGGACAGAGCTGAGGCAGTTGCAGACCCGGTAGCTTAGGGCAGCTCGTAGGTGCGGCCTTCGTAGGCGCGACAGTCTTGGCATGGCCCTGAGGGATTTACCGCACAGCGAATGTGGGGAGAGCGGGCATTCAGCTGGCAGGTAATGTCACCAATTACCAAACCAATGCCGTCGACATAATGCTCATCTGGATCACGCAGTCGCCAAGGGTTAATGGCACCGTACTGTCCCGCTTCCATCGCCAGGTCAAAACGCTCAACAACGCGGCGCTCGGCTCGATAGGTCGCCCATAGCGACAGGGCCGGTGGCAGTAAGCCCACCAAAATCAAAAACACCACTACGACCATATATAGCAACTGTTTGGGGTCATCACTATGATCGTAGCGCAGGTTTTTGGAGAGTTAAATGTAGATTTTTGAGCGATTTTGGACGGGAGGGTCATGCGCCCCTGCCCTAGTCGTCTTCCTTCTTTTTAGGCTTGTAGGTGGATTTCACCTGCAATTCCTTGAGCTGGCGCTGATCAATACCGGATGGGGCCTGGGTGAGCAAGCAGCGGGCCTGCTGGGTTTTGGGAAATGCGATCGCATCTCGAATTGAGGTTTCCTCTGCCATCAGCATCACCAACCGGTCTAAACCGTAGGCAATACCACCGTGAGGTGGAGCACCAAAGTCAAACGCATCCATAAAGAAGCCAAACTTATCGCGGGCTTCTTCATCACTCAGACCAATCGTTTCAAATACCTTGGCCTGCACATCGGGCTGATAGATCCGCAGGCTACCACCACCGATTTCATAGCCGTTAAGTACCAGGTCATAGGCGACTGCCCGGGCGGTCGTCAGGTCATCAATGTCCTCAGGGTTAGGGGCAGTAAACGGGTGGTGCAACGCTTCGTAGCGATCTTCATCGCCATTCCACTCAAACATGGGAAAGTCCGTCACCCACAGAAAGTTGAGCTTGTCCTTATCAATCAGGCCTTGCTCAGCCGCCACGGCCTGACGCACCTTATCTAACGCCGCATTCACCGTGGCAGTCGGCCCGGCACCAAACAATAACAGGTGTCCCGCCTCAGCGCCGGTACGCTCCAGCAGGATTTGTTTTTGCTCGTCGGTGAGGTTGTCCTTGATCGCCCCAATGGTATCGATCTCACCACCCTCACGAACCCGAATATAGGCCAGACCTTTTGCCCCCGCATCGGTAGCCACCTTAAACACATCACCACCGGGCTTAATGCGCACGTTAGAAATGGCATCATTGCCCCCTGGGATGGGCAGCACCTTCACCTGACCACCAGACTTGACAGCTCCGGAGAACACCTTAAACCCTGAATCCTTGACAATATCGGACACGTCTACCAGCTCTAGACCATAGCGGGTATCAGGTTTATCACTGCCGTAGCGAGCCATGGCATCGGCATAGGTCATCCGAGGTAAGGGCAACGGTAGATCAATACCTTTTACCACTTTGAAAATATGGGCCACCAGGCTTTCGTTGAGCGCCAGGATCTCATCTTGATCCATAAAGCTCATTTCCATATCCAGCTGGGTAAATTCCGGCTGGCGGTCGGCCCGCAAGTCCTCATCACGGAAGCAGCGGGCAATTTGGTAATAGCGGTCCATACCCGCCACCATCAGCATTTGCTTAAACAGCTGGGGTGACTGGGGCAGCGCGTACCACTCGCTTGGGTTTACCCGCGATGGCAGCACATAGTCCCGCGCCCCCTCTGGCGTAGACCGGGTCAAAATCGGCGTTTCCACCTCAATAAAGTCTTCTTGGTCTTCCAAAAAGCGACGGATAGCCTTCATCACATCGTGGCGCAGGCGAATGTTGCGAGCCATACGTTCCCGACGCAAATCTAAGTAGCGATACTTTAATCGCAGCTCTTCACGCACGTTTTCTTCTTCCGCCGTTGAAATCTGAAACGGCAGCTGGGTGCGCACGGCACTCAAAAGTTCAATGCTATCGGCATAAATCTCCACCTCTCCGGTGGGTAGGTTAGGGTTAAGCGATTCGGGCGGTCGCTTACTCACCCGTCCCTCAATTTTCACCACATATTCATTACGTACCTGATCCGCCACCGGATACGACGCGGGCGTACGTTCAGGATCGCTGACAATTTGCACCACCCCGTTGCGATCGCGCAAATCCAAAAAAATCACACCTCCATGATCCCGGCGTCGATCAACCCAACCATATAGGGTGACAGCCTTATCAATATGGTTGGCCCGCAGCTGGCCGCAATATAAGGTACGCATAAATCTAGGGAAGGTGTGATTTTCTTAAAGTCAAATAAAGCCTACCCATTATCTAGGATCGTCCGCCTGCTTTAGCAGAAAGTTTTGATGCCAAAACAGGCGAAGATCTTGGGTCGGGTGTGGACCTTAACCACAAACGTTCCTACCCCGCTTACCTCACCACTTCCGGACTGCGCAGCATATCCGATAACATCGATGCGGGCTGTTGCCGATGGGGCCAGGCAAAGGCATGGCGAAACGCGGCTTCTTGACACGCCCGCAAACCATCAAAACCAATCACATCTTGGGTCAGCAAGTTTTCATACTCAAAGGGCAAACGCACATTGTGTAACCCAGCGTTGTCAGTGCAAATGGCAATATCAACACCGGCATCAAAACAGCGACTAAACACCTCCTTAAGCTGGCTGATCTCATCCAGGGTGCCGGTTTGCAAGTATGTGGTTGGGCACACTTCCAAACATTGACCCCGCGCAGCCACATCCTTTAAAAGCTCCGGATAGTGCAGCGGAATTTGGATACCGTGACCAATCCGCATCAGATAGGGCAGCAGCTCTGGATAACAACCATTGGAAGTCTCATACAGATGCCCTGTCGTTTTCACCCCCAGGGACTGGGCGTAGCGATACAGCTGGATGATCTCATCGAGCTTTTCACGATAGGCGGCGTCGCCCCCGGCAATATCCACGGCGCACACATAATCGGGATACTGGGCTGCCAATTCAACGGTGGCCCGGTTAATCTCATAGGGCAGACGAGAGTGCATACACAGAATTTGCCGCGTCACCACGGGGTACTCCGTCTGGGCGCTGGCGCGTCCAACAATCTCTACGATCTCGGCCATCATGTCCGTCCGCTCTCGCTCACCCAGGCTGTGGGGCGTCCGATAAAACGGCGTATACCTCAGCTCCAGATAGGCCAGGTTCTCAAAAATATAGGCCCCACGGATTAAACGATAGATAAAGTAGGGCAATGCTTCTCGGGTCTGCACACTCTCAACCAGGGTGTGGAGCTCCAGGTACTCTTCTAAAGAATCCTTAGGGTGAGTATAAAACCGCTCAAATTCTGGATAGTCTGCGAACCGCTCAGCCAAATCAGGACGATTTCTTTGAAAATAGCGCCATAGGATTCTGGGTACGACAGAGCCTCCCAGGTGGCGGTGGAGTTCTGCATAAAGACTCATGATGCCTCTAGGTGTAAGTGGGTTAACGAAAGATATTTGATTAATTGCCGTTGCTGATTTAAAGGATGAGCTGATCGGCCAGATATGCCACAGGGCAGGACCTTGCAGGTCAAAGCACCCCTAGGATCAGCAGCGCCGCTAAATTAATGCCCAACATTATCGAAGTATTCGCTAACGAATTAGCCATGCACTGAGGCCATAGCCGCGTGTCGAATACGTCGTTAAATTAAACCGTTGATACAAAAATTAAGAAAGTGTGAAATGCCTATTAGTGTAAGTTTTACCGCAGGATTTGTTTTTTTGCCTAGCAATGTACCCAAAACCTGCCTAGGCTTAAACTTTAGTTAACGTTTTGCGGACAGCTATCCCCCGTTTCAGACAGAGAATTCAGTCTGTCTCGCCCAGGAGATTTACGTTGCATTTGTTGACACTAGCCACCTTGGCTAATCATAATTGTGATTTGTTTGAACTCTAACGCGCGAAATTCCCTTGGCAAACGTTATTGTAATTGGTGCCCAATGGGGCGATGAAGGTAAAGGAAAAATCACTGATTTGCTTAGTAAGTCAGCAGATGTGGTTGTCCGTTACCAGGGCGGTGTGAATGCAGGTCACACTGTTGTGGTCAAAGATCAGACCTTTAAGCTGCACTTGATTCCCTCGGGTATCTTGTACCGCGAAACTGAATGTTTGATTGGTAATGGAACAGTAATCGATCCTAAAGAACTGATTGCTGAGCTGGATAAGCTAGATGGGCTGGGTGTTTCCAGCAAAAATCTTTTCATTTCTGAGACTGCCCATATCACCATGCCCTATCACCGGCTAATTGATCAGGCGGCCGAAGAACGCCGGGGCACAAAGAAAATTGGCACCACCAAACGTGGCATTGGTCCCACCTATGCTGATAAGTCGGAGCGTACGGGGATTCGAGTCTGCGACCTGATGGATCTGACAGCCTTTAGGGAGCAGCTAGAGTGGACAATTAGCTACAAAAATATTGTTTTAGAGAAGCTCTATAATCTGCCTCCCCTCGATCCAGATGAGGTCTTTCAGGAGTACGAGGCCTATGCCGAGCGACTGCGCCCCCACGTTGTGGATAGTTCCCTGCACATTTACAATGCTCTGCAAAAGCGTAAAAATGTATTGTTTGAAGGGGCTCAAGGAACGTTGCTGGACCTTGACCATGGCACCTATCCCTATGTGACATCGTCTAATCCGGTGGCGGGCGGAGCCTGCATTGGCTCTGGTATTGGTCCGACGGCGGTTGACCGGGTCATTGGTGTCGCCAAAGCCTATACCACCCGAGTGGGTGAAGGACCTTTTCCAACCGAACTCATGGATGAAATGGGTAACGCTCTGTGTATGCGGGGGGCTGAGTTTGGTACGACTACGGGTCGGCAGCGTCGCTGCGGTTGGTTTGATTCTGTAGTAGGTCGCTATGCCGTGCGGATCAACGGTCTGGACTGTTTGGCCATTACCAAACTGGACGTTCTAGATGAAATGGACGAAATCAAGGTCTGTGTGGCTTATGAGCTAGACGGTGAACGCTGCAAAGATTTACCGGGTAGTGCTAGCCTATTTGCTCGCTGTAAGCCTGTCTATGAGACGATGCCGGGTTGGAAGCAATCAACGGCTAACTGCCGTCGTTTGGAAGACCTGCCCAAGCAGGCCCTGGATTATCTTGAGTTTTTGGCCAAGCTGATGGAAGTCCCCATCGCCATCGTTTCCTTGGGCGCTAGCCGCGACCAAACCATTATTGTGGAGGATCCGATCCACGGACCGAAGCGAGCGTTGCTGTATGAAAATGGCAGTGCGTTCAAAGTGGCTTAGGTCGCTCCTGGAGACCGAAGAAGCTAGGATAATAAGGACATCCCCCGGCAAATAGCTTCAAGACTGTCGTCAGGAAAACGTGTGGCCAAGACCAAACTCGATTTACAATGGTTGGCCGCCTAAAAAAGTTTGACAGACAATAATTTATTTTTTATCGATTGGACAATGGCAATGGAACTGACCCTCGACTGTAGCAAGCGTGCTGATACTGAGAAACTAGGAGCGTTACGCCGTTCAGGTGCGATGCCCGCTGTGCTCTATGGCCACGATGGCACCAACTCTGTCTCGCTCAAAGCCAATACCCGTGAGGTTGAGGCCCTACTGCGTAAGGCTAAAGGCAAAAAGGTTGAATTAAATCTCAATGTGACCGACATGCCTTGGAATGGCACAGTTGTACTGCAAGAAGTACAAAATCATCCTTGGAAGGATCAGGTCTACCACATCAGCTTCTTAGCTCAGTAGACCTGATTCTGACGTTTAAGTTGATCGAGCACTGGGATTGCATAAATCCAGTGCTCGATTTTCGTATTGTTTTTGTTTGGGACGTACACGTTAGGCGATGACCGGTATAGTATGGGCGATAGCCTCTTCAGCCATCTTTCGCAACCGCCATGAGATCGCCCAAAGGACAACAACCCGTTATCAACGATATGACCGATTTGATTGTGCCAGCGGCATTGCGTCTGTGGCTGGTTTTCTTGCTGATTTTTGCCGTATTGGGATATTCGGTCACAGCTAGTATTTTATTTGGGGCGATGGGTGGTTTTGCCGGTGGTCTAGTATCGGCGTGGTGGCGTGCTCCCGGAGGAGAGCCCATGGCCAAAGAGGAAGGCGGTGGCAGCAAACGTCCATCCTTACTGCAGCTGCCCAAGTGGCGTTTCACCACCGAACGGCGACATTTGCGACGACGACAGCGCTAATGGTTCTGTAGACGTTGCAGATTTACAGATATGTTTCTTTTTCTATCGAAGCTCCTACCCCTATTTATCTATCCGTTGGGATTGTCTTGCATCCTATTGGGGCTGGCTCTAATTTGGTTGTGGAAGTTTCCTCGACGCTCCTTGTTTGCGATCGCAACCGCTCTCCTCATTATCTTTTGCAGCAGTAATCCTCTGATTGCCTCCACCCTGGTTAAAACCCTAGAGTGGCAATATATTCCCCCTGAGCCCATACCAGCCGCCGAAGCCATTGTTGTCCTAGGCGGTGCTACCCGACCCAAATCTCCGCCGCGCCCTTGGATCGACGTTTTAGAAGCCGGGGATCGGGTGTTGTACGGAGTCAAACTTTACCAAGACGGTTTCGCCCCACTACTCCTATTTAGCGGGGGTCGAATTTCGTGGAAAGACGGCCGTCAAAGTGCCACAGAAACCGAAAAACCTGACACATTGACCTCTGAAGCTAAAGACATGGCCGAAATTGCCCAGGCCATGGGGGTGCCAGAGCGAGCCATAGTACTAGAGAATAAATCGCTCAATACCTATGAGAATGCGGTAGAAACAGCAAAAATCTTGCAGCAAAAGCAGATAAACAACATTTTGCTCGTGACATCGGCCATACACATGCCCAGGTCCATGGCAATTTTTAAAAAGCAAGGGTTTAATGTAACAGCAGCACCGACAGACTACTGGGTTTCCCAAGAATCCCTAGCAGAGATGCAGGGAGTTTCCTCTGCGACGTTTCTCAACGTCTTACCCGATACCGAGGCACTCCACTTTTTTACCAGGGCCCTCAAGGAATACATTGGCCTGGGCATTTATCGTCTTAGGGGCTGGTTATAATCCACCCAATATCCTATGCCCAAACTTTCCTTTGAGCCCTCCCCAGCTACCGCCCATGAAGCTATCGAACGGCAGCAGATTACCTATGAGTTCAGCCAGGAGGTGCGGCACCGGGCAGAGTTTGAAGCCTATTGCCAGTGGTATTACGAAACAGCCGCACAACATAAAGCTGAGCTGGCTGCAATGGAAAATGACATTCCGTTATTCAATTGGTTCCGGGGAAGACAATCTACAGAACGGTCTAAATAACTTCCAACTCTGTATTGTCTAGATGGGCTTTAAACGGCCTCTTTGCCCCGTCAATGGGAAACTCGACGACGACTGGAAAGTTTGGGCTAATGGGGCGTCCCTTCCAGTCAGTTAAGACTTCCTTGACGGTTCCTTCCATGCCTTCAGCATTGTGAGGCTCATTACGGTGCTTAGGATGATGAAATAGAACAACAGGTGTGGAAACCCGTACGCGATCGCCAGCTTTCATAGACATCGTTAATCCAAAAATTGATCGTCTGCACATCTTCCGTAGCAGTTGTCAGATTAGCCAGGGCCAAACATATCCCAGACTGAATTAGCCCATTGGAAATATGACTGCCAAAGACATCCGTCAGCTGCTATGGGAGTGACTGTGCATCAAGGATTATTTTCTCACAAGATAGTCCCCAGGCAGTGACTTTAACAACTAAATGGTTGTTAAAGTCACTGCCCGTCAAACTCCTTTGCGCCCTTAGGAATCTGGCTCTGTGAGAGGAGCGTCTTGGAGGGTGTCATCAGGGGCTGGCTGCAGATTTTGCCATACCAGGACCCCGGCCACTCCAGCAACACTGACCGCAATCAGCAGCACAATGCCCAATACCAATGCCTGCAGACGTCGCGGATTACCCTCAGCGGCCACAGGTTCACCCACGTCCGCCGGTTCGTCACTTTCTCCATACAGCAGAGCTTTAGATGCAGCCGTTAGCTCTGTGGCATCCCCCTGACCCGGTTGGGCCGTTAGGGGCGATGGGGGAACATCCTCAACAATCACCGTCTCACCGGCGACCGTACAGTTCATCAGCACCACAGCAATATTGTCATGGCCGTTCTTTTGGTTGGCTAGTTCTACCCATGACTCCACGGCGGTGGGTAGGGGCACAATGTTTTTGACAATCAGGCCAATGTAATTGGCCCAAGACGTTTCTACCTGTTGGTGATCGCTCAGACCATCGGAGCACAGTAGCAAAATACCGGTTTCATCTAAAATAAAGCGCTCGATATGGGGAGTAAGGCTATCGGCCTCGCGGGTGCCCAGGGCCTGGGTGAGCGCGCCGGCATCGTCACGGGCATGGGCAGCAGCAGGATAGCTTTGCCCATTGGTGATTTCGCGACCGGCCACATCGTCATCAATCGTCAGAAGGTGACAGGCTTGGGGCGTAATCCAATAGGCTCGGCTATCCCCCACGTGGGCAACGTACAGCTCATTGACTTCCCTGTGGCCCTCAGGTGTGGGTATTCGCTGGGGAATCATCACCGCCGCCACCAGTGTGGTGCCCATGCGTTGACGTTCAGTCCGGCCCTGGCGGTCATTTTGACTCGCCACCAGGTTATTCGCCACTCGAATGGCGGCTTCAATCTGGCCTTCTACCACATAGGGGGGTAGGGGTTCTTCTTGCTCAGCGACTTCCGCCAGTAGGCCCCGCAGCTGCAGCTGCAGCGATCGCACCACCATTTGGCTGGCAATTTCTCCCCCGGCATGGCCTCCCACACCGTCGCAGACAATGGCAATACGCGGCAGACTCGGTAAATCGGCGGTACTGGCCCGCTCTAATTCCACCTGGCTAGGGTAACAGGCATCTTCATTTTGGGGTTGCTGACCGCTGCTGGTGCTGCCAGCCACTTGAGTAGTCAGGGAAATTTCCATGGCCTGGGCAAGCAGCGCTCGGTTAAGACACTCGAGTATGTAGTCAACGTTGGGTTGGAGACCACCGCACTGCTCTAGAATCGGCGTGAGGGTGTTAGCCACCGGGGGATTGGCCTTAGGAAGTAGGGTAGCAATCAGATCCGCTAGGGCTCGCAACGGTGGCTGACCGGGAATGAGATTGCTGAGTCTTATGCGCCAGCTATCCACATGTATCGCTTCTGGAGCCGTCAGGCTAGCGGCCATATTTAGCCCCAATAAATGGGGCCACAGATTAAATAGCTGCCAGCACCAGTAAACCTGGCGAAACGGTGTAGCAGAGGCCCAAGCGGCCCCCAGGGTGGGCATTAACCGACCATGGCGATCTACGGGGGCATTGTCGAGTAGCAACACCGGACCATCTGGCAGATTGCATTCACCATAGACCGTGGGGACGTGGAGCTGATGGGGATACGCCTTTAGGTATGGCAAAGCAGCCGGGGTGATTTGCTCGGGGTAGGTGGGTGGATCGGGGGCCTGGGTGTCTTGCCAGACACCGGGGCTCAGCACCCAGTAGCGGTCGTTAACGCTTTGGCCAGGCGGAACATCACGCCCAGGCCCTAGGGCTAGAACGTATTTCTTAAAGGGGTAGAAGTCCACTTGAGTCATATCACCAACGGGATTGCCACAATCCCCCCAGACGAAAAAACCCGAGGGGCAAAAGATTAGGTTAATGGTAGTCGCAAAGAGCTCAATTGAGGAATTGTGTAACATCCTTAGGTATTAGACATTTGCTATACCCTTGAGATAGCTAAAACGTAAAACGACCATGAACTTGGCGATTTTTTGGATTCTGCTTGGCGTAGCACTCTGTGTAATGGAGTTAATGATTCCAACGGCTTTTTTGGAGTCGGCCCTGGGGGTAAGTGCGGTTGTCGTCGGCTTGCTAGTGATGGCGCTGCCGATTGCGTTTAGTTGGCAGGTGGCCCTGTGGATGGTCCTGTCACTGATGATGTTTTGGGCATTGCGCCGATTTTCGCCCCGCCGACAGCCCCCGGCCCTGATGGATGCAACAGAAGCTAAAACCATTACGTCGATTCCGCCTGGCCGCAGTGGCCGAGTCATGTACGAGGGGAATTCATGGCCCGCCTGCTGTAGTGATCGGGAGGTTGAGATCGCAACCAATCAAACCGTCATTGTCATCGGTCGCGAAGGCAACACGCTCATCGTTATGCCCGAAAGTGCCCTCCTATAGGCGTTACCGCAATTTCTTGTAGGGACGTTCCATGGAACACCTCCACATCTATTCCTAACTAATTCCTTAATTAATTTAGAAATTCACACACCATGAACCCATTTGCACTGTTGATCATGTTGGCCTTTGGCGGTTCCATTGCCGCTGGTTCGGTACGCATTGTGAACCAAGGGGACGAAGCCCTGGTGGAAAGCCTGGGTCGATATAACGGGAAAAAGCTACAGCCAGGGTTGAATTTCACCCTGCCCTTCGTCGACAAGGTGGTTTACAAGCAAACCATTCGTGAAAAAGTACTCGACGTCGCTCCCCAGCAGTGCATTACCCGCGACAATGTCTCCATTAGTGTCGATGCCGTCGTTTATTGGCGCATCGTCAATTTAGAAAAGGCTTACTACAAGGTCGAAAATCTCCAGGCCGCCATGGTCAACCTGGTGCTGACCCAGATTAGAGCCGAGATGGGCCAGCTAGAACTGGACGAAACCTTTACCGCCCGCGCTGAAATCAACGAAACATTGCTGCGTGAGCTAGATACGGCCACCGATCCCTGGGGGGTAAAAGTCACCCGTGTAGAACTGCGCGACATTGTCCCCTCCAAAGCCGTGCAAGACTCCATGGAACTACAGATGGCAGCAGAACGCCGCAAACGCGCTGCCGTACTCACCTCCGAAGGCGAGCGAGAATCATCCATTAACGAAGCCCAGGGCAAGGCCGAGTCTGAGATATTGGCCGCCGAAGCCCGCAAGAAAGCTGCCATCCTGGCCGCCGAAGCTGAACAAAAAGCCATTGTGATGAAGGCCCAGGCCGACCGCCAAGAGCAGGTGCTACGAGCCCAGGCCACGGCAGAAGCCATGCAGGTCTTGACTCAAAAACTTAAGGGCGATCCCACCGCCCGCGAAGCCTTGCAATTCTTGCTTGCCCAGGGTTACTTGGATGTGGGCAGCACCATCGGAGCTAGCGACAGCAGCAAAGTCATGTTTATGGACCCTCGGGCGATTCCGGCCACATTAGAGGGCATGAAGTCTATTGTCGGTGACTTACAGGAACAGTAGTCAGCAACCATGCCCCGGTTTAGACATTAAAGCTCTTCAGGGTTGATACCTAGTTCTCTAAGCCGAGCAGCCAGTTTATCGGCCCGCTGCTTTTCTTGCTCGGCCCGCTGCTTTTCTTGCTCGGCCCGCTGCTTCTCTCGCTCGGCGACTTCAGCCGAGGTTAAAACCCATTCACCATGGGCATCGTACCAACGCAGCCAGACACCGGCAGCATCTTGAAAGCTACCTTCCCACAGACCTAACCCCATCTCCAGATCTTCAAACCAATAGCGATTATCGGTAATAGGTTGTTCTTCGTAGCGAATACCCGTCAGCTTGAACAGACGAAACCCATTTTGATAACGGTCAAAAACCACGTAGTAGGGCACTCGCAATAAACGCTCGTAGACATCCCACTTGCCAGGAGGCTGATCAATGCGGCGAGGGGCACGACCAAGATCTTCATCTTCAGTCCCTGGCGAGAGTAGCTCAACAACTAAAAACGGGCTAACCCCCTCTTGCCAAATAACGTAACTCCATCGCAGATCTTCCTGCTGTTTTGCCTTGGGTACACCCAGAACCTAGAACCAATCAGGGCGCTTGTGCCATTGGGTATGACGGCTATCGTAATAAATATTAAGATCGGTACCGATAAAAATGTCGTCGTGATTCGGCAGCTTGCAGGTCTCGCGTAACAGCTGCGGCTGAAAGTCGTGAAACTCGTCTGGCAAGCCTAGCTCCTCTGGGTACTCACTGGGGAGGTCGTACATGGTGGGCAGCGGCTTTTGCACTGACTTAGGTGAGTCACTCTGATACATTTCTAACCGCCCGAGCGTACATGCCGCTATTCTAACCTGAGACTATCTGGCACTTGGCGCATAGGCCAAAGAACTCGAGGGTATGGTAAAAAATGCGGAAATGATGGGAATCGTTGAGGTGGCTCTCAAGGTCGTGAACCGGGCATTCCTCGATCGGCAAAGAGTCGCCGCAGCGTAGGCAGGTGAGGTGGTGGCGATCTTCGTGGGCAAGACTGTAGAGGGATTCACCGTTGGATAAGGTACGCACCTGGACAGTGCCGTCTAGCTTGAGGGCTTCTAGGGCACGGTAAACGGTGGCTAGCCCAATCCGGCTGCCGGTTTGTCTCAGGGAACTGTGAAGGTCCTGGGCGGAAATAGCCTGCTCCAATCCCTGTAATGCTTGCAGAATGCGCTCCTGGTTACGGGTAAGACGGATGGCCATGGCGTTAAAAGAGCATATCGTTTTACTAGCTTAGATCGTGGCGTCAATTCTAATAGCATGACGGATGCATATCTGATGCATATCTCCAGGGAAGGAGCTACGCCAATGTTACGCCAATGCCCATGACGCGTCAGGTTAGCGGTTGTCATTTAAGGCTTTCAGAGATATTCGTTGTCCTAGTCTAACCAGACAGATGCAATAAATAGGATAGACGAGATAGTGAGACCAGGGGTGCTATAAGATAGGCGGATAACCTCCCTCACAAAATTCTGGATTTATATTGTGGCGCAGACTTATCAGGCTCAGGTGTATGTGACCCTTCGCCCGTCAGTACTCGACCCGGCGGGTACGGCAGTGCGCTCTGGTTTAGAGCATATGGGATATGACAATGTGGAAAAAATCCGCATTGGTAAATATATTGAGGTGTCGCTGACGGCAGAAAGCGAAGAGGCCGCACGACAACAGCTGGATAAAATGTGCGATCAGATTTTGGCAAATCCGGTGATTGAAAATTATCGGATTGAATTACAGGCAATGGCGGCGGCCTAATATTGGCTGACTGCCTATGGTTTGCAAGGGCACCCATGAGGGAAGTCCCTATGTATTAGTTACCCCCCACCCCATCGAGATTTCCATGAAATTTGGTGTTATCACATTCCCCGGTTCGAATTGCGATCGCGACGTGGTCTACGTCACCCGTGATATTCTCAAGCGCCCTACCCATCGCATCTGGCATGAGGACAGCGACCTGGGCGATGTGGATGTGGTGGTGATTCCCGGTGGCTTTAGCTACGGTGACTATCTGCGCTGTGGTGCGGTGGCCCAGTTTTCTCCAGCAATGCGGTCTGTGATTGAATTTGCCAACCAGGGTGGTTTGGTTTTGGGAATTTGCAACGGCTTTCAGATTTTGACGGAGGTGGGGCTGCTGCCGGGGGCGCTAATGCGCAATCGGGATATGCGGTTTATTTGCGATCGCACCCCCCTCAAAGTAGAACGCACCGACCTCACTTGGACTCAAAACTATACCCAAGGTGAAATAGTCACGATTCCCATTGCCCATGGTGAAGGTTGTTATTATGCTGACGCGGACACTCTAAAGTCTCTCGAAGATAGTAATCAGGTTGTTTTCCGATATAGCAACCCAGAGGGAACTGTTGATGACAGCAGCAATCCCAACGGTTCTCTTAACAACATTGCCGGCATTTGCAACAAAGCAGGCAATGTTCTCGGCATGATGCC
>ERZ1740059.828-NODE-828-length-15751-cov-3.987576_pt1 | contig 15751 bp, 11 predicted proteins | sample MGYA00581744_ERZ1740059 | MGnify/ENA primary metagenome ERZ1740059 (study PRJEB43018, sample SAMN04849738) | marine metagenome | isolation source: floating plastic debris | place: Pacific Ocean | collected 2008-08-28 | study: EMG produced TPA metagenomics assembly... | reverse complement strand
GCACCAAGGCCCGCGAGGGGTCGCCCGCCTGCACCGGCACGCGGACCACGCCCGCGAGCGTTCGGCACAGCATCAGCTGCCGGCTCTCGCCGCCCGTGAGCACAGCGCGCGTCACCGGCGCATCGGGGAACAGGCTGTGGTGGTACCGCAGGCACATCGCCACCTCATCGCCGAGCATCTCGAGCGTCTCCCCGACATCGGGCACCACGCTCACGCTCTTCCTGGTCTCGACCTCTTCAGGCCTGTCCGGAACTTCGGCTCTCGGGGGGGGCATCCGCAGGCCCGATTCGGCAACTCGGGCTGTTCGGTCCCCTGCCAGCGCCGTTACAGTCGCCACGGGCGCGCGTTCGACGCCCGAGAACTCGCTGCACTCCATCCGGGCGCGGTGCGAGCGCTCGATGCTGATCTTGCGGTGCCTCGCGATCTCTTCGTCCAGCGATCGGCCGCCCAGCTCGATCGTCCGGGCGAGCAGCAGGCGGTTGCCCTTGGCGATGATCACCTTCGTTGCGCTGTAGCCCAGGTCGAGGTAGAGACAGACATCATCTTCCGACGTGAGCTTGAGCGTGCTGAAGCCTCGAAGCAGCGCGACCGCTTCGGTGCGCATGCCGACGGGCTCGAGCTTCGCGGCGGCGAGACCGCTCATCAATCGCCCGACCACGCCGCGCGACGCGGCGATGGTGATGACCTCGGTCTTACCGGATTCGTGGGCCGGGCCGACCTCCTGATGCCGAACGACCAACGCGTCGGGTGCGCACGAGAGCTGCGTGGCGACCGCGAGCTTGGCCGAGCTCTCGACCGTTGCCGCGTCGCCCTTGGGCACCTGGACGTGCGTCGTGTGCGTGAGGCACGCGGGTATGAGGCAGACCGCCCGCTTTCCTTTGAAGCCGCCGCCGCGGATCAGCCCGGGAAGGTGCTGGGTTTGAAACGCGAGCCGAGCGGATGGATCGTCGAGCAGATCGTCGGGGGTGTCGATGGCCGCCGCGGCGCCGATGCCGTGCGGCTCGCCCGAAGTGAGCTGGAAGACCTTGAGCGCCGAGGCGCCGAAGTCCACAGCGATGGGCGCACCCTTGCCGGGTTTGGGAGCGCCGGCCTTGGCCCCCAGCTGTCGCCATGCTCCGAGCGAGCCTTTGAGCATCGATCCCCCGCAGCACATAGTCTGGTCCGGACCTTCCGGCGACCGAGAGGACCATCGTCCATGAAACGGGGGGCATTGAGCGGGTGGCAGCGGGAGTCGGACCGGCTCAGATCGATCCGCCCGCGCAGACCGCACGACCGACCGAAGCGGGGGTTCTCGGGCGTTACTCGACCAGCGCGTCGGCGACCGCCCGAGACAGGGGGCCGAGCAATCCAAGCGACTCGGCGAGCTTCCACGGGTGCCGCTCGCGATCGCCAGCGATGTTGCTGATCACGCGAACCTCGGTGAACGGCACACCCATTCGAGAACCGGCGAGATGCACCGCCGCGCCTTCCATCGCTTCAGCAACCGCCCCCGTTCGGGCGTGAAGCTGAGCGGCGAGCGCATCGGTGCCAGAAACTGACGAGACCGTCGCGATCGGGCCCACGCGCGTGCAGGAGGGCGCGAGCCGAGTGACCAGATCCGGGGAGGTCTCGGCCCAGTCTTCCCCATCGAACGGGCCGAAGCCCATCGCTGCGAGCCCGGTGAAGCCTGCCGATTCCGCCCGGCCCTCGCCCGCGAGGACCGACCGATCGGAGCACACCGTATCGAGCACGCCGACGCCCGATGCCTGATACGCCCCGGCGATGCCCAGCGAGATGACCGCCGATGCAGAGCGGTGCGCCAGTGAGGCAGCGACGCTGACGCCGGCTGCCGTCGGTCCGACGCCGGTGGCGAGCAGCTCGACTCCCCGCGCGCCGGCGCTCAGCTGGACTCGCGAGCCGGGCGTTGTCGGCCCGGCCGCGCCGAAGGCAGCCAGCACCCGCTCGCACTCGGCGGGTGCGGCCACGCACAGCAAGATCGGCCCGGGAACGCTCACGCACGACGGTACGACCGCCAAAGCCGCGAGCAGATGAGCCGGAGTCGCAACGAAAGAAACAATCCGTTTCCGGCCGACAATCGAACAACCGCGGACAGCGTTGTCTGTACCAGCGTGGCCTGACGAGCATGGTTGTTTCAGCCAAGTTCGGCGTGTCGGCCCGGGTAGAGAAGCGATCAAAGGCCGGACCGTGCACACGACGGAGAGTCCCTGTGATGCAAAGCCCTATCAAAGATGGTACAGCGTCGGCGATCTGCGGCCCGGCCCGACGCGGCGGGGTGTTGGTGAAGCTCACGGTTGCGGTGGCCGTTCTGGCGGGAGCCGGCGTCGGGGCGTGGCAGCTCGGGCTGCTGGGCGGCGACGGCGAGGCGTCGGAGCGAGTTCAGACGGCCGACATCGCCCCCGTCTCGATCATGTCGTTCGACATCACCACGACGGCGTCGGGCGAGCTGCAGGCCGAGAACCAGATCGAGGTACGGTCGAAGCTCGAACGCCGGACCACGATCGTCGAGCTGATCGAAGAGGGCACCCGTGTCGCCGAGGGCGAGGTGTTGGCAGTGCTCGACGCCGACGAGTACCGCACGGAGCTCGACGACGAGGAGATCGGGCTTGAGTCCGACCGCGCCGAGCTGATCGCGGCCGAGAACGCGTTCGAGATCCAGAAGTCGGACAACGAGAGCAGCAAGCAGGCGGCCGAGCTGAAGCTCAGGCTCGCCGAGCTGGCCCTCGAGCAGTGGGTCAACGGCACGCACGAGATCAAGATGAAGGAGCTCCGGCTGGCGATCGAGGAAGCCGACCGCGAGCTGGAGCGTCTGCAAGAGAAGCACGAGAAGAACGCCGAGCTGCTCGCGCAGGGGTTCATCAGCGCCGATCAATACAAGCAGGACGAGCTCGCGTACATCAAGGCGCAGTCGCAGGTCGAGAAGGCCCGGCTGCAGCACGAGTCGTACGTGAACTACCAGCAGGCGAGCGACCGCGAGCAGAAGGAATCGGACGTCGAGCAGGCGCGGGCCGAGCTCGAACGCGTCGAGCGGCGGAACAAGATCCAGCTCGCGGACAAGCAGGCTGACTTCACAAGCCGGCAGCGGCGCGTCAGCCGACGCGAGAATGAGATCAAGGAGCTCAAGGAACAGATCGAAGCGGCCACGGTCCGCGCTCCTTCGGCCGGCATGGTGGTCTACGGCAGCACGGTCGAGCTGTCGCGGCGTTCATGGTCGAGCGAGGGACCGATGCAGATCGGCCAGCAGGTCTACCGCAACCAGCTGCTGTTCGGGCTGCCCGATGTATCGAAGCTGGTCGCGGAGGTGCGGGTGCACGAGAGCCTCGCGGGGCGGGTTCAACCGGGGCAGAAGGCACTCATTACAGTTGACGCGGCGAACGGCCGAACGGTCGAGGGGACGGTGAAAGAGATCGGCATCCTCGCCGAGAACGGCGGCTGGCGCGACCCGAACCTCCGCGAGTACACCGTGAAGATCACCATCGACGACGACAACGACGACCGGTCGCTCAAGCCCTCGATGCGCTGCGAGGCGACGCTGGTGCTCGGTCGGGTGGAGGACTCGCTGGCCGCGCCGGTGCCCGCCGTGTTCAGCGACGGGCCGGTGCGGTACGTCTACTCGCCGTCGGGCTCGGGCTCGTTGTTCCGTCGCGTGCCGGTGCAGACGGGTCGGTTCAGCGACACCCACGCGGAGATCGTCGCGGGCCTCGAAGTCGGGCAGCAGGTCCTGTTGCGCGAGCCTTCGGCGGGCGAGATCATCGACGAGCCCTGGGAGCAGAGCGAGCTCGAACTCGTCGGCCTCACGCTCAGCGAAGAGGGCGAACCGGTGCGGATGGAAGCGGAGCAAGCGGGTGTGGCAACGCCCGCGGCGTTCCGCGGCGGCTGAAGCACCACGAAAGATTCGGCCGCGCCGTCAGGCGGAGGCCCGGTGATCCACGGCACGCTCGCGCTCGTCCTCGGCCGCATTGTGCAGCCGGCGGGCCTGCGAATCGAGACAGAACTCGGCGCTTGTCTCGGGATAGAAATTGTCCCGGCCGACCTCGTGGCCGTCGATCTCGGCGACGCAGACACCGGTCGTTTTCGCGAGATCGACCGTCGGGCCTTCCGGGATGTTCAACGGATCGCTCGGATCGAGCGCACGCACGCGGGGCTTGCACGGGTTGAGTGAGTCCCAGCCGACAACGACGCCGTGCACGTTGTTCGACAGCGTGACCCGTGCGCCCGGCGGGTAGGGCGGGCAGACGGCGAGCAGGGCGTGCAGAACCGTCGGGTCGAACCACGACGCACGGTCGCCGCGCAGCATCTGTCGCAGCACACGCACGCGCGGGTCGTCGGACTCACCAGTATCGGCGATGCTGAGCCTGTTGAAGGTGTCCGCCGCCGCGATGATCCTCGCGTGCACGTGGATCTGCTCGCCCTCGACCTGTTCGACGCGGCCGTCGGCCAGCTTGCGCTCGGGGAAGCCCGTGCCGTCGTACCGCTGGTGATGGTTGAGCACCGCGGCGGCGACTGTCGGGGGTACGCGGCCCTTGATCGCGTCGTACCCGATCTCAACGTGCGCGCGGAAGTCGTCGTTCGACGGGTCCGGGTTCTCGCGGACGCTCCGGCGGCGTGCCTCGGACATCCGGACCACGCCGATGTCGTGCAGCATGCCGGCGATGCCCAGCGGCACGACCTCGCGGGCGCGCGTCACGGTCACGCGCGGCCGCTGATGCTCGAGGTACCACGCGAGCTTCAGGCCCATTAGCGTCGACAGATAGCACACGGTCGACGCATGCTCAAGCTCCTGATCGCTTGCGCGGGCGATGCGGTCGATCATCAACGCCGCTGCGGGCTCGGCCTCGAAGGCCTCGATGAGTCCGGTGACCGCGCCGGCGTACGCCGCGTACTCAAGCTCGGCGTCGACCGCGACGCGGAAGGAGTCGAACAGCTTCGACACGTGCCCCACCACCGCCGCTTGGTTGCGGATGATCTCGGGCGATGTGCGCTTGGTCAGGAAGGCGAGCTCTGGGATGGCGACCCACAGCGTGCGCACGCCGAGGTCGCGCAGGCGCTTGATGCTGCGTGGCTCCAGCTCGTAGCCGGCGCGCAGCAGCACCTGCCCCGGGACGGTCGGATGAAACGCGGGGATCGCCAGCCGCATGCCGGCCTGGGCTTCGCTTGTTGCAATCCGCAACATGACGGAGACATCGGCGGTTTCCACGCGGTGCATTGCCGCGACCGCCCGGAATGGGTCGGTTGCGGGACGCGGGCATGCCGCGGATCAGCGTGTTGTTGCGAACAGAACGCCAAGATAGCCGCCGTAGAGTCCGAGAAGCAGGACCCCCTCGATCCGGGAGATGTTCCGCCCGACCAGCATGATCGGCAGACACGCGACCGTGAGCAGGAGCATGGCCGGCGCATCGCGGTTCCAGAAGCCCTCGGGTGCTTCGAGCTGGACCGGCGAGAACAGGGCCGTGAAGCCCAGCACGCAGAGCAGGTTGAAGATGTTCGACCCGATGAGGTGGCCCACGGCGAGGTCTGGCGCCTTGCGGAAGGCGGCGATCGCCGACAGTGCGAGCGCGGGGACGCTGGGACCGAACGCGACAAGCGAGAGGCCGATGACCGCGGCCGGCACGTTGAGCATCGTCGCGAGCGCCTTCGCGCCATCAACCAGCAGGTCCGACCCGAAGAAGAGCATCGCGAGGCCGACGACGACATAGACGATGCTGCGCGCGATCCCGGTGTCGCCGGGCGAAGCGCCGACCTCGTCGTCGAGCTCTTGGGCGGCTCGGACGAGTTCGGACGCCTCTTCGCCGTCGGCGGTTCGCTTGCCGTTGAGATACGCGAAGGCAATAAACCCGAGCAGCGCCGCGACCAGGACCGCGCCCTCGACGCGGTGTGCGCCGCCACCAAGCATGAGCAGCACCGCGCCCACCGTGACCGCGACCATGATGACTGCTTCTTTGCGGATCACCGACAGCCGAACGGGGATCGGGCAAATGACGGCGGTGACACCGAGGATCAGCCCGATGTTGGCGATGTTCGAGCCAACGACGTTGCCGACAGCGAGGCCGGGCTCGTCCTTGAAGACCGCCCCGAGCGATCCGCCGAGCTCCGGCGCGCTGGTGCCGAACGCGACGACGGTCAGGCCCACAACGAACGGGCTGATACCCATCGCCGTGGCAAGCCGCTTCGCGCCCTTGACAAGAACCTCGGCCCCAACCACCAGCAGCGCGATGCCGCCGACGAGCATGGCGATGTGCCAGAGTGCGATCACGCCGCAAGACTAGCGGCGCAGCGGGGCCGACGCGGTCGCATCGGCGGCGCTCAGCCGAAAGCGCTCGGGCAGGCGCGGCAGCAGCACCACGACGGCGCGGCGGCGGACCGGCTCGATCGCGCCGGGCACTGCCGAGGTCAGCATCGCCTCGCCGAGCGTCGGGGTCAGCGGCACGGGCGGGCCCTCGGCGATCGGCTCGGGGGCAAGCCCCGGTTCGGGCTCCGCTTCGGCTGCCACCGATGCGTTTGTGTGCTCCGCCATCGGCACGATGACCAGTGCCGTGTCCGACGGGACGCGCATGGTGGCGCGGAGCCTCGGAAAGACGACGCCGGCTTCCAGCTCGCTCTGCATCGCGGGCAGCTCGAACGGGGAACCGACAGCGGCGCGGCGCTCGAGCTGCACGGCGAGCTCGAGGTGCATCGCGGGATCGGTCACGACCTCGCCGGGCGCCGTCCAGCAGCGCATCAGCATGCGGAGCCGGCCCGCGGGGGACTTCATGACGCCGTCGGCGAGCTCGATCGCTGTGCCGGCGTTGATCGCTCGACCGCGGACCGCCTCCGACCAGTCGGGCGACTGGCCGAACCAGTCGCGCGGCTCGGGGCCGATGACGCGGATCCGTTCGCGCAGCTCGGTCAGCTCGGCGGGCGGGATCGCGATGACTCGGAAGCCGCTCGCGCGCCAGGCTTGCCGGACCGAGTCGAGCATCGGCGTTGGCAATGCCTCGTAGCGTTTGATCGCGTCGGCAAGGACGTCGTCTTGGTCCTGGGTGACCCAGACGCGCATCTCGAGCCCGTTGGTCGCGCCCATGATCGCGGGCTGCGCGGGGTCCATCAGCTCTTCGGGCGAGGGCAGCGGCTTGACGCCCGGCGAGGGCGCACATCCGGCGAGAGCCAGCGACGCCGCGAGCAGCCAGATGAGTCCGGCGCGCAAGAGCATCACGCGTCTCGCGGCCCGAAGTCGTTGATGCGGTCGATCAGCTTGCGGACGAGCCCGAACTTGTGCCGGGTGTGCGTGAAGGCGAGACGCGGCAGGTCGAGGTGATCCTGCTCCTCGGCGTAGGCGCCGCACTGCACGATCCGGCCCGACTTGACCAGCACGCCGAACTCGTCGTTGAGCGCCTGCACGCCCTCTTCGCTGATCGGGTGGTTGATGCGGATCACAAGGTCGTCGCGCACGTACCGCGAGCTGTGGTACGTTCGGTAGAACCGCTCGACGATGTCGACGGCCTCTTCGGGCGTGTGGCACACTTGGTAGAGGCTTAGGTCTTCCTCGCTGATCATGCCGTTGTTGAGCAGGCGCTCCTTGACGAAGTCGTCCCACAGATCCCAGTACGGGATGCCCTCGCCCTCGAGCAGGACGATGGGGACCATCGAGCTCTTGCCGGTCTGGATGAGGGTCAGGACTTCGAAGGCCTCGTCCATGGTGCCGAAGCCGCCTGGGAAGAGCGCGACGGCGTCGCACTGGCTGAGGAACATCAGCTTGCGCGTGAAGAAGTACCTGAAGTTGATCAGCTTGCTGTCGCCCTCGATGACGCTGTTGGCGGTCGTCTCGAACGGCAGGCGGATGGCAACGCCGAAGCTCGCGTCGCGGCCAGGGCCCTCGTGACCCGCCTTCATGATGCCGTCGCCCGCGCCGGTGATGGACATCCAGCCCTTCTCGGCCATGAGCCGGCTGAACTCGACGGCAGCGGCATAATCGGGGTGGTCCTCGGGCGTGCGCGCGGATCCGAAGATCGTGATCTTCTTGGCATGGTCATACTGCGCGAAGACGCGGTAGGCGTAGCGGAGTTCTTTGACGGCGAGGGCCATGAGCTTGAGCTCGCCGGTGTCTCGGCCGTCTGGAATCAGCTTGAGCCCCGCGGTGACCAGGTCGCGGACGAGCCTGTGCTCGAAGCTGGTCTGCTCCGCGCCGGTGACGTTCTCGATCAGCTCGGAGATCTGGTTCTGCACAGCCGGGTCGTTGACGCGCAGCTGCGTGGGCTGCTCGGGAGGCGCGGCGGACTCGTCAGCGACGAGGTCCATGGGCGGGTCGAGCTCTTGCCGCTGCTGTCGGTCGCTTGTCATGGCTGCTCCTGTGGACTTGAAGGTGCGGCGGAGATGGCCACCGCCGATCGCGGAGGCCTGCCGTCACGGTAGCGGCCGCGGATGTCGCGGATCCGCAGCGCCCGGCGTTCGATCTGATCCAGCTCGCCCTCGCCGGCCTCGTCGCCGCCGGCCACGAGGCTGCCGAGCAGCCGCCGCCCGCTGGGCAGGACCAGCACCGACGTCTCGGGGTTCTTGGCCGTGCCGGTGATCGCGACCTTGCCAAATTCGTCGAGCAGCACGTCGGCGAACCGGCTGATGATCGGCAGCGGGCTGATGCTGCGGGTGTAGAGCACCATGTCGAGGTCGAACGTCGGGAGCGTGATCAGCCCGAAACCGAAGACCTCGACCGTCTTGCTCTGCACGCTGATGTGCTCGCCGACGATGGTGTCGCCGTCGATCGCGAGGTCGGCGGTTGCGAAGTCGAGCGACTCACCGGTGGGCGGTTGGAGGGCCTTGATTTCGATTAGGCGGTTGAGCAGCGGCACGCGGAACAGCTCGCCGCCGGCGACCCGGAGGGACACCTGCCCGCGACGGGTCTCGTCCTGCTCCACGGTGCCCGCGAGCGCGACCCGGCCCTCGATCCGCGCGCCGGTGTCTTCGCGGGGCGAGGCCAGCTCCGCGGCGCTCGCGAGCCCCTCGCCGAACGCCTGCAGCTCGTCTTGCATCGCCGTGAGCCCGAAGCCTGTGAACGCGGCGTTGATGGTGTAGGTCGGGGCAGCGGCGTCGTCGGTTGGGACAAGCACACCGTCTCCCCAGACGCGGCCCGTCTCGCGCCCGCTGGCGGAAAACGTCGGCACCGCGATGCGCCCGGGCACATCGGCGTCGCCCTCGACGCGGACGCGGGCGTCGCGCAGCTCGACGCCAGCCGCCCTCGCTCGCTCGGCCCGGGCCAGGATCAGCATGTCCATCGGCGCCGATCCGTCGGCCGTCGGTTTGCCGGTCGCGCGGGTCTTGGTCTCGACCCGCGCCGAGCCGGAGACGCGATCCACGGGCATGCCCAGATCCATCGACGCGTTCTCGAACGTCAGCAGGCCCGTAAAGCCTACGGATGGAGCCTCGCCGGTCTTGGCAGTGAGCTTGGCGTCGGCCAGTGTGAGGCGGCCCTCGCACTCGACAGCGAGCTTGGCTAGATCTGCGTCGAGCTTGTCGAGCAGCAGTGCTCGCAGATCGGGCGACAGCCGCTCGGCCTCTACGGCGAGATCCACCGCGATGCTCGCGCCGCCGACGCCATCGGGCGTGAGCGAGCCGTCTGCGAACACCGAGAACCCGTCGCCGTCGCCGCGGAGCCCGTCGATCCGCGTCCGGCCCGGCACGGTCACGATGGCACCTTCGGTGATGTCGACCCGAACGTCGCGGCCTCGGCGGAAGATCGCGCCCCACGACGGGCGGAGCGTGTACATCGGTCTCGCGATGCGCTCGATGCCGGGTGTCGTTGCGGCGGGCACGGTGATGCGGGGCTCGAGCGTTGCCTCGAGCTCGAACGCGCCCCGCGCGTCGTGCGAGAGGTAGTCTTCGGCGAACCGGCCGCCGAGCTGCTTCTCGACGAATGCGCGGGAGAGCGCTGACTCGAACCGGGCGTCGGTCAGCGCGATATCGAGCTCGTACGCGGGGCGTGACGAGCCGTCGGGCGGCGTGAGCACCAGCGTGCCGTCGGCGTGGAAGCTGCCGGCCGGCTCGCCGTCGAACCCGAGGTCGCCAGTGACGTCGCCGAGTTCGAGCTGCGCGAGCCCTCCGCCGGCCTCGGCATTCGCGCGGATCACGATCGACCCGGTCGGGCGTTCGCTCGTCACGCGGCCGCCGTACTGCGCGACCGACACATCGGCAAGCCCCATCAACTCCACCGTGGTCTCGGCGTCGCCCCGGCCGTCCGACGCGATGAGCACCTCGGCGTCGCCCCGACCCAGCGGGTCGAACTCGTCCTTCAACGCGGCGATCGCCTCGGCGGCTTCCTTGTTGAAGACGTGCACCATCTGCTCGAAGGGCGTCGAAGCCCGCACCCCCTGGATGCCGATGCCGGCGTGCGTCGCAAGATCGCGCGACGGATCCGACCAGTCGAGATCGATCGCGAGTTGCACATCCGTGGGGCTGTCGATCGCGTCGTCGCCCGAGACATCCGTGAACGCGGCGTCGGACTGGATCGTCAGCCCGTGGTGCGTGAGCTCCACGACGCCCGTCGCGTCGCCGAGGATTAGAGGCGGACGGCCCTCCATCGGTTCGGTCAGCACGCTGCTGCGATCGAGCCCCATGGAGACCGCGAAGCGGGGTCGCCCGGACTCATCGCCCCACAGAATGCCGGCCGGGTCGGTATCACCGTGGAATCCCAGTTCGCGGACGACGTTCGCCGCGCCGATCCGCGCCGGGTCGCGGCCCACGGGGCCGAGCGCGTAGCTGAGCAGCTCGCCCGCGCGCATGCGGTCGGCCTGGAACCGCAGATCGGGCCTCGGCTCGTCGCCCGCGACGTCGATGGTGCCTTCGATCGAGCCGCTGATCGCGTTGACGGGCACGGCTGAGCCGCGGGTGATCGTGATGACGTCATCGTTGATGCGCACCGCGAGGTCGCGCACACGGATCGGCAGCGGGAACTGCTCGGGCACGAAGACGGCGTCGGCGATGTCGGCGTGGATGTCGGTGTCCCACCGGCCCTGGCCGCCCGCGGGCTTGATGAGTGTGAGCAGCAAGCCGAGCCGACCGCCGAGCTCGACTTCGGGCGCCGAAGCGGCGTGCTGCGCCATCTGCCGAACGGTTTCGAGCGTTGGGGTGGCGGCTGCTTTGCCGTCGATCGCGGGCCTTGGCGTCTTGCAGCGTCTGTTCGACGACATCGCGCTGCCCGGTCGGCACGACCAGCGCGCGGGCGACGAGCTCGTTGTACTGCCGTTTGTTGAGGATCTCGCGGAGCGCGGCGCGGTGCTCGGGCTTCATGGCTGCGCGGAAGGTGTCATCTATGGGAATATCGAAGACCTCGACCTCGAGATCGAAGCCGGCCTTCTCGCCGAGCGGGCTGACCGCTCCGCTCGCCGAGAGTACGGCACCGGTGGGCGCAACGCCCCAGATTGAACGGATGCGCAGGCGATCCTGATCGAACTCGATCTCGCCCTGCACATCTTCGAACTGGTAGGGGAACTCGTAGAACGCGGTCGCGCCGCCCGAGAGGCGGACGATGCCGCGGTAGGTCTGCGGGATTGCGGCGCCGAAGCCCTCATCGCTGCCAGAGATCACGCCGTTGAGCCGGACCTCCGCCGAGACGTTCGCGGTCGGGCTGAGGGCGACGATCTGGTTCTGGTCTGCGAACCGCGCGAGCACCTCGCGCACGGCGGCGGGCAGAAAGGGCAGGAAGTCCGAGTCCTCGCCGAAGCCGAACTCGCTGACCGTCACCGTCGCCGAGTAGGGCATGCTCTCGCTCGCCCGACCTTCGAGCAGCGGCCGGATGTCGGCATTCAACTCGACCGCGTACGGCACACCCGCGAGAACGCCCGCGACCTCAGCAATGAACTGCCGCTGCTCGAGCCGGAGTCGGCCCGATGTGTCGCTCAGCCGGAGCGTGTCCTCGGACTGGTCTTCCTGCGCAAGCGGCAGCGTGACGGCAACGCCGCCGAGCTCGGCCGCCGCGCTCACACGCTCGTACCCAGGGCCGGCGAGCACGATCGCGACCTCCGCGACATTGCCCTCGATGTCGAGGTCTTCGAGCAGCGGCTGCACGGCCGACGGCGCCGCCTTTGGCAGCCACTCGTCGAACGCGAAGTTGTCGAGCTTGATCTCGATGCGCTCGGGTTCGATTGAGCCCGTGACAACAACGCCGGTTGGGATCTCGATGTCGCCGCCGCCCGCGGCGCTGAGCACCTCGCGCAGCGCGAGCGTGCGCGCGGGTCCCTCGCCGTCGCGTTGCGGCGCGAGGCCGCCCTCGACACGCACGCGGCGGAGCGTCCGGTACGTCTCGCCGCTGTGCTCGCCCCAGTCGATCGCGCCGCCGGTGACGTACACGGCCGGCAGCCGATCGGGCGGCGCCCCCCCGCCGCCGTCGCCAAGGCGAAGACCCGAGAGGTTTGTCCTCGGCCGGTCCGCGGGTGCGGCATCGATGCTCACGCGGAAGGTCGGCTGGTCGAGCGTGATCGCGTTGATCGCGCCACCGCCGCCGAGCAGTTTCGTCGGCTCAACGTCGGCCGTGAGCTTCCGGATGGTCAGGATCTCGCCGGGCCGGCCCCCAACGGTGCGCGAACGCATCGTGACATCGTGCAGCACGATCTGTTCGAGGCCGCTGTCCCAGCTCGCCGCGGCGATGTCGGCGTTCAGCGAGTCGCCCACGCTGGCGATGATGAACCGCGGCAGCACCGCGTGGAGCACGAGCGCCACGATCGCGATCAGCGTGAACGGCAGGATCACGGCGTACCGCATCACGTTTGCCTTCTTCCGGCTGAGCCCGCGCGCGACCAGCCGCCGCTTTAGAAGCGGCTTGCCCGGCGGCGGTGAACCGGTCTCGTGCTGATCGTCCTTCACGCGGCGGTGTCCATAGCAACGGGCAGAGTGGGCTGAACGTCGGCCCGCAGCGACGGTCTGTTCGGTCTGTTCATCGGCAGCCGCAGGGGCCGACCGGCAGTTCACGCTGGGCGCGGTGTCCCACCACCATGCCCGAGCGCAAGGGTAGTCAGATCCGGTGCCCGCATGGTCTCAGCCGGCTCAGACCACCGATGCCGATCGGAGTTCGTCAGGGAGCGGCCTCGGCTTGCCGTCGCGCCCGCAGCACGCCAGCTCGATCGTCGCCTCCGCGGCAACGTGCCCATCGACGGCTTGGCCACCGGTCTCGACAACCACAACCTCGTAGTCGTGCGTGATCCGTGCTCGGCCGACGGCCTGCACGCGTGTGCGGACCTCGACCACGTCGTCGTAGGCCACAGGCTTCCGGTAGCGGACGTCCATGGTACGCACCATGAGCAGCACGCCGGCCCGCTCAAGATCCGCATAGCTCGTGCCGCGGTTCCGCAAGAGCTCGGTCCGGGCGAGCTCGAACCACGCGACGTAGCTCGAGTGGTGCGCAACGTTCATCGGGGCGCACTCGCAATAGCGGACACGGACCGGGGTGATGTGCCAGGTGTGGGCGTCGTCGGGCATGCACGATCCTAACCTTGTTGGCTGTGAACGACGAGACCCGCCATCTCGACGACGACGGTGTCCGCGTCGCGAACATCCGCAAGCAGGACATCACCGTTCGCCGGTTCATGACGGGCGACGCGATCCCCGAGATCACCGGGCTTCTGCACCGGGCGTACGCCCGTCAGCGCGCGCTCGGGCTCGACCCGCTCGCCGGGCGGCAGGACGAATCGACAACCCTTGACCGTGTGCTCGCGAGCGAGGCCTACCTCGCCGTTGCGGATCACGCGGGCGCAGAGTCGGTCGTCGGCATCATCCTGTTCAACGAGCACGAGAAGGTGTCGTTCCCGCCGAGCTTCCTCGAGCCCGGCACGGCGCACTTCGCGATGTTCGCGGTCGACCCGCAACTCCAGGGCATCGGCGTCGGCGTTATGCTGCTCGAACGCTGCGAGCAGCGGGCCCTTGAGATCGGTGCCGACCGGCGCGCTCAGCATGGCCGAGCCGGACGCGTCGCTCCGGCGGTATTACGAGCGGCGGAGCTACGAGTTCGTTGAATACTGGCAGTGGCCGTACACGAATTACCGGAGTGTGATCTTGGCGCGTCAAATCCCCTCGGCGGCCGCGGAGTACTGACATGCACACGACGCTTCGACTTGCTCTCTGTCTGGTCGCCCTGCTCCCAGCACTCGCCGGTGCTGCGCAGCAGCATCAGTTCGGGCACGTGATCTACGAGCTGCCACAGCACTGGGAGCTCGGCCGGGTCGATGACTATCAGCTCATCTACTCCGACGATGATGAGGTCGGCTACTACGCGTCGATCAGCATCCACGGCGGCTTCGAGCTGGGCGGCACGGATCCCGAAGCCGCGCTCCGCGAGCGGATGAAGCTCGTGCTCGATGACGACGAGACGGCCGAGCCGTGCGGCGACATCCAGACCTCGACCGCCGGCCCCCGGACGCTGCTGAGCGCGGGCGAGCGGCTTGGACGACGCAAGATGCGGATGCACGCCCTCAGCGTTTCGCGCGGCTGGGCGTATCACGCGTTCCTCGATGCGCGCATCAACCAGGACGGCCTGCAAGAGCCGAAGACGGGCGTTTCGCCGACGTTCTCGACGCTCGCGGCGTCAAAGAGCTTCATCCCCGACGGCGCCAAACCGCTCGTCGGCGACCCCACACCGGGGCCGCTCAGCGGGGCGTTCGCAGGCGTCGAGCAGCGCTACGGCCTCAACGGGCTGCAGTTCGAAACCGCCATCATGCAGTTCTCGAGGTCCGGCCGGTTCTACGACGGCATGCCCTCCGGCGGCAGCCTGAAGACGATCGCGCCGGCCGACGTCCTGTTCCGATTCCCGCACGAGTGCGGCAACTACACCATCAAGGGCGACACCATCGAGCTGCGGTACGCCACGGGCGAGCCCGAGACGATCGAGTTCGAACGGGACAACGACGGAAACCTCCGGCTCGACGGCATCTACTACGGCAAGGTCGATCCCATCGCCGACGGCACCCGGCTCGACGGCACCTACCGCGACTTCAACTACACCAGCTTTACGCCGGGCTCGGGCGTCACGGGCGGCGTCGCGACCGAACGCACCATCACGCTCACACGCGGCGGCCGATGGGAGGCCACGCGATTCGCCGGCGCGTTCGGCAACTTCGACGACGGCGCCGGCAACACCACAGGCGGCTTCGCGACGTCGAACGACACACCCGAGCAGCGCGGCACCTACGAGATCGCCGACGGCGTCCTCATCCTCACCGACGACTCGGGGCTCGTCTCGCGCAAGTCGATCCTGCTCATGGACGGCCTGCTCATGCTCGACGGCACGAGCTACATTGAGAACGACGACAACTAGCCAGCGTCGGCGTCCATCGGCTTGCCGTCGTAGTGCAAGAAGCTCAGGTGCAGCATCGCATGGTTGAGGTGCAGCCGGAGCGCCTCGTCGTGCGTGATCGCTCCGACGAGCGGCGTCATGCACGCCAGGCTCTCGCCGGCGCGCACGCGATCGAGCTGGGCCTGCAGCTTGTCCCATCCCTCTTCGAACGAGTACTCCGGGTCGCCGCCGAGGTCGCCGGTCTTGGGCTTGAATCTGAGTCCGGGCTTGAAGGGCTTGCTGATGATCTGCTTGCGGAACAGCTTGCCGAAGAACGTGATGCACCCCGGCGCGGAGAACGGGAACGCATCGTCGAGGTACCAGCCCATCCACTTGGCGAGGTGGCCGAGCACCTGACCGGGGGTCCAGTTGCCGCTGACCCGCAGCGTACCGGCGTGGTGCGCCTCGCGGAGCTTGGCGAGCTCGGCGTCGCGTTCAGCAAGCAGCGATATCGCCTCTTCGATC
>ERZ1740059.827-NODE-827-length-15763-cov-6.028139_pt1 | contig 15763 bp, 14 predicted proteins | sample MGYA00581744_ERZ1740059 | MGnify/ENA primary metagenome ERZ1740059 (study PRJEB43018, sample SAMN04849738) | marine metagenome | isolation source: floating plastic debris | place: Pacific Ocean | collected 2008-08-28 | study: EMG produced TPA metagenomics assembly... | reverse complement strand
AGGCGATGCCCTCGAGGGCGCGCGCGGCGACCCGGGCGTCGTCGCCGCCGGTGCGGTAGGCGGCCTCGAAGGCAGCGCGGGCCTCGGCGGGGTTGCCGGCGTCGAGCTCGAGGGCGCCGAGGGCCAGCTGGGCGTTCACCGCCGCCTCGGTCTCCCCGAAGTCGCGCACGACGGCCTCGAGCTTCGGCCGCGCGGCCTCGGCGCGGGCGGCGAGCGTCGGGTAGGACTCGTCGATGTCCTCGGGGACCTCTTCGCCCTCGTTGACGATGGGGGCCGTCGCCGTCCGCGTGGCCTCCCAGAGCGCGCCCGTGGCGTCGGCCCCGGCGCCGCGGCCCAGCGCCCGCACCCCGAGCCCCACGGCCGCGACGAGCACCACCGCGGCGGCGACGATACCCAGCACGCGCCGGTTCTTTTCGAGCCAGGAGGTGACCTCTTCGGCCCGCTCGATGGCGCGGTCCTCGATCTCCTGGGCCTCCTGGTGCCGCTCCTCGCGCTTCTTGGCGGCCTTGGCCGCCTTCTGCGCCGCGAGGCGCTCGCCGGCGGTCTGCCGCGGCGCCTTCTTCTTCCGGCCCGTCTTCTTCATGCGAGTGCCGGCCTTGGCAGCGGAGGGCGCGGCGGCGGGAGAAGCGGCGGCCGCGACGTCGGCGGAGGCCTCGGCATCGCCCGCGTCAGCCTCCCCGCCCTCTGCATCCTCTGCGGCGTCGGCGACGTCGCCGGCGGCCTCGAGGGCATCGTCGGTCGCGCTTTCGGCGGCGTCCGCAGCGGCCTCGGCCGCTCCCGCGAGCGGGGTCCCGGTTTCTTCCTCGGTGGTCTCGGCGTTGTTGGCCAAGGTGCTCTCTCCTTCGGCGCGATCCCGCGGCGGTGACGCGCGGCGCGGCAAGCTTGCATGGGCCCCGAAAGGGGTCAACGCGCAGGCCGCCGTCGGTCCACGCCCCGCGCGCTCCGCGTGCTAACCCTCTCGCCATGCGCCTGCTTCCCGCTCGCCGTCTCGCCGCGCGGGCGTGCCTCGTGCTGGGCGCCGTGGCGCTGACGCTGGCCACCGCCGAGCCTGCCGCGGCCTACGAGGAGCAATGGTCCCTCGAGCTCGACGCCGGCTATGCCCGCGCGCTGCCCGCGGAGGACGCGCCGGCGGACGGCCTCCAGCTCGGCCTCACGGCGGGCTACGGGCCGAACGACGTGTTCACGCTCCGGCTCCGCGGCAGCTACGCGCTCCATCCGGCGAGCGACCCGCTGCACGTCGGGCTCTTCGCCGTCGAGGCGGTCTACCTGCTCGACGTGCTCACCTGGGTGCCCTACTTCGGCGGCGGCGTGGGTGCCGCGCTCAGCGCCCGGGACGGCCGCCAGCGCGTCGACCTGGCGCTCACGGCCGTCGTCGGCGTCGACTACCTGGTGCGCCGCGATCTGCTGGTCGGCGTCGAAGCCCGCGGGGCCTTGCTCCCCACGGGCTTCGCGCGTGACGCCTTCGAGCCCGGCCTGCTCAGCGTCGCGCTGAAGGTCGGCTGGCTCTTCGACGGCTACTGAGTGGCGACCGAGCGGCGGCGCCGAGCGGCGGCGCCGCTCAGGCGTCCTCGTCGTCCGCGCCCCGGCACGCCGGGCCGTCGTCGGGGCAGTTGTTGGCGTCGCAGTCGGTGAAGCCGTTGCCGTCGTCGTCCTCGCCGTTGGAGCAGGCGAGGTCCGTGTTCTCGAGGGTGCCGTCGCACACGCTGACGTCCTCGTTCATGGAGCAGTCGAAGTCCTCGCAGTCGACGAAGCCGTCCTCGTCGTTGTCCATCCCGTCCATGCACGTCGCGTCGGTGCCTTCCGGGCTATCGCAGACGGTGACGTCGTCGTTCATGGAGCAGTCGAAGTCCTCGCAGTCGACGAAGCCGTCCTCGTCGTTGTCCATCCCGTCCATGCACGTCGCGTCGTCGCCCTCGGGGAGGTCTTCGTCGCACACGGTCACGAGGGGCTCGTTCCGCGAGCAGCTGAAGTCCTCGCAGTCGACGAAGCGGTTCCCGTCGTCGCTCTCGCCGTTCATGCAGCGCGCGTTCGCCTGCGCGGCGATCTCCTCGGGCGTGAGCGACACGGGGTTGCCCTCGGCGTCGCATACGACGATGGCCTCCGCGCGGCAGTCGCTGTCGGCGCAGTCGACGTCGCCGTCGCCGTCCGTGTCGAGGCCGTCGGCGCAGAGCGCGTTGTTGCTCTCGCGGACCACCTCGGGCGGCTCGAAGCAGGGCGCATGGAAGTGCTGGCAGCTGAAGTCGAAGCAGTCGACGAAGCTGTTCACGTTGGCGACGCCGTCGGAGCAGCGGGCCGCGATGGCCGCCGGAATGTCCGCCGGCGTAGCGGCCACGCCGGGCCCGTCGCAGACCACGATGCCGTCGCCCTGACACTGCTCGTCGTCGCAGTCCGTCGCGCCGTCGCCGTCGTTGTCGATGCCGTCCGCACAGTCGACGTTGTTCGCTTCGAAGGCGCAGACCCAGCGGAGCTCGCAGCCGCGGTCGAGGCAGTCGAGGAAGCCGTCGTCGTCGTTGTCGATGCCGTCGGCGCAGGTCTGGTTCGCGTTCTCGCCGAAGACGGTGCTGCCGCCGCCGTCCGAGCCGCCGCCGTCCGAGCCGCCGAGGTCCGAGGGACCGAGGTCGACGCGCGGCCCCATGTCCCCGGTGCCGTCGGCGTCGTCGCCGCAGGCCCCCAAGGCCAGCGCCAGGGTGAGCACGGCCGCTCGCTGCATCGCTCGTCGCATCATGGTGCTTTCTCCCGGCCCCCGAGGGGCGCTGCTGGCGAGCTATCCGCGAGGCGCGGGCGACGGCAACCGCTGGGCCCGGCCAAAGGTGCGATGGCGCGTGATCGAAAGCCTGGCGACTCCCGTGTGCGCGCGGGCCCGATGCACCACACTCCGCGCATGAGCGAGGGCGCAGCGGACCGGCCAGCCGTGACCTACCGCGCGGGCTTCTGGCCCGGGCACGCGGCGCTGCTCGCGGCGCTGAGGAACGAGGTCGCCTGGGAAGCGAGCATGTCCGCTCGGGAGACGGCGTCCTTCGGTCGCCCCTACAACTACGCGCAGATGGTCTACCCGGCGCGGCCCATGCACCGGCTGCTCGTGCCCGTGGTGGAGGGGCTTCAGGCCGCGCTCGGCATCGCCTTCAACAACTGCCTGCTCAACTACTACCCGGACGAGCGGGCCAAGATGGGCTTTCACTCGGACGACGTCGCGGACCTCGAGCCGGACACCGGCGTCGCCATCGTCTCGCTCGGCGCGGCGCGCCGGCTGAGCTTCCGGCGGCGCGCCCGTCCGGCGGGGGGCGCGCCACCCCATCCCGACGGGCGCTTCGCCCTCACCCTAGCCGGCGGCTCGCTGCTCTTCATGCCCCACGCGGTGCAGCATGAATGGGCCCACGCGCTCAAGCGGCAGCGTCCGCGCGCGGGGCCGCGCATCAGCCTCACCTGGCGCTGCTTCCGCTGAGGGCGGTCTCGTCGGGCGTGACCGCGAGGAAGGGGCGGAGCGTCTCGAGCGTACGGGCGCCGATGCCGCGCACGCGCCGGAGCTCGTCGACGCTGGAGAAGGGGCGCCCGGCGACGATGCGCGCGGCGATGGCGGGTCCCACCCGCGGCAGAAGCTCGAGCTCGGCGGGCGTCGCCCGGTTGAGGTCGAGGCGCTCCCCGTCACGCAGCGCACGCGCGCCGGCCTCGGGCACCGGCTCGGGCGGACTCCAGGGCTCCGGGGGAGGCCCCGGATGTCGCGCGAGGGCCGCGAGCGCGCAGGCCAGCGTGATCGCGGCGAGGGCACGGAGCGGCTCCGGGGGAGTCGACGACATGGCCCGGCTTCGGCGGCCGGGGAGGCTGGTTGTGCGGCCCGGCGGAACCGGCGGTAGCGTGAACGCCGTGCGAGCCATCGACTGGATGGGGGCGATGGCGCTCGCCCTGGGCGCGGCGGTGCCGGCGACCGCGCAGCCGGTGGAGGAGCCGGCGCCGCTGATCTGGGGACGAAGAGCGCCGGTCGTCCCCGTCGACGTGCTCGCGCTGACGCCCGGGCAACGCCTCACCGTCGACCTTCGCCTCGACCGCGAGGAACGCATCGCGCGCGGTCTTCTCACCATGGGCACCTTGGGCCTGCCGCTGCTCCTCACCGGCGCGTTTTCCTTCGTCGCGGGAGGCTTCGGGGGCAACGACGTACAGACGAGCGTAGGCATCGGTCTCATGATCGCCGGCGCGCTGGCCCACGTGACGGCCCCCATCGCATTGCTCGTGCGCGCGCAGTCGCTGGCCCGGGCGCTACGCCAGCGCGGGCTGCGGGTCCCGCGCGGCCAGATGCTCCTCAGCATCCTCTTCCAGTCGCCCTTTCTCCCCGCCAGTCCTCTCGGGGCCGGCTACGCCTTCGCCTACCACCGCCGGGCCACCCGGCGGATGCGCGGGCTGATCCACGTACGCGTGCACGACGCGCCGCGGGCCTGGTAGCGCCCTCAGGTGTCGCCGAGGGCGAAGCCGTCGTGGAGCGTCCGGACGGCGAGCTCGGCGTATTTGGCGTCGATGAGGCACGACGTCTTGATCTCGCTCGTCGTGATCGCCTGGATGTTGATGCCCTCGTCGGCCAGCAGGCGGAACATGCGCGCCGCCACGCCGGCGTGGCGCCGCATCCCCAGCCCCACGATGCTCACCTTGACCACGTCGGTCTCGATGAGCGTGCCTTGGGCGCCGACGTCCTCGGCGATGGTCTCCGCCAGCTCGCGCATCCGCTCGGCGTCTTCCTGCGTCACCGTGAAGGTCAGGTTCGTGCGCCCGTTCTGCGGCGCCGACTGGATGATCATGTCGACGGAGACGCTCAGCTTGGCCAGCGGCTCGAAGATGCCGGCCACGACGCCCGGCGTGTCCGGCACGCCGCGCATGACGACCTTCGCCGCCTTCTTGTCGTAGGTCACGCCGGCCACGACGACCGCCTCGAGGGATTCGTCCTCGCCCGTCACCATCGTTCCCTCCGCGTCCTTGAAGCTCGAGCGCACGTGGATCGGCACGGCGTACTTCATCGCCAGCTCCACGCTCCGGATTTGCAGCACCTTCGCGCCGAGGCTGGCCAGCTCGAGCATCTCCTCGTAGCTGATGCGCGCGACCTTGCGTGCGCTCGGCACCACGTTCGGGTCCGTTGTGTAGACGCCGTCCACGTCCGTGTAGATCTCGCAGACGTCGGCGCGCACCGCCGCCGCGATGGCCACCGCGCGCGTGTCCGAGCCGCCGCGGCCGAGCGTCGTGATATTGCCCGCGTCGTCGATGCCCTGGAAGCCCGCGACGATCACCACGTCGCCCTCGGCCACGGCGTCGCGGAGCCGCGTGTCGTCGACGCGGCTGATGCGCGCCTTGGTGTGCACGCTGTCGGTCTCGACGCGCACCTGATGGCCCATGAGGCTCCTCGCCGGCACGCCCATCTCGTTGAGCGTGATGGCCAGGAGCGCCGCCGAGACCTGCTCGCCGCTCGAGACGAGCACGTCCACCTCGCGCTCCTTGGGGCGCGCCGAGAGCTCCCGGCCGAGCCCGAGGAGCCGGTCGGTCTCGCCGGCCATGGCGCTCACGACCGCGATCACCTCGTGGCCCGCCGCGCGGGTCTTGGCGATGCGCCGCGCCACGTTCCGGATGCGCTCGATCGAGCCGACGGAGGTCCCGCCGTATTTCTGAACGTGAAGGGCCACGGCGCGGCCAGCCTATGCGCTTCCGGGAGCCGGTCAATCGCGGGAGCGACGGCGGCGGATGATGCGCCGCTCTTCCTCGTCCCGGGCGCGCTCCTCTTCCTCGGCGCGCGCTTCCTCGGCCTCCTCGTCGCTCTCTTCGGGCTCCGGCGCGCGCACGGGGGCGAGGGGCGGCCCGTAGGAAACGCGGAGCTTTCGAGCGAGGCGGTCCAGGATCATGCGCTCGACGTAGCTCGGGCGGCCCGGCACCTGGAGCGTCACCTGCACGACCTCGCGGCCCTGCTCCTCGAGGCGCGCGAGCTCGAGGCTCGCTGGGTAGCTCTGGTCCTGGTCCACGACCTCGAAGAGCACGAAGCCCACCTCCTGGTCGCGCTCCCGGATGGGGAAGCGATAGTCGACGCGGAGCAAGCGCACGACGGCGCTCCACACCTGGGCGTAGCGGTAGGCGTGGCGGTCCGAGCGCCGTGCCGACGCGGGCGCGGCCGCGCTGAGCACGATCGCCACGGCGAGGGTCGAGAGCAGGGCCCGCATGGCCCGACGCTACGCCCGGGCCGCGCGGCCCCCAAAAAAGCCGCGCGGCGGCTACTCCATGGCGGCGGCGGGGTCGCTCTGTCGCATGCCCTCGCGCAGCGCCTCGGCCCCGAGCAGGTCCGACAGACGCAGGTTCATCGCGTAGAGGGGCACGACGCCCACCACGACGATGAAGAGCGCCTGGATGACGAAGAGCAGGAAGATGTAGACGTCGCCGGGCCCCTCGACGATGGACGCGGCGAAGTAGAGCTTCAGGCCGGCCTGGATCGCGAGCTGGAAGGCCCCGAAGAGGCCCGGCGCAGCCGGCAGGAGGATGCCGATGGCCAGGATGCCCATGATCGCCACGGCGTGGCCGAAGCCGAGCGGGATGCCCGACCCCCACGCGAGGAGCCACATGCCCGCCGCGTTGGTGCCCCAGTAGGCCAGAGTCTCGAGGAGGAAGCCGGCCGTGAGCCGCGCCGAGGTCAGCGAGCGGAGACCATCCGCGACGCCGTCGACCTTCTCGGCGAGGAGCACGCCGACCTTCTTCGACACGAGGCCGACGACGGTCTGGGTGGTCCGCACGGCCCAGCTCCGGAACGCGAGGAAGACCCCGAGCGCGACGAAGGCGCCGGCGAACACCGTGAGCGCCAGGTAGCCGTAGTAGGGAAGCGCGCTCGCGACGGGGTCGTCGCTCGGGAGGCGGGGCAGCGCGAAGAGGGCCCAGGCGACGCAGAGGCTCGTGACGAGACCGTCGATGACGCGCTCCACGGCGACGGTGCCGATTCCGACGCTCACGGGGATCTGGTGGCGCATCTTCGTCAGCGCCGGCCGGGCCATCTCGCCGAGGCGGAGCGGAAGCGCGAAGATGGCGAAAAAGCCGATCCAGTTGAGCGCGATCACCTCCCGCAACGGCACGCGCTTCACCGGTTCGATGAGGAAGCGCCAGCGCGTCGCCCGGAGCAGATGCGTCACCGTGAGGCAGGCGACGTAGGCCGGGATCGTCCAGAGCCGGACGCCCGCGAAGTCCTCCCGGCTCGGGATGAACTCGAGGCCCGAGCGCCGGCCGATCCACACGAAGAGCGCGCCAAGCAGGAGGCTCAGGGCGAGCTTCGGGGCCAGGCGGCGGGCGAAGCTGGGCTCGGCAGGCGAAGTCATCGAAGGGCGGGTACCGACAGCGTTGCGCCGGTGGGGCGCCGCGTCGAGGCCGGCGGCGGGGCCGGCTCGATGGGCGCTGCGGGCTACCAGCCCGCGAGGCCGTCCGCCAGTAGCCGCCGGGGCCGCGCGCTGAAGAGCGCGTGCATCTCGGCGCGGCCGACGCGTTTTTCGAGCCGCGCCATGCCCTCGGCCACGTGGGGCAGGTCCTTGGGCTTGTGCAGATCGGAGCAGGCGGCGGCGTAGAGGCCCTCGTCGAGGATGCGCTCGGCGGCCTTGCGCGGGCGCCGGCCGTAGCGGCCGCTCAGCGACATCACGTCGAGAAGCGGCGCGGCGCCCTGGCTCACGAAGCCCTCGAGCGCGTCGCTGTCCTTGAAGAAGGGCCGGTAGCGCTCCGGATGCGCGAGCACGGGCCGGATGCCCTTCAGGCGCATCTGGAAGATCACCTGGCCGAGGTTGGCGGGCAGCTGCTCCCGTGGGAGCTCGAAGAGGAGCGCCTTGCCGCCGGGGTAGCGCACGGCCTCATCGGCCTGGATCAGCCGAAAGACCACGTCGTCGAGCCAATGCTCGGCGGCGAGGCCGAGGATGGGCAGCGGCGCCGGCGCCTCCGCCAGGGCCTCGCGGAGCCGGGCGTGCGCGGCGCGCAGCCCGGGGCCGCGGTTGTCGAAGTGGCCGGGCTTGATGTGCGGCGTGGCCACCGCCGCCTCGAAGCCGAGCTCCTTGAGGCCGGCGAGGAGCGCGACGGCGTCCTCGAGGGTGCGCACGCCGTCGTCGATGGCCGGTACGTAGTGGCTGTGAAGGTCGACGAAGCCCGGGCCCTCCAGGGCGATGGACCCGCCTTCGAGCGCGATGGCCTCCGGGCCGTCCGCCGCGCTCATGGGCCGGCGACCTCCCCCGGTGCCGTGAGCTCCTGGAGTCGCGCGCGCAGGGTCTCCGGCGTGTTCCGGGCGGGCTCTTCCACGACGTCCTCGAGGAGCTGGCGAAGGAGCTCCCCCACACGCCGGCCGCCCTGGCCGCCGAGGGCCGCGATCACATCGTGCCCGCCCACGGCGAGGTCGCCGACGGCGAGGGCGTGGCCCGCTTGCGTCTCCCCTCGTGCGCGGGCCGCCAGCTCCGCATGCCACGGCGCCGGCGCAACGGCGCGGGCGAAGGCCATCACGTCGGCCAGATGCGCGGGACCGATGTCCATGAGCCAGCGACGTACGGCGACGGCGGGCCCCGTGGCCAGATCGCTGGCCGGGAGCCCGTGGCGCACGAGGTGCAGAACCCGCTTCCGCTCCTCGTTCGAGAATCGGTACTCGCGGAGCCAGGCCGCGAGCGCGTCCTGGCGCCCCGCCAGGGGATGGAAGAGCGCGGCGAGGCGGAAGGCCGGGTCGTCCTGCCGGGCCCCGGTGGCGTCGAGGGCGGTGAGCGCCGCCTCGAAGGCCTCGCCGTCTCCTTCGCGAAGCGCCTCGAGCAGCGCGCAGCTCCGCGCGAGGATCCCTGTCTCCGCCATGGTGCGGAAGGCCGGCGAGGCGACGCGCGCCTTGCGCACGGTCTTGAGCCACTCCTCGCGGACGCGCTCCTTCGAGACCTGGGCGAAGACGTCGAGGGCGCCGGGGATGGCCGCCCGCGTCGCCGGCTCGAGGGCGAAGCCGAGCGTGGCGACGAAGCGCGCGCCACGCAGCACGCGGAGCCCGTCCTCGCGAAAGCGCTCGCCGGGGTCGCCCACGGCGCGGATGACCCGGGCCTCGAGGTCGACCTGGCCGCCGTGCGGGTCGACCACGTCGTCGGCGAGCGGGTCGTAGGCGATGGCGTTCACCGTGAAGTCGCGGCGCGCCAGGTCTTCGACCACATCGTCGACGAAGAAGACCTCGTCCGGACGGCGCCCGTCGGAGTAGGCGCCTTCCCCGCGCAGCGTCGTGACCTCGTAGCCCTCGCCCTCGTGCAGCACCGTGACGGTGCCGTGCTGAAGGCCCGTCGGCACCGTGCGCCGGAAGGCCTTCCGCACCTCCTCGGGCCGCGCCGTCGTGCAGATGTCCCAGTCGGAGACCTCGGCGCCGCGGAGGAGATCCCGGACGCAGCCGCCCACGACCCAGGCGCCATGCCCGCGCGCGCCGAGCCGCGCGCACACGGCGCGGACGGGCGCCGGGATGGCATCGGGGTGGAGCGCCGCCAGGGACATGCCCCGTGGCCTAACGCCGAATCGCGAGCGCCGCCACGCCGCTTGAACGTCGCGCGCCGCCGCCGCAGGCTCTCCCGATGAGCGCGGCCTACGAGCCCCGCCGGCCCCGGTCGTGGAGCACCGAGGTCGGTGCCCTCCCCGCTCCGCCGGAGCGAACGCTCGTCGAGCGCCTCGTGCGCGGGCCCCGCGTCGTACGGCGGACCAGCCGCCGCCTCGGCCGCACGGGGTTCTTCGTCTTCGAGACCATCGCGCACCTCACGGAGGCGGCCTCCCGGCCCGGGCCCGGCGCCAGCGCCGGACGCCGGGCGCGGCGTCTGAGCTGGGTCTGCGAGAACCTCTGCACGTTTCTGGGCCTCGACGTGAGCGTCCGCGGTCCGCGGCCGCCGGAGCCCTCCGTCATCGTCTCGAACCACCAGAGCTACACCGATCCGCTCTGCATCCTGCGCCACGCGCCGGCCTTTCCCATCGCGAAGGCCGAGGTGGTCGACTGGCCGCTCCTGGGCGACGCGATGCGTGAGCTGGGGCTGCTCTTCGTCGAGCGGGGCTCGGCGCTCAGCGGGGCCGGGGTGCTCCGGCGCAGCCGCCGTCTGCTCGCCGCCGGCGCGTCGGTCCTGGCCTTTCCGGAGGGCACGACCAGCATGGGCGCCGACGCGCTCCCCTTCCGCCGCGGCATCTTCGGGATCGCGGCCATGGACGGCGTACCCGTCGTGCCCGTGACCGTGCGCTACGCGAGCGACGAGATGGCCTGGGTGGGCTCCGAGAGCTTCGCCTCGCACTGGGCGCGGACGGCGGCCCGGCGCCGCAACCCCGTGAGCGTGACCTTCCACGACGCGATCCACCCGGCGGCCGGCGAGCCGCCGGCGGCCCGGCAGGTCATCCGCGAGGCGCTCCCCATCCATGACCCGCCCCGTCCGCGCACGTACTGATCGCCCCGATCGCCTCGTCGCCGGGACTTTCCCCGGGCCCCCGGTCGCCGCATTCTAGAGATCCGTGGCTCGCACCCTGCCTGCCCTCATCCCGGACGTCGTCCCCGGTCGTCTCCGTGAGCTGGAGGAGATCTTCGCGCTCATCGACCGGCTCGGCGACGACGCGGAGGTGCGAACGCTGACGCACGTGGAGCTGGCCGGGAGCCGGCTCCCGGTGCACGGCATCGTGCTCGGCGCGGCCGACCGCTCCGCGCCGACGCTGCTGGTCGTCGGCGGCGTGCACGGCCTCGAGCGCATCGGCACGCGGGTGGTGCTCGCCTTCCTGCACACGCTGACCGAGCGCCTTCGCTGGGATGCCGTGCTTCGGGAGACCCTCTCGCGGAGCCGCATCTGCCTCGTTCCCCTCGTGAACCCCGGCGGCATGCTCCAGCGCACCCGCTCGAATCCGCGCGGCGTGGACCTCATGCGCAACGCGCCGACCTCGGCCGCGGCGCAATCCACCTTCCTCGTGGGCGGCCACCGCCTCTCGCCGGCGCTGCCCTGGTTCATGGGCGAGGGCGACGGCATGGAGCCCGAGGCCGAAGCGCTCTGCCGCTTCGTCGAGGAGGAGGTCTTCGGCGCCGACGTGGCGATCTCCCTCGACTGCCACTCGGGCTTCGGCTTCGACGACCAGCTCTGGTTTCCCTACGCCCGGACGCGCGCGCCCTTCCCGCACCTGCCGGAGGTCTTCGCGCTCAAGCGCCTCCTCGACGCGACGCTGCCGCATCACGTCTATCGCGTGGAGCCCCAGGCGCAGAACTACACGGTGCACGGCGATCTCTGGGACCACCTCCACGATCTCTACGCGGCCCGGCGCCCGGAGGGGACCTTCCTGCCGCTCACCCTCGAGATGGGCAGCTGGACCTGGGTAAAGAAGAACCCGCGGCAGCTCTTCGACGTGCTCGGCTCCTTCAACCCCATCAAGCCGCATCGCCTGCGGCGCACGCTGCGCCGGCACATCCCGCTCTTCGAGTTCCTCGTGCGCGCGGCGGCCAGCGCCTCGGCCTGGGCGACGGCGGATCCGCAGCTCCGCGAGACGCGCAGCGCCGCAGCCTACGAGCTCTGGTACGCCGACTAGCCGCGGGGGCGCTCGCCGGCGGGGCGTTTCCTTTCTCACGGAGATGTTTCCCCCGCGCGGCCCGGGGCCGTACGAAGACCCGCATGGACCTCGAGGGCGTGACCTACCCGAAGTTTCCGGAGAGCGTGCCTCCGGGCTCGCTCCGAGGCGGCCGCTACCGCCTCCGCTTCGCGAGCAGCGCCGAAGACCTCCGGAAGGTGCAGCGCCTGCGCTTCGAGGTCTTCAACCTGGAGCTCGACGAAGGCCTCGACAGCGCCTTCGACCTGGGTCGCGACGAGGACGAGTTCGACGCCAACTGCCACCACCTGATGGTCGAGGAGGCCAAGACGGGCCAGGTCGTCGGCACCTACCGCTTCATGACCCAGGATCTGGCGCGGGCGCGCGGCGGCTTCTACTCGGAGACGGAGTTCGACTTCGCGGATCTGCCCGAGGACGTGCAGACGCGCGGGGCGGAGATCGGCCGCGCCTGCGTGGCCGCCGAGCATCGGAGCGGCCGAGTGATCCACCTGCTCTGGAAGGGGCTCGCCCGCTACCTCGCGTGGAACGAGAAGCGCTACCTCTTCGGCTGCGCGTCGATCCCGAGCATGGATCCGGCCGTGGGCGAAGCCGCGCTCGCGCTGGCCACCGAGCGAGGGCAGGTCAGCGAGGCGATCCAGCTCACGCCGCTCCCGAAGCTGCGCATGGACCCCGCTGGCAGCACGCTCGAGGGCGAGCCGGAGCTACCGCCGCTCCTCGAGAGCTACCTCCGCCTCGGCGCCCGCATCTGCAGCGCGCCGGCCCTCGACCGAGCGTTCAAGGTGATCGACTTCTTCGTCGTGCTCGACCTCGACGCCACGAGCGAAGGGCTTCGCAAGAGCTTCTTCGGCAAAAGCGAGTGGAGCGAGGACTGACGCCGGCGCGCATCTGGCGGAGAAAATCCACAACCTGCTAGCTTCGCTCCCGCCGGGGCCGGCTCTCACCATGCGCTTCACCTCTTTCTTTCTCGCCGCCGCGCTGTCGGCGTTCTGCGCCGGCTGCACCGAGCTGCTGCCCGGCGATCAGGAGGCCTTCCCGCCGGACCTCGGGATGGCCGACATGAGCGACGGCTCCCTCGCGCCCTGCCCGCTCGCGGAAGACGCCCGCGGCGCCACGACGGTGGACGTCCCGGCGGCGATCACCGAGGGCGACGCGAGCGGTCGCGTCGACTGGACCTGCGACACGACCTACCGCCTCACGGGCCCGACGGTGGTCGCCAGCGACCTCGAGCTCCGCATTCAGAGCGGTACGCGGATCGTCGCCGACGAGGGCGCCTACCTCTACGTCCGCGTGGGCTCGCGGCTCACGGCGCGCGGCGAAGCGAGCGCCCCGATCGTCTTCACGAGCAGTGCCGCCGTGGGCGAGCGCCGGAGGAACGGGTGGCGCGGCCTCTTCCTCGCGGGCCGCGCGCCGCACAACTTCACGTCCTACACGCCGGCCGACGCGCCCTCGGGCTTCGCCGCCGTGCCGAGCGGCACGGACGTCTCCTGGAGCTGCGGCACACTCGAGTACGTACGGGTGGAGTTCGCGGGCATCACCAACGGCTCCGAGGGCGACCCGGGCGCGGCGCTCACGCTGATCGGCTGCGGCTCGGAGACCACCGTCGACTTCGTCCAGACCCACGCCACGGAGGACGGCTTCGGCTTCGTCGGTGGCGGCGGCTTCGTGGCGCGGCACCTCGTCGCCTCGGCTTACCGGGACGACGGCATCGAGTGGACCGGCGGCTTCGGCGCCCGGGACAACGGCGGCGGCGGCATCCAATACGCCGTGACCCTCGGCATCGCCGACAGCGGCAACGGCGTGCAGGGCAACAACAACCAGAACGCGGTCAACGCCACGCCGCGCTCGGAGGCCTTCGTCTCCAACCTCACGGCGGCGGCCCTCGTCGGCGGCCTCACGGGTGAGGAGACGGGCGTCGAGTTTCGCTTGGGCAGCCTCGGCGTCGTCGCCAACTCGCTCTTCACGCACCTCGGCCGCGGCATGAACGTGGGCTCCGTGCTCCGCCTCGACGATTTCAGCCGCGACCTCGCGCCCGCCGTGAGCGGCAGCGTCTTCGTGGTCGGCGCCGCCAGCGACGACATCAACGTCGACGTGCCCTTCCCCGGCGGGCCGCAGGCGGGCATGGGCATGGACGACGTGCCCGAGTCGCCGGACGACGACGGCGGCTTCGACGAGTACCGTTCCATCGGCATCAACGACAGCTTCAACAACCGCGGGGCCAACCCGACGATCTTCGACGTGAACGTCGCGCTCGGCAGCTGCTGTGACTTCGGCGGCCCCTTCGACTTCGTGCCCACGCAGCCCGCGAGCATCGGGACCCGCACGCCGGTGCGGCCGAACTTCGACTCGACGGACTACGCCGGCGCCTTCGAGGGCAACGACCCGGCGCCCTGGGACCGCGGCTGGACCGACTACCCGGCGAACTGAAGCGCTCGCGGCCGCCGCCGTGGTGGACCCCTCGCGCCAGACCCGGAACTTCGCCCTCGCCTTCAGGCCCAGCGTCGCAGCGGACGCCCCGCCGGACGGAGGTTTCTTCGATGGGACCGCTCGCTTCATCGGGGCCATCGGTCCGGGCGCCGACTTCACCGCTTGGACGGTCTACCCGGAAGATTGAAATAGCAGTGAAAGTTCGGTGCAACGGGGCTCCATAGCTGTCACACTTCGGCCCTCGAAACCGCCTGTCTCCGGCCGCGACTTACGGCAAACTTGCCCTTCACGAGACCGGCACCGAAGGTCTCCGAGCCCATGGCGGATAGCGTCGCACCGAAGCAGGACCCGCACGACTCGGTGGATGACTCCATCACGGGCTCGGCGGAGGCGGCCAAGCAGATCGCCGCGAGCCTGAAGAAAGGGTGGATCCCCATCCAGCGCGCCAAGCTGGACGAGGACTACACGCTGGTCGCGCGCCTCGGTCAGGGCGGGATGGCGGAGATCTATCTCGCCGTGCACCACGGGCTGAGTGGCTTCCGCAAGCTGGTCGTGATCAAGCGGCTTCTTCCGCACATGGCCCACGACCCCGAGGTCGTGCAGATGTTCCTCGACGAGGCGCGGCTGGCGGCGCGGCTCACTCACCCCAACGTGGTGCAGACGACCAAGGTCGGGGCCGCCGAGGGTCATTACTACCTCGCGATGGAGTTCCTCGACGGGCAGCCGCTCAACCGCATCTTGCGGCGCCAGGCGGAGCTCGGGCGCCGCATGCCGCCGGCGCTGGCGGCTCGGATCATCTCCGATGCGCTCGAGGGGCTGCACTACGCGCACGGCGCGAAGGACTTCGACGGGAGCCCGCTCCGCATCGTCCACCGCGACGTCTCACCGCACAACCTGATGGTCGGCTACGACGGCATCGTGAAGATCCTGGATTTCGGCATCGCGAAGGCGACGCTCCAGGAAGCCGCGACGCGCACCGGCCTGATCAAGGGCAAGTTCGCCTACATCTCGCCGGAGCAGGCCACGGGGGAGCCCGTCGACGCGCGCGCCGACGTGTGGTCCATGGGCGTCTGCCTGTGGGAGTGCCTGGCGGGGCGCCGGCTCTTCAAGGGCAAGAGCGAGGTCGCGACGCTGCACGAATCCCTCACGAAGGAGATTCCGGAGATCGTCGACTACGCCGGCGAGGTCCCGCGCGAGCTCGAGGAGATCGCGTTCAAGGCGCTACAGCGCGAGACCGACGCGCGCTACCCCTCGGCGGAGGCCATGCGCGCGGACCTCGAGGACTGGCTCGCCACGCAGTCCAGCGAAGGAGGCCGGGCGCGCCTCGGGGCGTGGGTCCACGACCTCTTCGCGGACGCGCACGCCAAGCAGCGCACGCTCATCAAGCGGCTCACCGAGTTTCCCGACGAGGCGCGCCACTCCCTCGCCACGCTCGCCACGGGGACGCACCCGGCGCTGGAGCTTCCGCCGAGCGGCAGCCATACGGGTCTGACGCCCCACAGCATGGCGCCACCGCCGGAGACGCGGGACGACCGGCTCAAGCTGGCGCTCCTCGCGCTGGTGCTGGTGCTCGCCGGGGTGCTCATCTTCGTGCTCACGCGGGACCGGGCGCCAAGCCAGGTCGCGCTCCAGCCCGCGCCGGCGGCGCCTGCCGCGGCGGCGATCCAGCCCGAAGCGCCGCGCATGGAGGCGACGCCGCCTCCCCTTGCCGAACCCACGCCCTCGGCCGCGGTCGGGGCGCCCGGCCCTCCCTCGAGCGCCGCCTCGAGCGCCGCCGGCGAGGACGCCCCTCCCC
>ERZ1740059.826-NODE-826-length-15763-cov-9.293990_pt1 | contig 15763 bp, 17 predicted proteins | sample MGYA00581744_ERZ1740059 | MGnify/ENA primary metagenome ERZ1740059 (study PRJEB43018, sample SAMN04849738) | marine metagenome | isolation source: floating plastic debris | place: Pacific Ocean | collected 2008-08-28 | study: EMG produced TPA metagenomics assembly... | reverse complement strand
TGCGCCCAAGCGCTACTACGAACGAATCTTCCTTTACCCCGCAAAATTAATGTGGCGGAGTACTACTGGTTCAGCAAGTGAACTTTGCGGGGAAAGCCCGTGAAAATAAAAAGTTTCTTCTCCCCCTGCTCCCTCTGCCTGTCCTTACCCGGCAATTTTGGCTTGATCGAGTACTAGTGAGGGAGCAAGCTAAAATTGCCGGGTGAAGACGGTGAGGAAGAAGAGAGGGGAGAAAAAATTTCTCATTATTAACCCGGAATATTCACTTGGTGGACTACCTTTAGTTTATTTGGGGCCGTTTTGACTAGTAATCGCCTAATCCGCCGAGGAATAGAATTCCCCTTCTCATAGCTTTCATTCGTCTCAAGACGACTAAACAACTCATCAAAACAAATTTCTTGTCCCTATCCGACATATTTAATGAAAAAGAGTACTAGTAGTCCACCTCTGTAAACTTTGCCTGGTACTATCTTTACTATTCACTACTCACTGAGTTGCACCCGTCAATTTTGGCTTGCGAGAGTACTAGTCGCAAAATAAGAGTATTTTATTTAAAAAGCGTGAAATGCGCTATATTTAGTAATTTATTGATGATTAGTCAATATAAGAAGCGATCGCCATTCTCATCCAAGCAATACTTCCTATTTATTATTTTTTCCGCCGACCTTTCTGACAAGCATTACAATTAACTGTTTTTGGTTCAAAATCAATGCAACCAATAGCTTCTTCTAAACAAGCTTTATAAGGATGAATCGTGCATTTGAGGCGATAGTCATTGGTGAAAAAATCACAGCTAGAACAAGGAATATCATGAAGTTTTTTTAGGTGTTTCGTTCCTTTGTTTAGCATCAAGCAAAAACTGATCGTAGAAAAAATTACTATTGCCCACGCACAGAAAGCACAGAAGATTGTAAGTACCATGATTCATCCTCTAAATTATTTCCAAAAAAAAGCCTGTAGATAAAATGCGTCAAGGGTTCCCATCAACTACAGGCATTAAACTTAATCGGCTCTCAAAATCAGAAAAACTATGGATAACTAAAGGCTAATTTGACGGGAGCGCCAAGAGTGCCAAACATAACCGCAAAAAGCTAAAATTCCCAGAAATAGTTGTATATTTGCTTGTCCTAAGCGGTCATAACCGTAAAATTCGCTAGGATAAACTATTTGGTTATAAGCGATAAATGGAATAGAAATAAAAGCCATTAAAGCTAAACCAAGGAGACTATAAGAAAGGATTTCCTCTCCATTCTCAATTGGAAAAAGTTTTCTTACCCAACTAAAAGGTGCTACCAAAATATGCCAAATACCACCTAAAATTAGCATTGATCCCACCCAAATATGACCGCCGATAACATCTTCGAGATTATCAACACTTGCCATACCCAAAAGATTCCAACTACCGTCTTTTAAACCAACTAAATAACCAAATATAATACTTGGGTCAAGAGTTGGGTTGTTTATCAACCTTACAACTCCTAGATTAGCATCATAAATTCCACTAAAAAACATCGCTTTTGATACTAAAAGAAATGCTCCCAAACCTAAAATAATCAAATGATTACCTAAAATAAAACCCAATTTTTTTGGGTCATTCCATTCGTAGTGAAATTTCGCCGCAATTCCGCCGGAGTTATATAAAACTGCCGGACTTCTAAACACATGAAAAAGTCCACCTGCACCCAAAACAGCTGAAGCTATTAAATGTAGAATGCCAATCACAAAGTAAGGATAAGTATCTATCACTTGACCATTAGCACCTACACCCCAGCCTAGGGTTGCTAAATGAGGTAATAGAGTCATTGCCTGCTTGTACATTGGTATGTCGGGATCAAAGCGCAATACCTCAATGATGGTAATGCTCCCCGCCCAAAACATAATCAAACCGGCATGAGCAATATGAGCGCCTAATAACTGCCCTGATAAATTGGTTAAACGAGCATTGCCAACTAACCAAGGTGACTCTGTACCTGATGCAAAAGTTTTATCTATGGAAACTGTCACAATTATTACCCTTTTCCAAAATTCCAATTTAGAGACGTTGTTTTATACAACGCCTCTATAATCATTACGATTGGCTACTTGCAGTAGCTATAGAATCTAAATCCTTGCCAAACTGTTTGAAGTCAACACCGATGGCTCGTAGCGCATGCCAAAGATGTCCTTGCAAAAAGAAGAAAGCAAGGAAGAAATGAGCGTTTGCTAACCATGCTCTAGCTGTATGAGCGCCGTAGGGTAAATCTATAGTGTCAGCGAAATAAGGGCAAATACCAAACTTGACTTCCAGAACAGGGCCGTAAAATTCAACTGGATAAGCTAGAGTATTAACCGCACAGAAGTAAGATGCAACAAATCCAGCTAAGGCTATGCCTCCTAAAGAATAAGAAAGAATTGCTTCACCAGAGAAAATTAACACCTTCTTTGCCCAAGGTAATGGCTCTTGGATAATATGCCATACTCCCCCTCCTAGCAATAAAAAGCCGACATAGATATGTCCACCTACCAAGTCTTCGAGGTTATCAACGGTAGCAAAATGAGTCTGATAACCATAAATTACTAATGGATTAAGAGTTGGACTGGTAACTGTGCGGACAGTCTCAGATGCTGCATCATAGAGTCCACCGAAAAACATCGCCTTGGCTGCTAATAACAAGGCTCCGGCTCCTAAAAATAATAGGTGATGCCCTAATATAAATCCTAGTTTTTTAGGATCGTCCCATTCAAAGTGAAATTTACGAGCTTGTCCCACGGCATCTTTCAAGTTTCTCGGTCCTTTGAAGGTATGGAATAATGCACCTGCACCCAAGACAGCAGAGGAGATTAGGTGTATAACTCCGATGGCGAAATAAGGATATGTATCGACTACAATTCCACCATCTCCTATGCCAATACCTAAAGTGGCTAAATGAGGTAATAAAATCAGCCCCTGCTCGCCCATTGCTATATCGGGATTATATCGAGATAGTTCAAACAGAGTGAATGAACCCGCCCAGAGGGTAATTAAGGCTGCTTGTGCGACATGAGCGCCAATAAACAAGCCTGATAATTTGGCAAAGCGTGCATTACCAGCCCACCAATCAAATTTGACATTGGGATTATCGTAAGTTTGCATTATCTGAAGATTACTCCTAATCGCTATTTTAAGTCAATAATTTGGCTTCAACTTACTGTTTGTAGAATTGAAAAGCCTATCCTATGGGGAGCTTAAACTCAAAGCCCATAAAAATCTCCAAACTTTAGTTTTAATTGAAATCTGCTTCCAAACTAAGCACTTCGGATTTTGAAAGCGCTATAGCTTCCCATAAGCAGTCTATTAACTAACTTCCCTTAACTAACTCTCTAAAATGTCAAGGGTGCTTGTCAATCAATTCTTGACTTAATGCTCAGTTTATTGATAAATATTGTTATTAACAAGAGTATTTACAAAAATTAATAGTTTAATCAGAGATTATCAGGATATGTTTTTACATGTTGTCGATAACCAGTTTTGTTTACTAAAACTCCTAACTTAGTACTCTCATTGCGGGGTGGCCGTGAAGTTAGTGAGTGGTGAGTAGTGAATAGTTTTGATAGTACTAAGTAGGTCGGCACGGAAAATTATAGTTGAAAAAGGCCTTCATGCAATAGGCCTTCATGCAATAGGTATCTCTAGTTTGAGGTTAATTTACTTTTATATAGATAGTTATGTTTTTTTGCGCCTACTTACTTAGGCAAAGTTCACTTGGTGGACTATTAGTACTCGAACAAGCTAAAATTGCGGGGTAAGGGGGAGAAGAGGAAGAGAAGCCACAGAGAAAGGCACGGGGTCTCCTCCGTTGTAGCAAGTGAAGCAGCGCGCGCGGTGTTAGGGAGCCACTGCGTTGCCGAGGTCCCTTCGCTCGTAAGTGCAATCGGTGTAAGAATGTACAGTTTTTCGCAGACGTGGAATATTAATTCTGTAGCGATCGCAAGAACATATAGGAATCCTACTTGAAAATTGAAAAAAAGTCAGTACCCTTTAATCTCCTATAACCCTTTTGCCTCTTGCCTTTTGCCTCTTGCCTACCTACACAAATAATTATGGCTTCGCCACGCTGCGCCTTCCAAAAATCAAATCGGATTCCTATATTAGAATAGGACTTAATGCTTAAGATCTCTTCATCAAGTCCTCTTATCTATTACCGCAATCCCCCAATTACAACATCAACTAATTCATCTACAAATTCCTCAGTCAAAGGTAAATGTTTTAACAACAATCGATAAAATAAGGGGCTGTAAAGCGCATCAATAGCTACTTCACTATCTACATCTTTACGTAATTCTCCCCGCTCTACCCCACGCTGAAAAATTCTTTTAGCATCATCCCGTCGTGGTAACAACCAGTTTTCCCGAAAAGCCCCAATTAACTCATCATCCATTTGTCCGCTACCGATAACAGTTGCTAAAATTTCTCCTCTAGAACTATTCATCAATTTCACAATTTTATTCATCTGCTCGCGAAAATCTGATTCTACCGAACCTGTATCGGGAAAAACTATTTCTGGAGTTACCCCCGATAAAAATGCATCCATTGCTAATTGCGCTTTAGTTTTCCAACGTCTATAAATCGTCGGTTTCCCAACTCCCGCTCTCGCTGCTACCCCTTCAATTGTCAGGGCCATAAATCCTACTTCCTCAAGTAATTTATAGGCTGCTTTGAGAATTTTTTTATGTGCTTCCTCACATCTAGGTCTTCCTCTTCCTTGTTTGACAGGGATTTGAGCTTTTTTGGTTTTATTTGTTGACATATTCATAACCTCACTGCTATATTTTGATTAACGAAACGAAACGTAATGATATATTTTAAGCTAAAAACGAAGCAATGTCATGCTTATCGCTGTTAGAGCTTCTTAATAGCTGAACAAGTTTCATTAATTCAAGCAAACCAGGAGAGTTACATGAAAGAGCGTCAAGGGTTCCCATCAGAATTTTCTTCTTCTAAAAAAAAATCTTATGGGTGCCCGTCAATTGGGAAATCAAGGGTTGGTAGTTTCGGAGTTAGGACTCAGTTGTATGGGGATGTCTGAGTTCTACGGTGAAAATAACGAGCAAGAATCAATTGATACTATTCACCGTGCTATTGACCTGGGCGTAACTATGTTTGATACTGCGGATATGTACGGTCCCTTTACTAACCAGGGTTTAGTTGGTCGAGTCATTAAAAATTATCGAGACAAGGTAGTTGTAGCGACTAAATTCGGTAATGTTCGTACTGAAGATGGTGGTTTCTTGGGTGTAAATGGAACACCGGAATACGTACGTCAAGCTTGTGATGCTTCCCTGCAACGCTTGGGGGTTCTTGCATTAGCTTGGTTATTAGCTCAAGATGATGATATTGTTCCCATCCCCGGAACCAGACGACGTAAATATCTCGAAGAAAACATCGCTGCAACAAATATTACCCTCACTCCAGAAGAATTACAACAAATTGAAGCAGTTGCACCCAAAGGATTTGTAAGTGGCGATCGCTATCGGGCAGAACAGATGAAAGCCCTTAATTTGTAAGTGTTTTGCTCCGGAATCTTTACAAGTATAGAAATTCCTGCATTAGTTCAAAATTAAAAACTTAAACAAGGAGAATCATCATGGAAGCTAACAATACAAGAGTTTGGTTAATTACAGGTACTTCTACCGGTTTGGGTAGAGCATTAGCAGAAGCGGTGTTAGAACACGGTGACAGAGCGGTAATTACAGCACGTAAATTAGAAAAAATTGAAGCTTTGGCTGCTCGGTATCCCGATAGAGCTTTGGCTGTCCATTTAGATATTACCCAGTTATCCGAAGTACAAGCAACTGTAGAGCAAGCCATCGCGAGTTTTGGACGTATTGATGTATTGGTAAACAATGCGGGTTACGGAGTAACTGGAGGAATTGAAGAAATAGGTTTAGATTTGGTTCGTCAACAGTACGAAACTAATGTATTCGGTGCTTGGAACATGATACAAGCAGTATTACCCCATATGCGAAAAATGCGTAGCGGTAATATTCTCAATATTTCCTCACTTGTAGGTATGGTTTCTTATCCAGGAATGGGTGTTTATAGCAGCAGTAAATTTGCTTTAGAGGGAATGTCCGAAGCTTTAGCGCAAGAAATTGCACCTTTGGGAATTAACTTAACAATTGTTGAGCCTGGTGCATTCCGAACAGCTTTCAATGGTGGATCTCTGGTGAAAAGTGAAAGCGCAATTAGTGACTATGGGGATACGGTTGCAGGTTTTCATCAATGGCTCAAAGAAGTTCACGGGGAACAACCAGGCGATCCATCGAAAGCCGCTCAAGCAATGATTCAAGTAGTTGAAAGTCAAAATCCACCTTTACGTTTACCATTGGGTGCTGATGCAATTGAGGGAATTGAAGCAAAGTTACAAGCTCTTAAAGCTGATATTGATGCTTGGCGCGAAGTAGCTATCAATACAGCCTATGAAGGGGTAAATATCGGTACTGTTGGTGGTTAATTTGTGGCTCAAGGTAAATTTTTGAAGCATGTTTACAAAATCACAACCCAAGTAATTCTTTGTCAACATGCTTCTTACAAAACATAGATTTATTGTTAATGAATTAGAAGGCAAGAAAATGGAAACGAACAACGGTAAATTAGCCTTAGTTACAGGTGGTAATCGAGGAATTGGATTTGCAATCGCCCAAGGTTTATTAGAAAAAGGCTTTACGGTAATTATTACCGCTCGTTCCTTGGAGAAAGCAAAACAAGCTGCTGAGAAATTACAAGCATTTGGTGAAGTTATACCAATTGAGTTAGATGTGACAGATGATAATTCTATCGAGCAAGCTGTAGAAACCGTAAGTCAGAACACCACTCAGTTAGATATTTTGATTAACAATGCAGGCATCTATCCAGATAATGGCATAAATATTCTGACAATCTCCCGCGATTTACTAGATTCAAGCCTCAATGCAAATACCTTTGGAGCAATTCGCATGGTTCAAACATTGTTACCTTTCCTAGAAAAATCTACTGATGCCAGAGTCATCAATGTTTCCAGTAATATGGGCGCTTTGCAAGATTTAACCGCAAGTGCACCAAGTTATTGCTTATCCAAATTTGCTCTTAACGGTGCAACGATTATGCTCTCACAAGCTTTACGTTCAAAAGGTATTGCTGTGAATTCCATCGATCCCGGTTGGGTTAAAACCGATATGGGTGGAGTTAACGCATCTCGCTCTCCCTCTCAAGGAGCAGATACTGCGATTTGGTTAGCGACGGAAGCATCTCGCAATCAAACTGGGAAATTTTGGCGGGATAGAAAAGTAATATCTTATTAACTCCTGGGTAGCGATGGAGTCAAAGCATTCTAGCAATATATTTTAAATATTGACATACTCACAACTTCCCTGCCATAATTAAAAACGAAACGTAACGATTATTTTTTGAATTCTAGCTGAAGCAATGTCATGTTAATCTCTCGTGGTAAGTCTTCTAAATTAAGAAGGTGGAAAACCAATAAACCCAAAGTTCAGCCACCGAGATATAAGTTGTTTTTGTTGACTTGGCTGGCTATTTATCCACTAATTACTGGCATCCTATTGTTGTTCGGGCAGCAGTTAAGTTTATTACCTTTACCTTTACGTACGTTGATTTTGACAGGAGTATTAGTTTACTTGATGACTTTCTGGGTAATGCCAAATTTAACCAAGCAATTTCAAACATGGTTGAAAACTTGATCTAGTTTTTTGATTATTTGCGAATGATGAGGTAATCGGTGAAGGACTTTAACTCACATCTTGCACCATTCTCAATAACCGCCTTAGAATAAATTCTCAGGCTAACACACAAAGTCTGATAAATCAGACTGGGTAAAGATTTTAGTACGTTTTAACGTACTTTGTATATGAGCCTTGAAATTGATTTCTCGCAGAGAAAGCCTCCGGCTTACAAGGCGGGTATTAGGGCTTAACGACAATGGTGCAAGATGTCAATTAAATCGCAATTTACAACAGCAGCACTATCTACTTTATTGCTTCTTGGAATTCAACAATCATATTTTGCTGAATCTAAATCGAAAATAGCAATTGCAAATACAAATAAGCCAAGGATTCAACAATCTCAACCAGTATCAGAGCTTAATCAGATAAAAAAAATGGATACAACAATGCAACAGCAAACATCGACTGACATTAGTTTAATTAGGGAATTAACTCAAAAATGGGTTAATATCTGGAGTCCTAAAAATAAACCTTTTACTGGAGAAGGTTTGGAGAAAATCTTCGCTACTGGTGAAAACGAAATTCTTGTCTTTGATAATTTTGATAGTGGTATCGTAGTTTTACGTAGTTTGCAAGAATATCTCAATACTTGGGTTCCGGTAATGCAAAATTTTAGTTACTGGGAAATTAAGTTAGAAGATAATTTAGAGATTTCTGTGGATGGGGATTTAGCTGTGACTACCTTTTCTTGGGTTGGTGGTGGCAAAACCAAAGACGGACAAGAAATCAAAGCAAGACAATATGGAACTCATACTTGGAAACGTCTAAATGGTGAATGGAGATTAGTACACGAGCATTTGACTGTTGGTTAAGCATTAGAAAATATCAAACACAATCTTAGAGATGAATATTCATCCTAGAAGCATTAACCATATGGGCTTGACCGTTACAAACTTAGACGAAGCTGTCAAATGGTACCAAGAAGTAAAGATTGAGTCTTTGAAAACAGAGTTGGATACTTGGGAAACGATCGCTGCAAATACGGATTTTAGCTGAATTTTTTTTTGATTAAAAACATTACACTACCTCAAGTAATTTAAAGAAGGAGATTGATAATGGCTAATAATCAACCTACAATTTTAGTTCTCGGAGCAACTGGTAACGTTGGTGGAAAAGTTGCTCAAATATTAGCGGAGTCGGGAGATGTGAAAGTTGTTGCTGGGGTACGCTCTCCTGAAAAAGCAATTACGTTACAAGAACAAGGAATAGAAATTCGTCATCTCGATTTAGACAAACAAGAAACTTTGCAGCCAGCTTTAGAAGGAATTGATAGAGCTTTACTTTTAACTGGTTACACCGTGGATATGCTCAAGCAAAGTAAAGCTTTCTTGGATGTAGCGAAGGAAACGGGAGTAAAACATATCGTTCATATTGGTGCATCTGGTTCACCTACAAATGAAGTAGCACATTGGGGATGGCATCAATATGTAGAAGCATATATTGAGTCATTGGGATTTAGCTTTACTCATCTACGTCCCGAAGCATTTATGAAAAATATAACCGATTTTGGTTGGTTGAATAAAGATGTTTTAACTAACTATATTGGTGATTCTCGTTGGAGTTGGGTTGATAGCGATGATTTGGCTTTGGTTGCTGCGGAAACTTTGCGAAAACCGGAGAAACATGAAGGTAAAATATATCCTTTGGGTTACGATACCGCTACTATACCGCAAGTGGCAGAGATAATGACCGAGGTAATTGGTAAACCCTATCGGGTAGAAAACCATTCTCCCGATGAATTTCTGGAAAATATGCTCAAATTTGGTGCAGAACCGGCTTATATTCACTGTGTTTACACTCAATTTAAATTGAATATTGAAGGTAAAATTCCCAATGCTGATGCTACTTTTGATAATTTTGAAGAAATTACGGGACGCAAACCTAGTAGCTTTCGAGAGTTTATAGAAAAGCATCGTGAAGAATTGCAGTATTGATTTGATGAATGGAGAAAAAGTTTAAAAATAAGTAATCGAAATTATGGAAACCAAAATCGCATTACTTACAGGTGGAAATCGAGGAATCAATGGGATTTTCCATAGCTCAAGATTTATTAGAGAAAGGTTATGAGGTAGCAATTAAAGATATTACAGCAGCATTAGAAGCAGGTGTATTACGTTACAATATTGCTCAAACATTTCCTTTAACTCAATTAGCAGCCGCTCGCGAAGCTCAAGATAGCTCAAAGATGATTGGTAAAGCAATAGTTGAAATTTCTTAATTAGTAGTTCGTAGTAAGGACTTTACTCCTCGGATTAAAGAATAAATTCCTTACTACAAACCAGATCGATAACATTAATAAATCTTCAAGTCATGAATAACACCACAAAATCATTCTCCCAAACATTTACAATAAGCCCAAAGGGCATGCGCTTCGCGAACGGTGGAGATTTAACCGTGAATCGCTTGGGTTATGGTGCAATGCGACTTACCGGAAAACCGGGGAATTTCGGAGCTTATGCAGATTGGGAAGGAGGAGAAAAATTATTACGTCGTGCAGTGGAATTAGGTATAAACTTTATCGATACTGCAGAAGCATACGGACCTGGTTTTAATGAAGAAATTATTGCTTCATCTCTATATCCTTATGGCGATGGCGTAGTAATTGCAACTAAAGGGGGTATCAATAAATCTTCTCCAAATGATATTAAGGCAGATGGAAGCCCGGAATATCTGCGTCGTGGAGTTGAAGGTAGTCTGAAAAGATTGAAACTGGAACAAATAGATTTGTATCAATTGCATCGTCCAGATCCGAAAGTGCCGTTTACCGAATCAGTTGGTGCATTAGCACAAATGAAGCAAGAAGGGAAAATTCGTCATATAGGTTTATCTAACGTTAGCTTAGAACAATTAGAAGCAGCAAAAAATATTGTCGAAATAGATTCGGTTCAAAATCGGTTTAGTTTTAGCGATCGCACTAATCAAGATCTATTAGATTACTGTACTCAGAATAATATTGCCTTTATTCCTTATGGCTCTTTAGGGGCACATCCTTTGAAACGTGGCGCACCTCTAGCTAATGCTGAAGGAATACTGGCAGATATTGCCGAACAAAAAGGCGTAAAACCCAATCAAATAGCTTTAGCCTGGTTGCTTCATTACGCACCGAATATTATCTTAATTCCAGGCACTACAACCATTTCTCACTTAGAAGAAAATGTTGCTGCTACTTCTATTACTCTTACTGTAGAACAGATGAGCAGACTCAATCAAGTTCAAGATGGTTAGATTAAGCTAAGTAGGTTGGCATTGAAAATAGTAATTGGGATAAGGCAATAGGAAAGCCGGCAATAGGCAATAGGGGTAAGGGTTTGAGCGTCAAAAACATTTTGTAATATAGCTTGGTTTATTTGTGCCCACCTACTTAAATCAAATAAGAGATGTTCCCTCGAACATCTCTAACGTAATATTTTTGATCTATATTGGATTAAAAGACAGGGGTGATATTTAGATCTTTACCATCTTTGCTTCTTCGGGTAATAGAGAAGAATCAATTTCAATACCAAGTTTTTTAGCTATCCGACGGCCATAATCAGCATCGGCGCGGAAGAATTGACACAATTGTCGTTGTTGAATCTCTTCCGGAACTTCACCCAGGCTACTAGTAATATTTTCAACCAATCTTTCCTTGGCATCTTCGCTCATCAAGCGATATAAATCTCCAGTTTGAGAATAATCGTCATTTCCTTCCCGATGATCGTAGCGATCGACGGCTACATCTCCTAAATTCAAAGGTGGTTCGCTATAGATTGAATCTGTTTTTGGTGCAGCGGGGTTACTATTGGGTTCATAATTTGGCAGATTGCCACCGTTGTCGCCATAAGTCATTGCTCCATCTCGCTGATAATTTCCAAAGGGACATTTAGGAGCATTTACAGGTAGGTGTTGATAGTTGGTACCTAAACGATAACGATGGGCATCAGCATAAGACATTACCCTAGCGATGAGTGTTTTATCGGGAGAAAAGCCGATTCCAGGTACAATAGCACTGGGAGAAAACGCCGCTTGTTCGATTTGAGCAAAATAATTATCTGGATTGCGATTGAGTTCGAGAATACCCACTTCAATTAAAGGGTAATCGCTGTGTTTCCAAACTTTGGTTAAGTCAAAAGGATTGTCGGGATGAGTTTTTGCTTGCTCTTCAGTCATTACCTGAATACAGAAGCGCCACTGAGGATAATTACCTTCTTTAATAGAATCCCACAAATCTTGAGTAGCATGATCTGGGTTTTGGGCTTTAATTTCTGCGGCTTCTGCTTCAGTTAGATTTTCGATTCCTTGTAGGGTTTTGAAGTGAAATTTAACCCAGACTCGTTGATTATCGTCATTAATAAAACTATAGGTATGACTACCATAGCCATTCATGTGACGGTGACTTTTGGGAATACCGCGATCGCTGTAAAGAATCGTGACTTGATGTAGTGCTTCGGGAGATTGGGACCAGTAATCCCAACGCATATATGGGTCTTTAAGATTACTTCCCGGACAACGTTTTTGAGTATGAATAAAGTCGGGAAATTTAAGCGGATCGCGGATAAAGAAGACAGGGGTGTTGTTACCAACCATATCCCAGTTGCCTTCTTCAGTATAAAACTTAATAGAAAAACCACGAGGATCGCGTTCGGCATCAGCAGAACCTTTCTCACCACCGACAGTAGAAAAACGAGCCAAGACTTCAGTTTTTTTACCAACTTCAGAGAAGAGTTTCGCTCTGGTGTACTGCGTTATATCTTTAGTGACGGTAAACGTACCAAAAGCACCCGCACCCTTAGCATGAACTACTCGCTCGGGAATGCGTTCGCGGTTAAAGTGAGCTAGTTTTTCCGAAAGATGGAAATCATGCATGACTACGGGGCCTCTAGCACCAGCAGTCAGTGAATTTTGATTATCGGCAATGGGATAACCGTCTTTAGTTGTGAGAATTTTGCGTTCTTCCATATGAATAGCGATTGCTGCTCCGATTCAAAAGCCAGAACAACAACTCCTGTTTTTTCTACATCAATTATTAATTTAGCTAAAACAAGGAGTTGCCTCACACCTACCTGAGGATGAAAGTCTTGCGTCTTTCGACGCAATTTCCACCGACATTTCCAGATCCGATAATGCCAATTTTCATAGAAAATGTTTATGCAAGTCTATAAACGACACTTTAACAATTTTCAATTTGTAATATAAGAAGCTCCTTGGAAACATAATCAAATTTGCCACTTTCAAGCCATATCTATAGACTAATGAAACTAACCCATCTTAGTCAAACAAATATCATAGATAATAGATATCGATGACATCGATTCCAGATTCTTTCCCCGTGAATATCGACTACACAAACCTGACTCATATCTAGTTCTTGAGCCATTTGTGCTAATTCTAACTTTTCATTAAGGTGGTCATTTATATAACTGAGAATCTTTTTGAGTTTATAAGGCGCAAGTCCATTTTGATATTCTCGTAGTTTTGGTTTATGATTTGCATAGTGTCTTAATAAATGAACCACTAAGGTATGGCATAAGGATTCAACATAAACACAACAGCTAAAATCCGAGGTCTCTATTTCTTTTTTGATTGCCAAAGCCAAGCCATAAATCAAAGAATCGGGTTGTGCAAAAGTAGGAAGCAATTCAACAGTGTCAGTATTGATAATTTCTAGAGCAAGTCTTGATAAAAGTAATGGTTCAAGAGATAATAATATACTCTTAGAAATATCTTGCACAATAGGAAGGCCAGTGGCTGACATAAGCAGGAATAATTGCTACTTCACCAACGCTAACATTCTCTATCTGAAGACAATTATCTAACCTTCGTTCCGATCCTAACTCGGGTCTTAAATGTATAATAATTGCATTTTGTTGGATGTAATGTTCGGGATACTCGCAAGCCGAATGGCGATTATGTCGCATTCCTAAACCATCCAAACCTGTCTCGTATTTCTTAATAAAAGAACCATCTGGGAAAAGTTGTAAATATGTATCTTCTCGATTAACATCAACCAGGAGAATTTTTTTGTCAGCATCATTTATTATCGGTTATCAATTTATTATGGTTAGTTAAGAGTTAAAAATATTATGACATGGCAAATTGATAGATTTTTGTCACGGGTTTACTGACGGGAAGTTTATTTTTGATGGTTTTCTATTAATTAAATTGAAGGCAATTTTAAATGCTAGGGAAGACTTTAACTGCAAATAGTTTGGCTCTTCTATATAAGCTACCCGATTTATTCTTAGCAGAAGCGGGTACTTCTGGAGGAGAGGAAAAAGCAACAATCGCTGCTTTAGTAGGTACTGCTGGAATTATTTTTATTTTTAGCGTTTTTTTAGGAGAAATTTGTACCCGTCTGAAATTACCTACTGTTTTGGGTGATTTAGTGGCGGGAATGTTGCTTGGAGGTTCGATATTAGGACTTTTAGTGTTCTCACCAGAGGGGATAGGAGCGAACCAAACTTTCCTAAAAGGCTTAGAATTTGTAACTGGTGCTGACTCAGGAATTGTTGAGCAAGCCTACAAGTTCCAAATGAAGGATTTTCTTGATGAAAGTGCCAATATTGGACTTTTAACGTTATTGTTTACCACCGGATTAGAATCGAATCTCAATGAATTGATTCGGGTAGGTACTCAAGCTACAACTGTGGCAATTACCGGAGTAACTGTTCCTTTTGTTTTAGGAACTTTGGTATTAATTAAGTTCTTTGGAATTGCAACTATTCCTGCTCTATTTGCTGGCGCAGCGCTTACTGCGACAAGTATCGGCATAACAGCCAAAGTATTGCAAGATATCGGTAATCTTCAATCTGAAGAAGGGCAAATCATTCTCGGAGCGGCAATTTTAGATGATATTCTCGGCATTGTAGTATTAGCAGTTGTACTGAGTTTAGTACAAACAGGAGAAATAGAAATTACCAATATTATTTATTTACTTGTCAGCGCTGCTTTATTTGTTTTAGGTGCAGTTTTTCTAAATAAAATTTTTGGCTCTATTTTCGTTGCCACAATTAAGAAAATTAACAATCCAGCGGCATTAATGCTCTTGGCAATTGTATTTTTAAACGCCTGTGCAATAATAGCAACCGCCATCGGTTTAGAAGCAATTTTAGGAGCATTTGCGGCGGGCTTAGTATTAGGAGAAACAGAGTTTCAGGAAAAATTACAGGGTTTATTTGAGCCGTTTATATTCGTTTACACAACTATATTTTTCGTTACCATTGGCGCAAAGATTGATTTAAGCGTTCTCAACCCCACCGTAGCAGCCAATCAGAAAGGTTTGATAATTGCCGCTTGTTTAATTGTTATTGCAATTCTTGGTAAAATCATAGCTGGCTTCGCAGTATTTACAGATAAACCCATAAATAGACTGGCAATTGGTACTGGAATGATTCCCAGGGGTGAAGTTGGATTAGTCTTTGCTGGTTTGGGTGCTACTACTGGAGCTTTATCAAATTCCTTAGATGCAGCAATAATTATTATGGTGATTGTTACGACTCTAATTGCACCAATTATGCTCAGATTTGTATTTCCTAGCTCTGCAAAAATAGACGATGCCGATGATGAATGCGAAAAAATGCCCGAAAGGGATTGTGTGCCAATTTCCAAATTTAATTGAAATAGTAATTAGTTGAGTGCAGCGAACAAACATATTCACTGTTCCCTGTTAACTGCTCACTGTCATGGTACTGCTATTAGAATGGTGCGTTACGGCATTATCAAAAATTTAACCTCAAATAACATACTCCATGGCCGTAACAGCACCCTACAAGTTCACTCTCCATGGCCGTAACAGCACCCTAGAAGTTCACTGTTCCCTGTTCACTGTTATGACTTCTTCTGACACTCAAACCTCTGTAGTTGATTATCCACCGTCATCAGGAAAAACACCACAAGGTCAAAGAAAATGGTTGTGGTTGTTAATTATTCTGGGATTTTTAGCTGGTGGTGGATTAATTTGGTACTTTTTTCTACGCAATAATTCAGATTCGACACCACCAGCACCTCCACCTGTTAATGTCACCCTCCAAAGGGTAGAAACAGGTCA
>ERZ1740059.824-NODE-824-length-15783-cov-4.773906_pt1 | contig 15783 bp, 13 predicted proteins | sample MGYA00581744_ERZ1740059 | MGnify/ENA primary metagenome ERZ1740059 (study PRJEB43018, sample SAMN04849738) | marine metagenome | isolation source: floating plastic debris | place: Pacific Ocean | collected 2008-08-28 | study: EMG produced TPA metagenomics assembly... | reverse complement strand
CCAATATTTGCAACCGATACCGTAATGGCATATATTCGTTTTGCAATCCTTGAATTAACCTTCTCTCGGGAACCCATTCACTTACAAAACAAGGAGCTACGGGAGCAAATTGCATCAACTCTACGGCTAATCTGTCATTTTGTCCCAAATCCAAATTCTGCAAAAGTTCTGCAACAGTTTCTTGATAATCACCTGTAATTTCTCCCGCAAAATTGACATGTAATCTCGCAACTTCCACAACTGTGGAACAATCGCTATTAACTAAAATCTCTAAAAGACTCAGAGGAGTTTCAATAAAAGATGCAACAGCAATCTGTATTTCCTCTGATTCCGTCAGTAATTCTTCGGCTGTTTCTAAATATCTTTGTAAATCGGATGCACTAATCCTGGGAAGTGACTGCATAATTTATAGCTCTATTTCTTATTATCTTTTATAGTACTAAAATACTAATAATTTAATGGTAGCTGAAGTTATTGTTCCCCAAATGAAGAGAGATATTAGATAAATACTATTTTTAGCATAGATAAATTTGATTATCGGGTGTTGGGTTAAACAGAGTGCAACCCAACCTACAAATACTATGATTTATGAGCGCTAAAGCGCAATTATTAACCTTATTATCTCCAAAAAAAGAATAAAGACGGAGCATATTAAACCCCGTCTCTAAACAATTAAAATATGAATTTAGACAAAATACTATTTAGGCAAACTGCTTACTTGTGACTTATTAATGTGTCCGTAAACCATTCGAGAAACTTGTTTAATAAACGATTTCGCACGTCTATCGCGGAAAGGTCTGCTTACAATAATACCTGCTAAATAACGCTTACCATTTGGCATTGTCACAATACCTGTATCACCAAGAACAATTCCTAAAGTTCCTGTTTTATTAGCAAATTTTGCATTTTTATTAATACCAGATCCTAAATAAGCTTTATTCCTGACACGATGCATAATATCTAATACTTTGGCACGACTGCTACTACTCAATATCAAATTATTAGAAATCAAAGCTCCTACTCTGGCTAAATCTTTAGGACTAGTAGTATTAGTTCCTTTAAAGTCACCAAGTAAATTGCGGATGACAGTATTTTGCAATCCCCATTTACGAAAACGTTGATTTAATCTAGCTTTACCACCTAAACGGTCAATAACCATATTAGTTGCGGTATTATCGCTGATGGTAATCATTTTAGTAACGGTTTCCATCAAACTAAACTTAGTTCCGGGACGTTTATAACGCATTGTTCCGGAACCTCCAGTCATCAAATCGCGACGCATTACTACAGTTTCATTTAGTTTAACTCTACCTGCGTCTACTTCTTCAAATAAAGCAACTAAAAGCGGAAGTTTAATTGTAGAAGCTGCGGGAAATATTTTTTCTCCATTGATGTCTAAATAATCCCCCGTTTCTAAATCCAAGAAAAACATTCCTGGGTCTAAATAACTGTAGCGAGACATCAAACTTTTAATTTGAGAACGTAATTGTGGCATTTGATTTCCCAAAGGAACAACCCCAGCAAATGAGGAAGCATTAGGAAAGGGTACGGAAATCTTTTCTTCGCCAAAATTATTATTAGCGTTAGAAATGGTACGCTCTATAGATGAAAAATTAACTATCCAGTGGGAAGAAGTATCACCTCTAACTAATAATTTCTCTGGAGAAACTGTATAACCAGGAGCTAATTCTACGACCAATCGAGTAGTTTTATCGTTAACTTTACCTACTCTAACTTCTTTTACAGCAGAACTATATTGTTTACGTTTAGTATTACCTTTTAATTGCGTACCGGGTAAATCAATTACAAGTCTGGTGGGATTATTAATTAAAAATGCTCTGGGTTGAACTCCTGAATCTGTAGTTAAATTAAGTTGATTTCTTGTGGGATTAAAATGCCATGATTGAAAATTAGCTGCATTTAATGGAGAGGATAATAATAGAATACTGCTAGCAGCACTAATGAAAAATAAAGGTAGTCTCATGTGTGTGATTTGCGAACAACCAGAGAATTTACTTGAATAAAGTTTTCACCCATTGTATGTATTCTCCGGGAAAAAAATACCAGTATTTTCCGCAGATTCAATTTAATTTTTGTATATGATTTTAAGAATCATGTTAAGACGTTTAGAATAAAAAATGGTTCCAATTTTCGTTTTAAATACGCTAATTCTAAACTAATCGATTATAAATCTACAAAATATTTCAAAAGCTAGATATCAAGTTTTAATTTTTCAATAATAGACCATATTTTTGTACGAGGATATTCAGCAATAGTAGGAAGCTTAACTATCTTCCCATCTCCCCCTCTCGAAATGTTTTCCACAAATTTCTTCCCAATTGGCACATAAACAGTGTAATATCCGTCACTGTAAGTTAGTTATGAACAAATCATAATTATTTATAAGTAGTATAGGAGTCTAAAATGAAAGTAGCTTTTATCGGTAAAACTTTAGCTGCATCTCTAGGTTTATTGGCTTTATTTACACCTCAACGTGCTGATGCTCAAATCGTTCCGAATGTAGTCCCAGAACCTTGGGTATCTGTTGGTGCTAAAGATGGTGATGTTACTTATGCTGTAGGTGCAAAAGTCATGGGTTACGGTGCTGAATTGGGAGTAGGAGAAGACGGTGCTGTTGGTGTAGATATTCTCCAATTCCTGCCTTTACCCGCTGTTTCTCCTTATGTTGGAGTGGGATACTACACTGAAGGTCAAGGTGTATCGGTTTCTGGTGGTGTACAAGTTAATCCTACTAATAACTTAATGGTTGGTGCTGGTTATAATTCACGTCGTGGTTTTAATGGTCAATTGGGAATTAAGTTCTAATTATTTTGACAAATATCTTATATAATCATCTATTATTCGACATCGTGGACTTTTGGTCAGCGGTGTCGATTTTTGTTGAAATAATTTTTGTTAAATAAAAGCCTATCTTCAGAATGGGAAAAAATAAATTAATATAATCTGTAATTCTATTTGTACAAACTATTATTAAATGTTTTCAAATTACATTAATATTATTAATTTTAATTTCGACATCGTTAATTATTTAGTTAACGGTGCCAATTTTTTAATGGGTGTAGTTTATATTGCTATAGATGAAAATAAGAAAAAAGCATCAGCAAAATATATAATTTGTGAAAGCGATAACCCAACTCAAAATTTACCCGATAAAGTAGAATTGATTGATAATAAAGTTAAGTGTCCCAATGGTTATTCTTAAATTGAATAAGCAGGTTATATCATGGCAAAAAGGAAAATATTAGAAGAAGGTAGGGATTATACTTTTCGTTCTTATTTCGAGTTACCTTATGAACCAGATGAGATTTTAGCAGAATTTGACTATACGCTTGTTATAAAAGAATTATCTTTACCTAAAACCAATACCGAATTACAAAGAACATCAGAATTAAAACAAAGAATTAGAGAAATTTTACCTTTTATCAGTTTGAGTAATGAAACCGCAAGAAGAGAAACTTTAGTGTCTCCTCTACTATTAGAAGTGATTCGTTATTGTGAATGTAAGATGCGAATTGAATATCCGCTTAGAGTAAGTAATATTTTGAAAGGAAATTTAGACTATTTATTACAACTGAAAAATAATTTTCTAGTTATTGAAGCCAAAAACGATGATTTAACCAGAGGTTTTACTCAATTAGCAGTGGAATTAATTGCTTTATCGCAAGTTGAAGAACAAGATATTTATTATGGTGCAGTAACGATTGGTGATGTGTGAAGATTTGGGAAATTAGATAGAATTCAACAGGTAATTACTCAGGATATTAAATTGTTTAGAGTTCCCGATGATTGGGATGATTTAGCAAAAGTGATTGTGGGGATTTTGCAAGGTGTGGAAGTTTAACTTCACCCTTTTCCTTAATAAGGAGAAGGGAAGGGGATGAGGTTTATTTAAATGTAAATAAAAACGGCTCATCCGTACTTAGTATGCTATAAAAATAGTAAAAAAAGGGAACTTTTTGGCTATTTTAGTTATATTTCTGAGCTTTCGCAGTCGCTATCATTACCAATAAGGTGATTTATTTCAATTTTGTTGAATCTCCTATTTAAGCTTTCGCTTCCAGATAGATTTTATTAAGCAAGATTTTCATACTTTTTTTGGATTAAGTGCAATTCAAACAGCTTGTCTTATCATTCTATAGGTATTATCGTCGCACTATCCCTAAAATGTTCCGAATACAATATTGAATAATGGAACGAAGTATTTTTTTTAATCTTTTATCGAGCTTGCAATTATTATTGGTCGGCTATATATCTGCTGCTGTTCTGGGTATTTTGTTTGGTTATTTGATTGGTATAAATAGAATTATTTACCAAGTAGGTAAATGGATACTTCAAGTTCCAAATACTATTGTTTCTATAGCTTTACTACCAATTGCTCTGATTATTTTTAAAGAAGCTGAAGCTGCAGCAATTGTAATTGTTTTCTTTAGTGCTATTTGGTCAATTATTATCAATACCGCTAGAGGAATACGACATGGACGCAAACAAGGAAGAAATTTTAAAGTCGTAATTAAGCATATATTTGAGGGTTTAAGATTTGCAGTTTGGATTGCTTGGTTTAGTGCGATCGCCATAGAAATGTTGGCTCTTAATCAAGGACTTGGTTTTGTTATTTGGAATGCTTATAAGGAAAGCCAAGTAAATAACATAATTGAGGGTATTATTTGTATTGCTGCTATCGGATTATTGCTAGACCAACTTTTAGATTTGACCGGAAATATTCTTTCAGAACTTGTCTCTGATGGACAGAAAAAGGAAAGTTAAAGGTTAAATAATTATTGATTATTATCTCTAGATGGGAAAAGAGTAAAAAGGGTTTTTATTCATTATTTGAATTAATTATGCATATTTTTTTATGAAGAAACAAAGCTTAAGTATAAAATAATATTACTTAAATAATGTCTACAAAATATATAAATGTGACAGATTTACCCTGACATTTAACTTATAAAATATCAAAATCAATCATATCTGAAGTCATTTAGAAAAAAGGGCGGATTGGATATGTATTTTGGTAAATAATAAAATTTTTCTAATTAATTTTAATTTATTTATATTTCAATATCACACCCTGATATCAATATTATTACTTACTAATTATTAATTGCTTATTCCTCAATAGGATTAACCATAGCTACTACTAGAGTATACAAAATTAATAGCATTGAACCGTAAGCAGGGTTATATAACTTTGCATTTACGAAGGGACCTCCAGAAGCATATACCCAAACAATAAATGCACAAGTTGAAATAACTATTTGGGTAATTGCTGGTGGTTTTTTGGGTTCTTGAGTCTGTTTGTAAGTCCAAAGAGCGGTGATAATTATTCCAATTATAAAAGCAACCCACGAGGTATTTGCAGCTACACTATTATCTGCTGCTTTTATTAATCCATCAACAGCTAGCCAAGCACCAACTATATCTGCTGGAATATATTTGATAACTTTATCGAAATAAGTATCAATCTGTTTTCCGCTTCTTGCTGATTGAAGTTCTGTTGTAATTATTCTACGGCTCATTTTAGTTAGATTACAGTTTAATTATTAAGTAATTGGTCTAACTATAAACCCAGATAAATTAAATGCAAGAGTCAAATAGCTACAATAATTTAATTTATTTATATATATAAATTATGTTTATTTAGGAGTAAATTTGTTCCAGATGCTGTTTAATTTCTTGATAAATTGAACTTAACAAAATACCTTCTCGAATACTTCCAAAATGTGTTGCTTTTTGAGCGTGGTGTAGTGCAACTACTTTCCAATCTTCATTAAAACAGGGTGAACCGCTAGAACCAGATGATGTTTTAGTCACATATTGCATCAATCCACTATTTGGGAAAATATTTGCGATCGCGTTACTACTGATGGCTATTTTCATGGAAGCACCTTCAGGGTGTTGTAAGATGTTCAGACCCATTTTTTGCTGTGGTAGATTCTCAAAATCGCATTCAGCTTCAGAGATATCTTGTGCTTGTCTAATGCTGTCTTCTACTTTGAGTAGTGCGTAATCAAGCTTGTTTGTGGGACTTGATTCCAGTATTGGTTTATCGCTGACTAGTTTGAAGGTTTGTCCTTTCTCTTCATCACCGGTAGTTGATGTGAAGCAACCGAAGCGCAAAACTATATCGCTTGGGTTTATTTGAGTATTGGGATTATCTGAGTAGACGACGTGGTAGTTAGTTAAGACTAGCTCAGGAGCAATTAGAAAACCAGTTCCCAGTATTGTTTGATTGGAGATTTCAATTCGACATACTGAGGTAGCTTTTTCAATAGCTTGCATTAAAAAACCAACGTCGAGAAAATCAGGTTCTGGTTTAAACCAACTTTCAAGTTCTGTTTCGTCTGCTTCTGACCAATTAATGTTAGGACCAAAGTCTGATGTTGTTGGAGTAATATTGATAGCTGAAATTGGAACTTGGTAAGATATTCTTAATTTTTCTAATTCTTTTTTATCCGTACAAAGTTGATAAATAATGATTAGAGAAACGATGAGTATAGCATCGTTGAATCCAACATCTATAAGTAATGGATTAAGGATGCTACCTAAAGTTGTGAAGCGTTTGTCATTAGGATTTCCATTTTTAGCTAAAGCCCAATTAATTAGCTTTCTTGCATCAATATTCGGATTTCCAGTCCAACCTCCCGCAAGACCATTAACCCATTGCTGAGGTAAATTTGCTCTATTTACAAGGTCGCGAAAAAACTCTTGGGGGTTAGTGAAAGAATTAGCTGCTTGATTTGTTAGGACATTTACAATCTTACCAATATCGCTTTGTGGAATAGAATTTGGCATGGATGAAATTACTCCTAATTCTTTGTCTTCTTCATTTGATTCTTTTTCTTTATTTTGCAAAACTTCTTGAACTTTATTGATAAATCTAGGTCTATCAAATGATTGTTTCTCGAAAAAACCTGATATAGTATATTCTTCAAATAATTCTGCAACTCCTCGAGGTCTTAATTTGCCACTGACTACAATTGTTGGAATTCTTTGAGTTTGAGCTATTTCAACTAGTTCTTTACCTAATTTTTCTTCTTCTTCGTATTCAGAAAGTTTAAAACTAATATCAGTAACTAGTAAATCCCAAGTACCTTCTTCTAGGGCTGTATAAGCTTCATCGAAGTTATTTATTAATTTGATATCGCAATCTATATCACTCATTTTTTGGACAGCAATACGGATTTTACCCTGGAGTATTTTCTGCCAAGACAACATATCTTCAACCAGAATAATTTTATATTTCATTCCATACCTATCTAATATTTAATAATTATTTGTAGAGATATTTTTATTTCAAAAGCATTTGAACTTGATTTATAAATTCCCTACCATCAAAGTTTTGTTTGGGAAAATAATTTGTATTTTGATGACTGAATGGTGATGAACCTGCAACAGTAAGAGTTGGAACATTGAGATTATGAGCAATTGGGACTAACTCAGTTCCTAACTTTTCTTTTCTGATTGTAGAAGAATCTTTGAGTTCGATATCAGTAACTAATAAATGCCAATCATTTTCTTGAAGTGCTTGATAAGCCTCATCGAAGGTATCAACAACTTTTATTGTGTAATCTGAATCCTGATAACCTAAACCTTTTAAAGCACGACGAATTCTAGTTTCAAGAATTTTTTGCCATGATTGGTTATCTTCAACCAAGAGAATTTTTAAATGTACCATTTATATTATCTTTATGCCCTTATGTAGAATTTGCTACTCATATCAATGATTAAACTTTTTGCTTATAAGCTGGTAACCAAATTGTGAATTTAGTTCCTTTTCCAAACTCACTTTCAACTTCTAAATATCCTTCTAAACGCTCAATATAGAATTTAGTCCACCACAATCCAAAACCCATATTTTTCGTACTATCTTTTGTCGAGTAACCAGGTTCAAAAATCTTTTGCAGGTTTTCTTCTGCAATACCTACACCAGTATCCGAAATACAAACTTTAATCCACTTGTTTGTATTTGTGTTGAAGTTACTACCTTGAATAAATAATTTGCCACTTTTAGGCATTGCATTGATAGCATTTTGAATGAGATTATCAAAAACATTGATTAATTGTTGTTTTCCTGCACATACCTGATATAAATCGCTATCAAGATTAATATTTTGGTCTATATTTTGAGGTATCTGGATTTGAAGCAACGTCTTTTGAATTATCTCTTCAAGATTTAGAACTTGAGGCTTATCTCTCATCCAACTTCTCATACGTTGCGAGTATGCTAGAATTTCCTCAGCTATTGATAAAATCTCAGTTGCAAAGCTTTTAATTTCTTCATCTGCTTCATCACAAATATCCTGAGCCAATACACGAATAGCACCAACATTATTATTTGTTTTGTGTACCAATGGACCCGTAATATCTCCAAGAGCAGCCATTACTTCGGCTTTAGCTAGTTGTTCTTGCTTCGTAGCATTTTGAATCGCAATTACCGCTAAATCAGCGAGTTGTTCTAACAATCGTAGCTCTTTTGGGTCAAACGCATTAACTTGATTGCTTTCGACGTTCAGTACCCCAATTAGACGTTCTTGTTTATCAAGAAGCGCTACGCATAATTCAGAACGTACATTGTCTTTATCACCTACATATCTTGAATCTTCCTGGACATCATTTACTCTTGCTGACTGACGATTTTGTGCCACCCAACCAGTAATACCTTGTGTTATGCTGGTGCGTTGAAGAACTTTTCGAGTTGTATTCTCTGGGTAAAAAGCTTTTGTATCTAGTTCTTGATTATTCTGTAGTAGTAAACGAATACTGCCAAAATCTGCTTCTGTTTTTTCTACTGCTCGCTGTACAATTTTACTCAGAAGTTTTTCCTCTTCTAAAGTTGTGATTAACTCTCGGTCAATATCAGTTAGAGTATCTAACCAAGATTGCAGCCATCGTTGATTTTTAATAGCGTTAGCAGCAGCAGAAGCTAGGGTTTCAATTACTTTTTGTTCATCTTTTGAAAAATTATACATTCTTCGATAGTTGATGAACATCACACCGACTATTTCATCACCTACTTTGAGTAAAATACTAGCTACAGATGTTATATTTTCTTGTTTAACAAAGTCAGATTGTTTATAAATTTCGCTATTATCTAAAGATGATTCATAAATGTTTGTTCCATGTTTAATTAGCATTAATGATTTATCGTCTTGATTAAGCTCTGGATACTTACTCTCTTCTTGAATAAGTCGTCCTGCAATTTCTGGTGGTGTTATAATTTTATTCTCACTCTGGAGATATTCATTAAAAATCACAACATCCGCCCCAAGTATATTAAATATTTGCCATACAATAAGATTAATGAGACTATCTTTTTCTGTATGGTCAATAAGATATGTAGTAAATAAATAGATATTATTTATTTGAGTCTCTTGAGCCTGTTTATCTGATTGAACAATACCGTGTTGGATAGCATTATTGGCACGATTAACAAACAAATTAAATAAAGATATCTTCTCTTGAGTAATTTCATTTGCATTATGAAATTCTAAGTATAAAAAGCCTTGTTTATGGTCAATATTTAATGGATAAATGACCATTGATTTACTTTTTACCCCGAATAGTTGACCTAAATTATTTAAACTATTTGACTGAGTATTTGTAACAAATATTGTCTTTTCTTCTTGCAAAGCTTGTTGTCCTAGCTTTTGCTTGCGTGAGGTAAAATTTTCATCAATATTACCCTTACAAACTTGGTAAATATAATCCTGTTGTTCTGGCTGATACATAAAATCGATTGCAGCCACATCAGCTTGTAAAATACGCTGAGCATTTTTGGTAATAACTTCTAGAATATAAGACAGTTGAGTGCGACGTATTTTAAGAGCTTGTATAGAAACAAGCTTTGCCAATATAATGGCTTGTTCTACAGAAATTTCTTGATAAGATTTGTAATAAATTGCAGCAATAACACCAATTACTTGAATATTCCCGAGAGCTTGATTTTCTTGTGCTGATAAATCCATCTTGATGACGGTACGAGAACCATCTTCAGTTTCTTCTTTAGCAGTAACTTTCAATTCACAGTTTTCAAACCAATCTTCAATAATATTCCCATTTTTATCTTGTATTAAGATAATTGGAGTGTAAATACGGACTCTTTCTTTTAGCTTTTCTTTTCTTACAATCCAGGGATTTAGTCTTTTATCCGAACCAGCAATAATTTCAATATTACGAGTTTGAATTATATCTGCTCGTATATTTCTTAAATCTGGGTTTTTCTCTAGATAATACTTATACCTAATATAGCTATGGGTTAAATTATCACCATTAGGATTACCTTGATATACTGTTTGATCAATGTTTTGTTCCCGATTAACTAACGATATAAAACAATAATCTAAATTCAAAGGTGATTGAATTTTCTGACAAACATCCCTAAAAATAGCTTCTTGATTAGAAACTTCCGAAATAGCTTGTTGTATTTGGATTTCAAACTCCAGAAGTTCTTCGAGGAAATGTTTATTATTTTCGTTTTCATTAGACATAATATTTCCTTGATTATTTTACAAAAGTATTTGTTAGGATTAACACCTAATTAGCAATTGTTGAATTTGAATTTTTGATGCTTAGCCTACATCAAGCTTGTGTCTACCCTGAAAAATAATTGCTTGACTGTAAATACTAGTTATTATTTTTGAAATATATTGCTCTTTTACTAAAGAAATAATAGTTTTTTTACTTAAAAAAACAAGTAACATAAAATACTTGCAATATTATTTTTTGACAAAAAAATAGTGTTATTCTGCCTAATAATTTTTCCAAAAAAAAAAAATAAATAATAATTCAGAAAGTATCTTTATAATTGTTACATAAAGTAAAATATTTAGCCTAGTTTAATAAATTTGTCTACTAGACTGAGACCTATATTGCCAGATGTTGATTGACTCATCAAAAATAAGTTATTAACAAAAACTAATAATAAAAAGAGTAAATATTATTGCAATAAGTACTCTTTCCACCACTAAATTGTATCTAATACCAAGTATTACTACTCCTGAATCTCTAATTATTCCAATTCTTCAACATTTTGAGAAGTTTTTAATGAAGTAGATACTTCAGGTTGAGAAGCAGCATCTAACTGCTGCTGTTGTGTATAATTTTCAGTTGAATATTCACCTAAGAAACTACCAAAAAGTTTTTCATAATTGGAAGCAACTGCTAAAAATGTTCCACCCAAAATATAGATTGGTAAAGGTAAAGTAAATTGCTGTACCCAATCGAATAGCTGTGAAGCAGCAAATAGTACTACAAAGCAAATAAACCAAATTCTCATATTGTTATCCATAAATCTACAGGTGACGAAGCCATAATAATTATTTGTTGCATGATACTTTATCGACGCTAGATACAACAACGGGAAATAATACGACAGCACAAAAATTCATTTTTATAATACCCTCAAAATGCTCAAACATTGAATGCAAGGTTGATTCAGAGGATGTTAATAGTAGAAAAATAAACCTTCAAGGGATAATTCGTCAAATTTAATGACAATTCTGAGTTTAGTTTTGGGAATCATGTATTTAGCCGCAAATTCCATACATTGGTGCAAAAGCTGTCATACGAATGACTTATCCTTCCTCAGACCATGAAATTTCCCAACTCGATACCCAGAAGCATACAACAGCTTCTAGGATTAGATTGGGATGGGCTTTTAAGCCTGTAAACTGGATAGCTAATCGTCTCACTCTGCAAAATAAGATTTGTCTGGGGTATTTTGTCGCACTAAGTATTACTGTTGGAGGTACTGGTTTTGGTTTGAGTATAGGGAATTCCTTAGTCAACCAAGCACATCAGGAGAAAAAGCATATTCATCGAGAATTAAAATTGTTAAATAATTTATTAAATAAAACTTTGACATTGCAAATTACTGATGTTTATCCTGAACTTAAAGAACCACAAGAGTTTCAAAAAGCTATTGATAGAGTAAATAATTTTAAAAGAATACTGGTTAAGGCTAATACAAATAATTCAACAAAATCACAGGAATTAGTTAATAAGTATAATGCTAATTTAAACAAATTTGCTCAAGATTCTAAATGGACTTTGAAACAGATTGAATTAAATCAGTTGCAGTCGCAACGAAGTCAGGTAAAACAGTTAGTTCTAGATTTGGAGGTAAGTGATTCTCGCTTTCAAACCCTGAACTTTACAGATGAATTGCAAGATTTACTTCAATCCATAGAGAGCTTGGAAGAAGAATCACAAAAGAAGTTAAGTCAAGCAGAAATTTTGCGATTGGGAATTGTAATTATTAGTCTACTTGTTTCTTTAACTATCGCTTCTTTTATCGCTATTTATAGCAGTAGAATGATTGCCAATCCGATTTTGACAGTTCATGACTTAACTGAAAAAGCTTTAAAAGAAGCAAACTATGATTTAGAAATACCTGTAACAGGAAATATAGAAGCAAAAAAATTTGCCAACTCTATAAATCAACTTTTTGAGCAGGTAAAAATAAATATACAAAAGCAAGAAGAAGCCAAAATATCTGCTGATGCTGCAAGTCATGCTAAAAGCGAATTTATGGCAAATATGAGTCACGAACTTCGTACCCCATTGAACGGTATTTTAGGATATACCCAAATCATTCAAAATTCTTCTAATTTATCGAAAAAAGAACAGCGGGGTATCGAAATTATTCACCGTTGTGGCAAGCACCTATTAACTTTAATTAACGATATCCTTGATTTCTCAAAAATAGAAGCGCATCAAATCAAGCTTCATCCTAGTGATTTTCATTTTCCTTCATTTTTACAAGGAATTGTAGAAATATGTCGTATAAAAACTGAGCAAAAAGGTTTAGTTTTTATCTATATAACTCCAGAGAATTTACCATCTGGAATTAATATTGATAAAAGAAGGCTGCGACAAGTATTAATAAATTTACTTAGCAATGCTATTAAGTTTACTGAAAAAGGATGTGTAACTTTACAGGTGGAGGTCTTAGAAATAAAAAAAGAACCTTTCTCAGAAAAAGTAAGATTGCTTTTTCATATTGAAGATACTGGTATAGGGATGAAACCAGAAGTATTAAATAAAGTCTTTTTACCTTTTGAGCAATTAGGTACAACTAAAAATAAATCGGAAGGTACGGGGCTTGGATTGGCTTTGAGTCAAAAAATTATCGAAATGATGAATAGTCAAATTAAAGTCAAAAGTCAATTAGATATGGGAAGTGTATTTCAATTTGAACTTGAATGCGCTGTTGCTGAAGATTGGACGGAAACTAGTAGCGTTACTCGTACTGGCAAAATTATTGGTTATACAGGTAAGAAAAAACAAATTTTAGTTGTAGATGACAGATGGGAAAATCGCTCTTTACTTATTAATTTACTATCAACTATTGGCTTTGATTTAATAGAAGCTGAAAACGGTCAAGATGGTTTAGAAAAAGCAATTAAATATAAGCCAGATTTAATTATCGCCGATATAAAAATGCCAATTATGCATGGATGGAAAATACTTGAAGAAGTTCGGAAGGTAAATGAATTACAACATACAATATTCTTATTTTGCTCTGTCAGTACATCCGAAATGGATAATAAAAGAGCTATACAAGCAGGAGCAAACTACTTTTTACATAAACCAGTCAAGTCAAAAGAATTATATCGTATTTTAGCAAAGCAATTAAAGCTTACTTGGCGTTATAGCACAGAAGAAATTATCAAAAAAACAAACTCAAAGCCACCTCCTAAAAATAAAATAGTTATTCCACCTGCTTCAGAATTATCAATGCTACTTGAATTTGCTAAAAAAGGTAAGATAAAAGGTATTCAAAAAGAATTAGATAGAATTTATCAAAAAGATAAACAATATCAAGATTTTGTTAACGAACTACATTCATTTGTGGAATCTTTTAATATTAATAAGATTCGTCAGTTTCTACAAGAGAATATCAAATCATAATATTGTAAAGTTCTGGTTGAATACAAGAGATTAATATGAACTTATCTTACGAACAAGAGTTTGACTCTAATAAAAAATTAGAAACAATTTTAGTCATCGATGACAGTCCAACTAATTTAGAAATTCTACACGATGTTTTAGGAAGTGCTGGTTACGAAGTTTTAGTAGAAATGGATGGTGCTAGCGGAATTGAGCAGGTTGAGAGCAATCCTCCAGACTTAATATTATTAGATGTAATGATGCCGAAAATGGACGGTTTTGAAACCTGTCGTAGATTACAAGCAAATCTATCTACAAAAGATATTCCGATTATTTTTATCACTGCACTTACTGAAGCAGAAGAAAAGGTCAAAGGTTTAACTTTAGGGGCTGTAGATTATATTACTAAACCATTTGAGCAAGAGGAAGTTTTAGCCAGAATTAGCCTACATTTAAAGTTACGTAAATTAAATATAGAACTAGATAAGCAAAAGCAAGAATTAGAAATAAGAGTAGCCGAGAGGACCTCTGAACTTTCTCAAACTTTAGATGAATTAAAACAAACTCAGTTGCAGTTAATTCAAACTGAGAAAATATCTTCTTTAGGACAATTAGTGGCTGGTGTTGCTCATGAAATAAATAATCCTATTGGTTTTATTTCAACTAATTTACATTACGCAAACCAGTATATTGAAGATTTACTTCTATTAGTACGGCTTTTTCAAAAAAATTGCTCTAATCCGGGTAGCGAAGTTGAAGAACAAATAGAAATTATGGATTTACAGCATGTCGATAAAGATTTACCCAAATTAATGTCTTCTATGAAATTGGGTACCGATACTATTAAAGGTATCATGCAGTCTTTACGAAACTTTTCCCGTACTGATGGAGAAAATAAAAAATTAGTTGATATTCACGAGGGGATAGAAGCAACTTTAATGATTTTGCAACATCGTCTCAAAGCTTATTCTAAACGTCCTGCTATTCAAGTAGTCAAAGATTATAGTATTTTACCTCAAATTAAATGTTATCCAGGGCAACTTAATCAGGTATTTATGAATTTGTTAGCGAATGCTATTGATATTTTAGAAGAATCAATTATTGATGGTCAAAATCAGGAGAATAACGGCGAAAAATATACTCTTATAAATCCCCAAATACGTATTGTAACTGCTATAGATAAATATCAAGTCAACATTAAAATTTCCGATAATGGCAAAGGAATGTCAGAATCAGTCAAAAATGATATTTTTCAAGCTTTTTTTACTACAAAACCTGAAGGAAAAGGTACTGGCTTAGGACTTTCAATTAGTTATCAAATTGTTACCAAAAATCATGGAGGAAATTTACAATGTTTTTCTTCTCCTGGTAAAGGGACAGAATTTTTAATTCAGATTCCTTATTAATTTTTATTATATTAATAGATAACAAGAAGTGGAGAATATAAAATTAACTGCAATTGTTTTAAGTTTAAAAGCAAATAGAATATTTGATTTAGTTTAGTTTAATTTATTTGAATTTAATTTAATTTCAAAATATCATCAATTTTTATTTATAATTTAAGAGTTATCAATAATCATAATCATTCTATTTTCTTCAAGTTTTATTAAATTTAAACTATTGAATAAATTACCATAAAATCATATACTGAATCCCTATAGATTCGCAATTTATCGCGCATTTACAGTTGTTCTCACATATTTTATTTTAAGTATGGTGATAGAGGACAATCCAAAATCTGTCTTGGAAAGTTTGAGGAAGAGAAGTTGGGGGGAAGATACTCTTCCCCCAAACTGAGCCGCACCTTCGGTGAACGGGGAAGAACATCTACACCCTCAACTTTCCGCAAAACAAAACGCATCCGTTGTT
>ERZ1740059.823-NODE-823-length-15783-cov-9.231371_pt1 | contig 15783 bp, 15 predicted proteins | sample MGYA00581744_ERZ1740059 | MGnify/ENA primary metagenome ERZ1740059 (study PRJEB43018, sample SAMN04849738) | marine metagenome | isolation source: floating plastic debris | place: Pacific Ocean | collected 2008-08-28 | study: EMG produced TPA metagenomics assembly... | reverse complement strand
GAAAATAATTTGATTCCCCTTTATTACGAAAAAACTCGCCTGCGTGGATGTTAATCACTTGACATCCTTTGGTTAACAGTAATCACTAATTTATGGTTACTGTTAACTTTTCTTTTTTATTCTCTTTATATTCTGTTTAATTTTCATAATTACTTTTTTGAATTTTCATAATTTTAGATAAAACCATCATGATAGCTCATTATACAAAATCTTTATCCAATACTTTATTTGATATTGCAAGTCATCTACAGATAGAATATAACTTTTCCATCAGTCATCCGGATTATGAAACTTTTAGTCTACCTGCTTTAATAGCAGAAACAATTCAGAGAAGTTCTAGAAGATTACAAGATAAATATCTCACCTTGCTACTACGAAACTTTCTGTACGGTATTTATTATAATAATTCATTACAAAGTGTACTAGCAGCAAATATTAGTAATCCTAACTTGTTATTACACCAAGATTTAGAAAATAATTGTGTCTTTGAAATCGATTGGCAATTTTATAATCAACTACACGACAATAATCGCGGTACGGGTTACTTGGATTCTGGTTGGCAGGTGTTGCGAAAAGAACCAGATGGCAGTTTGGCTGTAACTAAAGATGGTTTGACATTACACGTTGAAGAAAATCATCTAGAAGCAACTGCATTATCTAGTAGGGTTGATGATTTAATTGCGATTAGACTACCAAAAAATCGTCTCAATAATGGCTTCTATTTAGCAGTTAGTAATTCAGGTAAACAACAACAGGATGATTTACAAAATAACTGGGGAGAGTTAGAAGTTATTAGTATATTTTTCAATATAAATCCCCAAGGCGCTATTGCTTTAATGGATAGCTTGACACAACAATTAAACGCCGCTGAAATCGGCTTTAACTTTCAAGTTCCCCATCATCCTTCAGGTTGCGATCGCTATGATTCAGGAATACTTAATTTTCAACGTCAAGACTATCCGAGAATACAGGATTTACTGAAAGATATTTACGCAGAACATCAATGTTATTTTCGACCAGAAATACCGTTATTTACCAAGTTTTTAGCACCGGGATTAAGTCTAGCAGAACAACCAATCGAAAAAACCCTTAACAAGCAAAGTTTCGGCGTAAATCGTTGTCAAATTATGGCTAATGCTTTATTTGAAGCTTGGGAAAAAGGTATTGATTCATCTGAAGAAAGGGCAGATATTATTCGTCAACATTTTGCTTGGAAGTCAGTTGATTTAGAATGTCCTTATCTTAACCCCAATTCTGAAGATATTTATTTTGGTTGGAATTAATGAGATAATCAAGCAGGAGAGTTAGGAGTTAGGAGTTAAGAGTTAGGAGTTAGGAGTTAGGAGTTAAGAGTTAGGAGTTAAGAGTTAGGAGTTATACCAAATATTTATAAATATGCGCCGAATTCAGTCCACAGAGGTGGGCTTCGTAAGTGTAGCTCCAGCTTTTAAGCTGAGAGCGATTTAGCGCAGCCTCATACAGAATTGGTATTAGAAATTATAAGTTATTAATTATCTACCCCCTCTCCCCCCTCTCTCAATGACTTTCACTTACAATCGCACCATTCGCTTTCAAGACACCGATGCTGCTGGTGTAGTTTACTTTGCAAATATTTTAAATATATGCCATGAAGCTTATGAAGCATCTTTAGAGTCATTAGGTATTGATATTAAACAATTTTTTACAAATCCATCTACTGCTTTTCCAATCATTCATACTCAATCAGATTTTATTCGCCCCATGTATTGCGGTGATAAGTTACTTGTGAGTTTGACTCAGATTAAAATCGGCGTTGAGCAGTTTGAAATTAATTATCAAATTTACACAAATGATAAGCTCGCTGCTAAAGCAATAACTCGCCATGTTTGTATTGATGCAACAACCAGACAAAAAAAAGGATTGTCAGCAGAAATAGTAAAGTGTTTGGAGAGATTGCGTTAGGGTATTTTTTTATTTTCACTAGCCCTCACCTCCGAAGAGTTGGGCTACAAGTGCTTTGTAGTATACATGAAACTTAATGTAGAGATGTAGCACTGCTACGTCTCTTTCAATAACCGCTGCTACGGCAGGTTTTGTTTACGCACCCTCAGCCTAATCGGCTGCGAGCAATTAAACATATGCAACGGCGATTTCATAAAGCTGTTGACGATTAATTTTACCTTGAGAATTCCGGGGTAATGAAGCAACCGAAATCCAGATTTTAGGAATTTTATAATTGCTCAGTTTCTCTTTGAGTAAAGCTTGAATTTCTAAATTTAAAATACCTGATTTCTCTGGTACATAAATAGCTGTTACAATTTGCCCCCAGTGTTTATCAGCTAAGCCAATTACACAGACATCAGCTACCATTTGGGTTGTTCTAATTGCTGCTTCAATTTCTGCGGGGTAAACGTTTTCTCCACCAGTAATTATCTTATCGCTATTTCTTCCGACAATATTTAAATAACCCTGTTCGTCAAAACAAGCTAAATCATCTATTTGCAAACAAGTCTGTATAATATTATTTAGAGGGTAATAACCAAGAGCTAAAGATTTAGCTTGAATCTTGATTCTTCCAACTTTATTTGTTTGAATAATACCTTTTTTTTCCTCAAGAATTTGCACTTGTGCGTGAGGTAGAACTTTACCGCAACCAATTTTACCTCTAAGAAAATCTTCTGGTTTCAAGGTAGCAATTTGAGACGCGGTTTCTGTCATTCCGTAAGTAGGAGCTAATCTTAGATTATTAAATCTGGCTTTTTGTAGTAATTCATCCCAAGCTGGTGCTCCTCCTAAAAGTACAGTTTCAAATTTACCAAGCCAGTCAGTTAAATCTGATTTTTGTAACAAACGTTCTAACTGAGTAGGAACTAAAGATATAAAAAAGTTTAAGTTTATAATATCTAAGTTTTTAATATTATATTTTTGACCAGATTCCAGCATCTTAAAAGATGAAATAACTAACTTTCCACCAGTTATAATACAACGCATAAACTGCATTAAACCGCTAACATGATATAACGGCAACACACAGAAAGAATTAATTTTATATATTTGAAAATACTCTTGAAATCCTCTTACCGAAGCCATCAAAGTATCCCAAGTATGAACGGCGAATTTAATTTTACCTCCAGAGCCACCCGTAGGAATCATAATGTGTGGAGAATGGGGTATTACCCTCACGCAACCCGCAGTAGGGAATGGGATATTGGGATTATTAATATAAGCATTAAGGGAGGAAAATACTTCTACTACCTTACCTTCTGTTCCCCAAATAATATCTGGTTTTACTAAATCAAAGACTTGTAGCCATTCTTGTTTTCCCCAATCGGGATTACATAAAAATATCGGAGATTTTGCTTGACAAGCAGCGATAAACCCAGCTAAAAAATATACGGGTTGGCGTTGATTTAAAATAATTTTTGGTAGATAAGAATATTTTTGCTGAAACTTGATGATATCTAAATAAAATTTTTCAACTAACTGAGTAAATAAATGGCTATTCTCGCAAATTAAACAGTCATTATCTACAAAATACTTGAGTTTTTCTTCCATAGATTATCCAAAAAAATTTTCTCATCTTCTGCAAAATAATGATTCACACCAAAACCTACCGCTCTTTTTTGATGAGATAATTCTGCAGCTAATGATAATGCAGCTTCTCTACCAATACTGGTTTCAAAAACTGATGAAAATACAGTATCAATTTTATGAGTGAGACAAAATTGCCGCAAACCTGATGGGGAACCAATTATACCGGCTTTGATAACAAAGATTTCTCGCCATCCTTTCTGGTAACAGCTTTGAAGTTGTTCGAGTGTTGCCACAGATTCATCTAAAGCTATTTTGGTGATGTAACGGTGACTCAATTCCAACATTTCGCTGAATTGGTTAACCCAAAGCGGTTGTTCAATAAATTCTATTTCTAGATGAATATCATTATTTCTATTGATATTATCGCACTTTTGCAGCCAAATCTCAGTTTCACGATAGGTTAATCCACCATTCGCGTCCAGTCGCAGTTTTGTGAAAGCGGGTAATTCTTGAATCAGCAACTCAAAAATAGATACTTCCTCAACTGTGGAATAAACCCCGATTTTCCATTTAAAAGTACGATAACCATCTTCCCATAAATTCTGCCATTGATTTAAAGCAGCTTTACCAGCCGGTAATAAACCGCTACAACCGAGATTTTCCCAAGACTGGGAAGCATAAGGATGATTTTTACTTACCATTTCTCGTGCTGACTCAAATCCAAACTGACAAGCAGTTAATTCATCGGGAATCGAGAAAATCGTCTCGTCAGTAATGTTGTTTGGTAATTGGCGACAAAAAGAAACTGCCTCCTCCAAAGTTTCCGAGCCAAACCAACTAATAGGAGAAACTTCTCCCCATCCAACTTTTCCAGTTTCATCTTCAAGACGAAGAATAACGCCATCACGATTTTCCCAAACACCGTGAGATGTACTCAAGGGAGTCAGGAATTTTCGACTATAAGCACGGAATTCAAATTTGTACATCTTTTTTGGAAGAGAAGGAGAATTTTAAAGTCAAAAGTCTGGCATTCAATACTCCTAACTCCTAACTCCTAACTCATTACTCCTTACTTATTACTCCTTACTTATTACTCATCACTCATCACTCCTAACTCCTAACTCCTAACTCCTAACTCCTAACTCCTAACTCATTACTCCTTACTTATTACTTATTACTCCTTACTTATTACTCATCGACGAGTTACTCCTAACCCAAAACAAACCCTACTCCTAAAAGTAAACAACACCAGAATTGCACTGCGATCGCGATAAACTTAGAGTTACTTACTCTATCTGGTTGGTTGTGATTTTCACCGACATGGTGACATAATTTAAGGGCGAAAGGAAAACTGAAACAACTTAAAAGCGTCCATAAGGGAAAAATTCCGCAAATTACAAATATTAATATCAATACATAAATACTGGCAGTCAACCAGTTTAAAACTTGAGAACCCTTTTGAGTCCCCAAACGAACAATAGGAGAAAGCTTACCAGCCGCTAAGTCATCTTCGACTTGATGAAAGTGGGAGCAAAATAATACTAAAGTGGTAGCAATGCCGACTATTAGCGAAGCAGCTAAACTCATGAAAGAGAAACTTTGAGTTTGACTGTAATATCCTGCTGCTACTCCTAAAGGACCAAATGCAAAAAAGCAGAGTATTTCTCCCTTACCTTGGTATCCTAAGCGAAAAGGAGGTCCTTGGTAAAGATATCCTAAACCGCAACAGAGCAAAATTATTCCAATTACAGTCAGGTCTTTTTGCCACCAACTAATTGCTATTATTCCTAATAATCCTAAGCTGAGAAAGCAATTTCCCAACCAAAATATTAATTGTTTGTTACCTGTTAAATTTACTAAAGAATGATATTTGTGAATATCAATTCCCGTATCAGAATCAAATACATCATTACTCAAGTTTTCCCAAGCAAGAATCAAAATTGCCGCAGCTAGAAACGTACAAAAAACTGCTGTATTAAGCACCATTCTTTCGGCAAAAGCGACAGCCGTTCCTACCCAAATGGGCATAATAGCAACGCTATACATTGGCGGTTTCATTGCCGCCATCCATAACTTTATGTTGGGATATAAAATCAGCTTTGTAGTCATGAGTTGCAATCAATAAATTGCTAAATTTTCTACCGACACAAAGTCGCAAGCACATTCATTGTAATGCTTGTTTTACCAGTTTTCTCTCTTTGTTACATCCCTTTTCTACTGGGGCTGTATTTCGAGCAAAAGCTCCTGTAAAATCTAGACTCGAAGCAGTATATGAGGTTTTTAGCATCAACGTTGGTGCCTCTCCTCAACTAGCTGGTAAAACTGCATCTGAATGTGCTACCTGTAGAAATACGACCACGATTCATGATGCTTTAGGAAGAGAACTTCAAAAAAATTTACTATTTTTAGATCCATGACAGTTTCACCATGTTCTGCCGAGTTTTTTGTATATAATAAGGAACTATACCAATTTCTTATAAATAATCGAGCATATTGCATTCAGAATAATTGCACTCAAATAGCTAGTATTGCTTTAGAAATTGACTCGGTAGACCCTTTGGTTGTCTTCGGGAAACTAGCTGCATCTAATAAACTAAATTTTTATTGGGAAAGTCCGAGTAAAAAGGAAGCCATTGCTGCGATTGATTCTGTAACAAAATTTAAAAATGAGGGGAAAGAACGTTTTACTCAAGCTGAAAAATTTATCAAATATTCTGTTGGCAAAATAGTTAATTTTTGCAACACAAATCATTCTTTTACTAAACCGCTATTTTTTTGTAGCTTTAGTTTTTTTGAAAAAAATTTTCAACAAGACTACCCTTTTTCTCCTACTACCATCTTTTTACCAAAATGGCAAGTAACTCGTAGTTCAAAAGGTTGTACTTTAATCGCAAATATTGCGATCGACGCGGATTTGGATATACAAAAAGTTTTAAAAGATTTGTGGCAGAAAGTTACAGCTATCAATAATCTAAAATATGATTTTATTAGCTTAGATGATTCCAGACCTCAATTTATTCAAAATTCAATTAGTAGCGCGAGTAAATTTAAACTATCGGTATTATCAGCTTTAGAAGATATTCGTAAAGGTCATTATAGTAAAATTGTGTTGGCGGATGCTTTAAATATTCAATCAACCACTCCATTAAATTTATTCAAGTCATTAAATAATTTACGTCAATTACATCCCAACTGCTGTATTTTTTCCACAAGTAATGGCAGAGGGCAAAACTTTATCGGCGCTTCTCCGGAAACATTAATTGCGATTCGCAATCAAAAATTGATCGCCGATGCTTTAGCTGGAAGCGCAGCAAGGGGTAAAACACCGGGGGAAGATGCCAAATACGCCAATCGTTTACTCAATAGCGAAAAAGAAAGACACGAGCATTCCCTAGTAATTGATTTTATTACTCAAAGGTTGTTTAGCCTAGGTTTATTCCCCCAAGTTTCAACCCCTAGATTGCGACAATTATCAAATATTCAGCACTTGTGGACACCAATTATCGCTAAAGTTCCCGATCTCGTGCATCCTTTACAAATAGTTGCTCAATTGCATCCTACACCGGCAGTAGCGGGTGTTGCACCCGATATCGCTTGCCAGGAAATTCGTCGTTACGAAAGTTTCGAGAGGGGTTTATACGCCGCACCCTTAGGTTGGATAGATTCCGAAGGTAACTGTGAATTTGTTGTGGGAATTCGTTCGGCGTTAATCGATACTTCCACAGAATCATCCCTACTTTATGCAGGTGCCGGTATTGTACCAGGTTCCGATCCAGAAAAAGAATTTGCAGAAATTCAACTTAAACTACAAGCACTGTTAAAAGCACTAGCGTGAATTACTCACACTGGCCCTCTTCGGGTACAGTGTGGGCTTGCGGTAATCACAGGGTAGCGCCGCAGCTTAGACTTTTGACCAAGTTTTGGATTAAAGTTAGCGTATATGTCACCTTCAAAGCTGTTCAATAAGAATTAATCCGATAAAAAAAGTTTAGCTTCGACTTGGGCTCGCTCCTCTTGTAGGCATCGGACTTTGGTAGTAGCATAATTTTCCCAGCCTCGCTCAAGAGCTTCTTCATAGTCTTTAATTGTCAAATTGATGTGTGGCAGCTCGATATCTTGCTGCAAGGCCAACCTAAGAGCTAACTGTAAATCCTTATAGAGTAATTTGACAGTAAAAGCTGGATCTTGAGAAAGGCGATCGCAGCGTCGTGAGAACCAATAGTAGGGTAAGCCGTGAATATCTCCAGCATTCTGACCAAAAGCTCCGAAGCGCAGGGTATCCCAAATCGTTTCGAGGGGAATTCCCTGAGCTAAACCCAACGTAATTCCTTCACTCACTGCTTGCACGGCGATGGCGTTCACAGCATTGTGAATCAGTTTGCATCGAGTTCCATTGCCAATCTCTCCACAGTAGAGAACGCGATCGGCCATTAGTTTAAGCAGAGGTTGCACTCGCTCAAAAGTGGACTTAGAACCACTGCTCATAATGGCTAAACCCATACCTTTCTGACTTTGGGCACCTACAGGACAGTCATTAAAGGGAGCATCTAACATCTTAACCCCTAATGGCTCCATGGCTTTATGAAGTTTAAGCACTGTTTCCACAGAGTTTGTAGTGATATCTATATAGATGCTACCCGGACGCAATCCTTGGCTAAGACTTTGTTCATCCTCTAATATCGCACTAACAACATCAGCTGGAGTGGGTAGGGAGGTAAAAATTACCTCAGAATGAGTCGCAAGTTCGGCACAACTATGGGTAATACATGCACCTTTGGACTGCAATTTAGCCATAGATTCTGGATTGATATCGTAGACATAAACTGAGTAGCCGTGGGCTAGAAAATTAGCTGCTTGTTTTCCTCCGATATTACCGCAACCTATGATACCAAGGCTCGGACGACTGGGAGGGGATTTAGTTTCACAAGTGCTGTTGTTTGGTAACATATAGCGGCTTTATATTATTTTTACTATTCACTACAGGAAAAATAAGAGATCCTGCGAGTTACGAAACCTACGTAATGGTTATCGTCACTCAGAATAATTTGACATTTAACTATTAATATCATTCTCCGCATCGTTGTGATTTACATTCTTTGGAGAAAATTCTGTATTTATCCTTCGATTTGAAGCAATATGATTATTTCTGAATCGATTCGGTTGTTCAAAATCACTAACAACTTCCACAATTACTCTCAACGCCCTGAAAAATTACCGGTGTGAGCAGCAGCAACTCTTGTTGTTCTTGATTAAATGGGAATCACTGAGGAGAACATTAGCGTAATGTACAACTATTCCCTTCATCTTGCCAAAGTGGCAACAGGCAAGACTTTTTCTGACTTATTATTCAGATTAATAAGTCTACTTAGCTCAACTCAGGGTGCTGAAATTTCTATCGCAAGTCTGTCAATCGAAAATATGCTCAAGGTGATATTAAAAGCGGGAAGTAAGCGTAATTTTACTTATTTCTCGTTCTTTTTTTTTGGAAATCAAGCTTTTAGGAGTTGGGAGTTGGGAGTTAGGAGTTAGGAGTTAGGAGTTGGGAGTTGGGAGTTAGGAGTTGGGAGTTGGGAGTTAGGAGTTGGGAGTTAGGAGTTAGGAGCTAGGAGTGATTAGTTAAATCTTCTTCCCCATCTCCCCATCTCCCATTTCCCCGTATCCGGAATTAAGCAGTAGCTTCCGACATCTGAATATTGGAGAAGATAAACTGCATTGTTGCAGGCTTTCCTTCTACTTGAGTGGAAATTATCCGTTCGTTAAGGATGAAATAATCGCCAACTTTTTCGTACTTGTCTTCAAAGTCGCTTTTTCCACCTTTTTGTTCGCCGGTTTTTGGATCGTGGTATACAGAATCATAGCGATGAGCAAGGTACCCTTCACCGGTATCATGAGTACTGAAAGTGTTGATGGTAACTACGATACCGTGAATATGACGGTGAACGAGCACTACTTCGCGATCGCGGATTTTGTATTTATCTCCGGAAGCCTTACCACCAACTAAAATTTCTACCGCACCATCGGAGTCGGTATCGCCAAGACTAAAAGTATTATCTTTATGAGAGTCTTCAAATTCCCGTCTGATACGGTGAATAGCAATTTCCCATAACTGATTATTAATTGCTTCTTTAGCTTGAGAGTCTTCTATATCGAAAACTTCCGCCTTTAGATTAGAGTAAACGCGGACATTTCCCTTAAATTCCTTACCGTCATATTTATAGGTTACATCTGCGGTATAACCGGGGAAACTCTTTTCCCAGGTGTAACGGTTATTATAAGCAGCCCGTAAAAGTTCGCGAGCGGAAGTTTGAGTGACTGTCATGCCTTTACTTTTCTCCTATCGTCTTTAATTATGTTAGCTTTTGACAGTTATTTTTGCGCTGTATTCAATTGATTTATGAATTGTTGAGAATCTACGCAACATCTCTACATATTTTCTGCCGTAGCTTTTGCTTGCGCCAGAGATGCTTGGAGTAGAGTTTCTCCAAATTTTTTGACTTGTTCAACTAAGATTTCTCCAGCGTTTTCTGGGGAACCAGTATCGAATGGTGGTGCGGGGTTATATTCCAATAATAGTTGAATCCTTTTTGCAGTTTCTTCTCCACAAATTTGACTGACAACCACTAACCCAAAGTCAATACCAGCAGTTACACCACTACCTGTAATTCTGTTTCTATCTACCACAACCCTTTCGGTTGCAACTTCAACCCCTAATATTGCCAAATGTTCGCGAAATAGCCAATGACAACCAGCGCGGTAACCTTTAAGTAAACCAGCAGCAGCGAGAATTAAAGAACCAGTACATACAGAAGTTATATATTTTGCCGTTTCAGATTGTTGCTTGAGAAATTCTAGTACTTCCGAGTCTGCCATTGTTTCTATGGTAGCCATGCCGCCACCACCAATGCAAATAATATCTAATTGGGGACACTCATCAAAGGTTGTTGTCGGTAAAATTGTTAATCTCTCATAACTTGTCACGGGTTCCAAATTCTTCCACAACAGATGCACGCGAGCTTCGGGAATACAGGAAAACACTTGATGGGGTGCGGTTATATCAAGGTGAGTCATATTGGGGTAAATAACTAAACCAATATGATATTTAGGTTGGTTCGTCATAGTTGTATTTTTCTTCAACTTAGTTATCTACTATCCTAAAAATGACTCCACAATTTGCATAGTCCTCAACTGGGTACACTTTCAATACAGTTCAGCTAAGGTAAATGGTAGGTTGGGTTGAACTTCGTTACATCCAGTTGGGTTTCCTTCCTCAACCCAACCTGCGCTATTTCTAATTTTTAGGCTTAAGCGAACCGTATTGGGTACACTTTTAGTTCAATGGCTAATTCTCTACATAATCTATTTCACGCTATAGCCACTGCAAAAAACGAGCATGAATTGCGAATGCATTTTATGGATAGTGTTGGCGAGCATTTTGGCGTGCAGCGTTGGGGTATACATATGTTTAACGAAAATTCTCCCTATAAAGCAGTTGAGGTTAGCGGCAGACCTAATATTGATACTTTTATGGAACTTTACGCACAGTTTGGTCGTAATGTTGACCCAGTATTACGTTACGTTACGGAACATCATGCACCAGCACATGAAGAAATGGTATTACCGAATGGTGGTTGGAAACAAACCGAGCTATATAAAAATTGCTGTGCTTATTACGACCACGAACATATTATGACGGGACCTATAGTTGGTGGAGGGAAGCTGATCGGTGCTGTTCATTTTGCTCGTGTAGGTAAAACACCTGCCTTTGATTATCAAGATATTGCCGATTTAAGCGGTGTTTGTACTCATATTTCAACTTGTATGGCAACACTAAATAGTCAAAAAACTATATTTACTTCTACTTTAAGCGATCGCCTTACGCCCCGTGAAATTCAAATAGCTCAACTTGTGGCGCGAGGATTAACAAATAAAGAGATTGGCGTAGAACTTTGGATTACACAAAATTCAGTCAAACAAGCTTTGAAAAGGATGTTTCGTAAGTTAGAAGTTTCTTCGCGTATCGAAATGATTACAAAATTGCAAGATATCCTGAATTAGCCCCATTGAAGTTGTAGCTAGTAATTGGCAATTAGGAAAGCGATTATTTATCCTTGTATTTCTCTATACTCATTGCCAAAATGTATCCTGATTCACATCTTAGATCAATAAACATTGCTCAGTAATAATTTTAAAGTTCTGAATTTGTCTACGAAAGCCAATAAAAATATTGTAGCTTTTTCATCCTTTTTATTACTTAATATGCTTTTATACTGAGAGGTATTAAGATATGAATCCGTTAAACTTAAATTAGCTAATTCCTTCATCATGCCAACTGAATTAATTATTTTAATTGCTGCATTGATTGTCGCCTGGATAGTTTTCAGAGCTTTACTAGGGATATTAAAAACGGCGATTAGCACAGCGGTTGCTGTTTTTGTAATCGTCGTTATTTTAAGTGTTTTTGGTATTACCCCTGAAGATTTAATTCGAGAAATTACTAATTTACCTCAAACTCTGATGCGTCTATTCCCAGATATACAAACGCAAACAGGCATCTGACATAGAAAGTACTCTTGTAAGTTGCAGCAAATGCTTTATTTTTTGATCAATATATATGCTTTAGCATAGGTTGGTAGTTTTTTAATATGCCGGTTAAAACTACTTTGACTTTGAAAAATACCTGCTAGAAAATCGAGTTGATAAAGGTTAGGTAAAAACGCGCCACCTGTATCTGCCATGACTCCCATTCTCAAGTGCCTGCGTCCATTTTTCATATACTCAATGACAATCATTCTACCCAAGCCAACATTGAGTACATCACCGGCAAAAGTTACTCCCGATTTAATAGATATCTTTTCATCAATTTTATAACCATAGCCTTTGATATCTTTCACTTCTCTGAAATACCAGTAACGCGCTTGTAATCTTCTATCTAATCCTTTTTTGAAAGGTATTTCGTTACTTCTATCAACATTAAAATAAGCTGAGGAACCACCACCTAAATCTACTAATATTGTTCCTTGCATTAAGGCTTCTTCTAAACCTTCTCTGGTCATATAAACTATAGGTTCTACTTTGCCATGTTCTTTTCCACCGGGTTCGTAAATACCTGATAGTACATCTTGTTTAGTGTATTTAGTGTAGAATTTATCCGTTAATGGGGTGTCTCCAAGGCTGTAAAGGGGAATATTGAAAGCAGGGGTTTTTGTACGAGAACCACGATGAACAAAGACGGCGTATTTTGTAATTCGTAAATTTTTGCGTCGTGGTTGTTTAGGGTTATAAGCTGACCATCTAATAACCCGAAAATTTGAGTTAATAAAATTGGGATCTTGCAAACGAGTCGGACGATTATTAGCTATATCTTCTTGTAATACAGCAATCATGAAATCAAGAGTCCTGAGAATATCTTCTACGGATATTCCTTGAGTAGCAAGTACTCCCGGACGCGAAATATTTGGATCGTCGTCTGAATGGTCTCGATAATATTGTCTTGTATTTACTAAAGTGGCTAATAAATCCGATTGATTGAAAGTAACTTTATTAGTGCTAGGTAATTTGGCAGGGCTGAAAAGCTGATTGCCATTGATACTAAATTTATATTTTTTTAATTCGTCAATAACTCTGTAAGCCTGGGATAGTAGCTGGGGTTGATATAAACTATTTGTTGGTAAGATAGTTTGGCAAGGTGTCGAGTTATTTGCATTGCATGGTGCAGGTTGAAATGAAAAATTAGGAGTTAGTGTAAGACTTGAATTTGATAAATTATTCTGCTGGGGTAAAGTCACACTTTGCTGCCGATTCAAAGATGTATTTTTTATATTTGTGGAAGAATCATATTTTTGAATAAAATCTTGACTTTTTGACTGTCCGTAAGCAAAACTACTCAGACTTCCAGCTAACAAAAAACTAGCCAAACCTATTACAAAACCCATTTTTGGAATAAACATAAGAATAATTTTATTGTTCAATCATTGATATACCAGGAAAAACAATCATAGGTCAAAGGTAAGGAGTTAGGAGTTAAGAGTTAAGAGTTAGGAGTTAGGAGTTATGAATTATTCTTTCTACCCCTTCTTCCCCCTCTTCCCCCTCTTCCCTCTCTTCCCTTTTTCACGACCTTAAGCAAAAATACTTCATAATGGGTAAAGGCTCATTCTCATAAAGACGATGTACTTAACTTACTTAGACAGCAATAGCTGGTTGCTTGAAATTGGCGGTCAAAATATACTGATTGATCCTTGGCTAGTTGGTTCCTTAACTTTCGGTAATTCAGATTGGTCATTCAAAGGTTCTCGACCTAAAGAACGTCCCATACCAGAAAAAATCGATTTAATTGTACTATCTCAAGGTTTAGAAGATCACGCACATCCACCAACCCTAAAGCAACTCGATCGCAATCTTCCTGTTGTGGCTTCAGCAAATGCTGCTAAAGTCGTCAATCAATTAAATTACCAAAATGTACGTTCGCTAGCTCATGGCGAAACTTTCACTCTCGATGGCTGTGTGGAAATTACCGCCACTCCCGGTTCCCCAATTGGTCCAACTTTAGTTGAAAATGGATATCTCCTCAAGGAAATCGAAAGCGGTTTTACTCTTTATTACGAACCTCACGGCTATCATTCTGACTCGTTGAAAAAATCTGCTCCGGTGGATGTTATCATTACACCTTTGATTAATTTGTCTTTGCCTCTGCTAGGTCCTATTATTAAAGGTCAAGAAAAAGCTTTAGAAGTCGCAAAATGGCTCGAACCCCAAATAATGTTACCAACCGCTGCCGGTGGTGATGTAACTTTTGAAGGATTGCTAATCAACTTTATAAAAACAGAAGGAACCGTTGAAGAATTTCGTTCCTTGTTACAAAAACAGAATATTTCCACTCAAGTACTCGAAGCAGAAAGTGACGTTCGCACTCATTTAGATTTGCAAAAACGAGTAGTTTCGGGAATTTCATAGTTAAAAGTTCTTTTTAACTGTTAGTTTTAGTAGTACTAAATAACTAACTTTCCCCATTCACGACCATTTAGCATTTCATGTGGTCTATTTTTGTGATGTAAAATTATCCTATAAAGATAGTTCATTTGTATAATGTAGTAAATACTATTTTAGAACTTGTACAACCATCCTTTAATAACCTGGTGTGCAGCTAAATTATATAAAGCTAAAAAATGAAAGTATTGTAGTGGGAGCATCTTGCTCCCTATAATTATCCAAATTAAGTGCGTAGCAGCTTAATTCTTAATCAGGAGAAGGTAATGGAGATTAAAATACAATACCTTTATAGACAACTCATAAGAGATAGATTTGAAAACCGCTTTTAGCAAGAATAAATAAATTTCTGGATAAATAGCAAATGTTTTAATAATTACTTTGTGCCTAATTAATTTTCTAAAATACAGCAGTTTACGAACAAATCTGTTAAATATTTATAGAACTATATTTATTTCTACTTATTTGTAATTATTACAGGAATGTTGCATGAAATTAAACTTAGTACGTCCGATGGCATTTATTGACTTAGAGACGACAGGAGTCGATATTGTCAAAGATAGAATTATACAAATTGCCGTATTAAAAGTATTTCCTGACGGTAATGAAGAAATGAAAACTTGGATAATTAATCCGACTATTCCCATTCCCGCTGTAACATCGGAAATACACGGTATCTATGACGAAGATGTAAAAGATAAGCCGACTTTCGTGAATATTGCCGATAGTTTATTAAACTACATTAATGATAGCGATTTGGCAGGGTATAACTCGAATAGATTTGATATTCCTTTATTGATAGCAGAATTTTTACGTGTTGATATAGATTTTCAGCTTGAAGGAAGAAACATCGTTGATGTTCAAACCATTTTCCATAAAATGGAACCTCGTAGTTTAAAAGCAGCTTATAGATATTATTGTGGCAAAGAATTAGTCGGCGCTCATGATGCAGAAAATGATATCAGAGCTACATATGAAGTTCTCAAATCACAACTCGAGCGTTACGAAAATGTAGAATATGAAGATAAAGAAGGTAATAAATCTTATCCCATTAAAAATGATATAGATGAATTACAACAATTCACACCTTTTGATTTTCTCGATCCGACAAAAAGAGTTATCTATGACGAACATAACCAAATAATATTTAATTTTGGTAAATATAAAGGTAAACCTGTAGTAGAAGCATTTAGAGAAGAACCAAAATATTATAGATGGATGATGGAAAAAGAATTTTCTGTGTTTACCAAAAAAGCGGTAACAAAAATCTGGGAATCGATTCAT
>ERZ1740059.821-NODE-821-length-15797-cov-8.946894_pt1 | contig 15797 bp, 16 predicted proteins | sample MGYA00581744_ERZ1740059 | MGnify/ENA primary metagenome ERZ1740059 (study PRJEB43018, sample SAMN04849738) | marine metagenome | isolation source: floating plastic debris | place: Pacific Ocean | collected 2008-08-28 | study: EMG produced TPA metagenomics assembly... | reverse complement strand
GTCTTACTAGGGTTTATTCCGGTGAGGATAAATATTGCTTTTCATCAAGCACCAACTCCCCAGGCTATTTTTGTGTTGGGGGGTGATTTTAATCGGACTAAATTTGCTGGTGAGTTTTGGCAAAGTCGAAAGGATTTAGATGTTTGGGTTTCTGATTTTGGGCGGTATTTAGATAGACATCGACGGATTTTGAAGAAGTTTGGTGTGTCTGATGAGCAGTTGCATTTGGATGGTGCAGCGACGGATACGGTGACTAATTTTACGAGTTTGGCTGATGATTTTGTTGATGCTGATTTACAGCATATTTATTTGATTACTTCGGATTTTCATATGAGGAGAGCTAGGGTTATTGCAACTGTTGTTTTGGGTAGTCGGGGAGTTGTGGTAACTCCGATAGCCGTTCCCTCTAAGCGACCATCGGAGACATTGTTTAGAGCACTACGCGATGGAGGACGAACTGTTGTTTGGCTGTTTACTGGTAAAACTGGTGCAAGGCTCAAAGGACAAATATAAATGGTGTAAGCAAAAAAGTTGTTACCACAGATGTATACCGCATTCACACTTCTTAGAACCTCGCCATCTTCCGGCTCTTTCTGTCTCACCTTCTTCTACAGGTGTGGTTAGGGGTTCATCTCCAATGCTGGTGTAACCTTTGTCGTGTAAAGAATTATATAGAACTTGATGCTCTTGAATATATTGCCAAAGGTCTTCACGTGCCCAGTTTGCGAGAGGATTTATTTTTAGCCTACCTTGGGATTCTCTTTCAAAAACGGACATTTCATGTCTGATATCTGACTGATTTCTTCGTCTACCTGTAATCCATGCTGCAACGTTCATTTCATTTAAGGCTCGTTGAAGTGGCTCAACTTTCGTTAAGTAATGAAAGCGGTCGATATCACGCTCCCACAAAGTATCTCCATGCACTTGAGCGAATTCTTCTCTGTTAGATGCGGTGGTGGTACGATAAACTCTAAGATCGAGTTCATAAAATCGGCTTGCTTCTTCTGCTGCTTCCAGAGTTTCGGGAAAATGGTGTAGAGTATCTAGAAAAAGAACCGGAATTGGCTGTTTTGGATTTAGTTCGCGGTAAAGTATATTAACTATTACCGAAGTGCTAAATGAAGTTGTGATAACTAAACCGCTATCAATATTTTGAATACACCAAGATAGAACATCTTGAGGTGTTGAGTTCTTAAATTGCTCGTTTAGCGATGCTACATTGAAGGATAAACTTTTTTCCTGGGGATGACTAAAGTTTTTAACAAATGAGTCAGCTTTTTTATGTTCCATAGCTTTTCTAATTAATAGCTGTATGTGTTTTGCAAAACAGATTTCTTATAAGCAACATATAAAAGACATTACCCATAAGAGCTTGAGATTTTGAATAAAAATGTGTTTCTCACCTATGAATTTGAGAATAAAAACTGCACCTGGGATCTGCTCATATATTACCTACTTCAATATAAACCCATGTAGAGTTAAAATATAAGCTCAAATAATACAACAATTTTATTAGTTATCATAAATAAATAGAGAAGTTTTGCATTCTTATACGAATTTTGTATGAGATTGCGGTTAATTACCCACAGCCTATAAGGCTGGGGCTAAAGAAACAAAGCCCGTCTACACGGGCTGAATTCGGCGCATCTTTATAAATAAATGGTATTACTCAGTATTAAGATAATAAATATTTATTGGTGCAATTTATGGAAGTAATAATACCCATAAATCCAATTTAAAAAGGAAGGTTTAGAATTCTAAACCTTCCCTGTTGTGACTAAATCAATTTGCTTTTTGACAATGCTCAATTGGTATAGAAACCAATTTAAACACCAACAGCCTCTTTTGAATCCTTTGTCCACTTAGAAGTACAAAGGATTTTTGCTGTATCGCAGCGTTCAAGGTATTTCTTGGCAATTTCAGTAACTTCCAACATTAATCCTTTGTCTAATTGAGTTGGCTCTAATCCCATATCAAGGAAGCATTGATTATCTACTTCCAGTTCGTTTTCAGCAGCTTCATTTCTAGGATTCTCTAGATACTGAACTTCCGCACCTGTAATGTTAGCAATCATACGTGCTAAATCTCTGACACGATGGGTTTCTGTCATTTGGTTGAGAATTTTAACGCGATCGCCTTTTTTCGGTGGGTTGTTGATTGCTAATTCAATACAGCGAACTGTGTCTTGAATATGGATGAAGGCTCTGGTTTGACCACCTGTACCGTGTACCGTTAAAGGATGACCAATGGCAGCTTGCATTAAGAATCGGTTAAGTACTGTGCCGTAATCACCATCATAGTCAAAGCGATTAGTTAGGCGCTCGTCTAGGCCAGTTTCGCGAGTATTTGTACCCCAAACGATACCTTGGTGTAAGTCGGTAATTCTAATCTGGTCGTTTTTGTTGTAGTAATAGAAGAATAACTGATCTTGGGTCTTGGTCATGTGGTAGATACTACCAGGGTTCGCAGGATGGAGAATCTGCTTATCAATTACTTTACCGCTTTCAGTAACTATCTGAATATCTAGATATCCTTCAGGAATTTTCATTCCCGCTGTACCGTAGCCATAAACACCCATTGTTCCTAAATGTACTACATGGATATCTAAACCTGATTCCACAATGGCGCAAAGCAGGTTATTGGTACCGTTAAGGTTATTATCTACTGTATAACGCTTATGTTGAGGTGATTTCATCGAGTAAGGTGCGGCACGTTGTTCTGCGAAATGAATCACAACATCAGGTGCATACTCGTTAATTAAATTTAGGAGACGGTCGTACTCCTTGGCAATATCAATATTATAAAACTGAATTAGCTTACCTGTTAATTCTTCCCACGCTTTCAAGCGAGTGGATACAGGGCTTATGGGAGTTAAGGAATAAGACTCTAATTCATTGTCGATATTGCGGCGAGAAAGATTATCGACGATAGTAATGTCATGACCTGCTTGAGATAAATGTAGCGCTGTTGGCCAACCGCAGAAGCCATCACCACCTAATACTAATATTTTCATTTGGCTTTCCTTAAACAATAAGTGGTATATTTCTTATCAATTCTTAGATGAAGTTGAATGCTTTCTGTTTTTACCAGAAAATTAAGTAATAAACTACTACGTATCGATACTATTCAAAAAAAATAGCTTCATTATTTTGAAATAATTTGACTTGTAAAAATTGGTATAGATAGCCAAAGTTATAGGCTACTGGTATTGTATAAATTGCTAATAAGCAGCAATAAAATCTTTGAGCGAATGAAGGTGTTGCTTCTGGTTCTCCACGCCAAATATCCGTACTAAAGTTACTTCTGTACTTCAGCGTTACTCTAAGTGCTTCCAAAACTGGAACTAACAAAGCCAGCAAAATTAATATTTCGGTATGTAAGCCAAGACCAAAAATATAAGATAGGATAGCTGAAATAATCAGAATACCCATGACTGGTAGGATAAATACTGGCAATCGGCTTCTGAGATGGAATTTATCGGGATGCTTGATGTGGGTTAAACAACGCCCTCTACCGCATTTAACATACTGTCTCCATAAACCTTTCCTAGAATTTCGCGGATAATACCAAACTTTTACTTTGGAACTCACATAGATTGCTTGTTTATTCTTTTCAAGTAACCTTAAGCAAAGTTCGCCATCCTCATTACGACCAACATTATAACCAGACATTTCCAGCAAGTCTTTGCGCCAAAAACATCCTAGAAAAACAGTGTCGGCATATCCGTCGTAATTGGGATTGCGATATTTTGCTCCTCCACTCCCAATAAAGCTTTTTGATGCTAGTGCTACTCCTGATTGGAAAGTATTTTTAGCAACAAAACGCTGTGCTCCTCCTGCATCCATTGATTTTGACTCAATTAAAGCCTCTACTGACTTTTCTATATAGTCGGGTGCATAGTTTGAGTGAGCATCTGCTCTTAAATAAATATCACCACTGCATTCTTTTAGGATTTGGTTAAGGGCAGCAGATTGTATTTTCAGAGGGTTGTCTATTAGTTTTACTCGGGAGTCTTCTGCTGATATTTTTTTGACAATATCTTGGGTTCCATCGGTGCTGTTACCATCGGCGATAAAGATTTCGATTAGATTGGGATATTTAGTCGAAAGGAAGTTACGTAGAACTTGTTCTATGTGGGCGGATTCGTTGAGAGTTGGAATTGCTATCGTTACCGTTGGAAAATATTTAATTACATCAATCATAAGTATAACTTTAATGGTAACATCATAAATCTTTTAATAGCTTTGAAAAAACATTTAGTATCAATTACAATGTTTTGAAAGTTCGATAGTGGAAAATATTTTTTTCTTAATTTTCTCAATATGGTGTAGCTTTTAAAAACTTTTATTGAAGAAACTCCAGTAGTATCATAGTATGATATCGGGAACCTAAGAAGATACGGTTTTTCCACAAATGATGCTCTGATATTGAAATCATAATCCATTCCTAAATCAAGCTGTTCTTTATACAAACCAACTTGTTTGATTAGTTTTTGAGAGTAGACTGTAGACTGATGACATATAGGATTACCGTATAAAAAAAGTTCTTTTTGCCATTGATTATATTGCTTTATATATCTTTTTAAATATCCTTTACGACTAACTGAGATAGTTTCTCCAAAAGCCCAAAGCCATTTTTTATTGAAATAGGATTCTACTATTTTTTCTATTACATTTTCGTCAACAAAAGCATCTCCTGAATTTAAAAATAAAACCAATTCTCCTGAATGCTGATTTAAACCAGTATTAAAAGCATTAGAAATACCTTTTGGTGGCTCCTGATAAATAACAATATTCTTTTGATGATGAAAATCTTGAATGATTTTGATAGTGTCGTCTGTAGAATTTCCATCAACTATAATATGATTGATATAAGAATATGTTTGATGACTGACGCTATCAAGAGTTTTCTTGATTGCAGATTCAGAATTTTTGGAAATTGTAACTATATCAAAAAAAATTGGTTTTTCTAGATTATTATTTACCATTATAATTTTCTCAAAATATGATTATATTTAGTCCTTGTAATTTTAAAAGTTTAATCTATATATCCCACTCGAATGATAACCTTTAAATATAGTTAGACAAGAACCCATAAAAACAACAATTGCTATAGCTGTAATTACTAATTTACTGTTTTTCACAAGGTTTATAGTTAGAAGAATATTACTAACAAAGACTAACATACGCGAAATAAAACTGATTCTTGTAGATAACCAAAAAGCTCCTATAAATTCAATATAAAATGAAAATAATGTTGCAAAAATAGTACATAAATATAATATTGATAAATAATTTTTTAAATTTTTCTTGAATTTAAATAAAAGTATAAAAATAAAGTAACCTAACATTAAAAAAGCAAACATCCCGGTTCTATTTGCTTCTCTAAATCCTTCCTTACTTGAATATGATAGATATTTTGCAGAATATACTGAACTCTCTCCAGTTAAGCTTGAAATTAATAAAGAACCTACTTCAGTATTACTAATTATAACACTTACACACAGAAGCATTAAAAATCCAACAATAATTTTGAGCCTTTTTGTTTTAAAGAAGCTGCTGATAAAAATTGGTGTAAAAAATATAGGAATAGAGTGAAATATAAATGAAGATAAAAACATAGTAAAAGCTTTTTTATTTTTATTTTTTAATAGCAGACCAATACTAAAAAAAACGATACTAGAAGATAATAGCTGTCTTAATAGATAAGAAAATAGTTCTCCACCTGCGGCAAAAAAACCGAAAAACAAAGTTATTCTAGATCCTGTTTTTTGAGGAATGAATTTATCTAATAAATAATTAATTGATAGTAAGACTATAAAGATCGTAATAAAATGAATTATACTTACAGAAATATATATTTGTTTAGCAATATAGAGTAATGTTAAATAACCACCTTCCATACCGTGGGTATCATGTGCTTTTATTCCATTTTGAGTAATTGAATCATACACTTTATTGTATGTGATTATGTCTATTGAATTTAAAGCTGCAATAGAATATTTAATTCCAGCAATAATATAAGCTAACCAATAAAATAATTTAGAGTTAGTGAAATTAAATAATAAAAATACTAATAGATATATTAACTCTATGCAAATGAAATAGAAGATATCTTGTTCCATAATTGATAATACCTATTTTGAAAATTTATACCAATACTACCTGTTCATATAAATACTTATACCTTTGAGCCTGTAATGTTTGTGTAAATTGCTGCTCTACTTTTTCTCGACTATAGTTACTCAATTTTTTTAATCTATCTTTATCCTCTAATATCCAAGCAATTCCTCTAGCTAAGTCTTCCGTGTCAAATGCTTTAGCTAAATATCCGTTTTGTTTATGATCTACAATATCTTTTAAACCTGTCGTATTAAATGCAACAACTGGCGTACCGCAAGCTAATGATTCAGATGCAGTTTGCCCAAAAGATTCCTGAATAGATGGTACTACCATGATATCAACTGCTGAGTAAACAGTTGCCAATGATTTTTCGTCATTAATTCTACCGAGATAATGAGTTTTAAATCTTAAATCAGGAGAATTTTCTGATTTTGTTCCTCCAAAAACAACAAGTTCACATTTATTAGACCAATCTGTTTTACTCAAATTTTCTAATGCAGATTTTAGTAAATGAAATCCCTTGCGTGAATTGCTGGTTGCATTTTCAGCACCAAATAAGATTAAGTGCTTATCTTGAGGTAGCTGTAGCATTTTTCTTACTACTGCTTGTTCAAATGGTTTATAAATTTCTGTATCTAAACCGTTGGGAATAACTTCAATTCTCCAATTTTTTAATAAGGAACTCGAAGCGGCACAATTGGCTAACCACTGACTAGGAGTAACAAGTGTACCATTGATACTATTCCAAGCATTTTCTTTCCGTTGCCATACCCAACGAGATAAATCTACATTACATTTAGCTGGCATTTGCGGACAATTACTACAACTTTCTTTATAGCGATCGCACTTTTGAGAATAGTGACATCCACCTGTAAAAGCCCACATATCATGTAGTGTCCACACAATAGGTTTGTTTAATTGAGATATTGTTTCTATATTTATCAAACCTCCTGATATCCAGTGAAGGTTAATTATGTCTGGTTCTATCTCAGTAATTCTAGATTCGATAGAACTTGGTAACCATTGTACAGAGAATGGAGTTCTTTTTGTTTGATCGTAAGGTCTGAAGAACAGCTTTGGTAAAGAGTCCAGATGAGGTTTTAACTTGGGATATTTTTTTACTATTTTTGAGCCTGTAGCTATGACATCAGCATCATTACTAAACTTGACTTGAACAAGCATCTGAGAATCAACACCCATATGCTTTAAACCGTGGTGCAACCTATATGCTGCTTTTGCTGCACCGCCGTTAGTGTCATATGTACTTAAATGTAAGATTTTCACTTATTTATCTCCAATGTTTTTCATTTCTAAATCATTTATCACATTAGTTATAAAATCCTTATCTTACATATAAGATTTTTACTTTTTTAAATACGCTTTGATTTTAAATTTAAGCTTAGTAATAATGTTACGTTTATATAGTGTTGTCTGTGTAAACTTGTCTGATTTGGTGTCTTGAATAACAAAAGGCGGGTGTTGGAGAGGTAATTCTAACTCTTCAGTGGCAAGCTTAGAATAGACGCTTAACGTTTTTTTTGTATTAGTTCCAACGTTGCCATATCCAATGTTAGATATTAAGTTTACATTAGATAAAATGCTAAGGTAGTTTTGTATCCAACATGAAAAATTCCATCTATATGCCCAGCTATTTATCTTTCCATCATAAGTATTTTGAAATATTTGAGTCCAAAATTTTACAGATGAATCGTCTTTAAGAATATCTTTCAACCAACCATTGTCTCTTACTAAAGGCCATAGCTTCATTTCATAGTCAAAGTGCTGCCATGCTCTTCTCCAACTAGCCCATCCCCAACAATGATTGTAACGAGAGAAGTAGTAGCTATAATCTGTCCTTTTTCCACTAAACTGTACATTTTGTCCAGAAATAACAGCTATTCTATTATCATCTCTATAACGTTCTAAAAGTTCCTCACAAAATGGAAAAAAAGTTGGATGTGGTAGACAATCATCCTCTAATATAATCGCTTCTTCAACATTATCAAATACCCAATCTAATCCACTAGCTACTCTTTTTTTACAACCTAAATTTACATCAGAATAATTAGTTGATACCTCACAATCCCAATCAACCCTTTTAATAATTTCACGGGTAGCTTGACACTTTTCTGCTTCACCAGGTTTATGTGAACGAGGACCATCAGCTACTACTAATAGCTTTGGAGGTTTTGCTTGACGAATAGCTTCAAATACTTTTTCTGTTGTGTCAGGTCGTTTAAATATCAGAAAGGCAACAGGAGTTTTCATAGTTGTTTTACAGCTTAAAACCTAGACAATGTTGATATAAATTTAGTGTCTGTTCAGATAGATAATCCCAATTACACTTTTCAGTAACCTTGAAATTATATGTACCCATTTCTGCTAATTTATCTTTAGTTTCTATCGCACGCTTCATCCCATGTAATAAGCCATCTTCATGATTTAAGTCATAGAGAAAAGCTCCAGATTCATCTAAAATATCGCTAAAAAATCCTGTATTTGGGGCTATACAAGCTCGCCCATATGACATTCCTAAAATAGCTACTCCAGAAGTAGTAAACACTTTATAAGGAACTATAAGACAGTCGCAAGCATTCATATAAATCTGAATTTCATCATCTGGAATACGCTTATGAAAAAATAATATATTCTTATATCCCTTAATTTTTGATAAAATTGTTGATTCTAATTCTTCTTCATAAACTTTACCTACGATTAATAAATATATTCCCTGCTGCTGCAATTTTTTGAAATTATCAATTGCTTCCAAAACACCTTTATAGCGATAAATTCCTCCAAAAAGTAGAAAAACTAAATTTTTTGGAGGGATACCTAAAGCTTTTCGAGCCTCTACCTGAGTGACTTCATTTTTATAGACATCTATATAATTTCCATGTGGTATTACAACAACTTTTTCTTGATTTTTTAGTTTAAAGGCTGTAATAATTTCATTTTTAGTTGTCTGGCAATGGGTAATAATGCCACTAAAAAATCTACCGATAATTGCTGCTTGATTTGCGGTAATATTACTATCTCCATCATTGATTTTGTCATGCCATTCATGTACTGTCCAAACCAACTTGATGTTCAGTATATTCAGGAAAAATATTTGAGGTAGAAATATCAAAAATTTTATAAATCGTATCACTGAGTTTTTATGAACAATGAAACAATGTAAAGCATGAAAATGTATAAGATCGGGTTTGCCTGTTCTAAAAATTAACGGGAGAAATAACAAACTATAAAAATACTCTTCTATTTGCACTCCTTTAGGGTTTAAATGATTTATTAGGAGATGTTTATAAGGGTTATTTTTCCAATTTGACAAAAAAACTACTTTTAAACTTTTCATTTCTATTGCTTATTAATAATTAATCATTAGTTTGCTGATGCTGCTACAGAATTTATCTCAACCACTGTTTTAAGTTATGTAGTAACTGATTCGCATTGAAATGCGCTTTTTCTGGTTGTGAATTGTAGTTAACATAGCTGCTGGTACAAGTTGCCTAAGATTAGTCTGCGTCTTATATCCGAAACGCCTCATTTCAAACCAAGCTACCGCTTCAATTTCAGTTACCATTTGCTCTGAAAGTTCTCTTTGCCAACGTGTCAATGCATTTTGATTTACAGGCTTTACTGAATTAGCTTTCCACGGCTCTCGCGTTACATTAACTGACTGAGATTCTTTTCGATGATAAGTTAACATCTCTGGCAAAAATTCTAGGTTAAGAAATTGGCAGAGCGACCGCAGATTTTCCTCTGGAGCCATCACTAATTGCTCGTAGTGCAGAGTAAATAGTGAGGACATCAGAAGAGAAGAACAGCGTCTGGGAGCAGATACATGACCCTTCCATGCTTGTGCATCTCCAGCTATACTCCCAGTAGACCAAGGTACTGAACGCCAAGAATTGACTACGGCTCTAGGATCTCGCACAATGTGGATAAAACGCGCTGATGGGAAAAATTTCTTTAGCGTTGGTATGTACAGAACATGATTGGGAGTTTTTTCACCGATAATTTCTACCCCTCTAATGCTGGCAAACTGTTCCAATAACAAGCGAAATAAAGCTTGATAACTTCTTTCGCCTCCCCAAGCGGCTTTAGAAAATTCACAGACGTTGAGTCCCATCTCACTAAATTCAGGATGAGCAATTAAATCTTCAATTAGATGATGATAATTATCATCTTTCAATAAATTCCCATAATATTCTTGTCGCTGCCAAAAGTACTGCATAAAGTGAGTCTCAGGTGCGATTGCCACAGCTGGATGAGCATCCAACATCTGTTGGAGTAGCGTTGTCCCCGAACGAGGACAACCAACTATAAAAATCGGACTCTTATTTTGTACCTGCATCCTTTAATATTCTTAGAACTTTACTAGTTGAGATATCCTAACTTTCGGAGCAGCGAACCGGCTTCTGCTTTAACTTGCTGAAGTTGCTCCTGGGATAATTCCCCTTACAATCCACCTACTGAAAATGAATCTGCTGAATCAGGCTTTTTTCTTTTTATTAAATAAAATCAATGATTGTGCTAAATTGACCACTTTATCAAATAGTTTTGGCGCAATCAAACGGATTATCATCACGTAGACGATAATGCCCAAAATCAAATAAATAGCCAATAATACATATAGATTTAACAAGTCATTTAGAAAGTATTTAGCAGCAAAAATAGCAGCGACCATAGCGAGCGAACCAATAACTGGAGAAACTAATTGACCGAAATATATTTTGAGATTGATATGAGTTAACTTCCGGACTGCTAACAGTGGAATCGGCGAAACTAAATAACCTCGAATTACATACGCTCCTGCAACAGCTACAATTCCCCAGCGAACTGCGATCGCAAAACCAACAACATTGCTCACAGCATTTAGGCAGTTCAGCCCTAACTTCCAACCAGGTTTACCCATCGCCATGATCACACTACTATTGAAGTAGTAAATAGAATGGAGAATGCCAATAAAAGCTAAGATTTGCATCACCGGAACGCTCGGCATCCATTTCTCTCCAAATAGAACCTGCACCACTTCTGGAGCCAACACTGCCATGCTAAGAAAAGTCGGAAAGGCAACTAAACTCGTTAACTGCGTGGCAGTGTAAAAGGCACGTCGTAACTTTTCAAGATCGTGCTGTAATCTTGAAAATGTAGGCATCGCGACTTTAGCCATAACGCTAACCAGTAGCTCTGTTATTATAAGCAATACCCGATATCCGATGTTATAGTATCCTAATGCAACAGAACCAAGAAAATATCCAATCAAAAAATCGTCCGAACGACGGTTCAAAAAATCAAGTATTTTAATTCCTAAGACATTGACTCCGAAGGAAAACAGTTCCTTGAAGTGTTTCCTAGAAACTTTGAATCCAGGTCGCCAATGACTTACAGACCAAAGAACTAGGACTTGAGCTACACCACTACTCAACTGCTGACCAACCAGACTCCAAACTCCAAAGTCCATAAAAGCCATAGTCACGCCAACTACACCACCAATGACTACCGCCACTATTGAACGTAAAGCTAAAGCTTGGAAGGCTAACCTACGTTGAAAAATTGCTTGTTGTACGCTAATTAAACCACCGAATAAAAAACTAAGAGATAACCAGCGAATGATGGGTGTTAACTGTGGCTCTTTATAGAAATCAGCAACCAAGCCAGCACAGGCAATACTTAATGTTGTCAAAACTCCACTTATTGCCACATTTGTCCAAAAAGCAGTATCTAGATGCTCTGGTTCCAACTCCTGACGCTGCACAATTGCTTGGGAAAGTCCTTGGTCAAGAAAAAGTTGTACAAAAGCTAAGAATACGCTAGCTAAAGCAACTAAACCGTAACTTTCCGGTCCAAGTAGACGCGCAAGTACAAAAAAAACTATTAAGGAAATTACTTGGCGACCCCAACTTTCAAGAGCAGACCAAACTACACCTTTAACTGCCTTTTGTCGTAAATTTGATGACTCTTTAGGTGATTCCATAAGAGGAAGTAGCAACGCCTGTAAATGAATAATGGTGAACTAAGTTACTTGATTTTTTGACATACAATCATTAGCGAAATTTTAGTCTTTGAAAACTATAGTTACCTCTTTCTTTATTTCGGTAAATGGCGTAGTATTGGTTAGTCTACATCCAAAAAATGTGAAAGCAAACTTCATCTACTTCTCTATATCTGCAATCATCGCAAACTATAAGAAAATAAACTTACAAATAGATAGTTTTCATTAACACTTAAAATCAGAAAATCAAAACCTAAACCAAAACACCCCTTTCAAAAACAATAAAATCGAATCACCAAGCCAATCCATAAAACCCAAATCGCTTAATTTTCAATTGTTTTGCGGCTTTGATAACCATCGTGTTTAACCACGAAAATAATATAACAGAGCAAATCAAATAAATATGTCTCCTAGTTTATACTTAAACAAAAAGTATTATTATTTATTGGAAGAATGGGAAATGGGAGATGGGGAGATGGGGAGATGGGGGGATGGGGAGACAAGGAGACAAGGGGAAAAGGCCATAAGCCCAAAGGGCATGCTTCGAGCGATCGCGATGTTTATATGCCTGAGTAAACCCAAAAACATGATAATATTACATCGATGTAATATTATCTTAAATGTCGTGGGAAATAGAATACACCAATAACTTTGATAATTGGTGGCAGACTCTAAGTGAAGAACAACAAGATGATTTAGTAAGTATTGTGCAACTACTTGAAGAAAGAGGAACACAATTACCTTTCCCTTATTCGTCAGGTGTTAACGGTTCAAAACATTCTCATATGAGAGAATTACGCATACAGAGCGGAGGTAATCCAATTCGAGTTTTTTATGCTTTCGATCCAAGACGAGTTGCCATTCTACTCATTGGTGGTGATAAAACAGGAGATAAACGCTTTTATGAAAAATATATTCCCATTGCGGATGAACTTTATGACGAGTACCTGCAAGAAATAGAAGAGGAAGGCTTGATATGAGCGGACATCAGAAATTTTCTAACTTAACTCAAAATTTTTCATCACAGAGAAAAGCTAAAATAGCAGCGAAAAAAGCACAATTATCAAAAGAAATGGCACTTTGTGAATTACGTCAAGCACTGAAAATATCTCAAGCAGAACTAGCCGAAAAATTGCAAGTGAAACAGCCAGCTATTTCCCGTTTGGAAAAGCGTACCGATATGTATGTGAGCCATTTACGTCAAGTAATTCAAGCAATGGGAGGAGAGTTAGAAATAGTGGCGCGTTTTGGGGATGGTGAAGTGATAATTAAAAATTTTAGAGAGTTTGATTCGTAGGGAAATGGGGATGGGGGATTGGGAGATGGGGTGATGGGGAGAGAAGGAGAGCCGGGGAAGGGGACAAGGATAAGCCGCTCACCCATGCTTCGAGCGTACGCCTCCGGCGTGCGGCTTTTCCTAGCGCCAGCACCGGAACGGCGATAAGCCCGGGGCGAGGCATGGGAAGAGCGATAAGCCCAAAGGGCATGCGAAGAGCCATCGCCATGGAAGGTTCGGATATGTCACACAAAAAAGCCGGATGGTAATCCGACCTTAAATTGACAATATGATTGTGGAATATAGCGGTTTTAATTACTTAAGCACCAAACCGTCTCAACAACTCCTCACGCTGTAAATTTGGCAACTGCAACAACAAAGAAGCATATTCTTGAGGAGGTAACTGCAACATCGGCTCAATAATCCCCGTCAACTGCTCATCTAACTCCCCAAATCTAGCTTTAAGCAAATTTTCCACAACTTGTCGTTGCCCTTTACGCTCGGTTTTTTGTTCCCATTCTAAATAAGCTTGTGATAATGTCATGATGAATTCCCTATCTTCTTGTTGGACTAAGTTACTTGCTTCTATGCTAATCTTCCAAGTCGCTAATAATTGCAAAATTGTAGAGCGTCTTGGATCTTCTTCATCAAACCCAATTACTTCATCAATCGCTTGTTTTTGAATCAATCCTTTACCAAATATTCTCAACCACAGAGTTTCTGGTGTTCTAGGTAACTTATTTACAGCAATAATGGCTGCTTTAAGACCTATTGGTAAAAAATAAATACCCGTTAACCAGTCTTCACGAACTTTAGCAACAAACCTTGAAAGCAAATCATCTGAAGCAGAAGGAGTAATAATCCACAACTGTGGAAGTTCCTCTTCTAAAACAGTTTCTTCTTCTCGCTTGGCTTTGCGTTCAAAATCATCAATTACATGAAATAATTTAGATAAACAGCTACGAACTTCCGAAGGCTTTGGTTGATTGCGAAAGGGTTCGATTAAACAAGGGAGAGTTGTAATTTGAGTCAGAATCCCTAAATTTTGCGCTTCTAGGTTTGGTTGATTGGATGGAGAAAACCAGATATCGATAAATTTCGGCTCTCCCGGAACCTCAAAATTTACCTTTACCTCACCCAAAGGAGTTAAAAAAGACTCGAAAAATTGTTTAGCAAATTGATCGAAGGGAGTTCTGCTCATGTAAATGCACCGGTTTTATAGTGCAATTGTACTATATTAGCAGAGATGGGGAAATGGAGAGATGGGGAGACAAGAAGACAAGGTGATATGAAAAAGCGATAGCCCAAATCTGATGTATCGCTAAGGTAAGCTGGATGGTAAAAATCCAAACTAGATTTGATAATATGATTATGGAATATCAAATGTCATCCACGATGCTACTTTCACCTGTAAACATCCCTTCGATGCCCTACCTTCGCTACTAAAATCAGCAATATATCATCGCGGTATGTCGTAAATAATTCGGCGTTTACTTAAACTCAATATTGCTGAAACAGATGAAAAATAGTATATTAAATGTACCTTTTTTATATCACAACCGAAATTCTTTCCCTTCATGGAATTCGAGTTCGACGAGCAAAAAAGCGCTTCTAATAAAGTAAAACACGGTATTAATTTCATTGAAACCCAAGAATTATGGCTCGATACAAGGCGAGTGGAAATAGCCGCTCGTACTGTTGAAGAGCCGAGATTCCTGGTAATTAGTCTGATAAATAAAAAATGTTGGGCTGCTATCATTACCTATAGAGAAGAGCGGGTGCGAATCATATCAGTACGACGAGCAAGAGACGAGGAGGTAAAAATATATGAAGGCTGAAGAATTCGATAAAAAATTCGATTCAGGTGAAGACATAACCGCTTACCTAGATATGAATAGGATTCGTCGTCCAGATTATGAACAACGACGGGTAAACGTAGATTTTCCTAAATGGATAATAGAAGCACTCGATAGAGAAGCCGCAAGAATCGGTGTAACTCGACAATCAATAATAAAAGTCTGGATTGCCGAGCGGCTCGAACAGCTTAGTTAAAGTTTAGGAATTTGGTAATGGGTAATTGGTAATGGGTAATTGGTAATTGGGGATTGGGGATTGGGCATAGTTAATTAGTAATTGGTAACATGATGTTCTTGATACCCATATTTAGGTCAATACTCATTAATAATGTAGAGACGTAGCAGTGCTACGTCTCCCCATATTTAAATACCCACCAACGTCGTTAAATAAACCGTTCCAACAACCCCTCACGCTGTAAATTTGGCAACTGCAACAATAAAGAACCATACTCTTGAGGAGGTAGCTGCAACATCGGCTCAATAATCCCCGCTAACTGCTCATCTAACTCCCCAAACCGCGCTTTGAGCAAATTTTCCACAACTTGGCG
>ERZ1740059.819-NODE-819-length-15810-cov-9.309299_pt1 | contig 15810 bp, 20 predicted proteins | sample MGYA00581744_ERZ1740059 | MGnify/ENA primary metagenome ERZ1740059 (study PRJEB43018, sample SAMN04849738) | marine metagenome | isolation source: floating plastic debris | place: Pacific Ocean | collected 2008-08-28 | study: EMG produced TPA metagenomics assembly... | reverse complement strand
GCCTAGAGTCTCTGAGAAGCCTACACTTACTCGTAGAGAAGTGTAGGTACGTCACCAATCCTACTGACGGGCACCCATAAGAATTTTTTAGAAGAAAAAAATTATTATCGGAATCCTTGACAGAATATGCTCAATAAAACAATGTTATTGTCATAAAAGTGACATTGTTAATTAAATTACTGACATAAAATCAACAGTACCTCAAAACACTTCGATCGTATCTACTTTGCTAAAAATAGGTAAATTTCAAAGTTTTTATCCAAAGTGTGGAGAATATATTTTTCAAAACTATAGTTTGAATGAAGAAGGAAAGGAACTATACGAAAAAGCTCCAAAATTAATTACCTGCATATTCCGATGAAGGATTATACAGAAGTATTTATCGTCGGAAAATCTGCAGAAAATTACCGAGTTTGTTTAAGACTCGTTAGCGAATTTAATTACAATCCTTAAAACATGGAGAGAATAACCTATATCTCTAAAAATCATTTAGAGATTTTCTATATAGACTAAATTAATTTTCGTCAATCAATAACTAAAAGTTATCAACATTAAAACATAATGGTAACTTGATTTAGACTCAAGCGATCGCCCACAACAATAAAATATCCTCCCTTAGATTACGATCCCCCCAACTACACGAACTAAAGGGGGCTAATGTAAATACTATTGATATCCTCTTGTGTAACCACAAATTCTATTCATCAGGTAGTTCATTAGCGAAGCCTTGACGGGCACCCATAAGAATTTTTTTCTTCTAAAAAATTCTTATGGGAACCCTTGACCAATTTCTTGCTTTGGACACCTGATACCATTTATTCTAGATATAAGACATTAATCAATAATTAAGAACAAGGCAAGCTCTCGAAGGCAATGCGTATATCAATAACCCCTATGCAAATTATATCCATGTCAATCCTAAAGACCAGCTTGAGAGTATTTTCTACAGAATTTACATAAATTAGGCAGTTGTCAACTGGCATACAGTTCTACATTTGAATTTCTATCTCTAAGAGTGCTTTAGGAGCAAGACTGCCTTCTTATTGTTTTTGCTCATTTAAAAAAAAGTAATTTAAATAATAGCTCTTGGTATATCCTTAACGCCTAGAATATATCAATAAAAATAATAAAGTCATTCAAAAAAAATTATAACTAACCCTTACCCAAAAAGTAATTATTGTGTTAGAAGCTTGTATACTCGCAACAGTTTTATGCGGTTTTTTCGGCATAATCTTGAAAAAAAATTTGGTGATGAAAATCGTCGCCATGGATGTAATGAGTACTGGAGTTATTGCTTATTACGTGGCGATCGCATCGCGGAATGGTTTATTTACACCTATTTTCGCCAATGTAGAAAACCGCAGTTATGCCGATCCAGTACCCCAAGCAGTTATTTTAACGGCGATTGTAATTGGCTTTTCAATTCAAGCCTTAATGTTGGTTGGTGTGATGAAGCTAGCAGCAGACAATCCCACCTTGGAAAGCAACGAAATTGAAAAGAACAATACACCATGAACACTATTACAATTGTTTGGGCAGTTCTGCCGTTTTTTTTAGGGTTCACTATTTATCTTATCCCCAAACTCGGTCGCTATTTAGCATTGTTGGGGACAATTGCTTCCTTTGCATATGCATTAGGATTATTTATCCTGAAATCCTCATTCACACTACGCTTGCTGGACAATTTCGGTGTCACCTTAATGGTCGATCCACTCAGCGGCTTTTTTATATTAACAAATGCTCTGGTAAGTATCGCAGTTATTCTGTACTGTTGGCGTAGCGGTAAAACAGCTTTCTTTTACACTCAAGCGATCGTAGTCCATGGCAGTGTGAATGCTGCTTTTGCTTGTACGGATTTTATCAGTTTATATGTAGCTCTAGAAGTGAGCGGGATTGCGGCGTTTTTATTGATTGCCTATCCTCGTAACGATCGCTCTATTTGGGTAGCTTTACGCTATCTATTTATCAGCAATACAGCAATGTTATTTTATCTAGTGGGTGCGGTATTAGTTTATCAGGCTAATTATTCATTCGCTTATGCTGGTTTGAGCAAAGCACCACCAGAAGCAGTCGCATTGATTTTTGTGGGACTCTTGGTAAAAGGAGGGGTTTTTGTTTCGGGATTGTGGCTACCGTTAACGCACTCGGAATCTGATACACCAGTCTCGGCTCTGTTATCGGGAGTTGTGGTTAAAGCCGGAGTTTATCCTATGGTGCGGTGTGCGTTAATTGTTGAGGAAATCGATCCAATTGTGAGGATTTTTGGAGTTGCCACGGCATTTTTGGGAGTCATGTATGCCATCTTTGAAAATGACACCAAACGAGTGCTGGCATCAAGTACTATTTCTCAATTAGGTTGGATTCTTGCCGCACCCCAAGTTAGTGGTTACTATGCTTTAGCCCATGGTTTAGCCAAATCGGCATTGTTTTTGACTGCTGGGAACTTACCGAGTCGTAAGTTAGATGAATTGCAAAATAAGCCGATTAATAACCCAATGTGGATTGTTTTGGTTATAGCTAGTCTTTCGATATCGGGTTTTCCCTTATTGACGGGATTTGGAGCAAAGGCGCTAACTATGAAAAATTTGGTGCCTTGGCAAGTTATCCCTATGAATATTGCGGTTATCGGAACCGCAATAGTATATGCCAAATTCATCTTTCTACCTCATGGCAAAGGAGAAAAAGTCAAACTTGATTTTTGGGCGGCAATTATATTTTTACTCGGTTGGTTGATTACAGCTAATGTTGTTGATTTTAAGCCTTATACCGTAGAGAACATTGTCAAAACACTTGTAACTATACCTGTGGGTTGGTTGGTGTATTGGTTTATTTTGAAACGCTTAACCTTCAAATTACCCAGGGTACTCGAAGAATTCGAGCATCTAATCGGTGTGATGAGTTTGATTTCAATTTTACTCTTTTGGATGGCGTTTTTATGATTGGACATTTAATATTACGACTTATTTTGTGGTTTCTGCTCACATCCGATTTGAGCGTAGCCAATATCATTATCGGTGTAATTATTGCTTTTGTTTTACCCCGTGGTTACCCATCTCCAGAAGCATTAAAAGATTGGTTTGAAGTACTGGCTAAAATTCTGTTCGCAATTCCCCAAGCTTATATTGAAGCCGTTGAAATTATTATCCGTCCTCACGAATACGAAGATGTAATTCTTGAGAAAGTTCCACCAAGGCGATCGTCAAGGTTAATTTTTCTAGATATATTCTTGATAACCTTTACCCCAAAAACCATTGTGATGAAATATCGGCAAGATGGGTGGTATGAAGTACATCGGGTGCGTCGTAGGAGTGCAAAATTATGAACCTTTTAATTATAATTGCCATGATTCAAGCTCTACTGATACCCATCTATGAAGCTTGGAAGGATGAAAATATTTGGCAAACAATGCTGGCATTTGCCAGTATCTCCACTAAGACAGCTATTATTGCTCTGGTGGTGTCGGTGATACGCGATGATTGGATGATTGGTGTGGTTGCTGTGATAATCCTGAGTGTGGGGAATGCCGGATTAATGTTACTAGCACATATATTAAAACGTTTGAGGGAAGTATGATTGATATTATCAGTTATACCTGTATTGGTATAGGCATTTTTTTCTGGTTTTGGGGTACCTTTCCTTTACTAGGAAAACGATCGGTATTATTTAAGTTACACAGCCTTTCTGTTGCAGATACTCTTGGTTCCATCGCGATTGTTTTTGGATTACTCTTAAGAAGACCTGCAGAATGGCCATTACTCATCCTCGCTATTATTACCTTAGCTGTTTGGAATACTATGCTCGGATATGTTTTGGCTTACTGTTCCAGCGCGGAGGAAGACAATGAGCGACAATCTTGATATTTATCTTTATATTATCATCGCTTTGTTACCTCTTACTTCCTGTTTGGTAGTACTTCAGCTTAACCCTTATCATGCTCTAGCACTGCGAGGAATATTAGGTGCGATCGCGGCATTGGTTTATGCGGTTTTAGGAGCTGCTGATGTGGCTTTAACTGAAGCTTTAATGGGTACTTTATTAGCAATTACCTTGTATGCGGTGGCGGTACGATCTTCCTTGGTGTTGCGTGTGGGAATACTCGAAGATGGGACTCAGTTAGAAGACGAAATTGATTTTCAGGAAGTCATAGGTGAGTTCCGCAAAATTCTGAACAAACGTCACATGCGGTTGGAAATATTGCCCTATACAGATAAGCAGGCTTTGCAGCGGGGGCTAATGGAGAAAGAAATCCATGCAACTTTGAGCCGCTCGTCAGTAATGCAAGTCGGCGAAGAGGAAAGTATGAATGCTCAGGTTTATGACGATTTCGGAATTAGACGTTCATCATATCTTGCCATTACTCGGATTCGACGCATATATGACATTATGATTGCCGAACTGGTTTCTGGACAAACCACAGTTAATTACGTAAATATTTCAGATGTCAATAATACTAAATTAAAGGAGAAGCATCTATGAAATGGGTATATATTGTTGCTGGAATTGCGCTGTTTGTAAAAATGCTGCTCGTACCCAATCCAGAGCCAGAATTACCGATACCTATTGTTGAAGCAATTGTCAAAGATACTGGAGTTCCCAATGCAGTTTCCGGCATCATTTTTCGGAATCGACTTTACGATACTATCTTTGAAGTTGTGGTATTCACAGTTGCTATTATGGGAGTTACCTTTCTATTAGCCAACGAAAGACCATTTTGTACCATCGACAGTTTTAGTGATCGACCATCGGTTATTTTAGCCCGATTGGGAGCGACGATCGCGGCTTTAGTAGGTATTGAGTTGGCAATTCGCGGACATCTTAGCCCCGGTGGTGGTTTTGCTGCTGGTGTAGCCGGTGGTACCGCTATTGGACTAATTGCGATTACTTCTTCACCACAGTGGATGCAAGGAATTTACAAACGCTGGCACACTTCTAAGTGGGAGAAGGTTTCGGTGTTGATTTTCATTATTCTGGCAGTGATAAAATTATCTGGATATGAGTTGCCTTATGGGGAGTTGGGTACTTTATTCAGTGGTGGAGTTTTGCCTTTACTGAATTTTTTGGTTGCGATTAAAGTCGCTTTGGGTTCCTGGGCTGCTATTTTAGTCTTTATTCATTATCGGGGTTTGTTGTGAGTCATTTTCTACTCATCATGTTAAAGACGCGATACCATTGTTTCTCTACAAGAATAATTAATTGCCAAAAATAAATCATCATATTTTTCAATATTCATCGAATATACATTAAGCTGCTACATTCAAAGTCGCGAGCAAAGTTCCTATTTATTAAGAAAATTAAACTTCATTGTCAAAAAAAACATATATTCAAGTAAAAAAAGACATAAGTAAAATTGCCTAGATTGAAATAATATGTATTTTGCAATCTGCTTTTGATTCAATCAGCGAGCAAGTTGAAATGAAAGCAAAACTTTATTATTAGTTCAATGTCTAAGTTATTTACAAAAGATTTGCAAGTTTACTGCGAACCATCACAAAGAGTTTGGAGTGTTTTGGGACAAAAAATCCAAGATTTGAATATATCAGGTACTCCACTAAGAGTGATTTTAACTTCTGTAGGAGAAGATAATCAACTAACTTTTGAATGTAGTTTTTTAGAAACAGAACGTCAGCCAGTTTGGCAATCTTTATTAAAAATAAATCCTCGTCAAAGCAATTCATCATCACCTTTTGTTGTTGTTAGTATCATTCCTACCGGAGTTAGAGCAGAGATTGGTAGATTTGCAGGAGATGGAACACCCAGTACAAATTTGTTAGCTCAAGCTTGCGATCGTTTAATTGTTAATCCTAATTCAGTCACTGCTTCTGATTTGTATTTGGCTAACGATAATATTCTTTATTTAGAAGGCAATTTAATTTGTCATTTGTTGTTGGGGCATAATAAGGTAATTCCCCAAACTCGTAACAAGATTGGTGTGATTATTGAAAAAACCGAAGACAAATTTCTGAACGTAATTCTGAATGCGATTAATATGGATAAAAAGCTATGAGATTTTACCAGTTGGATATAAACCGAAATCAGTAACAATTAGCAGAAAAGCCTACAGGTGGTTTATCTCCCCGAAATTAGAGGTGTCAACCAATGAATTTGAAAAAACTCTTGATTTTGTCGGAGTTGATTTAGGAATAAACCATTTGGCAACATTATCAACAGGAGAAGTATTTGATGGAGTCAAGAGTTATAAAAAATATGAGAATAAACTCTCAAGAATGCAATACTTGAATCGACATAAAAAAGTTGGTTCAAATAATAGGCGGAAATCGCAAATAAAAATAGCTCGGCTACACCAAAAAATACGATCGATCCGTGCATATTCATTACATAAAATCACGACTTATCTAAGCCAAAACCACGCAGTGATAGGAATTGAAGATTTAATTGTATCCGGAATGCTAGCAAATGGTAAATTAACCAAAGCTATAGCTGATATGGGTTTTTATGAGTTTCGTCGTCAGCTAGAGTATAAGACTAAACTTTACGGCAGCAAATTAGTCATTGTGGATAGATTTTATCCCAGTAGTAAGACTTGTTCATGCTGTGGTTTGAAGAAAACATCTCTATCACTATCTCAAAGACTGTTTAATTGCGATTACTGTGGGTTTGAGTGTGACAGAGATTTAAATGCTGCTTATAACTTAACTCAAGTTGCGGTTAGATTGACCGTGTTAGCCTGTGGACTAGATAGTGCCGACACTTCTCCCGAAGTTGCAGGAAGAAAATGTTAGCATTTGTTAGCGTTTTTGTATCGGAAAGAACTTCATCCCGTGAAAGTCAACTTACGGGAAACTTTAATAAAGTTAGGATTGAGGAACGGGGTTGCCAACTTGTTTAATAAGCTGCAAATCAACGGAAAAACTGGAGATTTAATCCGTAACGCTACTTATTTGGAAATGTTGCCGACTCCAGTACATAACTTTAAAGCTACAACAGAATGGCTAACCGACGAAATTTTCCATCGCTATCATCAACCGTAACCTCAGTTAAAATCCCGGACATCTATAGCAAGAAATCAAACACGCTCAGATAATGCATTTACTATAAAGGTAGCTGGTATTTTTCTAGGCTTATCATTACTTATAGGTTTAGTTTGGGCATTTATGACAACACAGCCCCCAAGACAACCCCAACCGACTCAAGAACAGCCTAATCAGTAATGTTAATTATTAAAAGATGATACCCTTTAAAAGCCTACAAATTGCAAATCAAATCAAACTGCTACAAAAGCTATGGATATTTGTAGCCCAAATAAATCAATCCGAAAATCTACCATCTCAAAGCGATTCTCTAATTGATAAAAGTGGAGAATATACCATCTATATTGGTGTATCCTTTTTGTTTGTATTGATTATTTTTGCTATTGGATTTTTTAATCGCCGGGTTGATTACGCGATTATATTCTCCCTTGTACTTGCGGCAATACTGATGTTTTTTTTATGGACTGTTTAGTGTTTGTGTTCTTTTTTTAATTTAGTTGCAATTAACATAAGTTATCTTTTTTTGTAAAGTAATTTAATAGCCAGCTAATTATACTTTATTTTATGCGAAAAAAGCGCTCTTTAGCTTTAACTATAATTGTTACTTACAGGACTTACGCAACTGGCATAAGCGATTGTGCGCTTCGTCATTCAATATTTTGAGAAACCTGATTTTTGAAAAAAACAGGTTTCTCTCCAACAAGTTTTAAATTCTAGATTTTGCCAAAAGTCAAAAATTTCCAAGTATATTTTAGATTAAACATAGGAATAAATCTATTGCCATAAATCCAAAATCCAAAATCCAAAATCCATTGATTCCTCAAATTCTTACATTCTTTCTAATACCTCAATACCTAACAGAGATAATCCCAATTTTAAAGTTCTCGCTGTCAAATCACACAATGCCAAACGCGATGTTTTAATCGACTCTTCTGATTTCAAGACTGGGCATTTTTCAAAGAATTGATTGAATTTTTCACTCAATTGATAGAGGTATTCACATAACCGATTGGGAAGCAATTCTTGCTCTACTTCAGCAATTACCTCATCTAACTGTAATATATGTTTTGCTAAAGTTAATTCCGCTTCTTCTTCAAGCATAATTTTGACATTTTTACCCAAGTTATCATAATCAATTCCACCTTTACGACTAATGCCTTGGGTACGCACGTAAGCGTAAAGCATATAAGGTGCAGTATTACCTTTGAGTGCCAGCATTTTATCAAAGCTGAATTTGTAATTACCAGTACGGTTTTGACTCAAGTCAGCATATTTCACCGCGCTGATACCCACTACTTTGGCAACATTAGCAATAAACTCTTCTGTTTCTTCTCTTTCTTCTTCTTTTAATCTATTTTCTAAGTCAACACGAGCGCGAGATACAGCTTCATCCAATAAATCCCGCAGTCTTACCGTTTCTCCTGAACGAGTTTTTAACTTCTTCCCATCTTCTCCCAATACTAACCCGAAAGGTACGTGAACAATTTCCACATCTTTGGGAATCAAATTAGCCCGTCTTGCTACCTGAAAAACACCCGCAAAATGATTCGCTTGTCCAGCATCTGTTACATAAATTAATCTTTTGGCTTCTTCTTTCTGTATTCTGAAATTTAATGCTGCTAAATCTGTCGTCGCATAGTTATAACCGCCATCGGATTTCTGTACAATTAAGGGTAAGGGTTCACCTTCTCTATTTTTAAACCCTTCCAGAAAAACAACCTTTGCACCTTCACTTTCTTCCAACAATCCAACTTTATCTAAATGTTCCACAATTGAGGAAAGTAATGGATTGTAAAAAGACTCACCCCTTTCCTCTATCTTAATATCGAGTAAATCGTAAATTACCTGAAACTCTCGCCGCGATTGCTCGCATAGTAATTTCCAAGCATGAGTTGTGTCTTCCGCACCCGCTTGTAATCTGACAACTTCTTGCCGCGCTCTTTCTTGAAAATCCTCATCTTCATCAAAGCGTTTTTTAGCTTGCTTATAGAAATTAACTAAATCTCCAATATCTAAAGCATTGGCAGTGGTTAAAGCTGAGGGTGAAACTTCCCGTAGATAGGTAATCAACATCCCAAACTGCGTACCCCAATCACCAACATGATTCAACCGTAGTACATCATGTCCTTTAAATTCTAAAACCCGAGCGATGGAATCACCAATAATAGTAGAGCGTAAATGTCCGACATGCATTTCTTTAGCAATATTCGGACTTGAAAAATCCACAACCTCCTGTTTGGGTTGTTTTACGGTGGGAATTCCCAAACGTGGATCGGTTTGAATTGTATTTAACTGAGCCTCTAAGTATGATACTTTTAAACGTAGATTAATAAAACCCGGACCAGCAATTTCCGATTTTTCGCAAATATCGGAGACATCAAGATTTTCGACTACCTGCTGTGCAATATCTCTGGGCTTTTGTCCTAACTTCTTCGCTAAAGACAAAGCCATATTTGCTTGATAATCGCCAAATTCAGGCTTTGATGCCGGAACTAAAATCGGATCTGTACTGGCATACTCATTCCCAAAAGCCTTACCTAAAGCCTTCTGTAATTTATCTTTTAGTTTTTCTTGTGTAGCGTTCATATGTAAATTTTCTCTTTATTTTACCGCTTACCATAGCTGCTATACAAAAAAGCATATTACTCCCAACATGCTCCAAAATTACCTATATTTCTTTACTTCTTCCTTCTATTTTTCTGCCGGGAAGGGAGTAATTGATTCTGGGGTGTTGTAATAAAACTCTAAATCCTGCAATACGGCAGATGTATTTTACTGCTTTCTATTTCATGCTCGCAGTGCAAGTACATCTGTATATAGTATATATTCACTGGAAATATATCTACTTATCCAGCTTGATGTGAAAAAACTTTCTATCTGCCTACAGCAGTGCGAACGCTAATTGCAGATTATTTTCTTCTTCGTCGTCGGCGTTTCATAATACATGCATACGACATGTTTAATTTATCATAGCATAGATTTTTGTTTAGCTGAAATCCGCAGTATTTAATGGTGTGGTATTGTCAGATAAAATTTTGGTTGAAAAACTAACTCGACATCTGAGCGTTATCTCCCGAGAAGGGTTTTCAAGACTCTTAAAATTTCCAGTATTATTTGACGGCGTTGATATTGCTTCTAAGTCATCACTGTAAACTCCTTCCGCTCCAATGATTGGAGATAATTCTTCGATCTCAACTATTTTACCTAGTTCAATATTTGCCCCTTCTGCTAATAGTGTTGCATGAGAAAGAGCATTTTTAATTGCTTCTTTCCTTGCCTTCTTTTCTGCTCCTAAATTATGACTAAATATAGGCTGAATGATATCTAATGTAAATGAATAGCGTCGATGTTTAAATAATGGCTCTAATTGAGATAAAGCTTGCATTAGATTATATAATTCATAACAAGAAATAATTATTTTTTGATGCGCTTCTTGTCTAATTTTTCTGTTATTCAACCAGTTTCGTCGTACATCTACACCACCTTCTTTTAACTCTGACTGTTTTAATCCATTTGATTTTAAAGTTTCTATGCAGCGGTTGCGTAAATCAACTAATTCGTTCAAAGCTATTTTTGAGCGATTTGTCCACACAATTAGATTAATGTAAGCAACATATTTTTGTATTACTTCTAAATATTTTGATTCTCCGATAACTTCGATATAAGGTTTCATTTTTATTCTTCCCTTTAGATGTTGATAATTTTATTTTCCTATTTAATTAATTTAAGATATTACTGTTTTATAACAAGTAATTTAAAAATATCATTTATAAAAAATCCCTACTAAAAATGTACAAATCAGAAAAAATATAGATATTAAGTTTCCCCATAGAACTAGCTGTTGAGTCCCAGGTACAAAATCTTTATATCGATGTTTGAGCCATGAGCGATGTCGTAAATACTCTACAATCATCAATGGAAGAACAGTACAGAAAACTAAAAATATCATCAATAAATATTTATGATTATTCATTTTCTGAAAAAAAATCCAAGAGCTACAAAAATTGGTATTCTTGTCAAATGATTATATTGTATAAGATAAAAAACTTGTTGCAAACAAATGTATATTCTAATTAATCATACGATCCTAATTGCAACAACTGTCCATCAAATAATTGCAACTTGGATTGAACATAAAAAATGCTCTACCGGCGAACTTCTTGATATAAGTGCCTACAAATTGCATCTCTTTACTATAGGTGATTCTCATGTGACAGTGCTTTTAGATTATGGTTTGGCAGGAATGGAAGGGTATTTACTCATTCCAGATATTGCAAAAATCGCACTACTACGGATTTCTGATTGCACTGAATATGATTGGAGCCATTTTAGTCCCTTGCGATGAAGCAGCAAACAAGTTATTGAGGAACTAGGTACTCTGTTAATTAAAGCTGAAATTCAACCGTCTTATATTTTAGTGGGGAATTCTTTTGGGAGTTTTACTGTGCCCTGCAAAGGTTATAGGAATGGTACTTACAAATGGACTCTATGAAGCCGGAATGAGAAGAGATAACCTTTAATTTAAATTTAATTAAAGCTTCTCTTTTTTTCTGGCTTCTTGATTTTAACTATCAATAGAAAATTGATAAACACTATATTAAATCTCTCATGAGTATTTCTAAATTCATTTCTCGTCTAACGTGGGTTTACGTAATTTTCTTTTGTCTGTGGATTCTATTACGTTTTCGTTTCTTCGATAGTCTATGGTGGTTGGCCTTAATAAATAGTTTAACGCTATATGTATTTGTTCCATTATTTTTATTTTTACCATTTGCACTATTATTCCGTAAATGGCGATTGCTTGTTGGACTTTGTTTTCCCTTGGGAATATTTATCGGTTTATATATTTCATTCTTTTTACCGTCTTTGTCCACTCCCGTTTCCCAAAACCAACAAACTATAAAAGCGATGACATTTAATATGCTTCGCAGTAACACTAACTATGATTCAATAGTAAAAATGGTAAGTGAAAATAATCCCGATATTATCGGTTTACAAGAAATTACTCCGGAAACTTTACCGATATTAATTGAACGCTTTGGTAAGGATTATCCCTATCAAGCTTTTCATCCTGTAGAACTTTCTCATAACGTAGGCATTTTAAGTAAACTGCCTATTGATAAACTTATAGCTTTACCCGCACCACCTTTACAACGAGGAATTCAGGTGACACTTCGTTTAAATAGTGGAGATCCTATAGAAGTAATTGTTGCACATTTGATTCCATTTTATCCCCTCAATCAAGTTTTGAAATTAGCTCAATATTGGTATAGTCGTCGTGCCGAACAAGTATCTCATTTAAGTAATATTGTAAAACAGTATGATGACCCGATAATAATTATGTGCGATTGTAACTTTACAGATACATCAGAAACTTATTCTCTAATGAAAAACGTGATGAAAGATAGCTTTCTTCAAGCAGGATGGGGTTTGGGACACACGTTTATAGGTCGATTTTTCCCAATAGGAAGAATTGATTATATTTGGCATACAAAAGATATTAAAACTGTTAATGCTTATGTTGGTAAAGAAGCAGGTTCAGATCATCTTCCGGTAATTGCTGAATTACAGCTTGTTAAGTAAAGCAAAACTTTTCACAATACTTTTGGATAAAATATCAGTTAAAACACGATTAACTTGCACTGTTGTATGGGAGGCTCGCGCCATGACAGTAATTTTAGCCAAATGGACAATAGAAGAATATCACCAGATGATTGAGAAAGGAATATTTGATAACCGTCGCGTGGAATTATTGAAGGGAGAAATTGTAGAGATGTCACCGGAAGGGGAGCCACATGCTTATTTTAGTACTGAGGCAGTCGAATATTTAATTCAGTTATTGGGTAATCGCGCAAAAGTTCGTCCAGGAAAACCGATTACTCTTCCCAATAATTCCGAACCCGAACCCGATATTGCGATTGTACAAGCTTTAGGACGTGAATACTTAGAACATCATCCTTATCCGGAAAATATTTTTTGGTTAATAGAGTATTCCAATTCCAGCTTAGAAAAAGACTTAGAAACGAAAACCAAAATTTACGCTGAAGTCGGAATAGTTGAATATTGGGTGGTAAACCTCAAAAAAAGACAGTTGATTATATTTCGACAACCTGAAGATGGAGAATATGCTTCAAAATCTACGACAACTGAAGGGCTAGTTTATTCTTTGGCATTTCCGGATGTAGCTGTATCGGTAGATATGATTGTTAGTAATTGAAATAATACTGTTAATTTGTTACCAATCTTCTAAAGTAACTTCCTCACCTATATATCCAATTGATTTTAGAGCTTGATTGAATCGTTCCAAACCAACTTTTTGAATATCTTCTACCATTTCCGAAAGCATCATATAACCAAGCTTAGAGCCTTCATTATCTAACTTTTGAGCTTCTATATAAGAGCGCGCTAACGAACGCGCCTTAGTCATTTCTTCAGCTTCTTTCGCTGATACACCATTTTTAATCACACCTTGAGAAACAAGATACTCAGACGTTTTCTGGCGATGCCATAAGTAATAAGGTTTACCTTGCTTGGGCGTAATTGTCTCAAAAAAATTATCATCTTTTGCTAGCTCAGTGGGTTCACCATCTTTTTCACGTAATCCATATTGCTTGAGTAGATTGCCAAATTTAATAGCCGATACTCCAAACTCTTGCCCTAGCTCAGTTAATGTTTTCCAAGTTTTTCGGAAATTATTTTTCTTCGCCACGATATAATCCTCTTGGGTAATAGCCTGTTATTTCTATTGTTTCGATCAAAAATTATCTTTTTAATTAATTCTCATACTCAAATCCAACCACTTTGACTGAGTAATCGGCGCACTACTGGAAATATAGTCAACCCCAGTTTCAGCTATAGCGCGGATAGTTTCAAGCGTCACGTTACCAGAAGCTTCGATTTTCACTTTAATATTGTGCTGCCGAATGATTTTGACAGCTTCCCTCATCGTATCCACCTTCATATTATCCAACATAATGATGTCGGCTTGATATTCTAAAGCTTCTTTTACTTGTTCCAAATTTTCTGTTTCTACTTCTATAGTCAAGGGATAAGGAATCTGGGAACGAACACAACTTATCGCTTTCCCAATTCCACCGGCAACGGCAATATGGTTATCTTTAATCATCACCGCATCATCCAAACCCATACGATGATTGATGGCACCACCCACTTGAGTGGCATACTTTTCTAATATCCTCAAACCAGGTGTAGTTTTGCGAGTATCTACAAATAGGGTAGGTAAATCTTCAATTTTTTCAACATACTTTCGAGTTAGTGTTGCAATACCACTTAAACGCATCGCTAAATTCAAAGCAACTCTTTCACCGGTTAATAAAGCATCAAGGGAACCCTGCATCTGCGCAATTACTTTTCCCGACTGACAAACTTCACCTTCCTTAACTAAGGGAGTAAAATCAACCTTCTCATTTAAAAGTTGAAATACTCTACCCGCAATAGGTAATCCAGCAACTATTCCATCAGCTTTAGCTATCCACTGAGCTTTACCTTCCCTCTCATCTAGACTCAGAAGACTTTGCGTAGTGCGATCGCCCCTACCAATATCTTCTCGCAACCAGTCTTTAAGGCGATCGTCCAAAATAATAAATGGAGGCAATACATTAGTTCTAGTATTCATGAAAAATCGCTTTACTAAAAACGGTAAATTATAAAATTATATATTTATGGAAAATAGTTACCCAAAATCAAGTGATGAAGAATTCCTTATGGGTAATTACTCTTTAGTAATGGGGAAAAGATTTATTCGTTTTTTGGGCGCTTTACTTATATTATTCACTTTTGTGCCTCTCTTTTGGTTATTTTCAAGGCAATATCAAATTATCCGACTCATCAAACTTAAAAAAGGGATTCCATGCGACTTCCCATAAATGCCCGTCAAAATCGGCGAAATATCCGCTGTAACCACCCCAAAAAACTGTTTCTGGTTTTTTGACGATGCTTGCTCCTAAACTTTCCACTTTTTTCAATACTTCATCGACTTCAGCTTGCTCCTTAGTATTGTAAGCAAGGGTGATTCCGGAGAAGCCACTGCCATCGGAGTTGATTGTTGCATCTTCAGCTAACTTCTCTCGTGGATAAAGTGCGAAGACAATACCACCCATCGAAAAAAATGCAATATTTTCTGTACTAGTGCTTGATGGCTTCCATCCCAAACCATCTATATAGAAGTTCAAGGAGCGCTTTAAATCTTTAACTCCCAAAGTCACTATATTTAATTTCTGCCTCATCAGCTGCACTTCCTTGATTTTTAGTTGATTAATTCGCTTCCCCGAGTACATCACTCCAGCTTCAGTGCTTGGCAAACTATTTCTCATATATATAAGACAACAGAAACTGCGATCAGCATTCATGATGTGTGGCGAGAATTTCAACCAAGATGGTTTATTGCCTCCACCAAGTTTTGATCGAGCATGCTGTAGCTTATGCCCGTCACGCTTTTAGCAACATATAACCTTGGAGGTAGCTAGCTGAATGCTTATGCCTCTTAAATATGGGCGTGGGACTAACCTACTCCACGGCTACGGTGGATTCAGTGAAGGCTCACGCCATCATGATGGCTTAGAAGGTTAATAAAGCTTTCTGGTTAGATAATTTTGGAATCAGTTTGCTGCCCAATCACCTCGGAAGGAAGAAAACTCATTCCCATGGAAGAATATCTCAAAAAAATTAAAAAAAAATTGCGCCTCAAAACCTTTGCTCTACAAAGCTTACAGCCATAGAGTGAAAAAAAAATCCAAAAAACTTTGGAAAAGGTGTTGACACAAATATATTCTCTCGGTACTATGTATAAGTGCCTGAGAGA
>ERZ1740059.818-NODE-818-length-15827-cov-9.925691_pt1 | contig 15827 bp, 16 predicted proteins | sample MGYA00581744_ERZ1740059 | MGnify/ENA primary metagenome ERZ1740059 (study PRJEB43018, sample SAMN04849738) | marine metagenome | isolation source: floating plastic debris | place: Pacific Ocean | collected 2008-08-28 | study: EMG produced TPA metagenomics assembly... | reverse complement strand
CCCTTTTCAAAATTTCTAACTAATTTTTCTTTCGCTTGCTGCTTTTTGTTGTAACCGTTAGAGTCGATAGGAGTATTACTACTCCTACCTCTCTTTCAAAACCGGACTTGAGACTTTCACCTCATCCGGCTCCTCAATATCTCAATCCTTGTCATGGACACAAGTTCTTGAACTGATATCTATCGCTGTTTTATGGTCGTGGCAGTGTCTGTGTAATAGTTGTAGATTTTTAAATACATCTCTACCTCCTTGGGATTTAGGGATGATATGGTCTACTTCTATCAAATCGTCTGCCAAAAACGTTAAACCGCAGTGATTACATTTACCTTTTTGCTTCTTTAATAGTTTAGTAACTCGACTTGGTACGGTAGGATGGGAGCCTTTTCTACTACCCCAGTATTTCCAGTCTCCGTCAAAGATTGATTTATCTCCTTTTACTTTTATATATCTTGTGATATCTGTATTGGAGTGCAATCTTAATGTGTGACCTTGTTCTGTGGAAAAATTCCACTTCCTTCCGTTCTTTTCCCTCCAGTACTTACTTACTGCCTTTCTTTTACCCTTCTTGCTTCGGCTTAAAGCCCAAGACATTAACTTTTTCCAAAGCATGAAATCTAGCTTTTTAAAAGTTTGGGCGGAGACTACTGTTGAATAGTAGTTGCACCATCCATTGATTATAGGGTTTAGATTGGCAATAAGTACTTTCTGAGGTGCAGTTTTTAAACTATTAATCTTTTCGGCTAACCTTTGATAATGCTTTTTTATAGCTTTATCACTAGGCTTTATTAGTGTTACGAAAACTTGTTTCCTGTGCTTATCTTCATATTGTTTGATATGGAAACCTAAGAAGTTAAATCCTTTCTTCGTATGGGTAATGCTTGTCTTTTCTGGTTTCAATTCGAGTCCTATTTCTTTTAACCAAATTGATACCATTTCTTTGCATTTAGATATAACCCTGATGTCATTATGGAAGATGACAAAATCATCAGCATACCGAACAACGTTAGGCGGATTGAATTGTGTTCCTTTTTTATGAAACCAAGTTTCACGACTATTTTTGTTCAGTTGTGGAAATGCTTTAGTGATGTTTTCTATCATTCCATGTAACGCTATATTTGCTAATAGTGGCGAAATCACCCCTCCTTGTGGTGTGCCACTTGTTGTTTCTTCAAATATATTGTTGTCTATGACACCTGATTTCAACCAGGATTTAATTTGCTTATTTACCTTGGGGAAAGTGTTTATTTTTCTTAGCAGTTTATTATGGTCGATTTTATCAAAGCATTTTGATATATCCGCATCAAGTACATATTTTGGCATATTTTTGATGCTTACAAATATTGCTTCAATTGCATCATGAACAGACCTTCCTGGTCTAAACCCATAAGAATTGCTTTCCATTTTTGCTTCCCATTCTGGTTCTAGAGCTAATTTAATCAAAGATTGTTTTGCTCTATCAAACATTGTAGGAATCCCTAATGGTCTTTTTTCTTTCTTACTAGGCTTTGGTATCCATACCCTTCTAGTAGGTTTAGATTTCCCATCTATGACCAAGTTTTTTGTAAGTTTTAGCCTTTCTTTAGGGGATAAAGATTTAATCCCGTCAATTCCGGCTGTCTTCTTACCTTGGTTATCTTGAGATATCTTTCTAACTGCTAATAACTTAGCCGAGAAAGAGTTAATCAAGGTCTTTTGTAACCTGCGGACAGCAATGAAGTCATCCCGAAAACTTGCTCTGTAAATTCTTTTTTGTAACTTGTAGACTTTCTTTTCAACTGATTTCCAGTTTACTTGTTTCCAGTCTTTTATCTCATCCTTATTGGCTTTAAGCATATTTATTACTTCCAAGACTTTACAATTTAAGACATCGTGAGAACGTCAGCTTATCCTTAGAATTACTTAAGGCGTTTGCTTCTTTCTCAATCCCTCTCCGTTGGACTTTCGCTGGTTGCTTACTTGAATTCGACCTTTCAAGAGTTTTCCGGAGTTAATTTGTTCCATATGACGATTGTTTGTATCCTTAGAGCATTGCTGCCTACCGGGTTTAGTGGGGGTGTTTACTAGTCGCTGGCTCCACGCTAGCCCCTATCCTTGCTTTTTAGCCTGGGCAATAAACGGAGTAGCCCATTATGGCTCACGATAGTTAAGCAACTTCACTGTTCGTTACTCATAGATACCTGCTTGCTCCTTAGCTTCATCCGATTTGAAGGTTCAGAGCTTTTTATCCTGCTTTAATAATGCATTTACCAGATGCAGTATTAAGGATAATGCTTTCATCTTTACACCTAAGAGGTAGGACTTTCACCTACATAGTCATATAGTTAAGGAAGTTCATTCCTCGGTTAATCCCCTTGTTTTACCAAGTTTCTAACCAACAAATCGCACAAGCCACACCCAAGCTTCATCAAAATCAATCGGGAACTGTTCATCGGAATTGTACAGAGCCATTGCTAACTCTTGAGAAAATGTTAAGTTTGTCATTGTTGTGACTCCTATACAGTCATAGACCGTCTGGGGACTTGCACTGGTGCGAGGCGGATTGTTTTGTCATATACACATTTTGCTAAATAATGACTAATTAAATGTGTATACTTCTAATATGTAAGGAAAAAAATAGCGGCAGGAGATACCACCCCAATACCATCAAGGCGCTGAAAAAAGCTGCTGACAATAGAGAGAAGATCAAGGGTAGGGTTAATGTCACTCTTAACTTTCACACACTTGATTTATGCGATAGCACTGGCAATCGTAGTGGGGCAATAGATGAAGCCGTGCGGATGATTGAGAAGTTAGGATTAGTCGAACAATCGCATGAGCGAGTAACTAACGAACCATAACTGAAAATCATGAATCAATATTTTGACAATTTCATTCATACCCTTCCCGATTGTGAGCTTATTGCCCAAAAGTACGGACTCGAACGCTGTTTAGTTGCCTGTAAAGACTTTTGTGATGCCTTGGATAGCGACAGAGAAGAAATTTTTAGTCGTGATGACGAATGCTTGCGGGAAATTATTCGCTTGGCTGTGGCGAAGTTTGGAGCAAGAAATTTGTATGCTGCATTCCTACATATATCAGGTAATGTGGAAGCCTTACTACCTGCATCTCCAAGCTCATCGGTTTATTGTCGAGCAGCAGATTGCTAATTGGAGTTAATATTATTTCTTCGCTGTGTTTGGCGATTGCTGTCTTATTATTTTTGAAGAAGGTAGGGGGCAGGGGACAGGAGGTTTTTATGAACAAATTAGTGGGGGATTAAGACCTGGCACTAATTGTAAGCCACCAAACTATGGGGTAGAAATTAGCTAACAGTTACTCCCCCAAGAAATTTTTAATCTACCAAACCGTAACGTAAAGCATGAACTGCTGCTTGAGTACGGTCTTCTGCACCGATTTTGTTGAGAATATTGCGAACGTGGCTTTTTACAGTACCAATTGTTATGTGAAGTTGATTGGCGATCGCCGCATTAGTATTACCATTCACAATCAGGTCTAATATCTGTAATTCCCTACCTGTCAGGGTATACAGGTCAAGCATTTCTTCATCTAAATCGTCATAACTTTTGGAGCCATCCCGGTTGAAACATATGGGATTTTTCTGAGCTTGCTGGAGTACAAAATGGGTAACAGCCGGGTCTATCCAGTTGTAGCCAAGACAGGTGAGATATATCGCTTCGATTAATTTTGAGAATTTAATATCTTTCATGCAATAAGAAGTAGCACCCGCAGCAAATGCTTTTAGAACAGTTTCTCTATCTGAGTGCGAAGTTAGGATTATGACTTTCACCCCTGAATGTTTTCTTTTGATTTCTCTGGTTAATTGAATCCCATCACAGTCCGGTAAACAAATATCAACAATGGCAATTTTAGGTTTTAGGTTATTTAATAGCGTTAAACCGTGTTTTGCATTAAAAGCATCTCCAACAATTTCAATATTTTCATATTGTTCTAATGCTTTCTTAATACCAATGACTATCAGTTCTTGGTCTTCAACAACAACTGCACGAATTTTATCGATGTTTTGAAAATTACTATTTGCATAAATTAGTGGCGAATTAGTATCTAATTGTTTATTTTCTGGTAGATGACAATATTCTTGTTCGTGATAGTAACAGCGTAATTCTTTCATTTTTTCCTCCAGATGATACTAATTAAGGTGATTTAACCCGCAATAAGCAATAATCGCTTTTACGAACAACATATTTACCTTTCGCCTTATTTACCACAGCTTTTTGCTCGGGACTATTAGTACAGTTTAAATTAGTTAAACTTTCAGAATTCCAAGTAATAATATTCCGTGCTAGCTGACCTTGAGGACTTTTGAGCCAGCGCAAACTTTCTACCTCTGCAACTGTTAGTAATTTAGGTTCTTGTGGTGCATATCCACCAGCCAACCATACGGGAACAGTTAAACCAGTCAAAACACCAAATCCAATTGCCGCTATTATTAGTCCTATTGCTGGTAACATTACCGCTAAACGTCCTCTCTCTTTAGACTCGGAATGCTTAATAAGCCGGTTTACCATCAAGCGGATTTCGACTTCCTGTCCGCTCACAGCAGTACGCTTAGCTTTCTCCAAATGTTCGTAAATAGCTTCTGACCAACGTTTAAATAATTGATCTAATTCGTTCGGCTTATCCTCCAACAACACTTGAAGTTGACCAGTTGAGAGCATTATCAGGAATAAAGGGTCGCTTGTAGATAATCCATGTTCAACTGCTACAGCTAAAACTCGTCTTTGAAAGTCCGCATCTTTTCCTTCAAGTAACTTATTCAGATAACTTTCATTTTTAGCTTTTCGCAGACTATGCACCATAATCAATTCCTGTTTGTTGCTTAATTTCGGGCTTATCAACTTCGTTTGCTGAGCGCTCTTCTTTCATTGTGTTTCTCTCTCGCCGAAAATCTTCTCTATCGAACTGATGTAAAATCATCTCAATTTTAGGAGCATCAATATTGCTCAAACCGTGAATAACATCAGTGTCGAAAGTCGCAGTAAAAATGACGTGCCCATCTTCCGAATCGCGTAAAGTACAACAACTTTCTTCAGAATTGATAGTAACAATTCCCAAAGGTGTAAAGACAAACTCATCTTTTTTTTGCCTTTCGTACTCATCCATAATTCTTTCTGTTAAATCTATTTGAGCATCAAATAATTCATCTTCATCTAGTTTTGGGGCAGCTGAACGTTGAAAGTAATTCATAATTTCAGTTATGTTTGTAGTGTTTACTGCTGATTGTTGTTCGTTATATAAATTGTTCTTGTGCATTTCGACTTCTAATTCTTGTTCTAAAGTTACTAATTCCGAGGAAAAAGAATGCATTATTAAATCCCTTAATACATTTAGATTGTCAGGAGTAATGCTTAGTTGTTCTGCCATGACAGTTACGTATTTCTTATTGATTGCATTATCTTCATCATCTTCATTATTGGTAGAATCATCAGAATTATTTACAACCTGAGATATATTTGAAATTAATTCTTCACGTAAATACGATAATTCACATACATACTCAGGGCTAAAAACTTGGTCAAGTAATTTGTTGCGAGTTGTGTAATCAAAACTCGGTTCTAAATTTCGGAATGATGATAAACTCCACTTACCTTCACGGTTAATATGTCCGCTAATTAATACGTCTGCTTCTTCATGAGCAAGAAACCATTCGGATTTAATTCCTAAATTTTGTAATACATTATCTTCCGTTGTAAGAATATATAGCCTTCCCATATATTTTTCTTCATCACTGGTGATTATATCGCAGTTAAAAGCTTGATTTGTTTCGTATAAGGTTTGAAATTGATAGTTCATAATACTCGCTTTTTATATTTATAAGTAAATATGAAAAAGAAATAAGTCACAAATGGTATTCTAGATTTACTCAAGAAGTTTTCTTCTTTATTGTCCACATTTGAGTACTTTCAATTGCTTGATTTGATTCATCTAAAAAAGTAGATAGTCTTTGTTGAGACATTATAGGCATAGTTGAAGAAATTTCTATTGCATCAAACCTAAATTTATTAGAGTCAATAAAATATCTATCCCCTGGATACAGCATTGGGAAATCAATAATTTTTAAAGTCTTTTCATACTTTTTACATAAATCTTTGTAAGTAGTATTATCTTTTAAAAAACTCCAATCATCAGTTTTACCTAAATTTCTGACAAAAATATGGTGCATTCTATCTTTGTATAATTTCAAAGATTGATAAAATAAATCGATAGACTCAAAACCACCATCACAAACAAACCATTTACAAATATCTACACCATATTTATCTGCGACTTCTAACAAACGTCCCTTTTTGATCCAATTTTTAACTTGAGGAAATACGTTTGCAGGAAGATTGACGATAACGGGTTGCTTTCTAGCTAATTCAAAAATAATGTCAGCCTTATCTCCCTTGTTTACAGCTTCACTAAATTCAGCATCAACAGCATAATTATAGAAACGTTTAACATCTTGATTCGTTATATCTGCATCCACCAAAGTATGTTCTAGCTTCTTATCAATGGCATACTGAACCATGACGCGGGTAAACAACGACTTCCCCACCCCTCCTTTTTCCCCATCAATTAAATGAATTCTTGCCATAGTTAACTGATTCCTCTTACTCAAAGACTTCGCTATCTGTTGTCATTCCCGCCAAATTCCATACTTTTAATTCAAAATCATCCATTTCTCTATGAATATCCGACAGTGGTAACTCAAGATTAGAATTCAGTGGCTTTTCGGATGGTTTATTACTGCTTTCTAATCCCCCAAACACAGTAGACAAAACATTGCCAACAGAAGAGGGTTCTACTTTTATCGCAATACTCACGTACTGTAAGTGATTGGCGATCGCCTTTACCGAATCTAGAAAAATCAGTTCCAAAGTTTCACGAGAATGATTACCTTCGCCGTACAGTGCTAAAGCCATATAATAAGCATTAAGGGCAGTCATTATCATTACGGTTTTATTTTGAAATGGATGCAATTTCTCGTTCTGAATGTAACTAAGCATTTTTGCCTTGTCTGAATTTAGTGGTGGTTGATAACGCCATGTGAAATCCTTTTTTTTACCCATCTGGATTTTTTCCTCTCTCCTTCACTCCGCCACTCTCCCCCTCTCTCACTCCCCCACTCTTCCTAATTGCCCGAACTTTAATACTGTGATATACGGATAATGCCCACACATCAGCTAGACGATTTCCTAACCACTGCTCGTTTAAAGTTTGTGGTACTTCTACGCCGCCATGCCAGACGATAGGTGTTGTTGGGAACACTGTATCTAGTTCTTCTCGCAGGTAATCAGCTGTACCACCACAAATAATTACCTCGTCCAATTCGTTTTTAGAAGGCAATACTTCTGTTAACCAACTCATAAGCGCGATGGCATATTCTGCTCTAGATGAATTTACAACAGATAAAATTTTTTCAATTTGAGCATCTCGAAGATTATCAGAACTACATAAATGGTAGAAATGTTGGGGTTTCGGGTCATTACCAGCAGTAACAATGGCTTCAAGTAATTCTTCAGCTTCTAAGCCTGATGTACCTTCGATAACCAAATCGACCATTTTTGTCATGCCTAATTTTGTAGTTTTACCCCGATTCAAAATACCTCGCCGAGATATGATTACTGAAGCATTGCGATAACCTAACATCACCAAAGCAATAACTTTTCGCCTTATTGCTTCACCCGTATTTTTGCAGTACATCGCATAAATTCCACCACTTTCTGGAAAGCATTCGTAACCAATCAAGTTTGCATTAATCTTCTTTGTTGGTGTATCGAATTCAGTCAAAGCTTCCTTGAGCATCGGTTTGAGTAATGCCGAATCTTCAAATTCCCCCGGTGGTAAAAGCAATGCTAGAGAAATGTCAAAGGAGTCGGGTAACTTAAATTTCTGTTTTATCGCCCAGACGGCAGCCAAGATTTTATACAATGCCAGTTCATACTTGCGCGGTTTTAGTCTTGGTGTTGCGCTGTAGATGCTTCGTGCCAAATAACCAACCGCTCGATAATCGTCACCGATTCCTACCCATGCGGTATTTTCGGGATATGCATTACCTAAGTTACGAGTCTGAAAAGCCAAGGAAGTGTAAGGAGCTTCGATTACAGATGCTTCCATCCAGATTACTATTGGTTTACCACCGCGAATCTGCACTATACCTTTAGTACCACTTCCACCAAAGTCCATAGTAAGAGTCAATTGAGGGTATGCTTGCTTATTTAATCTACCCATAAGTAATTTCCTCACACAGCATCTCTATTAGGGTAACAATTAGGAATACTTCTCAAGTTATAACTAAAGTAGTTATTTGTTCTATCACTATTGATGTAAAGGTGATTATAGGGATTTGGTAGGATAAAAGTGTCAGTCATCCAGCTAGTGGATAAATCTTTCCTCCATTTTCCCTACTCTTGGTTGCGCGGCGGTTTTCCTCTCCTTCGCTTGCTGTCTGGGGGAGCAAGCAGTGGTAGTATACGTATTTATTCTTAAAAAAAATATCCATTGATTTGACTGTAGCTGACACCTAGCTGCCGAGTGAAACTGTCTGAAAAAATTTATAGTGTTACCATTCTCCTAAACACTTCATAGCAGTCCCAACCGTTATGCCAGCTAAACAAAAACAACATACAGTTCGATTTGAAATGCTGCTAACTCCTGAACAAAGCGAGCATTGGCAAGCGTTAGCCGAATCGGGCGGTATCAGCAAAGCAGAATTGGTTAGACGGAGAATGGCAGGATGTCGCATCAAAAGTATCCCCCAAGTAAACTGGAAATGCTACTGGCAGTTATTGAAAATCAGCAAAGATATTAGTCAAATAGCTTCTTCTCAAAATGCTGCCATAGCCCAAGATTTAACCTTACCCCCGATTGACTCTACTCCTTTTAAGGAGTTATTGAGAGAAATTTCAATATTACGTTTGTGTTTGGTTTCAGAACGAGAACAATCCATAGATAACGAACTAGAAGAAAGCGATGATTGGCAAGATAAAGAAAGGTAAAAGCTTTGCAGGACTAACTAAATATATCCTTGAAAAAGAGCAAGCGGAGCTAGTCTGCACAAACCTTGCAGGAGAAACACCCCAAGACTTTTACAGACAACTTTCGGCAACACAGCAGTTGAATCCGAGAGTGCGATCGCCAGTTAGTCACATTAGTATTAGCTTCCCATTTCATGAAAAACCCATTGATGAAGAATTGGAAGAAATTGTAGAAGAGACGCTTCTGGGGATGGGGTTTGAGAAAAACCTCTATTTTGCAGCATCTCATAATGACTGCAATCATTTTCACCTTCATATTGCCGCGAGTCGGATTAATCTCGATGGTGAATGTGTATCAGATTGGTACGATAAAGGACGTTTAGAAAAGGTTTTAAGAAATTTAGAATCTCACTTCAATTTGACCTCCGTACCTAATTCATGGGAAGTTGACCGCACAGCACCGTCTACCGGACAGAAGCGACGTATGTTTCGAGAGAATCAAGAATTTGAGTTAGGATTGCGGGATAGACCAGCAAACAAAAGCGCGGTTGAAAAAATTCAAGATGTAATAGAAGACGCTATTCAACCAGGAATGAGGTTTGCACAATTTATTGAACGGTTGAAAGTGAATGGTGTAGAAACATCGTTGAAGTTAAGCTCTGAAGGTATGGTTCAAGGTATTTCATATTCTACAGATGGTGTTGCATTTGCTGGAAGTAAGTTAGGTAGAAATTCTAAAGCTTGCACTCTAAAAGGATTAGCAATGCGAGGTATTAAGTTTGATTTAGAACGCGATGCCCAAAAATCTAATAAAGATGACAAACTTGAAACTGTATTAGAACCGAAAATTAACTCTCCTATTCGTTCCAAAACTTCTCAGATAGAATTTGATTGAATTGAAGTCCACATTTTTTGATAGCAACATTAATTCAGCTGATTGAATACTCTTCTTCTAAAAAAGCCAATATTCGCTCTTGCTTAGGTGTTAGGTTAGACGGGTCATCAACTTTTCCTAAAACTTCTAACACTGCTGCATGAGTCGGTTCGTAGTCTGAATCAATTTTCTTGGCTATGTGTCTCAGACGAACGCAATTTTGGGAAGCTGCATTTTCACTGGCTGCATAAGCTCTTTCTAGATGCTCGGGTTTGACAGTTTCTAGATCCATTTTCCAGATTTTTATATTGCAACTGTGAGGGTTTATTTGACAAATAATACACCAATACCCAGAAAAAGGTCTTAAATCTGGCTCATATTTTGGCACAATTCGACACACTTCCCCAACATAATGTGGATTAGGAACGCGCTGTTTTTCCTTTATTTGCTGGACTATATCGGATTTATTCTGCTTGTTATTAAGTAATTTTTGTACTGATTCTTTTCCTTCTTCATCAGCAACTTTTGCAAGCGATAAAATATCCTTTTTAGTTAGTCCACTATTGCGAGTTAAGATAGAATGCTTAAGTTCTTCACCAATATGATGAGCTAAAGTATCTAATGCATTAGTAAACTGAGCATCATTACGAATGGTTCTATCAGTAACTTTGTACTGTTGTGCCAAGCTTTGAGCCACATCTCCCGATAGGAAACTTTTTCCGTTCGGTGAATTTTGTTTCAGGTTCTGATTGCGATCGCCTTTTAAATTTAGATATCGCTTACCTCGTAAATAACTGGCGACTTCTGGTGTGATATTGCGTCGTCCTAGTTGATTATTAGCAATCCAGCAAATAGCAGCTTCTTTGTCTGCAATTTCAATTTCTACAATTTTGTAAGGTATTTGCTCGATAATGCATATATCGTAACGGTTATGACCATCGAGTAAAATATTCTGACCTTTCCACACAATCAATGGGTCAAGACAGCCAAATTTCTTTAAGTTCTTTTCCAACTGTAATTTCTCTTCCTCAGACAAAGGGGGAATCAAATTTTTAAACTCGGGGTCAATAATCAGTGATTTGAAATTATTTTGCAAACTTTGGCTGGTATGGGTTTCTAATGCTAGATTCATCATGAGTAAGTCCTCAAAGAATACAAAATTTCAATGCTTAGTCAAAGCACAGGGCATTCCTTTAGCCCAAGCGCGAAATTCCTTCACTTTAAATTTGCGTTCGCCCCATAAGATTTCTCAAGGGGGCTTTAAAGAAATACGATTTATCAATTACCGCACCAAATTTTTGAAACAAGTAAACTGTGCGTCGAAGTTTCTAACTGTTTACCTATCTCTTGAGTTTGGTCGTGCGCCAACTCGAAAATTTCGCCGCTTACATTAATCAATTGCCGTCGGTGGTATTTATTCATCACCAACTGCGCCAAAGCATCGATATTGACTGCCGATACTGTCCGGTCTACAAGCGACGCTAATTTATTTCTACCACCAATTTTTGAGAGCTTATCGCAGTCAGATAGCCAGCTAATAACCGCAAGTAAATCCGTAGGCTTACCGCTCATATTAAGTTGTAACGCCGCAGTATAAATATCGCGGTGGGTGCTTAAGTAAAAAGCATTTATCACGAGTATGTCTTTGACTCTTGTAATTGCTTCCGGGTCGAGCAAGATACCGCCTAAAATCGCTTCCTCTGCTTCGATATTTTGGGGAGGCAGTTTGTTACAAAACCCAAAACTTAGATTTTCAGCCATAGTTCCGTTCCACTAGTATTGGATTATTTGCTAAAAGCTCGCGCACATCTGGACGGCTAGATTTCGCCCAATTGAACCAGCATTTGTAAAAATCATCGCTCAAAAATTGTTGCAAATTTTTATTGTCTCCGCCTTCCACAACAACCTTTAGTTGCCCGTACCACATTTGGTGCTGTGGCTCGCTGAAGGCCTCGAAATTATATTTACGCTTCTGCGTAAGTGTCTCACGCCACTGTCCATATAATTCTTTAAAATGAGCTTCGATCCACTTGATAGTTAACTCTGGTGGCTTTGGTAACTGATTGGCTTTCTTTTTAGAAAAATCCCAAAAATTCTCTCTCTCGCCTTCTGAGAGAGTCTGTATAAAGTCTGAATAAGTCTGAGGGGAAAATAAACCCTTGTCTGACAAGGGTTCTGGCTCTCGATTTGGACAATTCTGTCCAAAACTGGACAAATTTGTCCGGAGTTGGACAATTCTGTCATCGTTTGGACAAAATTGTCCGGGGCTGGACAAATCTGTCATTTTTTTTCTTTCAGAGGATTTACTAATTCTTTTCTGTTGACAAAGCTCTTTTGCTTTTTTACCTGCTAAATTTTGTCCGCGAACTAAAACAGGTTCCCAAACATAGAGAGAAAGTTCTTCCAAATGAGAAAGAGAGCGTTTGATTTGTCTGGAACTGACCCCTATGACTTCTGCTATTTCCGGGATTGTTGGTAATTCAATCATCTTGTCTCCGAAAGGGTCTACCATTTGTAAATAAGACCATAATGCCCAGTCAGCAGCAGTCAATTTACTGCGAATAGCTCTGATAGCCATTAAGTTTGGAGTTTGATAAAAACCATTTGGTTCCACACTTGGAAGAGTGCTATCTGAAATAGCACTTAATTTTGTTTGAAGTGTCATACATTTAAAATTGTTTGGTTTGCTTGGAGGCAGAAGAGTTAAGATTTTCATCAGATTGTCTTTAACGGCTCCCGCACTGTGAGGATATCAGCCTTCTGCCCTCTGCCTTTTTTCTCAACACCCACTTACATATTCAGATTCGGTTAAATATTCATCCAAATATTTCTGACCAATTTTTGTAAGTGGATTGCCTTCACCAGATTCGTTAAGAGATTTCCAAAAAGCTGTAACAATTGATATGGAAATCATATCTGTTACGGAGCGATTGGGCATTTGAACTCGAATTGGTTCAACTCCCATCTTTCGCATAAATTGAGGAGCTGCGTAAGATGGTTTTTTAACTGAAACCGCCATTTGACGAGTTGTAATAGCAGTATCCCCAGTTGCTAATTTGTAAGCAATTACTCTGAATAATTTGTGCTTTATTTTAATGCGCTCAATCGCTACAAAGAAATCTCCATCTTGAAGATATTTTTTGGAGAATAGTTGGTTCTCTTTTGTCATCTTTATTCACGCAATTAACACCACATAGAGTAGTGATGGTAAAACGCGCCCTCCATATTAAGGTTTCATATCGGGACAAAAATCATTTATCGAAGAAGACATGAGGCACAAAACAATCTAGTCCTATCTTCACAATAGAACCAAGCAATATTTATACTATAAGTCAGTTGCATGGTCGCAATGACAATATCTTATGCATAACCACTGTTTTCTTCGATAATCGGAATCAATTACCAGTGTTCTCAGATTTAGCTCTCGTAACATCGAACTTTTGTCGGGTTATTCGTCTTGTATTAACTAGTAGTTATAGATGCAATTTGATGAATAAAAAAATCTTATTATCTAAGCAAATTTGATGCTTTCAAGAAACTTTAATATTCAGTAATTCGATGTTCCTAACCATCATAAGTGATAGAAAAAAAATACGGCAAAATTAATCAATCAAATAATTTTAATATTATGTGCTGCAAAGTTTTTCTTTATACAAAGTAATTATCGATTGAATGTATTAATTGATATACAGTTTATATCGAGAATCTATTATATTCTTTATTTGTATAAAAATAGCGTAGATGACTATTGTAAGTAGTCAAATCCTAATAAAGCGAGAAAAATTAAGTAATGAGCAAACTGTTGACTAAATTTTCTTTAATTAGATAAAAACAAGTAAAATACTGAGAATATTTATTATTTAGAGTAGATATTATCGGGAAATCAACATGATTTAAGACAACAATACGAGTGACTAAAAACACCTCGGTGACAGTTAATAAAGTTGCACAATAGTTATAAATACTGCAATAAAAAGTCAAAATTCTGCTTTTTACGGCATTTTTGACAATTAGAACTATTTGGTTACTTGCTGTATATTAACTGTATTTGAATTCTAAATCATTAAAATAGAGTTTCTTTACTACCAAGCTTCATCGTGAGCAGGACTAACCAATTCTATTTCCTTGCCTTCTACTTGATTGATTGTAGATACTGAATGTTCCCCTGCCATCAAAAGTTGCTCTGCGATCCGTTCTCTCAAATCTATAGCTTCATCTAAGTGATTAACATCAACAAGAGGCGAACGCATAAGTAATCTGGGATAAATCTGTTCTAGCCAAAGTTGTTCGCTTCTATTTATTCGTTGTATATCTAATTTAGGAATGGGGATAGTTAGGGGATAGGGAATTGAGCCTTCACCAACAGACGTATAGCCTGGGTTTGTAATCACACATTTACCTTGAGGAAAGCGCATAATTTCATCTGCGGTAAGAATCGGCATTGTTTGTAAATTATCCGTCCAAGTTACCGTCCGTCCTTCCTTTGAATCACTGATGGATTTATTTTTGACGATAAACTCCTTGTGTCCGAAGGATTGAGAAAATTTGTCCGCAGTTGAGTAGTTCGCTGGGTTGTAGAGAACTTTGGTACTGCAAGCGCTAGTAATTGCGGCTCCTAAATTTTCGCCGTATGTGTTTGCTAATTGTTCCAAAGATTGGACACCCAGAACAAAACAAGCTCCGTTACTTCTGTACTCGTTAATCCATTGGGGTAATGCTTTGAGATACAGCGATGGTAATTCATCAATAAATATTCCTAACGGGTCACATCGAGGAGTACATAGATTGCTGACAATTGTCATATGTAGTGCTGCTGCAAGTAATGGCCCGACGACATCGCGCCTGGGGTCATCTAATTTAAAAATAAGGATTTGTTTTCCCGATAGTTTGGTAGAGATAGTACTCTTACCAATGAAAGAAGAAAGAAGCGATCGCTGAATAAAAGCAGAAAATATTCCTACTGTAGTAGTGTCGATACTAGCAATAGTTTTCTCACTATCCTTAGCTTTTAAGTACTGTTGAAACGAAGCAGCAACCCACCGAGAAACCGTACCTGCTTGTACTGCTGCATATAACTTATTGATAAAATCATCAACTGATTGGATGCAGTAAACGGTGGCTAAATCCGGACAATCACTACCCTTTGCTAATTGAATTAATGCTTTAGCTAATAAATCAGCAGCTTTTGAGAAAAACTCATCACCCTTACCGCTACCACCAGCATTAGCGTTAATTACCTGAGCAATTTGTCCTGCACTTACAGCATCTTCCTGGTTCTCCATGAAATCGAGCGGGTTAATGATTTCGCTGTAGGGTTCACCAGGAGCAAATATTCGCACATCGTAACCGTAGCGGGCTGCAAGTGGTGCGAGTAATTTCATTTGGTCGCCTTTTTTGTCGTAGACAATTAAAGGAAAACCTTGCATCATGCAACTTTCCGCCATACGGTCAATCGTACCGAAAGTTTTACCAGAACCGGGAGCGCCAAGTACAAGAGTAGAACGTTCCGCATGAGGAATCCAAACAGTTGGTGATGCTCCAAAAAAAGTTTGAAGTGATGCACCAAACTTTCTGAATCTGCCAGAAAACCAATAGCGGGGTGAACCGCACCAAAAAGTTACCTTATTGTGCTTGCGTTCTTCAATTTGTTTAAGAGCGAGATTTGTTGCAGCTAATTTTTCGCTTATTCCTACTACTCTTCCCGTAGAAATCTTACCTTTTTTACCATTAGAAAATTGACTTAGTATGAATAAGAATAATAAAATCCCTATCATTGCCAAACCTTCGGGATTAGCGAAAGTTTGAATAAGTCCATTTATGTCAAGGCTTGATTTTATCTCATTTGATTCTTCTTTAACTAAAGTTTGATTATTTGTAGTTTTTGATAAAAGAAAACATTGTTTCATTTATGGTGTTTTTATTTTGATTAAAAATGCTTATTCCAATCTTTTAAAAATAAGGTCGCTATTAGTAAC
>ERZ1740059.817-NODE-817-length-15846-cov-6.715154_pt1 | contig 15846 bp, 15 predicted proteins | sample MGYA00581744_ERZ1740059 | MGnify/ENA primary metagenome ERZ1740059 (study PRJEB43018, sample SAMN04849738) | marine metagenome | isolation source: floating plastic debris | place: Pacific Ocean | collected 2008-08-28 | study: EMG produced TPA metagenomics assembly... | reverse complement strand
ATTTGATGTGTATTCCAGGAACCGTACGAGTAACTTACGTCCAGGTAATCAGAGTTCTTTTGCCGAGTTGTAATATTGATGACTCCTCCTAAGGCGTCTGATCCAAATGTCACAGGGATGGTACCCTTATAAATCTCAATGTTTTCAATAATGCCCTGAGATAAATTATTAATGCTATAGCCTGCCCCAAGAAGGTAAACCGGAATTTCATCAATGAATATTTTCACGCCCTTACCTCCAATTCCATTGATGGAGATATCTACATCGCTACCAGCACCCCCGTTTTGTCGTATTCGCATACCGGGCATCTGATTAATGATATTTACCACTTCTACAGGTTGGGATCTGATATCCTCCATACTGATAAATTCCGCTTTATACGGTTGCTGCAATACCCGTTCCTCTTCCGTTTGTCCTTGTACAACAACTTCAGATAACTCTGTAGTTGATTCGCTTAGTTCTACTTGTAATTGAAACTCTTTACGACTGGGTATTTTGATTGCTTTAAGCACTGTTTCGAATCCTAACGAGTGGACATGGAGTGTATAGGTGCTATTTTGATCTAAAAGTATAATAGCTCGACCGCCGGCATCACTGATCGCTTTCTGGTTTACTTCCTTGATCTCCACCAAAGCCCCGGCTATTCCTTCTCGGTTTTCGTCGACTATGGTAAATTCTACTCGACATTGTTCAAGCGTACTATTTGTTGCGAATGAAAAATGAGCAAAAACCGATAAACTTAGAGCATAACCTAATGTCTGTATTAGGTTGATTTTTTGAACTTTACCTTTGTATTTTGAGCGCACCTGCTGTTATTTTGAATCATTCTAAATGAAAACAAACATACAAGCGGGTAAAAAAGGAAGAAATACGCGAAACGGAATAAAAAGTACGTCATGAGGAGCAAAGCGAAACAATTAAGCTGAAAATGTGTTTTGTTGAATCTTGTTCTAAAAAGCCTAGACAGTATCTCGCTAAATCAATGAAAATAGCTATTACTAGTGATTAATGTAGCTATATATCGGTATTGACCGGGTTCGTCAAACTGAGCATCTTTAGTTTAAGATGTCGTAAATCAAATGGGAATGAGGTTATGAAAACAAGAATTTATGGATCAGAACTGGAGGAGTTAATTAAGGAAGTCACATATCCAGATTCATTTAGAACAGATCAATTACATTATATTGAACGTAGGCACACCGCTGATCACTTAATGCTGGAAGGATCGTATCAAGAGATCTTTTTTGAAGGTATTCACATTGGTTATGGCGATTTCTCTTTACCAAGAACTACCATTGTGCATTTCGATACGGACATTGAAAGTATAGAAATGCATTTTGCCATACAGGGGAATGCACGATCAAACTCCAAGGACTTTAAACAAGGTATTGGTTTCCAAACCAATCAGCACAATTTGATTTATGCTAGTGGGTTTAAAGGTGGCATAGAATGGTGCTCCGAAAAAGATATGAAAGTCTTTGAAATAAATTTGTTGCCTTCCTTTTTCGACAGGTATCTTCCTGAAGGCGGGCTGTTTGATATTTTCAGGGAAAGCATTGCCAAAAAGCGATCAACGTTTCTTTCGCCACATAATTACCCTATTACTCCACAGATGATGACGCTGATTCATCAAATTATGAACTGCAACAGAACGGGACATTTCAAACGCATGTTTTTAGAGTCCCATGTCATTGAGTTGTTGATGTTGCAGTTCGAGCAAATTAGCAATCATAATTGTGATATTTTTTGTGAAAAAAATAAGCAGCATCAGGAAAAGCTCTACGCGGTTCGAGAGATCCTGTCGCAAAACCTATCTGGTGATTTCTCACTTCATAGTTTAGCACATCAAGTAGGAACCAATGAGTTTACCCTAAAAAAGGGATTTAAAGAACTTTTTGGCACGTCAGTTTTTGGATACTGGAACCAAACGAAGATGCAGGAAGCCAGAACTCTTCTTGCAGAAGGTACAATGACAGTAAAAGAAATCAGTGCCAGAATTGGTTATAAAAACCCGCAACATTTCAGTACAGCATTTAAAAAACACTATGGTTATACGCCAAGCGAGTTAAGAGCTAGTACGGTAAGCTAGCTTTAGAACTACTGTAAAAATGTCACTTTCGCAATCGCTCGCTGTTTCTCGAAAGGGTTTTATAGCCTGTCAATCTGAATGCCATTGAACACTACTCTTTAAGTACTACTTCATCTATTTTGTTAAGTGTATCTGGATTGAGTACTGTCATTGTAACCTTGGACCCATTCACATGTATGAGGCATAGCGCATTCTCGACACTAAATGATTGTGTATATGCACTCCAGGGAAGTTTTTCCTGAGCATAATAGGGCGCTCCGGATGCCCCATTGTTAATTTGGTATATTGGTCTGTTAAACTTGATCTTTTTGTGCGGATAGTTTTCTGGATAAATAGGGACCTCATTGGTCAGCTTTAACCAGTTGTAGTTATGTTCATCCCCGGTGAGAATACCCACCACCTTCGAACTTTGGTTAGCCAGAATATCGAGGTACTCATCCCTGCGTTGTATGATACCCTTTTCGACGGGTTTACCTGCAATTACTGGTCTTGGATCATTATTTCCACTGTACCACATATCATCCCTACTATGACCTCCATTTGGAAAGGCGGGTGTGTGTTGAGTCACAAATACATGATCTATGTCTTCGTCAGTTTCAAGATTTTCTATAGTTCTTCGGAGCCACTCCATTTGGTTATCCATTAGGTAACCATGTAGCCCACCACCGGTCGAGGGATCTCCTCTTAGGGATGGCGCATACCAATAGTCGCTATTCAATACCACCATGGCCAGATTCCCATAGGTGTAGTAGAATACACTTTCGTTGTAGCTTGGGAAGTCCGCCTGATTGGGATCGGGGTCGTAGCTATTATTGTCCTCGCTATCCGGGCCATTTTCGGGATTTACGAAAGCCTGCTGCATAACAGCTTCTGCGGATTGGGTATTGTAAGGAAACTTGTCGATAAAAGCCATATACCTACCTTCATCATTTCGAAAAACGTATCCTAAAGCCTCATGATTGCCCTGGCCTACATATACAGGGATATAATGCCAGAAAGGCTCAAGGCTCTTTTTCCAATTGGTATATTGCAATAACTGTTCCTCAGGGGTAGTCAAATAACCATTGATCATATCCCCACTAAATTGGATGAAGGCGGCGCCCTCTCGATAGGCTAAAGCTCCCATTTTCTTAACAATATAGCCGTTGGCGCCATAGATCCTGCGCTCACCCCCACCGGTGGCGTGACGGCTATCGCTAGTATAGGCAAATACAAATGGTTCTCTGCTACCCTTTTCCGGGGCAGTAGTAAAATGATATGATTGAGTAAAATCACCATAAGTTACGGTGTAGTTGTATTTAGTACCCGGTTTCAGACCATCTATCTTAATCTCATGATGTTGACGCGCTTCTTTATCACCATATTTCTTACCATTTACTTCTACATTCGCAACGACCGGGGAGGACGTTTCAAATGAAATTATAGTCTGATTAGGGCCAACACAATTGACAAACGGACCTTCATATAACGTAGGTGCAATGGTGAAAGGACCTGTACCTGAACCCGAAACTTCGCCATCAAATAGTACCTGGCCTGTTTCGTCCATTAGGCGGTACCCAATGGTGAACTGCCCCTTTTCCGACCAACCCACAAAATCATAGGGGTACTTAAAATTCTCCTTAATGTTGATATCTACTTTACCCTCTTTTAGTGTTTTGGTAAATCGGAAAACCGGAAGAGGATGAGGCGCTTGGCCGTATGGGATCATACCGTAGGTGATTGACCCCATTAGGTTGCCAAAATCCAATTGAATCCCATCGGCCGTACCTGTTGGTTTACCCAATAATTGTGGGACACTGTATTGGGCTTTAGCGCTATCTGCGTAATACTTTTTACCGTCCTTCGAAAGGTAGAGACCCACTTGATCCTGCCCAATGTTGCTATATGAAGCCGGAATACGGTTTACTTGTGCTGCACAAGCCGAAAATAACAGGGTACTTATTGCGGTTAGTGTAATTTTATACATGATGTTTGATACTTCACTTGTTAATTTGTAAGATATGAGACCTTTTGCCTACCAGATTGAAGATCAGCCAGTTCAAACACTTCTATAGTAGTTAGTGCGTTACCGGAGCTGCTCTGATTACCACCTATCATAGTCGCGCTGCTATCAACAATGACGGCAGCGGTATGTCGCCTCGGAACTATCTTTTGGCTTACCGGATAAAGGTCTCCCGTTTCCGTGTCATACCGATGAATAGTATTCATTTGTACATAATCACTGAAAAGTTGGATGAAACGACCATCGTCCAGCGCTGAGTACGCGCTCAATGGGTAGGGAAGGTATTTCATGTTTTGCCATTGCAGAGTTTTGGTATCAAATACCATTACCAAATTCATGGCTTGGTCATTATAACCGCCTAACAAATAGATCTTGCGCCCAACTGCTATGGCCTGGCCTGAAAAAGCTTGAGTAGTATCTGCCTGACGCTCCCATTTTACACCGTTCTTAGTAAGCCTGTAGGCGCTTGCTGAATATAATGGCCGTTGGATAACACCCCCTATGGCGTAAAGATCTCCTTCAACTTCTACCAGCCCCTGTGTTCTTACCGCTTCGGGAAGTGGAGGTAGCTCGCGGAAAATTCCCGTCCTCGGATCAAGATATTCACATGACTGTAGCTTAGGCCGGCTTAACCCCACCTGAGACCTTCCTCCATAGGTGACAAACTTATTTTCAACGAGAACGGAAGCGTGATTAGCGCGTCTATGTAAGCCGCTGCTAGAGTATTCCGATTTTAATATGATGGGATTGATCCTTTCAATGGAAGCATGTAACGCCTGATGCATAAAGTCGTCCCCGTTTCTACCACCGTGTGGGGAGCCTCCGTACGCATAAATCCATTTACTATCAGTAACAGCTGAGGGGCCATAACGAGGTAGTAAAAGCTCACCTTTCTCTGATGACTGAGCTACCGCTGGTATCGATAGCAAAGACGCCATCAATGCAAAAAAGACCGATCTACTTTGTTGCATTTAGATATCTCATTGTTCTATATCGATCATATGCCTGTTAAACATTTTCTCAAAAGCCTCTTTTTTCAATCCGCGGCCAATGAATACCAGTTTACCTTCACGATTTTCAGCATCCTCCCAAGGGGTACCGTCTGTGACAATAAATGTGCTTCTGGCAGATTGGAGAATGGCACGGTTCGGATAGTTAGGAATGGCAATAAATCCTTTTACTCGGTACACCTGATGACGATAGAGTTGAACAATACGATTCAAATCCAGTTCTAAATGGTTAAGATCTAGCGGCCGCGGAAAGGTCAGCGTAAAAGTTGTGATTTTATGGCTATTATTCTCATCTTCTCCATGCTCATGATGATGGTGATGGTGCGAATGTGCAATACCCTCTACCGAAGCAGGATTCACTGCACCCACCTTCAGAATTTCGCCGATCGAGAACACCCCTTGCTCGCCACTAAATGTATGAGCATTTGGATTAATGTCTGTTAACTGTACTTTTAATTTCTTGAGATAGTCAGGAGATATCGTATCTGCTTTATTGATCAATAGGACGTCTGCTAGGGCAATTTGGCGCAGCGCTTCTTCGGTCTCTTTCAGCCAGTCTTGCACCTGGCCAGCATCTACGAGGCAAATGGTCTGCTCCAGTTCGAAATATTTTTCTACTCTGGGGTCTTCAAAAAATACCTGCAAGATCGAACTGGGATCTGCAATACCTGTAGTTTCTATTACCAAACGGTCGTATTGATCGCTTCTTTGACTTACTTCTTCCAGGATGTCTAGCAGCCCATCTGCTAGTGAACAGCATAAACAGCCGGCGCTGAGCTCAACCACTTCTTCTACACCCTCCATTACCAACGCACCATCTACATTGGTGGCTCCGCACTCATTTTCAATGACGAAAATCCGCTCTGGTAGCCGCTCTTTAATAAAATGGTTTAAGAAAGTTGTTTTACCGGCTCCTAAAAATCCGGTAATAATATGTACAGGCTTTCTGATCATATATCTACCCTTAAAATGATTCGCTTTTCATCTGTTTTACTAATTTCCGGCGACCGATGTACAATTCCCTTAACGGACTGGAATTGATTGGGCAATTCCCCTTTCAAAATACCCACGTGGCCGGTACCCAGGCATTGTATTTTGTCAGGATAGGTCACTATGCGCTCATTAGTGGTACCTAGCGCCTGACGGTTTACTGCACCCTCGGGCAGCCATTCGGTACCCGGACCATGATAAGAACTGAATAACCGGAGTCGATAACCGTCTATATGAAATTTAGTGCAGGCATTATTGACCACTACTCTGAGGTGAAAAATACCTGTACCGTCTTCTGAAAATTCAAGAAAATCTGTGGTAATTCGCTCTACATCTTGCCAGAAAAGATCCCCAGCAGATTTCTCATCATTATCCCAGTAAGTGCGAGCGGCTACTAATTCTTTATGAAGGGTTTCCTGATCCACAGAACATCGTATGGCCGGTAAATCTGTCAATAAGAGACCTTCCAGGTAATGGGTGATCTCCAGGTCCAAAGGTCGCTGCCAGCAGAATAGATTTACACGAGATTTTAAGATCTCTGAACGTTTGTCCCAATTGCTACTCATCACCTGCAAAGGAGCTTTTGGTTTTGATTTTAAAAAGGGGACGGTATTCAGAATACTCATATGAAATTATGATTTTACGGACGAAGTCGTGAGATGTCGTTTAATTAATGACCAATTCACGACGTGGGCAATTGCTACGGATAATGCCCCAATGCTTGAAAAGAAGATTTCTTGCCAATCCGCCAGAGCAAATCTTCCAAGCGTTATCAATAAAAAGCCGTAACCGACTATTACGAATGGTAATGGGTCGCGATGATATCCGGTAAACCCACGAAACAAAGCAAATGACGCAATAAGCACGCTTATTAGTATCAAACTATACTCAATCGCAGGATTGGTGAGAAATTGTAGACCGGCAAGAGGCAAAATACTTATTAAAACCGGAGTTAAGGCGCAGTGAATGGCGCAGAGGACAGACGAGCAAAACCCTACGAAATCGGTATGAAGGGTAACAAAACTATTTTTCATATTACGCTATGAGATTAATCAACGCGCAAAGATAAAGATTACTCAATTCATTGCAACGTTGTTGCATTTGGATCGTTGGATAAATAAATTTGTAGCTTAGGAAATATGTTAATCACCCGCTCACTAACGTTCGCTTATGACAGAGGGAATACGTTCCAATTTCCGGACATATCCTTGGAACCTGGTAGTGACCTGTTGATCTTAGGGCCATCGGGGATCGGGAAGACGACTCTATTGCATTTGTTGGCAGGTTTATTATTTCCGAATTCGGGCCATATAGAGTTATTAGGCACGGTACTGAATAAACTACCAATAAAAAAACTTGACAAGTTTCGGGGTAGCCACATTGGACTAGTTTTTCAACGACCACATTTTATTCATTCACTTTCCTTGCTGGAGAACCTAGCGCTGGTGCAGTATTTAGCAGGGGAAAAACATGATCAAAAACGGGCAAGAAAAATACTTTCGAGTCTCAACATAGAGGACAAGCGATATAAACGACCCTATTCGTTAAGCCAGGGAGAGCAACAGAGAGCTGCTATTGCAATGGCGGTACTTAACAATCCACAACTGATACTGGCGGATGAACCCACTGCCAGTCTGGACGACAAGAACTGTCTGGGCGTGGTTTCTCTTTTAAAGGATCAAGCGACAGCGAACAAATCGCAATTGGTCATCATTACGCACGACAAGCGGCTAAAACCCCACTTTCAAAACTGTATAGCGTTGTGAATATTACCATCTTAAGCTACCGAAACATGATTGACCGCCCACTCAGCACGCTGCTGAGCTTGTTGCTGTTGACTTTAGGGGTAGGCATCATTGCTTTGCTTTTGCAGATCAACCGCCATATTGAGGAGCAAATGGAGAATAATATCAGAGGTATTGACATGGTGGTCGGCGCTAAAGGTAGCCCGTTACAACTTATTCTTTCGTCTGTATATCATATTGATGCCCCCACCGGGAACATTTTCTTACATGAAGCCGAACAGCTTCGAAAGAATCCATTGGTCGATTTTGGTATTCCACTTTCTTTTGGAGATTCGTACCGCGGCTACCGGATTGTAGGAACGGACCACTCTTATACTGACCTCTACGAAACATCTTTGGCGGAAGGAAAATTATGGGAGGGAACTCTGGATGTGACTGTTGGGGCCTCTGTGGCCAAAAACCTGGGACTTACAGTGGGAGATACTTTTGCCGGGGCGCATGGCTTGAGTGAAGGTGGTGAAGAACATGAGGGTCATGCTTACAACGTTGTCGGTATATTCAATCCGGCCAACGCGGTAATTGACCAGCTCATACTCACGGCAACAGAAAGTGTTTGGTCTGTACACGAGCACGAGGAAGAGCCGTCTTCACAAGAAAATAATGAACAGGATCATGGCGAGCAGCTGGAAGAAGATCATGAACGTCAAGTGACTTCCATGCTTGTAAAGTTTAAAAGCCCTATGGGAATGGTACGACTACCTAGGATGGTAAACGAGAGTACCAATATGCAAGCTGCGGTACCAGTGTATGAGATCCAACGTTTGTTTAATCTCATGGGTATAGGTGTGGATGCTATACGAACCATTGCTCTTGCCATTATGGTCGTTTCCGGACTCAGCGTATTCATTAGTCTTTACAGCGCTTTGCGTGACCGTCAATATGAGATGGCATTAATGCGTACGTATGGGGCCACACGATGGAAATTAGCCCGACTCGTAATACAAGAAGGGTTACTTTTAACATCTGTTGGTTTCATTTTCGGAGTCATCTGTAGTAGAATAGGCATTTTTATTCTATCTATGATGATGGAAGCCAATTATCACTATACATTCTCAGGATGGTCATGGGTTGCGGAAGAATGGTGGTTACTGGCTACCGCCTTGGCCATAGGGCTGCTAGCTTCACTACTCCCGGCCATACGAGTATTCAACATTAATATTTCTAAAAAATTAGCGCATGCCTAAATTTCTCGTCCTTTTATTTCTTTTATTCAGTACAGTGGTCAAATCCCAAACGGAGATCACATGGTATACCTTGGATGATGTTACATTCACAGATAAGTATAGCGAAGAAGCACAGGGGTATTACTATTATCCCAATTTTGGGGGTAGTGTGAAGGCCCTGGAAGGAAAGCGGGTCCTCCTAAAGGGCTACATGTTGGTCATAGATCCTACCAAAAACATTTATATTCTTTCACGATATCCCTACGCGTCTTGCTTCTTCTGCGGTAGCGGCGGCCCTGAGTCCATTGTAGAGTTACAACTGAAACCTGACCACCCCAAATTTAAAATGGATCAGATAGTCACCATTTCAGGAATACTTGAGTTGAACTATGATGATATCTATCAGTGTAACTATATACTAGGGGACGCTGAGGTTCATGAGAAGTAAGACAACGATAATGTAAAAGTTACTCCATTTTCTATTCAGGCGGAATGTGAATCTCAAACCATCATTTGCATGGCAGTCCCGGTCAACATCCAACGTATTCTCCAGTTGGATCCCATTGAGCAAACAAGCAATTATCAATACAACCGCGATGCATTGATCCGAAATAATTCTAAATTGGAGTTGATAATTCAAAATGGTCTCATTCTTATAAACAGATAAAAATATGTTACAGAGAAAATTTGACAAAGTCGTAAAACATTATTTTCCCGATGCCAAAGACGCTAAAGATACTTCTATCCATTATTTAGGAAGAATGCAAATTGAACACGAACTAGATATTTCAAGAGTGTTGATGGCAACTTCTGTATGTTCGGACGACATCAATGTGCCCTCCACAACTTTCTTTAATGTGTTGTTTGGTCCGTTCATTATGGGAGGTCTGGGCGGCTTACCATTTGCTGGGAAAACCGGTATGACAGCTTTCGCACATCATATTCCCGATGACGGTAGCGCATTTATTTTTTATGGCCCTCACATCGGAATTACGCTGGAAGGTGAATTGGGAAAGATGTATCGACCTCGTCAAGAGGAGACCGGTAATTCTTGTGGTGCGCTTATGCTGGCATTGAGTAGACTACAGGACAGCGAGTATAAGCCTGTTTTAAATGATGACGACTATCAGCAAATGAAGCTAGAAGAGAACCTACTCCCTTACAGGGACCAAATATTAGACAGTAACAATCAAGCCAAGGCGATTACAGAAGCTACTTATGACATTATCAATAAGAAGATTCATGAGCATATCTCAACATGCAGGGATGAATTCCCTGTGAATAAGGTGACTCTTTTAGGGGGTATTATTATTAATACGGATTATGGATTAGACGATTATTTTGATGCAAGGAATTTTGAAGTAATTGATCTCAGAAGTCTTTGATCTATATACTGGAAGCTTTTTGTTACTACCTATAGCTGCCTCGCGAATGCAGAAGCGCCTTGACTTCATCCGCTCGACCGATCATCTTGAACGTGTTATTATAACGATACCTTCAGGCACGAAAATTACTATTTTACTTCTCTCGGTAATTCTGTTGTCTTCGACACTGATATGGTAGAACATTTGAATGAATTATTACAAACTAAAAAAATCGGAGATATTTCCTTTGTATTAGCAGAGAACAATAGCATTGTATCTGATGCATTAGAACAAAAATATTATTCCGGAATAACCGGTCTAAGCAGCCTTTATGATCAAATAACCTGTCAAGGAGAACACTCGGAAGAAGTTTGGCAAAACTACTACCACCAATTCTTAATTCTTTCCCGCTGTTTAAACGATAAAATAAAGGAATTGAAGCAAGGGCTAAAGTGTTTGTCCATTGATCTTCCTAGGATAAATGGACAAATATATAACAGACACTGGAACGTATTCAGCACGATCTATTCTGATTTGATTTACCGGAATAGCATTAGTGTAAATTGAAATGGCTACTCAACAGGTATCCCTCTTGTTCGATTTGTTAATTGTAACTTAATAAACAATAGTATCGAAGATGTTACTTTTTTCGTCTTTTTACATCCGAAAATATATTGATATGCATTTTGTTAAAGGCCTGATTATCTCACTTAGTTGCTCTCTGCTACTATGGAACTGCCAGTCACCTGAAAGATCAAAGAATGAAGGTTATGTAGTTGAGAATCCTTCAGAACTCCAGGAGTCTAAGGCGATAACGTCTTTTGAGCAGTGGCTTAAAGATCCGCAACCATTGGTTAGCGCTCATAGAGGTGGTCCTTACCCTGGTTTCCCGGAAAACGCCATTGAAACATTTCAAAACATTGCCAATAAAATGGCTACCATCATTGAGTGCGACATTTCTATGACTAAGGATAGTGTTTTGATACTCATGCATGACGAAACGCTGGCTCGAACTACGAACGGGAAAGGTAATGTAACCGATATAATGTATGATGATGTTCAAAAACTATTTTTAGTAGATAATGAAGGAGATTCTACTTCTTTCGGGATACCAACTTTGGATGAAACCCTGGCCTGGGGCAAAGGCAAGGCCCTTTTTACACTTGATGTAAAAAGAGGCGTACCTTTTGAAAAAGTGATAGCTATTCTAGATAAATATGACGCAGCTTCGTATGCAGCGATAATCACTTATAGAATTCAGGACGCTAAAGTAGTCTACTCTTTAAATCCGGATATTATTATTTCCGTTTCAGCAGGAGATGACGGTGCGATAACTCAAATTATGGAATCGGACATCCCAACTAAAAACCTCCTGGGCTTTGTTGGAACGAGTGAGCCTGATAGAACTCACTATGAAAAGCTTCAAAAAATGGGTGTCAAAACCATTTTGGGAACCTTGGGAAATCTCGATAAAAGAGCAGAAGCTAGAGGCAATGATAACATATACCTGACCTATATTGAAAATGGAGCTAACATCCTCGCTACAGACAGACCCCTTGAGGTAGCTGTGGTACTGAATACCAAATGAGCATAAAAACCAGCTACCTCAAGAGGTCTGTCAATAATTCACTTACCGAATCTGAATCAAACCTATCATGTACGACCGTAGAAAATTTATCTCTTTCCTTGGCAAAGCCAGTTTAGGCGTAGCAACCCTACCTCCTTTTTTGACGAGTTGTGGCAATACCACTACTCCTTCTGAAAAGTTTAAACAGATAGATGAAAAAAACCTCAAGAGATTAAAAGATCTGGTAATCGAAAATTTGACAGCTTCAGATCAGGATGATTTACTGCTTGCCAACGGATTAAATTATCATACCATCATAAAATGGGGGAATAAGATATCAGATAGCGACTCTTTTGGTTTTAATAACGATTTTACCTGTTTTATTCCTTTAGATGAGAACAATCCTAATGACGGATTACTTTGGGTAAATCATGAATACACCAATCCCCTCTTTGTATCGGACTTCAACCACGGGCAATATGATAATCCGAAGGAACATCGCACCATAGACCAAGTGGATAAAGAAATGTACTCTGTTGGTGGAAGTATTGTCCGAGTGAAGCAAGAAAACGGAAAGTGGAAAGTAGTGCAAAATGATTCGCATAACCGAAGACTTACGGCACAAACTCCTATTTCATTGAACTGGGATTACGATGTAGAAGGAAAAAATACAGTTATAGGTACACATAGTAATTGTTCCGGAGGGATCACCCCATGGAATACCTTTCTTACCTGTGAAGAAAATTATGATAGCTTTTTTGGCGAGACTGTATATGACGAAAATAATAATCCTTCACATACTCCCAGTATGTACGGCTGGGAAGTTTTTTATAATTATCCTCCGGAACATTACGGGTGGGTGGTAGAGATTGATCCGAAGAATGGGTCTGCTCAAAAACATATCGCTCTCGGAAGGTGTGCTCATGAGTGTTGTACCCTATATGAGTTGGAAGACAAACGAGTGGTTGCCTATACGGGAGACGATAAAAACGATCAGCACCTATACAAGTTTATTTCATCTACCCCTGGATCCTTAAAAGAAGGTACATTGTATGTTGCTGATACAGATAATGGAAAATGGCTTTCACTGGATTGGGAAAGTCAACCCATTTTAAGAGAGAAATTCAAAGACCAGACAGAAGTGCTTATACGAGTGCGAGAGGCGGCCAAACTACTAGGCGCTACAGAACTTAACAGGCCTGAAGATATCGAGATTGATCCCATCACTGGTCATATATTAGTTGCTCTCACAAATAATTATGGGAAAAATGATTTTCATGGGTCCATTCTGAAAGTTGAAGAAAAGGACGGTAAATTTGATGCGTTGACCTTCAAGGCCTCTACCTATTTGGCGGGTGGTGAAGAAAACGGATTCACATGTCCAGATAACCTTGCCTTTGACCTATCCGGAAACCTCTGGTTCACTTCGGATATGTCTGGAAGCAAGATGAACAAAGAAGATGGTCCTTATATGCCTTTTAAGAATAATAGTCTTTTTGTAGTTCCCAGGTACGGTAAAGATGAGGGTAAAGTGATACGGGTAGCTTCGGCGCCTCGTGATGCAGAACTCACCGGGCCCTGGTTCTCACCAGATGGGAAAACACTTTTCCTGAGTGTACAACATCCTGGTGAACAAACTACAGATTTAAAGAGCCCTACCAGTACATGGCCATTTGATGAAGACGGAATACCAAAACCGGCAGTCGTTGCTATTACCGGTGATTTAATTGAAAAGATGAACCAATTGCGTCAAATTGAGTCCTAATTGTACGTAATTAATCTAAATGATTAAGAAACTTACCCTATTAACAGGATACATTCTATTGACTGCTCAATTCTTAGTTGGGCAATCCATAGAAGATCTTCGAAAAGAAATTGAACAAGTGTTAGCGGAAAAGAACGCAACTGTAGGTGTTGCAATTAAAGGTGTCAATCCACAGGACACAATTTCTATCAATGGGGACCTTCATTTGCCGATGCAGAGTGTTTTTAAATTTCATCTGGCATTAGCAGCGCTGCATCAAGTTGATAAGGGGAAATTAAATTTTAATGATTCTATTGCTATTGATAGAGCGTATATGGACAGATACAGCCATTTATGGAGCCCATTGCGCAAAAAGTATCCAAACGGAGCGAAGGTTCCCTTGCCAGAGATCATTCAATATTCTGTTGCTTTAAGTGATAATGTCGGGTGTGATTTGTTATTCAAACTTGTGGGAGGAACTGATGTGGTGCAGTCATTTTTTCAAAAGATTGGAGTTAAAGACATTGCTATTAAACATACAGAAATTATTATGCAAGCTAATTGGGACTTGCAGTATGCAAACTGGACTACTGCAAAAGCAGCCAATCAAGTTTTACAATTGTTTTTTGAAAATGATAAGCTTTTAAGTGACGAGAGTTATGACTTTCTCTTGGATGTTTTGAAAGGCGCCAAAACTGGAAAGAAAAAAATAAGAGGTTGTCTACCAAAAGATGCCATTGTAGCACATAAAACCGGTACCTCAGGTAAGAATACTCATGGACTAACTGGAGCATCTAATGATATAGGCATAGTTTACTTACCAGACGAATCCTATTTCTATTTAAGTGTGTTGGTAAGTGATTCAATGGAAGACAGCGAAGCAAACCAAAAAATTATCGCAGATATAGCAAAATTAGCGTGGGATTACTTCAAACAGTAAACTATATTACTGATATGGAGAGGCGGGAAATTATAAATATTGCTATTGTGATGAAACTATAAAGGTAGCAGAAGAAATAGAGGCTTAGCCCCATTGCCATCATAAACGCATCTCAAGCTGCTGGCCTAAGTAAAATTAGGGGTCCGTTCATAAAAAATGATTACTAAAATCACCTTTGACCCTCCTGAAATTCTTATTATTATAAGATAGATGACTGGAATTCTTACATATAGCGCCACATTTGCTTTAGGCATAATACATGCCTTTGAACCTGGTCATGGTAAATCTGTTTTGGCGGCATTCTCCTTGCAACAGTCCAATTTCAAGATATTTACTTCTTTAATTTTCAGCCTCTTTGCATCCCATTTTTTGGTTTTGGGTCTATTTGCCTTGGGATTGCAGACATTATCTTCAACGGAATTGGTTGAAGAATATGGCAATCACTTGAAATTAGTTTCTCCGATACTGGTAATTGTTTTCGGTGGCTACTTATTCTATACAGCAAAGAAGCATCGTAAAACAGATACAGGTTGTTCTTGTGGACATCATCATGGTTCTGACACTATTTCCAATGCTAAAACAGCATCAATAACAGGTTTTGTTGCCGGATTAATGCCTTGCCCAACTGCTGTTGCACCATTAATTATATCAGGAGTACACGATGGATTCAGTTACACGCTAGTACATATTTTGGTTTACGTCACAGGTATGACTTTGGCTTTATTTGCTTTCACAGGAGTGCTACTGTTAATGAAGTCTTTCTTTCAAAGCAAAATACAACTTATTGAAAACAAGGTAAATTTCAACTTTCTTTCCGCGTTGGTAATGATTGGAATCGGCATGGTTTATTTAGTGGTAAATATGACATCCCCTGATACCCACTATCATTTTTGATTGAACACACATTCTATTTTAACAGTTGTAGGTTTTAAACAACGCTATTAAACTCTTGGTGACTAGTTACTTATGCACAGCATTAGTGAGCTTGGAGGTTTTGACAATACCATCCCTGAGCGAACTAATGGAGGGCGTTCTTGATAATTGCTTTCTGTCTATGAAATCTCATTTCAGCTTCATCTCGACATTTTCTGATGGGTTAATAGGTATGCGCTAACCTCAAAACAAGGAGTTTTAGTCGATTTTTGAGGCTTTAAGTCAGTTTTTCATTTTCT
>ERZ1740059.815-NODE-815-length-15889-cov-5.998484_pt1 | contig 15889 bp, 10 predicted proteins | sample MGYA00581744_ERZ1740059 | MGnify/ENA primary metagenome ERZ1740059 (study PRJEB43018, sample SAMN04849738) | marine metagenome | isolation source: floating plastic debris | place: Pacific Ocean | collected 2008-08-28 | study: EMG produced TPA metagenomics assembly... | reverse complement strand
TTCAGCTCGCGCAGGACGTTGAGCAGGTTCATGCGCATCCAGAACCAGACCTTGATCAGGCCAACAGCCAGGCTCATCCAGCCGAAGAATACGCCCCAGATAATCACCTCTTTCAGCTCTTCGGCCATGAACATGTTGTAGCCAGCCCAGAGCGACAGCGCGAAAAAGACAAAGCTGAACACTACCGCAAACGCGGTCCAGTAGCGCAGCGGGCCACTGAACGTCATGCCCAATTGCTGAAACAGGCCGACATCCTCCTCCAGCTCCTTCAGGAAGGCTTCATCATCAGCACTCAGGCTGGTCAAAAGACGATCTTCAAAATTACTCATCAGGTCTCTCCTTTCAGACAGGATTTCAAATGTTGGCGCGCATGAAAGATGCGCGATTTGGCCGTTCCAATTGGAACGCCGGTGACGGCGGCAATCTCATTGAGACGGAGCCCCTCGCCAAAGAACAGAATGGCGGCGAGCCTGTGATCATCGCTCAAGCCAGCCAGGGCCTGGTCGATCTCCACCTGCATTTCACCGCGCGCCGGCTGACTGGGTTCGGGCGCCGCATCGAGCGGCGCCGTGCGCAACCGATCGCTCTGAACCCTGCGGATTCGATCGGCGCATTTGCGCCGCAAGATGCCAAATGCCCAGCCCGGAAACATGGCGGGATCCGACAAACGCGGCCAGCCCCGGCATATGCCGGCCCAGGCTTCCTGCACCGCCTCTTCTGCTTCATTGCGATCGGCCAGCAGCCGCATCGCCGTTCGCATCAGGCGCGGATACCATCGCGCCGCCAGTCGATTGGCCGCACGACGATCCCCGGACCGCGCCAGGGTGACGAGATATTCGTCAAATACGCGCTGCGTCTGTTTCGCCGTCATGCATGGTCTCCCAATGGCTTGCATAGTGATAGTCGGCCCAGACGCCAAAAAGGTTCACCTTCACGCTGAGACAGGCCTTAACGCGGGCGCGCAATCCGATAACAGGGACCCTGTCGAACATTCAGGAGGCGAGCCTTTGGACTATCAAGATGTTGTAATGGGACGTCGCAGCATACGCGGCTATCAGGACAAACCCGTGCCCAAGGCGCTGATCCGGGACGTGCTTGAAATGGCCATGCGCGCGCCAACCTCGTTGAATACACAGCCCTGGAATTTCTATGTCGTGACAGGCGATCCGCTGAACCGCATCCGCAAGGGCAATGTCGAGCGCAATCTTGCTGGCGTGCCGGATTCGCGCGAGTTTCGCGGCGGCCCCGGCTATGAAGGCGTTCATCGCGAACGTCAGATCGGTATCGCCATCCAATTGTTTCAGGCCATGGGCATTGAGCGCCATGACAAGGAGAAACGCCAGGACTGGGTGTTGCGCGGGTTTCGGCAGTTTGATGCCCCGGTCTCGATCGTTGTCACCTATGACCGGTCCATCCATGGTTCGGACATTGCGCCTTTTGATTGCGGCGCGGTGGTCAATGCACTGGTCAATGCGGCCTGGTCGAAAGGGCTTGGCTGCGTGATCAATTCGCAAGGGATCATGCAATCCCCGGTCGTGCGGGAAGAGGCCAGTATTCCGGACGATCAGGTCATCATGATCTGCGTCGCAATGGGCTGGCCGGATGACAGTTTCCCCGCCAATGCCGTTGTATCGACCCGCAAGTCCGTCGACGAAGGCGCGGTCTTTGTTGGCTTTGACGATTAGGCTTTCGCCGCTCCAGCAGTGACGATCAGATCCTCAATCCAGGGCAAATGCTCGCGGCCAACGAAGATCTGATCCTGAATGACATAACCCGGCGCCCCGACAATGCCGACCTCATCAGCGTGATCCAGCGCTAAGTCGAGCGCCTCCGAGACCTCGGCTTTCGAAATCTCGGCTGGCTGTCCGAGATCCGCCAGGATTTGTGCAATCGTGTTGGGATCATCGAGATTGGCATGATCCTGCCAATAGGCGCGGAATGCCGCCTGAATAAAAGGCAGACGATCGCCGGTCCAGGTGGCTAGAATTCCGAGCGCCAGATCCGTTGAACCGAGCTCAGATGGATATGCCAGCGTGATGCCTTGATGGCGTGCATACTTGATTGCTTCTTCGCGCAAAGCCGCGGCGCGGACCCGGCGATGGCTTTCGCCCACTGTCTCTTCCTGACCGAGCCTGGGAACATCCCGCTCGACCGTGCGAAAGGGGCGCCAGTCAATCTCCAACTCATGACGCGTGGCCAGCGCAAGCGTTGGCGCCATGGCGAGATAGGCAGACGGTGATTTGAAATCGATATAGACGGTCAGCATCAGGCAATCTCATAAGCAATGTCAGGTGCCGCGCCCTGGCGACCGGTCAGCGCCCAGCGCAAATATGGAATATGCTCTCGACCAAACATGATATCGTCACCGAGAACATAGGTCGGGACGCCAAAGATGCCGTTTGCGTGGAATTGCGGCTGCAGCTGATCGTGCAAGGTCCGTCCCTCTCCTTCCGCAAAAGCCCGGAAGCCCTCGGAGCTGACGCCAGCTTCTCGCAAGCACGCCTCGACGACACTGATGTCTTCAATATCAAGCTCACGTCGCCAGAATGGCGGATAGACCGCATCAAAATAAGCCGCCAGCCGGGCGCGCGCCTCACGCATGACCCAAAGGATGGCGATATTCGGCAGTGAAGAATCCCAGATCTTCTCTGTGCCTTTCAGGATCAGTCCCTGCCTTTCAACATAACGGCGCGCGTCGCGGTAAGAGTAGCGGATCGCATTCCAAGTGCGCTGACTGCGCCCTTCAGAGGCGACCACTTTACCTTCCTTCTTCTTTGCCGAACCAAGATAGCTTGGAATGTCGAGCGTCAGGGGGCGCCATTCAAATTGCAACCCAAGCTCTGCCTCTAGCGCCAGCGTCGGTCGGATCGCCACGAAGGCGTATGGGCTTTTAATATCGACATAAACGATGAGCGGTGCGTCACTTTTCAACACATGCATGCAAGACCCTCCCGGTACGAAAAATGGGTCTGCCTCATCTCCCCAAGGGACGTCAAACCGCTCTGACGCGATGTGAAGGCGACCAGGCGCGGGAGGCGCCTGGCCGCGAAGATGGAATTAGAAGGCTTTTTGCCATCCCAGCGTGAAGGTCAGATCTGTTTCCAGCTGCGGGCCGTTCAGGTCGCGGTGCAGTGGCAGGCCGATTTCGGCGGCGATCCGATGCCCCTTCTGCCAACCCGTCTGGCCGGCCAGGTTGACGCCCGCCAGAACCTCAAGCGTTTCACCGCCATGATTGTCAGGATCGGCGGTCTGAACCGGTGCCGTGATCGCGGGATCGCTGCCCTCGATTTGACCCGCCGATCGACCTTTCAGTCGCCCGGAGAACGAAATCCAAGGTTCTGGCTCAAAGGCCAGCCAGGCGGTCGCTTCCGCGACATCGCCGAGCGTGTAGCCCTCATCATTTTCATCCAGACGCAGGATGGCCGAGGCTTGCGCGCCATAACTCCAACGCCCGGCCCGTGAGCGCGCGGTCAGAGAGGGCTTCAGGTCGAATGTCCCGGATCCGAGTTGCATTGGATATGGCAGACGCGGGCTGGGCATGGTGCCCATCGGGGTCAGGATCTGATCGGTCTCCGTGATCGACCCGGTCGGCAGCGAGACCGCGAGCCCGAGATTGATCTGGCGATGCTCATAACTGCCATCATCGAGGCCGATAATCGCCCCCAGCGTTGTGTCGCCAATGCCTGCGGTTTCGGTGGTAAACTTACCCAACCGTGTCGTTCCGGCGGCACCCTGGAATGTGACGTGATCCATTTCCTGGTCCACATACATGCCCATGGCCATCAGAGTGATCCGGTCGGTCAGCCCGTACTTTCCGCCGACCATATGCATTTGCATTGGCATATCGGTCGGGACGACACGCAGGGTTGGCGGGGACATGGGCGGGTTGGCGAACGGATTGGCCACGGTCGTGACGATCTCTTCCGGAGAGATTGAGTCGGTGCCATCCCGGTTTCCCGACATGTCCATATACATATAGCGATAGGACAACATCCACTCGCCCTTCTTGTGGCGATGATCCGCCATAACCCCGATCGGGGCATGGTCTGTTGCGTAGGTTACATAGCCACCATCGCCTTCATGGGCCGTGGCAGGCAGGGCCGAGCACAGCAAAGCCGCGCTCGCTAATCGTCTGAATTTCATTGGTTTTCTCACAAAGCAAAAAGCGCGCGTGGGCGCCGATCATAGTTATGCGAAGGCTTTGTCAGAAACGGGTGGTCCATTCGGGGGTGCGCCCGGCCAGAGCGGTGAACGCGGATGGATAGATACAGGTGCTGGACCTTCCGTCCCGATGGCATGGCGCAGCGAGGCCCCCTGTACGTCCAATGGGGTGTACACAATCGCGGAGGTTGGGGCGCAATCCCCGCAACAGGTTTCTTCGGTTTCTTCTGCCGGTTCACCTGGAAGATGCAGCTGAACGGCGCGCTCGGCGCCGGTGCTGCAGAACATCAGCTCGATTGAATCGCCATGCGAGATTTTCAAATGCGCCTGCGCCCCATTGGCGAGATAGGCCAGACTCGCCAGGGCCAGGATCAGAAACCGCAGGAGGCTCGGATACCGCATGTGTTTCCCCTAGCCAGTTCAAGTCTCGGCGTCCCTGCGGCGCTTTGTCAGACGAGATTCGGAACATGAAAAGGATGTCATGAGGCGACGGATCTCGATGGTCAGCGCGTTCAACCGCCACGACCTGTCCCTGCGGGCTGAGTGATGACGGATACAACATTACCAATTCGTATTCTTGTCATTGTGGCTCAATCCGTCCAGACCGTGAGGACTGCGTTGAAAATTTAGCTTTTTTGACCAGGATTACGACTCTCAATGCATCCAAAATTCAGACAGAACCCGCGCGCGTTGCAGCGGGTCCTAAAGTGGCCACTTGTCATTTGTACAAGTGCGTGTGCGCCATATGCGTTGGCTCAGGACATCTCGACCGAGACGACTGAACCGGTGACCACATCCACCATTGATAATGGCGCGCCCGGTGACATTACGATCACCGAAGACGGGTCGATCGAGCTGACCGGCGTTGAAGGGCAAGTCGCCGTGACCATGGATAGCGACAATAACATCACCCATGATGGCAGCATTCTGATCGAGGACACGAATAATGTGACGGGGATCGTTCTGGACGCCAATCGCACCGGCGATCTGACCATGAGCGGCAACATCAGTCTCATTGAAGACTATACGCGTGAGGATACGGATGATGATGAAGACGATGATGGTCCTTTGGCCATCGGCGAAAATCGCGTCGGCATTCGCCTCGAGCGTGGCGGCACGCATACGGGCGACATCAATCTGCAAACGGGCGCTTCGATTTCGGTTGAGGGCAATCAGTCGGCTGGCATCATTCTCGGGTCCAATCTGGATGGTGCGCTGACGATTGATGGATCGGTCGACGTCCTCGGCGAAGACGCAATCGGGATCGAGATCGAGGATGGCGTCACGGGCAACGTGCTGATCAGCAATGGGGTGAGCGCACAAGGCGCGAATGCAAGAGGGCTTAGCGTTGACGGTGATGTCGGCGGCAATCTCACAATTGAAAGCTCGATCATTTCAACCGGTTTCACTGACACTGGCGAGAGTAACTATCTCGCCCCACTGGCGATCGACGATGACACTGATCCACTCGAAGAACGCATCGATGCTGAGGACCTGAACGATAACGGACCTGCGCTCGCCATTGGCGGCAGCCTTGCCAATGGATTTTTGGTCAATGGCAATATTGATGATTTCATCTCAACCGAAGATACCGAGGACGAAACCAAGGACACGATTGAAGATTTTGATGAAAATCGAGCGACCGGCGTGATCACTTCGGTTGGGTCCGGACCCGCAGTGTTGATTTCACCAGACCTGAACGACGCAGCAACCGACAGCATCACGCTGGGCACGGTCATTGAGACAGTTCGCGACACCACCGATGATGATGAAGATGAAGATGTAACGGAAACACTGGCTATCTTCGATTATGAACATGGTCTGATCAATCGCGGCTCCATAATCGCGAATGGACTGAATGTCGGGTATGAAGCGACCGCGCTCCGTATCGAAGGCTCCACTGACGGCAACTTCACGACGACCATTACCGGCGGTGCACTGAATGCTGGCGCGATCACCGCTGATGCCAGGGAAGCTGACGCAACCGCGATCAGCCTCGGGTCTGGAGCCATTCTTGGCACCCTCGAGAATAGCGGGACGATTTCAGCAGACGTGTCATCTCTCACCGACTATTCAGCGACCGCCCTGTTGATCGAAGCCGGCGCCGAGCTCTCTGAACTGACAAATTCCGGAACCATTACGGCCAGTACGTTCGGTGAGGCGGCGAACGCATTCGCTATTCGGGACCTCAGCAATGGCCTGACCGATATCACCAATACCGGACTGATCAGCGCCTTTCATTCGATAGACGGGACTGAGGTTGACGATGTCGGCGTGACCCGTGCCATCGACTTGTCAGCCAGCACGCAGGACATCACGCTGCTGCAAACGCTGGCCACCCCGACTGACGACGTCAATAGCGATGACGTAATCGACTCTGATGACGTCGTGCCGCCGACCCTTGTCGGTGATGTCCTTTTCGGTTCCGGCAATGATACGTTGACCTCAACCAGCGGCACGATTGCCGGCGATATTGATTTTGGCCTCGGCGACGCGATCATGACCCTGAGCGGAACTGATTTTACTGGTGATGTCGTTTTCTCGGATGGCGACAATGCGTTATCATTGAATTCATTGACATTTGTCGGTGACATTATGTTTGGCGGTAACTCTGCGAACTTTAATCTCACCAACACGGTCTTTTCGGGTCAGATCATCAGTGCCGGTGAACTCGACAGCCTCACGGCAATCGACACCGACCTATTGTTTAGCGAGGGCACTGCCGCCACGATGACGACTTTCTCCTTGACGGGAGACTCCCTGTTGCAGGTCGATCTCGATCCGAACGCCATAAACTCCCCGGCCACTCTGACCGTCACCGATACTGCCACACTCGGGGACAGCGTCACCATCCGCCCCGACCTACAGGGCATTTCGTCAGCCGACTTTACCCACACATTTATTGCCGCTGGCAGCCTGGTCTTTGATGGTACACTCGATGACTCCCTGATCCAGGATTCGCCCTTCATCTACAATGTCGAGCTGGTGGCCACCGATGATGAACGCGACACGCTGGATCTCGAGTTCAGTCTGAAAACAACAGATGAACTCGGCCTGGATCTCAATCAGGCAGCCGCCTATGACGCCATCCTGGATGTCTTTAGCAATGATGATGAACTTGGCGCCGCATTGGCAGAGGTGACTGAAGAATCGGATTTCTTCCAGATTTACAACCTGCTCCTGCCCCAACGAACCGATGCTGCAACACGGTATCTGTCGTCACAGAGCAGCGCAGTCTTCGGTGCTCTGGGCAACCGCATCAAGACGCTGTCCAACCATGATGAAAAGCCCTTTGGTCTTTGGGCTCAGGAATATTTCACGATGATCGATATTGAAGAGGAAACGGATGTAACTGGCTATAATGGCAGTGGACTCGGCTTCGCCGCCGGTCTCGACAGTCGCCTGGGATTCCTCGATGTCGCAGGATTGCATGTGAATTATTCAAGCGGCGATTTTGAAGAGAAAACCGGCGGGAGCAATCCCGTCACCACCAGCAGCTTTGGCATCGGCCTGTACGCGAAGGAGTCCCTCGGCCCGCTCGACTTTGTCATTGCCAGCCAGGTCAGCAGCGTTGATTTCAACAGCAGACGGGAAATCGAGATTGACGAATTCGTGTTTGATCAGTCGGCCGAATGGGGCGGCACCAGTTCGATGACCAGCGCCAGCGTCTCCTCAGAGTTCAAGATGGGTCAATTCTACGCGCGCCCACAAGTCTCGGTCGACTATTTCATGCTCGAACAGGATGGCTATACGGAAACCGGAGATGAAAGACTCGCCCTGGAAATCGCGGCTGCAGATACTGACCGCTCCAGCGCCACAGCTGTTCTGGACCTTGGGGCGCGCTTGCCTGTTGGCAGTCGAAGTCCGTCCTTCATCATCCCTGAAGTCTCAATCGGGTATCGTGGGGAAATTTCCTCCACACCGTATGAGACCACAGCGCGCTTTTTGAGCTCCGAAGAGACCTATGACATTCTCGCCCAGGATTCCTTCTCCGATGCATTTCTTGCCGGGTTTTCCGTCAGCAACGATACTGTCATGGGCTCATCGCGCTATGGCTATGATGTCGAAATTGCGGATGAAGGCGTCATCCATTTCTGCAGTGAGAACCAGAAGCTAATATTTTAGGAGCAAGCCGCGACGGAACCCAAAACCGGCTCTAGCCATGCACCTGTTATCGTTTGATATAGTCTGACGATACGGACTGGAAATGGAGGATCGATATGGGTCAGTTCAACGACAAGACAGTTTGGATCACAGGCGCATCCTCGGGCATTGGAAAGGCCCTGGCAATTGCGTTTTCGGATGCAGGTGCGAAGACCGTCCTGTCGGGCCGCCGGGTCGAAGCTCTGCAAGACGTGGCCAACGGATTGTCGACTCCCTCGCTGGTCCTGCCCTTTGAAGTGACCGATTATGAGAACTTGTCCAGCCATGTGGAAGCGGCCTGGGACTGGGCGGGTTCAGTCGACATTCTGATCAATAATGCTGGCGTCAGTCAGCGCAGCCTGGCGATCAAAACGGATCCGCAAGTCTATACCGATCTGATCAATATCGACCTGATCGCGCCGATCTGGCTGACCCAGTTGCAATTACCGCGCATGGTCGCCGCTGGCGGCGCGCATATCGTCGCCATCAGCTCTGTCGCCGGGCGGATCGGCCCGCCCCTGAGAACCGCTTATGCCGCCGCAAAACATGGCCTGATCGGTTATATGGATTCCTTGCGCACTGAAGTTTCGGTTCGACACAATATTCATGTCACCAATGTTCTACCCGGCTCCGTCGCCACCAATGTATCGCGCAACGCGCTGACCGCCGATGGCTCCTCACGCGGCAAATCCGATGCGAATATTGATGGCGGCGACGATCCGGCAGAGCTGGCCACGGACATCCTCGCAGCGATCACCAACAAGACGCCGGAACTGATCTTCGCCAAAGGCATGGAGCTCGAAGCGGCCAAACAGCGTCAGAGCAATCCGGAGGCTTTGTTCGAAATGATGAACGAGATGGGCGCCCAGATCGCTGAACGCTACGAAGCCGGCGACGACGCCTAGCGGTTCTGCCGATTATCGATCAGATCCTGCACCACTTCAGGCTCAGCCAGAGTTGAGGTGTCACCGAGATTATCGAAACTGTTTTCGGCAATCTTGCGCAGGATCCTCCGCATGATCTTGCCGGAGCGGGTTTTGGGCAAGCCCGTCGCAAACTGGATCAGATCCGGCGACGCGATCGGCCCGATCTCCGTCCGGACATGGCCCACGAGACTCTTCTTGAGCTCATCGCTCGCCTCGACGCCGGCGACCGGGGTGACATAGGCATAAATGCCCTGGCCCTTGATATCATGCGGATAGCCAACCACGGCAGCTTCCGCCACAGCGTCATGCGCGACCAGGGAGCTTTCGACCTCGGCGGTGCCCATTCGATGTCCAGAGACATTGATGACATCATCGACCCGGCCGGTAATCCAGTAGAACCCGTCTTCATCGCGGCGACAGCCATCGCCGGTGAAATAGTTTCCGGGATAGGCTGAAAAATAAGTATCGATAAACCGCTGATGATCACCATAGACCGTGCGCATCTGGCCCGGCCAGCTATTGGTGATGATCAGATTACCTTCCGTCGCACCGGTCAGCTCTACGCCTTCAGCATCGACCAGTTTTGGTTCAATCCCGAAGAAAGGGTGACTGGCGGCGCCTGGCTTCTGATCCGTCGCACCGGGCAGCGGCACCATCATGCAAGCGCCGGTTTCGGTCTGCCAATAGGTGTCGACGATGGGACAGCGGCTGTCGCCGACTGTCTTATAGTACCATTCCCAGGCTTCGGGATTGATCGGTTCGCCGACCGACCCCAACAATCGGATAGATGAGCGGCTGGTCGATTTGACCGGCCCTTCACCTTCGCGCATCAACGCCCGGATGGCGGTCGGGGCAGTATAGAAGATCGTCACACTATGCTTGTCACAGGCGTGCCAGAAGCGGCTGGCATCCGGATAGGTCGGCACGCCTTCAAACATCATGCTCGTGGCACCATTGGCGAGGGGCCCATAGACGATGTAGCTGTGCCCGGTCACCCAGCCGACATCGGCGGTGCACCAGTAGACGTCATCTTCCTTCAGGTCGAAAACATATTCATGCGTCATCGAAGCCCAAACCAGATAACCGCCCGTCGTGTGCAACACGCCTTTCGGTTTACCGGTCGAGCCGGACGTATAGAGGATGAAGAGCGGATCTTCGGCATTCATCGGCTCGGGCGGGCAATCAGAAGACACCGAAGCCGCCGCCTCGTGCAGCCAGATGTCTCGGCCCTCCTGCATGTTCACCGCATTCCCGGTGCGGCGTACGACCAGAACCTTCTCGACCATGCCGCCCGCCAGCTCGCAGGCTTGGTCGGCATTGACCTTGAGCGGCACGGTCCGGCCGCCGCGTATGCCTTCATCGGCGGTGATCATGAATTGGCTATCGCAGTCAGTGATCCGCCCGGCGAGCGCCTCGGGACTGAATCCGCCAAATACGATTGAGTGGACTGCCCCGATCCGGGCGCAGGCCAGCATCGCATAGGCCGCTTCCAGGATCATCGGCATATAAATGGTGACGCGGTCGCCTTTCCTGACGCCCATGTCTTTCAGAACATTGGCGAACCGGCATACAGCGCTGTGCAGCTGCTGATATGTGACCTTGGCATCATCGACCGGATCGTCGCCTTCCCAGATCAACGCGACTTTATCGCCGCGGGTGGCAAGATGCCGATCAATGCAATTGTAGGAGACGTTAAGTTCGCCATCGCTATACCAGCGCACATGCAGGTCTGATTTGTCCCACGAGACGTCCTTGACCCTGGTGTACGGCTTTGACCAATCCAAACGCTTGCCCTGCTCGCCCCAGAAACCTTCCGGGTCCGCGATCGAAGCGGCATAGAGCTCGCGATACTTTTCGGGGGTGAGATTGGCCTTCGCCGCAAAGTCGGAAGGGACAGGATAGACAGGGGTATCGGTCATGTTGAATGTTCCGTGGCGCTGGATGGTTTCCTCAGACGAGCACAATGCGGATTTGCGCCCGAAGGTAAAGACTAGCCGTACCGGCAACTGATTTCGGCATCAGACTTGCAGCGCCTACGGCATGGCTTCAAAGATCATCCCCTTCCGTCGCCCTGCGCCCAGCGCACAAACGCCGCATGAAAGTCCGGCCGAGCGGGCTGAAAAGCTGCCAGAATGGGCGCAAGAACTCGACGTGGCATGGATTTTCAAGGAAGCCGATCGCCGGCTCGGAAAACACGCTTATTAAGTATTTCAAGCTTCGGCCAAGCGTCCGGACTGGGGTTTAAACACCCGATTTCAATCAACTTTCGAGGGTCCACCTGCGCTAAAAACGCGCGGGACGGTTGAGAGACTCACGATTTTGTCAAAAATGAACTATATGTTGACGCGACCGTCAGGTTTTTCAGCGTGTTTTTTCCGTATGGAAATCATTCGTTGGTATGGCGGTTAACTATAATAAAAGTGGCGAAAACGCCCGTGCATTCCAGAAAGGCAGCCTCCCGAATGCCCTCCTTTCCGACCTCCGTCCGCACAGCCGGATTCATCTTATTGGCGTTGCTTGCCTATTTTGTGTTTCGTGGCGTGACACGCGCGCCAGCCGAACAACCTGCGAATTCGGCAAGCGATGCGTCTGCGACAGCAAATACAGCACTGCCCGAAGTGATTGTGCAGCCCGCCACACTCGTTCCGCATCAAGTCAATGTTTCCCTGAAAGGCAGCTCCGAACCTGATCGGGAAGTCACCGTCCGCGCAGAGACCATGGGCACCGTGACCAATGCGTCAGTTCAGGAAGGTCAGACCGTCCGAAAAGGTGCTCTACTTTGCGGTCTCGACGTCGAAAGCCGCACCGCCCGGATTGCCGAGGCTGAAGCCGCGGTCGCGTCTGCCCGGCTCGATCATGACGCACAGAGCCAGCTGGAAGAAAAAGGCTGGACCACATCCAATCGCGCCGCCGCGACCAAAGCCGCCCTCGATGGCGCTGAAGCGGCCCTGGCCGCTGCCCGAATTGAACTGGCCAAGACGCGGATCACAGCACCCTTCAACGGCGTTTTCGAGGCGCGTTCAGCCGAGCTGGGCGATTTTCTCTCGATTGGAGCCCCCTGCGGCCGCCTGGTCGATCTCGATCCGATCATTGTCGCGGTCGATGCGACTGAGGACCAGCTGAGTACAATTGATCCGGAGCAACCGGTCAATGTCGAATTCGCCACCGGTCGAACAGCCGTAGGCAAAGTCCGGTTCGTCGCCCGCACCGCCAATCAACAGACTCGCACCTTCCGCATCGAAGTCGAAATCCCGAATGCTGATGCCAGCATCGCGGCCGGCCTCACCGCTTCAGTCAGACTTGGCCTGGGCGAAGTGCCAGCTGTCCTGACCACGCCGGCAACCCTCGTATTGCATGATGATGGCCGGATTGGTGTCCGTTATGTCGACACGTCGAATACCGTCCAGTTCGCCGAGGTGAATGTTGTCGATGATGCGCCAAATGGGATTTGGGTCAGTGGCATTCCTTCCGGCGTGAACCTTTTGACCGCTGGACAGGACTATCTCAAAGAAGGGGTGGAAGTCTCACCCATAACGATCGAGTTCAGCCGATGAATGGTCTAATCGATGGCGCAATTGGCCGGGCCCGTATGGTCCTGGCAATTCTGGTGGTCGCGCTGATCGCCGGAACGATGACTTACATCAATCTGCCGAAAGAAGCGGATCCGGACGTGCCGATCCCGTTTGTCGGCATCACCATACCGCTTGAGGGTGTCTCACCTGAGGACGCTGAACGGTTGCTGGTTCGACCGGTTGAGAGCGAGCTGCAAGGCATTGAAGGAGTCAAGCAAATCGACTCCTTTGCCCTGGAGGGTGCGGGACAAATTATTGTCGAGTTCGACGTCTCCTTCGATCAGGACCAGGCCGTTTTGGACGTGCAGGAGAAAGTTGATCTGGCCCAGCGCGATTTTCCAGAAGAGGCGCGCGAACCGATCATTACAGAAATTAATGCGGCGCTGTTCCCGATCCTTGCCATCAATCTCTATGGCGACGCGCCAGAGCGGAGCCTGTACAAGATTGGCCTGGAACTTTCAGACGAGCTGGAAGGTCTGGAAGGCGTGCTCGAAGCCAATCTGAATGGTGACCGGGAAGAAGTTCTCGAAATCGAAGTCGATCCGGCGAAGCTCGAAGCCTATAATCTATCCTATCAGGAAATCTTCGCCGCCGTCGCCAACAATAACCGCCTGGTGCCCGCTGGACGGATCGATATGGGCGAAGGCCGATTCCCGGTCAAAGTGCCTGGCCTGATCAAGACCGCGCAAGACGCTTTCGATCTGCCAATCAAATCCGCGGGCGATGCGTCCATCACCCTGTCTGACGTGTCCACGGTTCGGCGAACCTTCAAGGACAGAAACCAGTATGCCAAGTTTGACGGCCAGCCAGCTGTCTCGATCCAGATCGTCAAACGGACCGGCGCAAATATTCTCGACACGGTCGCTGAGGTTCAGGAAATCGTGGAACGCTCGCAGGAAAAATGGCCCTCCACCGTTAATGTGACTCTGACCTCCGATATGTCTGAAATGATCGACGAGCAGCTCGGTCAACTCCAGGCTTCAATTGCTGTCGCGGTCGTTCTGGTCATGATCATCGTGGTTGCGGCCCTGGGCCTGCGCTCCGCCGGCATGGTTGGGCTCGCCATTCCCGGGTCCTTCGTGATGGCCTTCCTGATGCTTGGCATGTTCGGATACACCATCAACATGATGGTCATGTTCGGCATGGTGATCGCCGTCGGAATTCTGGTCGATGGCGCCATTGTCGTGGTCGAATATGCTGACCGAAAAATGGCCGAAGGCCTGGACCGAAAGCAGGCCTATGGCATGGCTGCAAAACGGATGTTCTGGCCCATCGTTGCCTCATCGGCGACGACGCTGGCGGCCTTCTTCCCGTTCCTGTTCTGGGACAGCCTGGTCGGCAAATTCATGTCCTACCTGCCGATCACCTTGATCTTTGTTCTGGTCGCCTCTCTGGTCATGGCGCTCATCTTCCTGCCAGTACTGGGTTCCGTAATCGGTGGTCGCGGCGTCGATGAGGATGACAATAATGGTCTGGTCGAAGTCTCCGGCGTCGCTGGTGATCCGCTCAAGGCATCAGGCTGGTTCGGCCGATATGCGCGCACCACATCGGCTCTGATCAAAAGGCCTTTCCTGGTCACCGCCGGCGCCAGCGCCCTGATCGTCGCGATCTTTGTCTGGTTCGACTCAACGACGCACAAGTCTGAACTCTTCCTCGATGTCGAACCCGAACAGCTCTATGTTTTTGTCCAGGCGCAAGGCAATCTTTCCGCCGACGAAGAATATGAAATCGTCGATCGCGCCATGAATCGCATTCTGCCTTTGGAAGGCATTGAATCTATGGCCTCGACCTCTGGCAGCGAAGGCTCTGGCTCTTTCAACTTTGATGGTGTCAGTTCACCGCCGCAAGATACGATCGGCCGGATCCTGATCAATCTGACGGATCGTGAAGCTGGCTTTGATGGTCGTGTGACAGAACAGAGTATTCGCGACGCCCTGGTCGGCGTTCCCGGCTTGAGAACCGAAGTGCGCAAGCTGGAACAGGGCCCGCCGGTCGGCAAGGATATTCAGGTCGCCGTTCGGTCGAATGATGGCGCAGCCCTGATGATCGCCGCAGCGCAAGTCCGTGGTCTGGTTGATTCTATGGACGGCCTTCGCGAGGTCGAAGACAGCCGTCCCCTGCCGGGCATTGAATATCAGCTGGAAGTCGACCGCGCCCAGGCCGGCAAGTTTGGCGTTGATGTGGCCCAGGTTGGCGCCGCCGTTCAGCTGGTCACAAACGGTATTCTTGTCGGGCGTTATCGTCCGGACGATGCGCTGGACGAAATCGATATTCGGGTCCGGTTGCCTGAGAGCGAGCGGAGCGTTCAGGCCCTCGATCGCCTGCGGATCGCAACGCCCAATGGCCAGGTCCCGCTATCCCAATTTGTCGAGCGCAAACCGGCTCAAAAAGTCACCAAGATTGAACGCCGAGACGGCAAGCGGATCGTACTGGTCCGGGCCAATGCGATCGTCCAAGGCGAAGGCGCCGCCAAGGTTGAAGAGCTGAAAGGCCTGATCGCAGCTGCGGATATCGACCCTGCTGTCGACATTCGGTTCGAAGGCGCTGATGAGGATGCGGCAGAAGCCGAAGCCTTCTTTGGAGTTGCGGCGCTCTCCGCGCTTTTCCTGATGGGTATTATCCTGCTCTGGGAGTTCAACAATTTCTATCACGTGGTGCTGACGCTTTCGGCTGTGATCCTGTCCACGGCAGGCGTGTTGATCGGCATTCAACTGGTGCTGCCTTATATTTCAATTCTGATGATCGGCACGGGGGTGGTCGCACTCGCCGGCATTGTCGTGAACAATAACATTGTGCTCATCGATACATTCCAGCGCCTGAAGCGCGACGGACGGACCGGCGAGGAAGCCGCCATCGCTGCCGCGGCCCAGCGCATTCGGCCGCTCCTGCTGACCACGCTGACGACGATTTGTGGCCTGTTACCCATGGTTTTCATGATGAATGTGAATTTCCGTGAAGGCGCGATCAGCTTTGGCGGCGTCACCGCGGAATGGTGGGTGCCATTGGCCACAGCAGTCGTGTTTGGGCTCGGTTTCTCGACCATGCTGACTCTGATCGTCACGCCAGTCTGGCTGGCGGCGCCGGAGA
>ERZ1740059.814-NODE-814-length-15892-cov-4.316727_pt1 | contig 15892 bp, 12 predicted proteins | sample MGYA00581744_ERZ1740059 | MGnify/ENA primary metagenome ERZ1740059 (study PRJEB43018, sample SAMN04849738) | marine metagenome | isolation source: floating plastic debris | place: Pacific Ocean | collected 2008-08-28 | study: EMG produced TPA metagenomics assembly... | reverse complement strand
CTTTTTATATTAGCGATCGCGCCAATCAAATGATCGAACAGTCTCGCACCGAGCAAGATCTGACTAAACGCCAGGCTTTCTTCGTAGAGTTACAAGAATTACTAGCCCAAGATGTACCTTATGTACCCCTGTGGCAAACCAGAGATTATGCATTTGCGCAAAACAGCGTTGATGGCGTAGTAATCAACCCTAGTCAAAATTTTCCTTTTTGGACAATTAAACGAGTTAACAATATAGATACAGATACTTAAGTAACGTCAGTTCGGGTTAACAGGATTAGTTTGTTAGGGTAGCCATTAGCCTTTAGCTTTTAAAAGATCATTCAATGCGAATTGACGTTAAGTAGTTACATATGGCTACTAATCGAACTCATAGTAACTAAATTTTCTTTTTTACTTCAGTCATTGATTTCTGGCTGAAGTAATTTTAAATTTGATTTTATACTAAATCCTGTTGGTATAAGTTATTTAAAATTAATGGGAGAAAAATCTATCTTTTATTCCAGTCTCCTAGTCAAACCAAATAAGTAACTTTGATGAATCGGATTTAGTATTACTTGTCTATTTAAATGAAATTAATTATTCAAATTCCCTGTTACAACGAAGAATCAACTTTAGGATTAACACTATCTGAGTTACCCCGAAGCTTACCAGGGATAGATCGAATTGAATGGTTGATTATCAATGACGGTAGTCGAGATCGTACTGTTGAAGTAGCCCAGGCTAGCGGGGTAGATCACATCGTTAATTTTAAGCGCAATCAAGGGTTAGCCAAAGGATTTATGGCAGGAATAGAGGCTTCTCTCGAAGCAGGGGCAGATATTATTGTTAACACGGATGCAGACAATCAATATTGTGCGGGAGATATTTCCAAACTAATTAGACCAATTTTAGAAGGTAGAGCAGAAATAGTTATTGGTGCTAGACCAATTCAAGAAATCAAACATTTCTCGCCAATCAAAAAATTTCTACAGCGATTGGGTAGTCTGGTGGTACGTTTGGCTAGCAACACTCGTATTCCCGATGCTCCTAGTGGTTTTCGAGCTATTAGCCGAGAAGCTGCCCTGCGTTTAAATGTTTTTAATGAATATACCTACACTCTAGAAACTATTATTCAGGCTGGTCAAAGAGGTTTATCAATAACTTCCGTCCCCATTCGTACCAATGGCTATCTGCGTCCTTCTCGTTTAGTTAAGAGCATTTCTGCATATGTGCAGCACTCGATTATAACTATCCTGCGGGTGTTTATGACCTATCGCCCCCTCCAGTTTTTTATGCTGCTGGGGAGCATTCCCTTTAGTTTTGGGTTTTTGTTGTGTTGTCGATGGCTATTTTTATTCTGGGGTATTATTGGCGACAATCCTGCTAAACCTCGTGTTCCTAGTTTAGTTTTAGCTGCTATTTTGATTTTAATTGGCGTACAGTTTTGGATCTTTGGTTTGGTAGCCGATTTGATGAGTGTTAATCGGCAATTGCTAGAAGATATTCAGTTGAGATTGAGACGCAAAGAATTGGAAAACAAAAATAAAAATGAGTAATTGATTCTGCTTTATTTTACTACTTAATAATTCTCTAAATAAATCTAATATAACTAATATTTTTAAATAAAATATAACGATCGCCTTATTAACTAAAAGTACTTAATTCAAAGCGATCGCTATGGTTAATTATTGTTTTCTTTAACTTAGCTTGCAAACGACTGTTAGCTAATAACTAAAATTATCCTGTGATAGCGTTTAACAAAACTTCAGCCAGGGTCAAACCTTGCATATCATCAATAGTAATAGTGTCTACAATATCGAATTTTGCTCCAGCCGACTCTAACTGGTCGTCTAATGCTTTTAAAAATTGAGTAGCTTTGCGGTCCTTGCCGACTTGAATCAGAGAAATACCCAATTCTTCATCGCGATCAATTTGACGGGAAGCTTCAATAATTATACGCATCACTGCTTTATAGTCATCGGGTTCGCCATCGGTTACTACAATAATCGTTTCTCCATTTTGCTTTGCTTCTCCTACTGCTTTACGTTCAAAATAGTTATTAACCGCATCGCCCAAGACACTAGCTAAATCAGTACGTCCCATGGGATCGTTTTCTGCATAAATTTTGCTTACTTTGTCGGCAGTCACATTGTCATAGCGACGAAAACGACCAGAAAATAAATAAACGGTAATACCGTCAGGATCTACTTTTTCGCACTCTTTAGCTAATGCTAGAGTAGAATCCTGTGCTGATTCCCAACGAGTTTTACCTCCAGGGCGATCGTTAATGGACATACTCCCGCTTTTATCGATAATTAATGTATAGTCGCGATCTTCGACAATAGAACTATCTGCCATGATGTATCAACTTTAAAATTTCTATTTGTGCTGGTTTTCTTCATTACAGCCTATTACAAGCTTGAAATGAACTGCAAAAAATCAAAAATTTTCACAGATTTGTTTAATAAAGGAAAAGCTGGCAATCTCTCAAACAATTAGTTTGAGCATTAATACTTAGAAAGAACAAGGGAATTGTAAACAGATATTGCGACTATCAAAGAAAATATTTGAATATTCTTTGGATCTGTAACCGATCCCAAAGATCTCCGCGATAATTTAAGTTATCTAAATATTTCTCAGCATCACTTTTTAGGAGTTTCTCAATGAATAACGAGTTAAATAAATACAAGATGATTTGTACTTTAAAATTCGGTGATATTTACGGTCAAATAATTATCTGGTTGATTGTGATTTTTATTAGCTTGGCAACTACTTTAGCTTTGTGGAGTAGCACTAGACAAATTTATGCTTTGGCAACAGTAGGGATTGTATTGGTATTGTCTTTACCCTTTTTATTATTTGCTTTTGTGACTACTCTTCTCAATAGAATTGAGTTTGTCCCAGTAGAAGAAGAATTGTTTAGCCGCACTGTAACTAGAGGCTCAAGTTCTACCAAATCTAGTTCCGAATCAGCAGTATCTGCTAGTTAGCTATCTATTTAACTAACAACCACAAATAGAAAAAGTAAAGAGGGAAAACAAATCGATTTGTTTTCCCTCTTTACTCCACTAAGCCCAATACCTTAAAAACAAAAATCAACTTATAAAAGATGTTTTAAATCTGGCTCATCAGACAAAGATTTGACCACTTGTTTAATTTCTTGAGTGTGATTTTTATCTACTACGAGGGTTACATTACCATCACGCACGATAACCACGTCTTTCAACCCAATAGTTACAATCACCTCATCACTATCGCTAGTATAAATGACAGCATCTTGGGTGTTTTTGCCAATGTGTCTACCCAACTCTACATTATCGCGATCGCCTTTTAGAAGACGCTCTACACCATTCCAATCTCCTAGGTCGTCCCAACCAAAGTTGGCAGGAAGCACACAGGCTAATTGCGTTTTTTCCATCAGGGCATAATCAATACTTTCTTTAGCCAATTCAGCATAGGCATCTTTTCCTTTTTCTGCAATGAGATTGAATAACTTTGGGGCATATTTTTGAAGTTCATTTAAGACAACTCCTGCTTGAAAGATAAACATGCCACTGTTCCAGCTAAACTTACCCGTATCAATAAAAGATTGAGCAGTAGGGCGGTCTGGTTTTTCGGTAAAACGAGCTACTTTATAAATTGGTAAATCATTAATCCTGTCTTTTTCTATACCCTGTTCAATATATCCATAGCCTGTAGCTGGTTGATTGGGAGTAATCCCTAAAGTCACAATTGATGGTTCGGATTTAGCTTGCTGCGTCGCAGTTTGTAGGGTTTTTTCGTAGGCTACAGTATCTTTGATCCAATGATCGGCAGGGAAAAAGCCCACAATAGCATCTTTGCCATATTTCTTAGATACTTCCAAAGTCGCCCAAGCTACTGCTGGGGCAGTATCTTTTCCCTGGGGCTCAATCAAAATATTGGATTCGGGTAAATCAGGCAATTGCTCTTTTATTCCATCAGCAATAATCTCTGACGTAATAACCCAAAGATTGTCCCAGCCTCCCGCTAAACCTAAGAGGCGATCTGCGGTAGATTGCAATAGACTTCTACCGCTACCATCTAGACACAAGAACTGTTTTGGTCTTTTTAGACGGCTTACAGGCCAAAAACGTTCTCCTTTTCCACCAGCCAGGATAATGGGAATTAATTGAGTTTTCATTGGTTATTCCTCTATAATGCAGTCCAGAAATGATTATTGGCAGACTTTTTCAATCAAGTTATGGTCATATAGCTTAACAATTGTCTGAAATTAAAATAACAGTATTAATCCTGAAATTTTAGATTCTATATAGAGCTTTCGCTTTTTAAATATTGATGTATTTTTAAAATGAGACAATACAAATACTGCATTGCTTTTTAAAATTACCAAGCTATTGAAAAGTTATTTACTAAGAGTAAAATCCAGTCTATCTTAGTTGATTTCATTGAGATTAAATATAATATCAATTACTCATCAAGCCAAAATATTACACATGGATCGGGAAAGATCGTCAAGGAGAGATAAAACCTTACATAGTTGGGAAAATAATCAGGAAATCACATCCCAAGGTGAGGTCAAAGATATCAAAGGAATAAAACCCATTCCTCTTACAGATCCATATTCGGCTAATCATCACAACAATCATCAGATTACCTCATTTCAAGAAAGTTTTTGGCTTTGGTCAAAACAATCTTGCTGGTTTTACTTTAATCAAGGACTTTTTTGGGGTGTAATTATTGCCTTTACTGCTGTTTCATCTGCTATTAGTGGTGTCGCGCTAACAAAAATTGAGGTTGTAGAAAATATAATCAATTCGGCAATTAATCGCGCTTCTTCGACAATACAGCCCGTATCCAAATACGATCTAACTTATCCTGTAAATATTTTATTGATAGAAGTAGAGCCTGATAAAAATGAAATTATTCAGTTTTCTCCAGCATTTATAGGTAAAAGCAAAACTATTTTACTTTTGCAATTTAATCCTCAGTCGAACACAGTCAACATAGTCAATATTCCTAATGATAGTCGAGTCAAAATTCCAGGATTTGGATGGGGAACGATTGGGGATGCCAACAAATATGGAGGTACTTACCTAATTTCTCAAGCGGTTGTTCAATTATTAGATGGTATAACTATAGATCGCTATGTTAGAGGGACTCCTGCAACTTTTCAAAAGCTAATCGATAGTGGCAAAATTGCCCTCAATCATTGTGATACTGGTGTTGATGATTGCTCTAGTCACACAGAACAAATTTCACATCAGCAAGCTGTAACAGAAATCATTCGTCAACGTTTAAATATTCCTGCCTATTTCCAAGATTTTAAAACAACTTTAACTAAAACAAAATCAAATTTAGATACCAATCTTTCTCTACCAGAATTGATGTCTATAGCTAATTTTGTTAAAAAGTTAGAATCAGATGATATTCAAGTAAATTTGGTTTCAGGCTACATTGCAGGTGAAGAAATTAGGCTTAATAATCAAAGAAAAACGCCTCAATCTACTTTTGTCGATCCCATATTAATAGACCCCCAATTTTCCGATCGCTCTTTTAAAAAACGTCCCGTAGCAGTGCAAAACACCACAGGCAGTCCTGAGTTAGGCATGGACTTTATAAATTACCTGCGGGATAAAAATTTCCAAGATGTTTATTTAGTTGAACATATACCGTTAAAATTAGATAAAACCCAAATTATTGTCGATCAAAGTCAGTTAGCAAGAGCGAAGCACCTGAAAAATATTATCGGTTTTGGTAAATTAGAGCCAAAATCTTATTCCCAACAGCCGTTAACTATTCAAATTGGGGAAGATGCTCGCTATTTACTCTTAGAAAATCCTAATTATTAATTTCATCAGGTAAAACTAATATTCTTATATCATTGTGATTTTGTCTAAACTAAACCAGCGTCTACTTAATATCTTAGTTATTATAGCGATCGCCCTCATGTGGGTATTGCTGGATGCTCATGTTGCGATCGCTCAAGAAAGTACGGTCAACTATACCTATAGTGAGATACGCGAGCAAGATTTTTCTCACAAAGACCTCGCTGGGGGCGTTTTTGCCGCAGCAGATGCGAGGGGTTCAAGTTTTGAGGGGTCAGACGTAAGTAACTCTATTTTGACCAAAGGTATATTCATCAATACCAACCTCAAAGATTCTAATTTTACTAGCTCTTTGATGGATCGAGTTTCCTTTGAAAATTCCGATCTTACTAACGCTATTTTCAAAGATGCAGTGGCGACCAGCACTATCTTTGAAGGAGCAACAATTACAGGGGCAGATTTTACCGATGCAATTTTAGATCGCTATCAAATATATCTAATGTGCCAAAGAGCAGAAGGTACTAATCCTGTTACGGGGGTAGAAACTAGATATAGTTTGGGCTGTAGAGATTGACTGATGACTGATTGCTGTTGACTGATGACTGATTACTGTTTATGTTTACTGTTGACTGATTGCTGCTGACTGATGACTGTTTACTGTTTACTGATGACTGATTTACCAGGATTAAAATAAGCCTCCATTACTTGCCTTACCAACGGCGCGGCAACCGAGCCACCTCCACCACCAGAATGTTCGGCGAATGCTACAACGACAATTTCTGGTTTGTCGTGGGGTGAATAAGCTCCAAACCAAGTATGAGAGTCCCCTGGGGGAGCTTCAGCCGTACCACTTTTTCCTGCTCCTGGGGGCGTATCAGGAGAATTCAACCTTGCTCCTGTTCCTCCATCTACTACGGCTCTAAGCCCCTGTTTAATGGTGCTGATGGTTTTTGGTTTAAGATTAAGATTGACTCTTTGAGTTTGCTTTTCTTCGTTTTCAGATTGCAACAGATGAGGCTTAACTACGTAGCCGTTATTGGCGATCGCACTAAACATAACAGCTACTTGTAATGGCGTTGCAGTAGTAAATCCCTGACCAATCGACATATTTACCGTATCTCCCGCAGTCCAACCCCAGTTTTTGAAGTTGAGCCTTTTCCAAGCATCATCAGCAATTAGTCCTCTGGTTTCTCCTTTTAATTCAATCCCCGTAGGTTGACCATAGCCATATTTACGCGCCCACTCAATTAAGCTTTCTCCGCCAACCCCGCGACCAATTTGTCCGTAAAATGTATTGCTACTCCAGGCAAGGGAAGAAACATATCCCATCGGTCCAAAACCCCTTTTATTCCATTCCCTAAAGCGCGTTCCTCCAACAGAAATATAAGGATATGTCCCCAAAACAGTATTGGGTGGATATTTTCCTGATTCCAATCCAGCAGTAGCGGTAACGATTTTAAAAGTAGAAGCAGGGGGAAAAGCCCGTAGAGTCATATTCAAAAAAGGATTACCTTGTGCCTGTAATTCCCTCCAAATCTGAGGAGTAACAGGAGAAGAAAAAATATTGGGATCGAAACTAGGATAGCTAGCCATTGCCAACACAGCACCGTTGTTGGGGTCTAGAGCGACAATTCCGCCTTTTAGTCCCCCTTTAGCAGTTGCTAAAGCCTGTTCGGCAGCCCTTTGTACGTCTGCATCAATGGTTAAGGTAATATTTTCCCCTACTCCAGCAGGTTTTTCTCCCAAAAGCTCTACAATACGTCCTGCACCATTTACCCCCAGCTTTAAACCGCCCCATTTGCCTCTCAGCTTAGATTCATAGGAAGATTCTACTCCCATTTTGCCGATCACATCCCCAAGACGATAACCATCTGTTTTGCGCTGTTGTAACTCTTCTTGGTTGAGTTCTCCTGTATATCCAATAATATGGGCGGCAAGTTTACCGTGAGGATAATATCTCACTTTGCCAACATCTATTTCGACCCATTTTAATTGAGTGCGATATTCTTCTAAGGCTGTAATCTTTTCTGGAGTAAGATTACGAGCAATAGGAATCAAGCTAGGATAATTATATCCTGCCTCTTCTACTCTTTTTTGTAAATCCTCTGGCTTAATTTCCAGAATTTCAGCAATCAAATTACGGTTTTTTAGCCAATTCCTTTGCTTTTGAGCTTTAGGCCATAGATAAGCTGAATGAGACAATCGATTGGTGGCTAATATTTTGCCATTGCGATCTAAGATAATGCCCCTAACTGGTGGTTTGGGAACAAGACGAGTGCGATTTTGCTCTGCTTTTAGTTGATTGAGATCTCCCTGCTGGAGTTGCAAGAAAGCTAAACGCCAACCAATTCCTCCAAAGAGAATCAAACTAATGACCATTCCAATCGGAATTGCCTGTAGTTGATTGCCCACGGTGCGATTATTAGAATCTTGAGATTTATTTTTTAATTTTGCACTCATAGGGACGTAAAGGTAAAAACAATATCGCTTTAGTTTTTTTGGAAGCTCTTAGCTCTTAGCTCTTAATATTCCCAATCTATAAATTAAATGACTCATAAATGCCTCAGTACTGAGTACTGAATAATCATTTGGGTATTTTGGAAAAATCTTCAAACCAGCCTCGTTTCCAAAAGAAGTATACTAAAGTAGCAGCGATCGCAATCATCAAAGTCCAACATAAAGGATAACCCCAATACCAATCCAACTCTGGCATATTAAAAGGCGAAACACTACTATTAAAGTTCATGCCGTAAATACCAGCAATAAAAGTTAGAGGAATAAAAATACTAGAAATTACGGTCAATAATTTCATTACCTCGTTCATTTTGTTGCTGATAGAGGAAAGATAGATATCAGTCAAGCTGGAGGCTAATTCGCGATAGGTTTCAATAATGTCGATAATTTGCACCGTGTGGTCATAGCAATCTCTCAAAAAAATTAAAATATTGGGATCGATGACACTGCTGCCATCTCTAATTAAAGTATTGAGAGCATTTCTTTGAGGCCAAATTGCTCGTCTTAAAGCTAGTAATTCCCTTTTAATTTGATATACTTCGGCTAAACTGCTATTGCTGGGATTAAAAATCACTTTATCTTCTAAATCTTCGATTTTTTCGCCATAAATTTCTAAAATAGGAAAAAATCCATCAATAATTGCATCCCAAAGAGCATAGGCTAAATAATCTGAACCCATATCTCTGATCGAACCCTTATTAAACTTGATACGCCTCCGCACTGGCAAAAAACAATCTTTTTCTGGTTTTTCTTGTACGGTCAACAAATAGTTTTTGCCTACCACCAAACTAACCTGTTCCAACCAAAAACCTTCTCCTGATGGTTTGAGCACAACCATTTGGGTAATGATAACCAGCTGTTGGGGATAGTCTTCTACTTTTGGTCTTTGAGGAACATTGACTACATCTTCCAAAACTAAGGGATGCAAATCAAATACCTTACCTAATCTTTGCAAAATATTTTCACTACCCAAACCTTTAACATCAACCCAGGAAACAGACTTCGTGTTCAAATGTTCGGCACAGGCTTCAGGAGTTAGATGGCTAATGAGGTCGGCGCGATCGCCATTATAATCAATTAAAACAATTTCAGGTATCTCTGCATCTTCTTCAATATTTAGTGTCCCTGGAACACTTCCTGGTTGCTCGTAGGAATAGTCAAATAAATCTTCCTCTTTTTCTATTGGAGGTAATTCCAATGATTGATTGGGCCGATTTTCATAACTCATGAGCAAATTTCAGGTTAACAGTACTAAAGTAATTATGACCCAAAAAAAACGCCAGCGAAGCGATCGCTGGCTTGATAAAATGTTGTTGTTGTTTAAGCCTGGAAAAATCTTGAGCTGCGCGTTCCCAAACGAGGCAACTTTCAAATCTTTAGGACTTAACTAAGAATTGTAACAGAAGATACGGTAAAATTGTAAAAAAATAATAACTGTATTGTCTGTTACATCTATTTTACGCTAGGAAATAGTAATGTCATGTGATTTGGATCGATTTAATTGCTAGCCACTATAGATTAGTAGATTAGTGCTTGCTGCTGGCTATATTATCTGCCCAACGAGTAGTATCAGGAAGGCGATATTTGGTTAGACAGCCCATTACATAGTCTATCGCCGTTGGTAAACTAATTTTGTGTCCGATGGATACATAAATAGGTTTGACGTTAGTACGCGACCGCAATACCACTCCAATAGTCTCGTTATTATCTATCAATGGTTTCCAGCTACCTTTTTCGGCTGGGACGGCTTCATGTTCGCCGATAAACCGCGATTTTGCTACGCCAATAGTAGGTATGTCTAACAGTACTCCCAAATGACAAGCTAATCCAAAACGGCGAGGATGAGCCAAACCTTGACCATCACATAGTATGATGTCGGGAGTCTGCTTTAGTTGAGGCAACGCGGCTAAAATGGCAGGAATTTCTCGAAAAGAAAGATATCCAGGGACATAGGGAAAAGCGGTGGGGATACGAGCGATCGCTTTTTCTACTAGCTCTAATTCTGGATAGCTGAGTACTGCTACTGCTGCTTTAGAGATTTTATAGTTGTCTTCAAAACCAATATCTACCCCCGCCACATATTTTACCTCTCCTAAGCAATCGGTGAGGATAGTTTTAGGCTGTAGCTGTGTTTGTATCTCTTTAGCTTCTGCTACAGTTTTGACCCAAGAGTGGGGATGATTAATTTCCATGAGATCGCCCATATCATATCCAATTAAATTGCATTCCCAGATATTCTTCTAACCTCTGATTGTAGGGCGCAAAATATTCAATCAAAGTTGCCCGAAGGGAAGAGTCTGCTTCGTTATAAGTTCCTGCATTTACTTTAGGGTATTTTTCCAAAGTACATTCGGATAAACCCAAAAACTTGTGTACTGCTTTCATTTCCCGAGCAGGATTTTGATAAAAATCTTCGCTTTTGAGAATCAAAAATTGTTCCCTCCCCAAAGTTTCGATCCAGGGTCTAATTTTATAGTAATATAGGCTGCTAATCAGATTATCTGGATTATAAAAGCTAGTTTTAGTAATTTCCTCTTCGGTGATGGTGGTCAATCTTTCCATTTCAGTTGCGATCGCTGTTGAAAGATCTTCGCTAGTCAAACCCGTATTAAATTTATGATAGTGCCAAGAAATAGCCCGATCTGCGGGATTTCTGAGTAAGATAATTATTTTTGTTTTGGGAAAAGTATCTTTGATTCTACGAGCTATATAGGGAAAACGGAGATAGTTGGGAGTAGCTTCTCCTGTAAGAAAATCGGAGCGGTCAGTAATACTAGGAAAATGAGCTAAATACCAATCAATACCCCGTTGGAAATTTTTCCAATAAAAATCAATTTCTTTTTTATGGGAAAGCAAGACTTGGGGATGATGGTCTAGATAATGATAAATTGAAGAAGTTCCGCTTTTAGATGCCCCTGCAATGATAAAATCTGGCCCTGTTATTTGTTTTTCTTGCCAATCTAACTGAGATAAATGGGGATAGGTTTGAATTGCTCTTTGATAACAAGCTTTTTGATAACATTCGATCGCCTCTGAAACTCGATCCTGTTGAGTAAGAGCATCTCCCAAGTTGCCCCAGGCAATTGTAATATTGGGATTTTGTGTAACTATTCGGCGATAGAAATCAATTAACTGGGCGAGCTGATTTTTAACAGTAGGAGTGTATTGTAAATCGATATAAGCCAGATTAAACTCAGGGTCTAACTCAATTGTCTTTAGGTGAGCGGCGATCGCTTCAGTGCGAAGTCGCCGAGCTCTAAGGAGTGTGGCTTATAGATTGGAATGATGAATGGTGGCTTGGGTAAATTTAGCTAAGGTGATTTTGTAAGCAGCTATGGTCTTAGTTTCTAAAGGTGAGGATTCGATACTATTGTTAATTGCTTCACGGTGACAAGCGATCGCCAAATCGTATTGTTGTAGATGACGATAGGCTACAGCCATTTTGGTTAAAACGCTGGGAAAATCTGGTTTAATCGCTCTTACTTTACGATAGGCTTGAAGAGCATAGTCCCATTTTTTTTGTTTGTGCCAAAGTATACCTATCTGATAGTAAGCTTCCCAGTAATCTGCCTGTAAAGAAATCGCTTTTTTGTATAACAACTCCGCTTCGGCAGTTTTTTCCATTGCTACAAGAGTTTGACCCAAGTGACAATAAGCCTTGGGAGATTCGGGTTTTAGCTTAACAACTGTTCGATAACTTTCAATAGCTTCGAGCCACTGTTCCAAATCTACCAATGCCTGTCCCAAAAGAAAATGAAATTCAGAATTTTTAGGGTTTCTTTTGGCTCCTTGCCGATACAAAGAAATTGCAAGATCATTTTCGCTTCGTTTGGTTAATAGTTGCCCTAAACTTCGATAGGCAGCTATGAAATCAGTTTTACTACGAATTGCTCGATGATAAGCAGCGATCGCTCTACCTGGTTTATTTTGCTGTTCTAAAGTCTTGGCTAATTCCAAATGTTGTTGAGGGGTTGGAACATTGGGGTTCAATTTAAATGCCAAATTGAGATGGTCTGCGGCTTTTTCTCGATTTCCCAAATTGGTAAAAACATCTGCTAAGTGGCGATGAGCCTCGACAATTTTCGAATCGATTGCAATGGCTTCTTTGTAGGAATTTTTCGCCTGTTGCCATTGTTTCTGTAGAGTATATAAATGTCCGAGATTGAGATAAACTTCTGCTGATGGAGGATTATTGGCTGTTTGCTCGATACATTTAGCAATTTCTTGTTGAACTTGAGTTTGATTTAATTTGGATACAGAAGATTGTTTCATTTTATTCTCAACAGAAGTCAAAGCTACACTTTACGAATAATTAATTGAAATGTCTGGGGAGATTGATATGTTGTTTGCCATTGATCTTTAATAGAGTTTAAAAAGCGATCGATTCCGATCTTTGGATTTTCTTGAGCATTACCAGGGTTGCGCCACCCATAATAATTCAAAATCATAAATCCTTTTGGTTTTAATAGTTTCCAGGCTAATTTTGTAGTTTGTTCTACATGGTCTATTAATTTGCAACGGTCTTGGAGATTAATCAAATCAAAACTATTTGCTTCACACCCACCCAATAGCTCGTGGGTATCTCCGTTTAATAAATTAACCTGGAATTGCGAACCAGTCTTGGTAATATTTTCTTTTAACTTGGGATTATAGTTATCATCGATGCAGGTAAGTTGAGCCGTTTTATTAGTTAAGACAGTATCTAAAAGCCAACATGCTGACATTCCTTGATAAAAGCCTACTTCTAAAGCATTAATATTTTCCATGCCAATCAACGATTCTAGCTGCTTTTGCCAAATTTCTATGCGATGACTAAAAATGTCTAGTGTAAAAAAATAGTCATGATCCACACATTCTTGCCAGCCGCGATAGGCACAGGTTTTTTGAAAATTGACTGCTGCTTCAGCTAGCTTGCCTTTTTCCCGCAGCGCGTTACCCAAATGACTGTAAACCCAAGGATATTCATCTACCAGATTGAGAATTGCATAGCAGGTGGAAATTGCTTCATCCCATTTACCCAAAATCAAAAAAGTTTTAACTAAATCCCGATAAGCCCAAGGAAAATCAGGAGCATTTTTGATTGTTCGACGAAAACAATCAATGGCATTTTCAAACAAACGCTTTTGCAAATAAACATTACCCAACTTATACTGCGCTCTAGCTTCGGTTGGTTGAACTTCCAAAATCTTCTGGTAGATTCTTTCGGCTTCTTCTAGTCTGCGTTGCCTTTGATAAATTTCTCCCAAATCATAAAGAGCAGAGCCTATTGCCCCTTGTCCCTCTCCCGCTTTTTGATAGCAGAAGATCGCCTTTTCTATTTCTCCCCTTTGTTCTAAAGCTTTAGCTAGCTTGTAGTAGCCAGTATTATTGACTAAATTTGGGTTAATTTCGGTTGCTTTATACCAAGAGTCCATTTCTGCTGCTTTATTTTGCAGTTGACCATTGATTTGAGCCAATGAAGAGTAAATTTTAGCCGAATTGGGTATGTGTTCTAGAGCATGCTCGAAGGAGGATAAGGCTGCTGACCAATTTTTCTCCATCATATAAAGTTCCCCTAGCTGACAGTAAACCTCACCCAAGTTTACTTCGCTTTCTAACGCTAGAGAGTGCCAAACAATTGCTCGATCAAACTGTCCCATTCCCTGGAGTAAATTGCCCAGATCGGTAAAGGCTTCTTGCCATGTTTCAGAGTTATTGGGTTTATTTTCTACCGCCTGTTCGCATTGAGCGATCGCCTGAATTAAATAGCTAGAATCCACAGAAAAATATAAGTAGTTTTGATTGATTTTTTATTTATTGTTACTCGTTAAGTAGTTTACCGCCACTATATGAAATAACAAGGAGTAGTAGAGATCAAGATACGGCAAAGCCTTTGTTTGACCCGTTCTTAAAAAGCCTCACCTTCTCCATTTAACTGTCCCTAGCTGTTGAAATATGATTCAAAATAAGCTTAAGAGAAGATACATTAACCAGAATATCTTCTGTTAAAGAACTTTGATACATTAAGTTACGTAACGATAAACATTCAAAGTTTTCTCCTAATAAATAATAGTGTTGTAATTTTAAATGTTGACTAATCATCCAATAATCTGTTCTTTGATAGTTCGGAGAAAATAGTTCCACAACTTTTGTGTTAGGAGAGCAAAAAACCAAATTAGTTAGTCCCGATCCGTGGGGAGCAACAATTACTTCTGCGTTGGCAAACACGGCTACCTGCTCTAAAACTGACATCTCTTCAAGAAAGATCGTCTTGAATCCCTGGCTTGTCAATAATTGATTAACTTCAGGTTCATTAATAAGTTGTCTGTTTCTAGCTTTAGCTCGGCTGATATAAATTTTTTGGTTAGCCTTAGTTTTGACTAAATTAACCTGGGGTAAAAAAGTCTGTCGTAGAAATTGCATTGTACCAGGGGGAATCCAATCCATGTAGCCAGGAAAAGAAGGAACAATTAATTCGGTGGCTTGAATATGGCTATGGCGATCGCTTTCTAGAATTTTGTTTTTGGGAATATTTAATAACTCTAAAGTTTCTTTTTGGTATGGTTTACTCAAGCTATTGACTATAAAACAATCGATCTCACTAAGCTTGATTTTACTACGTCGAATTAATTCAATTCGAGGCAAAAGATCGAACATCCAATGATAGTAAACATGACCAGCCAAACTAGATAATACAGCCACCTTTCCTTCGATCTTCTCAACAGGAGGAATATTGTCTAATTCAAAAATACTGTGTTCTTTTCGTTCTTGATAGGGACATTCTGGCAAAAACCAAGGATAGTGACGAGATAAATCTCCCAAAAGATAATTGTCAGGAGTCATAATTGCCAAGGCATCACAGATAATCCAAGAATTTTTTTGCGGTGCAATCCAACTACGTCCTTGAGGAATAGTCACCACAAAGGGCAATTTACCTTGAATAGGTGCAGGTTGTTCTAAAGAACATTGATAAGCATTTTTGCCCAGCTGTATTGGTTTGAAATGCTGCATTAGTTTGACCATACAGCTGTTGCAGTTGACTCCGCCACAGTCTGAGTATTTAGTTTCACCAGGAGGTGAAATATTAATGGTTTCTGGTTGTCTGGTGCCTGTAATCTTGTTGTTGGCAAGCTCTATATCAGACCACAATACTTGAACATAATTAAAATCTTCTAATTCACAATCTCTTGCCCAATCTTGAGTGTGGTGATAGATTTCTTGAGGCAAAAGGGATAAATTATCTTCATTTTTAAACAGACGCGGTAGATTTTCCCACTGTTGAGCATCTTGCATTTGCTGGGTGAGGACAGCTTCATAGCAATCTATAGCTTGTTCTGCTTCTTCTGTACGCTCTAATACCTTGCCCAACTGAAAGCATATCTGTGGATGCCCAGGATTTAGATTCAAACCAGCTTGATAAATAGCGATCGCTGCTTCCAATCGCTGTTGTTTTGCCAGACAATTACCCAATTTTAGATATAGCTCTACTTCTTGGGGTTGAATCTGTAGAGCTTTTTGGTAGTATGTCTCTGCCTGGTTTATGCCTCTAAACTCAAACATAACATCTCCCATTTGGTGATAAGTTTGCCCCAAATAGTGACGCGCCAGACT
>ERZ1740059.813-NODE-813-length-15895-cov-9.267551_pt1 | contig 15895 bp, 15 predicted proteins | sample MGYA00581744_ERZ1740059 | MGnify/ENA primary metagenome ERZ1740059 (study PRJEB43018, sample SAMN04849738) | marine metagenome | isolation source: floating plastic debris | place: Pacific Ocean | collected 2008-08-28 | study: EMG produced TPA metagenomics assembly... | reverse complement strand
CCATCCCCCCATCACACCTTCCCCCCAACCCCCCCCTCTCCCCCTCCTCTTAATAACTGGCAGTTGAACATGAGTAATCTAATTCTGGTTGTAGACGATGATGAATTATCACGGATGCAGTTGCGCGAATTACTGAAATCGGCAGGATATTAGGTAGCTGAAGCGAGTAATGGAGAGGAAGCTTTAGCTGCCTATAGTCAATTACAGCCACAGATGGTTCTGCTGGATGCTTTAATGCCGCAGATGGATGGTTTTAGCTGTTGTGCCCGATTGCGTCAACTTCCTGGGGGAAAAGATATACCGATATTAATGATTACCGCTCTTTACGAGCAAAGTTCCATAGAAAAAGCTTTTAATGCTGGTGCTACCGATTATATAACCAAGCCGATTCAGTGGTTGGTATTGCGCTCTAGAGTGCTACGTCTGATCGAAGCTAGTAAAACTATGCAAAAATTACGGCAGCAAACGGAACAAGCACAGTTGCAAGAAGCGCAATTAAGAATTGCATTGGAAGCTGCCCATATGGGTATTTGGGATTGGAATATTGTTACTGATAAGGTAACTTGGTCGGATACTATCAAAGCGCTATTTGGTGAAGCTTCTTTGAGCTTTGAGGACACTTATGAAAGCTTTGTTAATTTTGTTCATCCTCAAGACAGAGATTTAAGGAATCGAGCCGTACAGAATGCGATCTCCGAAGGAGGAGAATATAACATTGAATATCGTGTGGTTTTACCCGACGGTAGTATTCGCTGGTTGGCTTCTCAAGGCTTAGTGTTTCGTAATTCCAAGGGTAGAGCTGTGCGGATGTCGGGAATAGATATGGATATTACCTCCCGCAAAAAGGCACAGCAAGCTTTGGAAGTTCATGCCTCACGACAAGCATTGGTAGCGGAACTTTCTCAAGCAGCACTCGCCGGGATGGATTTAAATAGTTTGATGCATCAAATTTGTACGCAGATTGCACAATGCCTTGAGGTGGAATACTCCAAGATTTTGGAATTATTACCTCCTGGTAATGAGTTACTATTGCGTTCGGGTGTGGGTTGGCATTCTGGGCTTGTGGGAATGGCAACGGTGAGTGCCACTGATAACTCGCAAGCTGGTTACACCATTACTACCCAAGAACCAGTAATTGTAGAAGATTTAACAAACGAAACCCGCTTTGAAGGACCATCATTATTGCTAGAACACAATGTAATTAGCGGTATATCGGTAATTATTCACGGAAAAGAAAAACCTTTTGGGGTAATGGGCGCGCACACTACAAAAAAACGCAGATTTGGTAGAGATGACATCTTTCTTTTACAAGCAATTGCCAACGTTTTGGCCACAGCGGTTGAACGCCAACGTATGGAAGATGCTCTTAGAGAAAGCGAACAACGCTGGCAATTGGCAGTGAGGGGCACTAATGATGGAATTTGGGATTGGAATGTAAAAACGTCGGAAGTTTTTTTCTCAACTCGTTGGAAGGAAATGCTGGGCTACGAAGATGAAGAAATTAGCAATAATTTTGATCAATGGTCAAACCGCGTCCATTCAGATGATATCAACTGGGTAATGCAAGTTATTCAAAATCATTTTAACAAAAAAATTCCTTTTTACATTACCGAGCATCGCGTTCGCTGTAAAGACGGAAGCTATAAATGGATTTTAGCTCGAGGTCAAGCATTATGGGATGATGACGGTAATGTAGTACGGATGGCGGGTTCCCATACAGATATCACGGAACGTAAGTTAGCTTCCGAGCAACTACAACAAAGTGAACAACGTTTCCAAATACTGGCTCGCGCTACTAATGATGCCGTTTGGGATTGGGATTTGCTTACAGATAAAGTGTGGTGGAACGATTCCGTACAGACGCTATTCGGTTACTCAGAAGAATTCGTAGAAGATAATACCGATTGGTGGCACGAACACATACATCCAGAAGATAGACGCAGAATTATTGCTGATATTGGTGCCGTTATAGACAGCGCTCAACCATTTTGGGCAAACGAATACCGTTTCCTAAAAGCAGATGGAACAAGCGCTTATGTTTTCGATCGCGGTTATGTTGTTCGCGACGAAATGGGTGAACCATTGCGGATGATTGGCGCAATGATGGATATCACCGAACGCAAGCGGGTACAAGAAGAACTGATTCGGCAAAATTTGCGATCGCAATTATTCGCCGATATCACTCTCAAGATTCGCACTTCCCTACAAATCGATGAAATCCTTCAAACCAGCGTTACCGAAGTACAAAAGTTACTCAACGCCGATCGTGTATTAATTCTCCGAGTATTTACCGATGGTTCGATAAAAGCGGTCAAAGAAGCAGTAGTTCCCGGCTTACCAGTGGTTTTAGGACAGAATATTGAAGATCCTTGTTTTAGCGAAGGATACATCGAAAAATACAGTCGAGGTAGAATCAGCGCCATCACCGATATCGAGCAAGCTGATATCCAAATTTGTCACGTAGAATTACTGCAAAGATTTAGTGTTAAATCTAACCTTGTAGTTCCCATATTGATGCACAACCAACTTTGGGGATTACTAATTGCTCATCAATGCCATCGTCCCCGTCAATGGAACGAGTGGGAGACAGAATTATTACAACAATTAGCTGACCAAATAGGTATAGCGGCAACCCATGCCAAACTACTCGAACAAGAAACACGTCAGCGGGAAGAACTAACCCGTTCCAACGAAGAACTACAACAATTCGCCTTCATCGCTTCCCACGACTTACAAGAACCATTACGTAAAATTATAGCATTTGGCGATCGCCTCAAAGCAACTTGTGATTCGGCCTTAACAGACAAGGGACGCGACTACCTGCAAAGAATGCAGAATGCAGCCCAAAGAATGCAAGTCTTAATTGAAGATTTACTTACTCTCTCGCGAATAACCACTAGAGCACAACCTTTTGTAGAGGTAAATCTAGCAAAAGTAACTCAAGAAGTATTATCCGACTTAGAAGTTCGTATCGCCCAAACCGGAGCGCGGATATTCGTCGGCGAACTGCCTATAATCGTTGCAGACCCGCTCCAGATGCGTCAATTACTACAAAATCTGATCGGCAATGCTCTGAAATTTTACCGAAAAACAGAACCAAACGTTGTCAAGATTTATAGTAAATACTTGACAAATCAACAACTAAACTGCAATTACTGTCAAATCATTGTGGAAGATAACGGTATTGGTTTTGACGAAAAATATTTAGACCGTATATTTAACGTATTTCAAAGGCTGCACGGTCGTACAGAATATCAAGGTACTGGAATGGGTTTAGCTATATGTAGAAAAATAGTCGAACGACATCAAGGAAGCATTACAGCTAAAAGCGAACCTGGGAAGGGTGCAAGTTTTATCGTGACGCTGAAAATTAAAAGTTAGTTATTGGAAATTAGGCAGCAGGGCAGCAGGGCATTAATATTTTAAAACTCATAACTCTCAACTCATAACTTCCGATCGCTCTTGGCATGCCCTACCCCGGGTTTATCGCTCTTCGCATACCCTACCCCGGGCTTATCGCCATTACCCCCCATCCCCTCACCTCCGTTTTCCTCCCTTATTCATCGGCTATCCCCTAAAAGAATCAAGTCAATTTGGTTTATCATACCGAATGTAAGTTTGTAGTTATACGAAGAAAAACGCACCTTTTGTTGCAATTTAATAATTTATTAATTCCCAAACCAGCGTAAAGGAGAAAATGCAGAGTGGAGGGTCGGCAAACCAAGGTCATAATATTGATGGCTGATGATGATGAAGACGACCGTATGTTAACTAGCGAGGCTTTGATAGAAAGTATTTTTCAATACGAACTACACTTTGTCGAGGATGGCGAGGAATTAATGGATTATTTGTATCAGCGCGAAAAATATGCAAACCCTAAAAATGCACCACCTCCTGGTTTAATTTTATTGGATTTAAATATGCCCAAAAAAGATGGTCGTGAAGCACTTAGAGAAATCAAAACCAACCCAACTCTTAGACATATTCCCGTCGTAGTGCTGACAACCTCGAAAGCCGAAGAAGATATTCAACTTTCCTATTATTTAGGGGCTAATTCTTTTATTATTAAGCCGGTAACTTTCGCCTCTTTAGTTGAAGTTATGAAAACTATAGGAAAATACTGGTTTGATATTGTAGAACTACCCTACGGTTATTAGGGTGGGAGGTAAAGAATGAATGACAATCCTATCAAAGTTCTTCTAGTAGATGATGACGAAGATGATTATATTTTAATTCGCGATTGGCTAAGTGAATTTCAGTTGGGTGACTGTGAATTAGAGTGGTTAGACAACTATCAAATTGCAAAAGATGTTATCGCTTTTCATCGACATGATATCTATTTATTCGATTATCGTTTGGGAGCAGAAAACGGTTTAAAACTGCTGCGCTTTTCAATTGAATGCGGATGTTCTTCCCCGATTATTTTGCTTACTGGTAGGGGAGATAGAGACATAGATATCGAAGCAATGAAAGCGGGTGCGGCAGATTATTTAGAAAAAAGTCAATTAAATGCACCTTTATTAGAACGATCAATTCGCTATGCCTTAGAACGCAAACAAACCGAACAAAAAATTCGCGAACAAGCAGCATTACTTGATGTTACTACAGATGCAATTTTTGTACGAGATTTAGATAACAAAATTTTGTATTGGAACAAAGCAGCCGAACATCTTTATGGTTGTTATAAACATGAAGCTATCGGTAAAACAATAGAAGAACTTTGGCAACAAAAGAAAAGATCGCAAATTAAATCAGCCCTTAATACTTTATTAAATAACGGTTATTGGAAAGGGGAACTCGATCAAATTACAAGATTGGGCAAAGAAATCACCGTGGAGAGTCGCTGGACGCTATTAAAAGAATTTGAAAATAAATCACAATGTGTTCTTGTTGTGAATACAGATATAACACAAAAAAAACTATTAGAATCGCAATTTCTTCGTGCTCAAAGATTAGAGAGTATAGGTACATTATCAAGCGGTATCGCTCACGACCTTAACAACGTATTAGCACCGATTTTAATGACAGCACAACTCTTAGAATCGCAACTACATGATGAACGAAGTAAACGACTCTTACCGATATTAATCAATAATGCCAAACGGGGTGCAAACCTAGTTAAACAAGTGCTATCTTTTACTCGTGGAATGGAAGGCGATCGCACTTTACTGCAACCAAAGCATTTAATCAATGAAATTAAGCAAGTGATCGGAGAAACATTTCCTAAAACAATTCAATTTTCGGATGAAATACCGCAAAACCTTTGGATGATTTCTGGAGATGCAACTCAATTGCATCAAGTGATAATGAACTTATGCGTTAATGCTCGTGACGCAATGCCAAATGGTGGTAAATTAAGCATTAGAGTGGAAAATTTTATAGTAGATGAAAACTACGCTCAAATGCATCTTGATGCAAAAGTCGGTAACTACTTACTGATTTCTGTTGCCGATACTGGAGTGGGTATTTCTCCTGGTATATTATATCGGGTTTTTGAGCCATTTTTTACTACTAAAGAACTTGGAAAAGGTACGGGCTTAGGTCTTTCTACTGTACTTGGTATTGTTAAAAGTCACGGCGGATTTATCAACGTACAAAGCGATATAAATAAAGGAAGCAATTTTCAAGTATATTTACCAGCCCAAGAAGTCAAAGAACGGCCAGAGGAACCAGAAGTAAATTTACCATTAGGTGAAGGAGAATTAATTTTGGTTGTAGATGATGAAGATTCTATTCGAGATATTACAAAAACTTCACTAGAAAGCTATAATTATAAAGCAATAACTGCCAGCGATGGTATTGAAGCAATCGCTTTATACGCAGAACATAGAGATGAAATATCTGTTGTCTTAACGGATATAATCATGCCAGCTATGGATGGATTAACAACTATCCGCACGTTACAAAAAATTAATCCTCAAGTCAAAATTATTGCTGTTAGCGGGCTGGTTTCTAACGATAAAATTAACGCAGTTACTGATATTGGCATCAAAGCTTTTTTATCAAAACCATACACTGCACAGCAATTGTTGCAAACCATTGGTGAAGTAAAAACACAGAATTTTTAGTGGTTAATGGTTAGTAGTTAGTGGTTAATGGTTAGTAGTTAGTGGTTAATGGTTAGTAGTTAGTGGTTAGTGGTTAATAGTTTTTACAACCATCAACTATCAACCATCAACCATCAACTATCAACTATCAACCATCAACTATCAACCATCAACTATCAACTATCTTCATTTAGAAACTATGACCGAACAGCGTTCTGAAATATTAGCCGCAAACGAAGCATTCTATCGTGCTTTTGAGAAGAAAGATATTGATGCAATGAGTATTGTATGGTCTCAAGGAACAAGTAGCCTTTGCGTTCATCCTGGATGGAATATACTTCGTGGTTGGAAGCAAGTTAGCAATTCTTGGGTAAAGATTTTTCAGAATACCCCTTATATTGAGATAAATACAGATATAATTTCCACAGAAATTCGGGGAAATATTGCCTATGTTGTGCTAGTTGAAAATGTGATGCAAGTCATTAAAGGTTCCAGAATGGAAGCACAATCTTTGGCTACCAACGTATTTGAATTACTTGGCGATAAATGGTATTTGGTTCATCATCATGCAAGCCCGGTGATGGGTAATAGGTAATGGGTAATGGCTAATAGGTAATGGCTAATAAGTAAATATTAATTGTTTATTATTAATTTTCTTTTTCTTGTCTCCTTGTTCACTTGTCAAGGGTTCCCATAAGAATTTTTGAGAAGAAAAAATTCTTATGGGTGCCCGTCAATCTTCAATTAATTCCACACCATCTCTTCCGTCAGTTTCTTGTAAGTAAACCTTAACAATTTCCTCTGCTGCGGTTGGTAGTAGCTTACCAATAAAATCTGGGTGAATTGGTACTTGACGGTGCCCTCTATCCACTAAAGTGGCGAGACGGATGACTTCTGGCCTACCGTATTCATTTACAGCATTTAAGGCAGCACGAGCCGTTCTTCCTTTAAATATCACATCATCAACAAGTACAACGGTTTTCCCGCTCAAATCAAAGGGAATATTAGTTTTTGCAGGCGTGCGTAACCCAATTTGATCGAGGTCATCGCGATAAAATGTAATATCTAATGCACCTACTGCCACATTTACATTTTCAAGCCCTTCAATCTGACTTGCTAATAAATTGGCTAACGGCACTCCTCTTGTATAAATACCTAAAAGCACTAATTGGGATAAATCACGGGTTCTTTCTACTATTTCAGAAGCGAGTCTTCTTAAGGTACGACGAAGTTCTTCTGGTGAAAGTATTTCAACTACTTTGACGGACACACTCATAAACCGATATCACTTAGTCATTAATTATACGTTTTATTTGAGAATTCAGTAATTGGGAACATATGAAACGCTTAGCTTAGATAAAGTAAATAGCGCACGCTAAAAACTTAATGTTTTTTAATCGGGATTGAACCAAGCGGGTAAATTAAAGAGAATCCCAAACCTAATTTACTACATTTATAATTACCTTTTTATTGTCAACAAGAGTAGAGATGTAGCTCCCCCCAGCCACAGCAAAAAGGAATATCTAGTTTGTTGTAAAGCAGTTTGAATAGAATTTGAAGTAATCGGATTAATCGCATCTCCGAGCAAAGGTTTAATTTTAGCGACTCCACGGTACCAATTAGTGCCTCCCATTTGTACGCCTAAGATTGCTGCATAAGCGCATTCACTCCAGCCAGAATTAGGACTTAAATCTTTGGGTGCATCTCGCTGACAGATTTTAATTACCTCCAGGGGTTTACGAGATAGTAAAGCTAGAGTTATAACTGTTAACCGACAAGGAAACCAAGTTAAACAATCTTCTAAACGTGCGCTAAACCATCCTAAATAAATGTATGGAGTTTCACGATAACCAACCATAGAATCAAGAGTACTGCTAGCTTTATATGCTAAAGCAAAGCTAGAAGGACCAATAAATGGTACAAAAGCACCAATAATTGCGTAAAAAAGAGGAGCCATAACGCCGTCAGTGGCGTTTTCCGCTACTGTTTCTAAAACCGCGCGTAAAATTTCAACTTCAGTCAGATTTTGTGTATCTCGACCAACAAAATTACTTAAAATAGAACGGGCAACGTTCAAATTTCCTGCTTTTAAAGGTTGTAAAACTGTTTCGGCTGCAATTCTTAAACTTTTTGCCGCAAAACAGCTGGCCAATAAAATACTTTCTACAATTATTCCGAATATTGGATGAACCCACATAGCAAACTGGGTTATTAACCAACCAACCACACCACTACCTATTACCAAAAGTATGGTTAATGCTATTCCAGCTAAACGTTGTGTTAAAGAATTATGACAATATGTGAGAGCTAATTTAGTTAAGCAAGAAATAAAGTAGCCCATTACTTTTACAGGATGAATCCAATTCCACGGGTCGCCTATAAAGTAATCTAAAGTAGCAGCAAGGATTAATATAACTGCAGTTGATATCAATTTAGAATTTTTCCCGGATATTATTCGGCAAATGAGTCAATATAGTCGCAATAAATATTCACCAAAAAGGTAAATTTATAAAAGTGCGGAATCCAATCTTTCTTTTTTCAATCGTCATGATGGCATACTTCGCCCCTTCAGCTTGCGCTGTGGCTAACACAAAAAGCCTTCATAGCTTATCTCTATGCTATATCTCGTTAACTTGTTTTAAAGCTTGAAGAAATAAATTTTAACTCCCAACTCCAAGATACCAACTCGCTAAAAACCTGTTATGCAACAACGGCAAACTTGACAATTAAACCACAAAACTAGCTTCTTCTCCAAGAGAAGCTTGCCAGCTGCGAGCATCATAATAAAGGTCTGCCAAAGTAATACTATACAATGCTTCTTTGAGCTTTTGATAGAGTCGATGCCAAAGACTAAAAGTTACCCAATCAACAGATGCTTGTGGGTGAGCTGTATGGTGGGGTAAAGGTTGAATCGTTTCCCCAACTGCTTCTAAAATTTCTCCTAAAGATATATGTACGGGTTCTCGTGCTAATTGATATCCACCATCTTTACCACGAATTGATTTTACCAATCCAGCACGACGCATTTCTATTAGCAGTTTTTCCAGATAAGGAGCGGGAATATTTTGACGTTGTGCAATAACCCGAGTTGAAAATGGACCTTTATTTTGCTGCAAGCTCAAATCTAGTAACGCCTTTACACTATAGTGTCCCTTAGTGGTAAGTAACATTTGGGCCTCTAACTGCAATGCTTAATGTTTTACTTGTCAAATGTCGGAGCAAAATGCTGCCTCTAACTACTTATACTTTCTTATCAATGATGCGGTAAGCGAGTCAAATTTATCTAACTCATTTAATAAAATTTCAATCTTCTATAGTGTAGCAGCATAAACTCTGGCAGACCTTTTTGAGCCAGCTTGACTTTATGTATCTATTTCAAAAAATTATTATATAGTTATCGTCATTGGGGGACAATAAATAGTCGCATCAATAGAGGTCAGTAATCTACATGGTTAAAACATTCCATCCTCCTATGTGAGTATAATATTGTTTACCGTTGAAAAAAATAAAAATAATCATCCTTTCTGTTCTTAATAGCTCAATGTCAGTTAAAATAAAATCGATTCCACCACATGCATCGTTAATTTTCGACTTAAATTGATGGCTAAACTGAAAAAAATTGAACCCCTAGTCGGCGAAGATCTACTCAAGAAAGTCAAAGAGCTAGAAAACCTAAGCAAGGAAGAAAAAGCCAAACAGTGTGGCTACTATACCGTTACGAAAAATGGTATAGAGCGCGTTAACATGATGAAATTCTTGAATGCCCTAATTGATGCTGAAGGCATTCAGTTAGATAGCTCTTCTAGTGCAAATGGGCGTGGAGGACGCAGTGCGAGTTATAGAATTAGCGTGCAGTCTAATGGTAATTTATTGATAGGTTCGGCTTATACAAAACAGATGGGTCTTGAACCAGGAGATGAGTTTATCATCACTTTAGGCAAAAAGCACATTCGTCTCAAACAAGTAGATCCAGAAGATTTAGAAGAAGCTGAAGAAGATTAAGCAACATAGAATAGTCACTCAATAATCAACATTTATATTGTTGATTATTAAGTGGACATTTTGACATCACTTGCTTGCCAAAAATGCCAGTCCCCTCCGTTGAGGTGACTGACTAGGAGATGCAAATGTTAAATTGATCTCAATATCAAAGTCATCTGCTACCGCTAGATAATGTCAAGGGTTCCCATAAGAATTTTTTTAGGAGAAAAAAATTCTTATGGGTGCCCGTCAAGCCCTCAAACTTAACACACCTCTACGGCGGAGCGTGAAAAACAACCAAGAGTCTGGCGGCTCACGATCAATTATCAGTCTTCTCTTGGTTTAAACAGTGTTAATAGTGGTAAATTACACCAATCTTAAAAAGCTAGCGATCGACAGCTTCAGGTTCCTTCATGAGATTAATCTATGAAAAAGGCTTCGGATATGGGTGCGAAAATTCATGAAGGTTTATTCAAAACAAATTACTCATAATTTCAGTTGAGGATAATTTGGCTTAAATAAAAATTTTGCCCGATATCTTCTGTATTCAGGATATCAATGAATTGTTTTGTTCAATTAACAATTGATTTACTGCTCCCGTTAAAACTCTGTTATTTGACGGGCACCCATGAGAATTTTTTAGGAGAAAAAATTCTCATGGGAACCTTTGACTTCCTCCTTTCCGGTCCTCACGGGCTGCCTCTTAAACCTATAATGGTTGCAGGCAGCTTTTTGTAAACCATATATACTTAAGTAATATTTCTTCATGTGTATTTCTTTTGAGATGAAGAGCCAGATTAATTCCTTGTTAATATAAGAAACAATATAGATGACCGAGAAAATAGTTGAGAAAGTCTAACAGGTGTATTAACAGATAATTTAGGCATTCGTCAAGGGTACCCGTCAAGGGCTCCCGTGAGAATTTTTTTCTCCTAAAAAAATTCTCAAGGGTACCCGTCAAGTTTTTGTTTTTATTTTACTGGGGTGATTAAAAGCTATTTATCGCTAAGGAATAAAGCTATAAGTTCGACAAATCACATAATTTTAAATTTCATTAAATATTTTCCCGTGTAATTAGTAAAGTTCTGGCATCTCTTCAGATGAAGCTGTGTTGAAAAAAGTTAAACAGAAAACATTTATTACTCATCAGTCTTTTTCGTTGACTGGTATTTAGCTAGTTTGAGAAAAATTCTGCATCGAAGCTACCTGACAATGGAAAATTTACAGGTAATTCCCATAATTTATCTGATATCTTTACAAAGCTTTGGTAAAAAAAACTGTAATTCCTCAGAATTTTTGTGGAAGAAATGCTTAAATAGTAAACAGTAGATATTTGCCTAGTTCACAAGCTTTATAAAAGTAAGCAATTCCCAACGGAAAGTTTGGCGCAAACTGAAATTTTTGTTTGAATAGTTATGAACACTAACAACTATGACTGCAGTAAATAAAAAAATGTATCATTATACACACTACTTATGGTCAAAACAAAATTAATCGACAATTGCTTGGTTCAAAATCTAAAATAATCTTGGTCAGATTCATTTCAATCTAGTTATACTCGATATTTATATTCATGTTGTAGCCATAAAAATATTTCAAGCCCAAAGGAAATTTGTATGTATCGCGTGTTGCTTATCTTTGAGCGTATTCCGCTAGCATAAGCATAAAGCAAGTCAAGGATTCCCATAAGATTTTTTTCTCCTAAAAAATTCTCATGGGTGTCCGTCAGTTATATCAATTGTTATACAGCGAGTAAATAGAATAGGCTCTCGAGGTAGATGAATACACACACCTTTGATAATCATTACGTTACTTGCCCCATTTGCCAAAAAAATGCTAGGGCAAAAGCTCTCAAAAGTTGTACTGGATTATATAACTGTCCGTACTGTCAGGAAAGGCTGGTGGTATGTAACAGTGGTAATTATGTGCGGGATCCGTTTCCTTTAAAGCAAATTACTCTTTCATCTGTACTGCGTCGTCAGAGCAGGCCTTTAGCAAGAATTTTACGAGATTTTGTATTTTTTAAGCATCCTTTGATCGCTTTTATCTTAGGAAGCGCTATTATATGCGGTATTATCAGCGTTACTCAAACAAATACTACCAACATTAATGCCCCTTCAGTTAATAATGCAGAGGAAATTTCTGATACGGAAGAAAAATAAAGAGGTAGTTATACTCGTTAAAAATATATTGTCAAGTTATCAATATTCATATAAAAAATTTGTATCTATGGTGGGAGCCGATTCCGCTCCCTTGATTCATCGGGAACGTGAAATCGAAGTATTAATGGAAAAGGAACATGGCTAATTATCAGTCGGCAACAAATTAAAAATTAGTGGCACACCCACCCTTTATAGTAAGTAATATATAGCCCCCGAGGGGGCATAAGGACTGGGGCGTAACGGTATTTTAAATGCCCTGTACCCAAGTTCATTCAGGGGTTAGTATTTTTTGTAACTAAAGTCCAACCAGCTTCAACGTCTATTACTTCTACTGAATCTAATTGCAAATTTTTCAGAGTATTTTCGTCAAGTAAAAAATAGGGCTTTCGATCGTGCTGCCAAAAATATTTTAAGTCATCGGGAGATGCGGGTTTGATAGTACCCTCGCTATAAAAATCTAATGACGGGCGATTGTGGGTTGAAGAAATATAAATTGGGGTGACTCCTGGATTTGCTTGAGCTACCATTTGCACAACAGGCTTAACTGGATAATCTTCATTGAGTTCCCATACCCAGTAATTAGATTTTACAAATAACAGTAAAGACACATAAGTTCCCCATAAAAGAACTTTGACGAATTGTCTATCGCCTCTTTGTGCCCTTAAAGCAGCTAAAGCCATTGTCACGCTTAATGCCGCAAAAATAAGCTGTAATTCGGATGAAGGCATTGCACTCCAACTATAGTAGGTGCTCGCAATCGCTGAAATTACGGCTAAAAGGCTTAACATTACTACCCAAAATCGAGGTAAAGGAGTAAGTATCGGTAAATTTTCGACTTCACCTAATTTTGCTCCAATTGCCAAAGCTATACTTGGATAAATCGGGAAAACATACCAAGGAAGCTTGGTTCCCATCACAGAAATAGCTATTAGATAAACACCAAACCAAACTAGTATCAGTTTTGCCCAACTGAGATTACGATTTTGCCAAGCAGATGATAAAGCAGATGGCACAAAAATTAACCAGGGCCATGTATATTTGCAAATTTCTAGTACATAATACCAGGGTGGACCTTGATTACCTTCAACGGAACTCCAAATACGGCTCAAGGATTGATTCATCATTCCTGTGTTAACAAAAATATCACCGTACTTCCACCATTGGGCACCATACCAAAAAGCCACCGGCGCAGCACCGATGAACATTCCCATCCACATATACTTGCTGGTAAGTAATCGGGGAGTATCCCAAAACAGAAATATCATTGCCACAGCACCCAGCAATATACCTAAAATGCTTTTAGTTAAGCAAATCAGTGCAAAACCGATACCTATACCCAAGCAATAGCGTAAATCGCGACGCGATCGCAATACGCACAACAGCATAACCATGAAAAAACAAACCGCTGCACCATCTAACATAGCCAGCCTTCCGTGACGTACCACTGGCAACATTGTTAGATAAACTAAAGCGCTGTAGATGGCGTAAATGCGTTGATGAAATATTTCTCTACCAATACTATATAAAAAAGGTACTGAAATAGCTGTTAAAATGGCACCTGGTAAACGTGTAGTCCACTCGTTTACACCTCCTAGAGAATAAGCCAAAGCGATCGCCAAATGGATCAATGGCGGCTTATTGAGATATGGTTCACCTCCAAGAGTTGGGAAAAGCCATCGCATCTCGCTGGCGGGGGCACGTGCTAATTCACGTGCAACTTGTGCAACAGTACCTTCGTCCCAATCTCGCAGCGATAACACTCCTAGATTAATGGTAAAAAGTAATACGGATGCTATCAGCAGTATTACTATCCAGATTCTATCTATCCGTTTGTCCATCCGACCATATTGTTTGTCAACACGACCCCAAATAAAGCTTCCTTTTTGCATAATTAGCGGACAATGGTTTTTAATCGTTGCTGAAAGAACGCGGAGACCTTGACACAATCTCCAATGATAACATGATAGATAAAACTACTATTTTTTCATTATCTCGTTAAATACAATTTATTTATCTTTTTTTTCTAAATTTTTGCAATTTTTTGTCAAGAAAAATTATCTGGACAATTTGAGAACAGTTTCAATATTATTTACTGACGAAGAATAATGTCGAATATTACCAAAATTAATTATTCAATCATCTGAAAGGCAAAACGAATGAATCTACCTTTTATCTTGGATATCGCTTTAGGCTTAGTATTTACTTACTTGATTTTGAGTTTGTTAGCCTCCGAGCTACAGGAATTAATTGCCACATTATTACAATGGCGTGCCGTACACCTCAGAAAATCTATTGAAGTTTTACTGGCAGGTGGTGCTCGTAATTCTGAAGAAGGGAAAATAATTCAATTAACAAATCAAATATATAGTAATCCTTTAGTTAAAAATATTAACCAAGAAGCGAAAGGATTTTTAGCTACTTTACCTCGAAAAGTTACTTGGAAACTTGCTTCTTTAACTCGTCCGTTAAAAATAGCACGTCCTGGAACAAGTAAAGACGAAACTATTTTTGGTGGAAGTAAACACAGTGGTCCTTCCTACATGCCTGCAAACATTTATGCTAGTACTTTCATGGAAACCTTGCAAATACCTGAATTTTCTCAAAAACTTTCGGAATCAAGGTTAGAAAAATTTAAAAATGAAAGACTCGCGGAAATACAAAATGTTTTATTTAATTTAGAAGGAGAAGTACAAAATGATGATGAAATGACTAGTTTTTTGAGCATCATTTATCAAGAATTTGCCGGAATGCAAGCAGATTTTGAGCAAATTTTGTGGAATTACAACCAAAATAAAGCGAGCTTAAATACTACCGTTAGTCGTATGGCGGAAAGTGTAGATAGATATATAGAGACTTTTCAAGCAGAAGTACCAGAAAATGAATATTCTAACAAAGCTGTACGACGGCTAAAGTTTTTAAGACAAGATATGTTTGCTAACGAAGAAAGAGCAATTACATTAGGAGGTTTACAACCAAATGTCAGTGAAATAATTCAATTAATGAAGAAAGGTAGTGCAGTTTACAAAGAATTTGAAGAAGCAATCAAAGATAAAGATAATCAAACTTATCAAAAGTTTCAGCAATTAACTGATGTTTTACCACAATCCATCACAGATAATCTAACTATTTTAGGTCATCGAGCTCAAGCAAGAATTAAATCTACTGAATCTGGTATTAATACATTAAGACAAGAAATAGAATACTCCTTTGATACTTCCATGGAAAGAGCTAGTGGAGTTTACAAGCGGAATGCTAAAGGAATTGCTCTATTAATTGGTTTTACTATATCTATAGTCGCAAATGTGGATGCATTTCACATGGTACGTAGACTTTCTACTAATTCGGCTCTACGAAATACGATTGTGAATAATGCTGGAGAAATAATTGTTCAAAATCAGGAAAATTTGAATTATGTAGATATAGGAACTCTTAAAAGCCAAACAGAAGAAGCTTTATCCGATATATCTTTACCCATTGGTTGGGGTGAAGCCAATCTTAAACAGCAAGTAGGTTTATTACCATCACGTAATGCCGGAATTGTGCCTTTTTTCAGATTTGTGCGCGCAATTCCCGGTTGGATTATCAGCGGTATTGCAATCTCAATGGGTACGCCTTTCTGGTTTGATTTAATTAGTAAAGTGATCAAAGTACGTAATGCCGGGAGGAAGGCTTAATTAAGATAGGGAGGTGGGGAGATGGGGAGAT
>ERZ1740059.811-NODE-811-length-15909-cov-4.053677_pt1 | contig 15909 bp, 11 predicted proteins | sample MGYA00581744_ERZ1740059 | MGnify/ENA primary metagenome ERZ1740059 (study PRJEB43018, sample SAMN04849738) | marine metagenome | isolation source: floating plastic debris | place: Pacific Ocean | collected 2008-08-28 | study: EMG produced TPA metagenomics assembly... | reverse complement strand
ACACGACTCAAGATCCCGGCAAGTGCCGAGCGTGCGGTGGTGCGTCACGCAGGAATGGTCCGCCGCACACGGGCGATCTAGGTTCCGGGCATGGCCGTGCTGCCGATGTTCCCGCTCGGATCGGTCCTGCTGCCGGGCGGGGTGCTCCCGCTCCACGTTTTCGAGCCGCGCTACCGGCAGATGGTGATCGACATCCTCGCCGAGGACGGCACGCCCGAGTTCGGCCAGGCCCTCCTCACGCACGGCTGGGAGTCAGGCGGCGGTGGCGTCCGGGCGATGTAGGGCAGCTTCGCCAAGATGCTGCGGGTCGTCGCCGACGCCGAGGGCGCGACGTCGCTCGCCGGCGTCATCGGCGGCATGGACTCAGAGGTCGACGACACGACGACCGATGTGGTCTTCGAGATGGCGCCGTGGGACCCGGTGACGATCCGGACCGCGGCCCGCCGGATGGCGATCCGCACCGACGCCGGCTATCGCTTCGAGCGCATCGTCGATCCGCGGACGATCGACTCTGCTGCGAGGCGTGCAGTCGCGATGATCTCGGAACTCACGGGTGGTGAGACCGCAGAAGGCGTGCTGAGCGACGGGGGTGAGCTGCCCACGACCGAGCAGATCTCGGTTCGGCCGAGCCGCTGCCGGGACGTGCTCGGCATCGAGATTTCCGGTGCGGAAGTCGCCGATCTGCTTCGCGGGCACGAGGTCGAGGTCGAGCAGACGTCGGACGATGCGCTGCGTTGCGTGCCGCCGACGTTCCGCCCCGACTTGACGCGTGAGATCGACCTGATCGAAGAGGTCGCCCGGACGCACGGCTACGACAACATCCCGATGGCCGACAAGATCGCGATCCGTGTGACTCACCCGCAGGAGTCGGAGCGTGCGCGCCGCGAGCTCGGCGCGGTGCTGACCGGGCTCGGATTCTGGGAGGCGGTCGCGTTCAGCTTTGTCGGCCCCGAGCACGCCGAGCCGTGGTATGCCGAGGGCCTGGAGCAGGCGCGGGTCGATGACGACCGCCGCGGCGCGGAGCCGACGCTTCGGCCGAGCGTGATCCCGAGCCTCTTGCAGTGCCGGAAGCACAACGCCGCGGCGCAGGTGCATGTGGACGGCGGCGTTCGTCTGTACGAACTCTCGGCGACCTTCGCACAAACGCCCGAGCACAAGTCGGTCGAGCGGCGGACGCTGACGATGCTGATGGATGTCGAGGGCGTCGCGCCCGGGAAGATGCCCAAGCCCGAGCAGTTGCAGTCAGCCGTGCGAGCGATCCGCGGCGCGGTGGAGCACGCCGTCGCGGCGATGGCCGGCCCGGCGCGCACGATCACGGTTGTCCCCGCTGCCCCCGCGTGCAGCGGATGGGATGCCGCCGGTCACGGGCGGGTGAAAGCCGATGGCCAGGAGCTGGGCGTCTTCGGCATCGTCGGCGAGCACGCCCGCAAGCTCGCGGGGCTCGACGAGCACGTGGTCGCGGCCGAGCTCGATCTCGATGCCCTGCTGGGCCTCTACCCGCCCCGCGGCAAGGTCGAGGCGCTGCCGGCGTTCCCGGCGATCGAGCGAGACCTCTCGCTGATTCTCGACGAGGCCGTCCCGTGGGCGAAGGTCGTCGACCTGATCGAGTCCGCCGAGCCCGCGCACTTCGACGGCATCGACTTCGTGGGCACGTTCCGAGGCAAGCAGGTCGGGGCGGGCAAGAAATCGCTCACTGCTCGGCTCCGGTTCCGGCTCGATTCCGGCACGCTTCGGCACGAGGACGTCGACCCGCAGGTTGAGCGGGTCGTCCAACTCGCGACCGAGAAACTCGGCGCGACTTTGCGGGCGTAGGCACCCGCTTTGCTGACGTTCGACGCAGAATTGTGCACGTTCGTGTATGTTTGCAGTCTGATCGATTCTCGATCCGACACCATGGCGTGACGGCGAAAGCGCCGAACGGCTGTATACAATGTCATGGCCGTTGTCCGAGAACCGCCGCCGATCGCCCCCGGGCCGGTAGGCGGGGAGCCAAGGCCAGGATCGCACGCCCCTGAAAGGAGCACGCCATGACCCAGACAGCAACCACGGCCGCGACCGCGGCGGAGGCGAAGATGGACAGCAAGCCCATGGGCTACGTCAACGGTCAGATGCTCCCGAAATCCCAGGCCGGCATCAACGTCTTCGACCACGGGCTGCTCTACGGCGACGGCGTGTTCGAGGGCATCCGGATCTACCGGGGCCGGATCTTCAAGCTCGAGCAGCACCTTGACCGGCTCTACGAGTGCGCGGGCCGGATCCGGCTCGACCTCGCCAAGCACGTCTCCCGCGACGAGATGACTCAGATCATGCGCAGGTGCATCGAAGCCAACGAGCTGACCGAGGGCTACATCCGCCTCGTCGTGACCCGTGGCGTGGGCACGCTCGGGCTCAACCCGTTCCTCTGCCCCGAGCCGGGCGTGGTCTGCATCGCCGACCAGATCCAGCTCTACACCGACGAGATGGACGAGCAGGGCATGCGGGTGGGAGGCGCAGATCGCCCGCGGATCCCGGTCGAGTGCCTCGACCCGCGGATCAAGAGCCTGAACTACCTGAACAACATCCTCGCCAAGGTCGAGGCGATCGACGCCGGTTGTCTCGAGTGCATCATGCTCAACACCGACGGCCGCGTCGCCGAGGGCTCGGGCGACAACATCTTCGCGGTCAAGGACGGCGAGCTGCACACGCCGCCGGTCACCGAGGGCCTGCTCGAGGGCATCACCCGCCGGTTCGTGATCGACACGCTCGCACCGATGGCGGGCATCCCGGTGAACGAGCGGAACCTCGAGCTGCAAGAGGTCATGGACGCTGATGAGCTGTTCATGACAGGCTCGGCCGCGGAGATGATCGCGGTGACGAGCAGCGGCAAGACGGAGCAAGACGCGCACGTCATCGGCTCGGGCGCCGAGGGCCCGATCACGAAGGCGCTGCGGGCGAAGTTCCGGCAGATCGTGACGAGCGACAACGTGCCAGAGGATTGAGTTCGGCCACGGCGGGCGGCGAGCGCCGTGGCATCGCGCCCGTGCTTCGCCGGTGCCTCGCCCGTTCCTGCGCGATAGCCTGTCCGCATGGCGGCCCACGACACACCGACAGATGCTCTGGCGCGTGCGGATGTCCTGCGTCTGGTCGCGTTGCCGGCTGGGCCGATCGTGGGCGTGCTTGTGTACGTCCTGCTGGGCGCGACCGATCTCGGGCACGAGCCGCGGGCGGTCGCGGCGTCTGCGGTGTGGATGGCGATCTGGTGGATGACCGAGGCGGTGCCGCTGGCGGCCACGAGCCTGCTGCCGCTGGTGCTGTTCCCGGCGTTGCAGGTCGTGACGATGCGGGAGGCCGCCGCGCCGTACGCGCACCCGCTAGTGGGGCTGTTTTTCGGCGGGTTCATCCTCGGCCTCGCGGTCGAGCGTTGGGGGCTGCACAAACGGCTGTCGCTGGCGACCGTGCTGCTCGTGGGCACGAAGCCGACGCGGCTGATCGCGGGGTTCATGCTCGCGACCGCGGTGATGAGCATGTTCATCTCGAACACGGCGACCGCGCGCATGATGCTGCCGATCGCGATGAGCGTGATCGGCCTGCTCGAACGCATGGGCAGCACGCACGCCAACTTCGGGCCCGCGCTCTTGCTGGGTATCGCTTATGCCGCGAGCATCGGCGGCACCGCGACGGTCACCGGGACGCAGCCCAACATCCTGACCGTCGGCTTCCTGCGCGAGAAGGGCGTCGATATCTCGTGGGCGGGCTGGCTGCCGTTCGGGCTGACGCTCTGCGGCATCATGCTGCCGGTTACCTGGCTTTTGCTGACGCGCGTGACGCTGCCCGTGCGCGTCCCGGCGATCCCGGGTGTGCGGGGGCTGCTGCGAGAAGAGTTGCTCGGCCTCGGGCGGATCTCGCGCGGCGAGTGGACGGTGCTCGCCGTCTTCGTCTTCGTCGCCGCGGGCTGGATCTTCCGAGGCATGATCCAGTCGGCGCTGGAGGGCGCGGGCCTCACAGTTGCGGCGGCGACGCTCGACACGCTGGGCGACACCGGCGTTGTGATGATCGGCGCGATCGCGCTCTTCGCGCTGCCCGTGAGTCTCAAGGACCGGACGTTCGCGATGGACTGGCAGACGACCAAGGGCATGCCGTGGGAAGTGCTGCTGCTGTTCGGCGGCGGGCTGAGCCTGGCGGCAGCCATGAAGGCGAGCGGGCTCGATGTCTGGATCGGTCAGCGCATGGGCGGGCTCGAAGGCGTGCCGAGCTGGCTGCTGATCGGCGTGATCACGCTCACGGTCGTGTTCCTGACCGAGCTGACGAGCAACACCGCGACGACGGCGGCGCTGGTGCCGGTGCTGGGTTCTGCCGCTGACGGCCTGGGCGTGCACCCGCTGCTGCTGATGCTGCCGGCGGGCGTGGTGGCGAGCTACGCGTTCATGCTGCCGGTGGCGACGCCGCCCAACGCGATCGTCTTCAGCTCGGGCCGGCTGCGGATCCAGCAGATGGCCAAGGCGGGCATCCTGATGAACATCATCGGTGCGTTGGTGATCTCGCTTGTTGTCGCGACCGTGGCGGACGATCTTCTGGGCGTTGACCTCGACGCGGCGCGTACGGCGCCCGCTGGCGGCTAGCATTTACCAGCCGAGGGGGCGCGTTCGGCCCGCGCTTCCTCTTTCTGTCGATCGGCCGCGGGATCCGCTGAGCGGTCGCCGCCGACGCATCGAGGCCGACAGAAACACTGGGGTTTATGGCGCAGCTTCCGCGTTCCTTTCTCTTCGGTCTCTCGATCGCTCTGCGTGTCGTGATCGTCATCGTCCTGATCGCCGGCGGCTTCGGCGTGTTCCGGGTGCTCGAGGCGTCGAAGATCGAGCCTGAGCCGATCGAGCAGACGCTCCAGCCGCTGCGGGTGCAGGCGATCGCCGCGCCCGAGCGCGTGCTGCCGCGCGTGATCGAGGGCTTCGGCACGGCCCGGGCGATGGACGCCTCGGTGATCTCCGCGCAGGTGACCGCGCGGGTGGTCGAGCGGCCGGCTTCGATCGAGCCCGGCAACGCGATCGAGCGAGGCGACCTGATCGTCCAGCTCGAGTCGGGGGACTTCGAGAGCCGGGCCGAGGCGGGCAGGCAGCGGATCGCAGCGGTCAACGCACAGCTTGCCGCGCTCGACGCCGAACGCGTGCAACTCGAGAACCAGGTCAGGCTCGCCGAGGAGGAGATCGAGATCGATCGCCGGGACCTCGCTCGGATCGAGAAGGCCGTCGAAGGCGGGTCGGGCACGCAGGCCGACGTTGATCTGCGGCTCGCGGCGGTCCGCCGATCCGAGCGTTCGCTCGAGGCGATCAAGCAGGCGTTGGTCCAGGTCGCGCCGCGGGCCGAGCAGCTGACCGCGGATCTCGGGAACCTGCGGGCGGCCTTGCGGATCGACGAGGAGGATCTTTCCAGGACGACGATCCGCGCACCGTTCGCGGGGCGGCTGCAATCGGTCGAGGTCGAGCCCGGCGAGTTCGTCCGCGCAGGCGATCGGATCGCGCGGGTCGTGAGTCTCGACCGGGTCGAGGTGCCGCTTCGTGTGCCTGTCACCGGATCGTCGGTGATCTCGATCGGCGATCGCGCGGAGCTGCGGGGCGACGGGCCCGGCGCGGGCATGTGGCAGGGAACGGTCGCACGCATCGCGCCCGAGTCCGACGCGGCGACGCGCACGCTGACCGTCTTCGTCGAGGTCGAGCAGGCCGGGAGCGATCGGCCGCTTTTGCCGGGTCAGTTCGTGATGGGCGCAATCAAGACGCAGGCGACCGAGCCGAGCGTGCTGGTGCCACGCCGCGCCGTCGTCGGCGATCGCGTGATGCTCGCGATGAGCAACAGCCCGAGCCGGGCTGAGCCAGTGGGCGTGCGTGTGAGCCGATACGTGGAGCTGGAGCTGCCGGAGATCGCGCCCGGCGAAACGCAGTGGGCCGTGCTCGCCGAGGGCGTCGAGCCGGGCGCGACCGTGATCACGTCGAACCTTGACGAACTCATCGGCGGCATGCCGGTCGAGCCATCGCTGGGGAGCGAAGACATGATCGGGGAGTCGGGCGAATGAGCATCCCCGCGTTCGGCGTTCGCAAACCGGTGGTGGCCAACCTGGTGATGTTCACCATCATCATCGGCGGCATCATCTTCGGCGTCGGGCTCCGCCGAGAGTTCTTTCCCGAGGTGAACCCGACGCTCGTGACGATCGGCGCGCCGTACCCCGGCGCCAGCCCGGACGAGGTCGAGCAGGCGCTCGCGACGAAGATCGAGGACGCGATCGACACGCTCGACGACGTCAAGGAGATCACATCGACCGTCAGCGAGGGCGTGGCGGCCGTCACCATCGAGTTCGATGAGGGCGTCGACATCGACCAGAAGGTCCAGGACGTCAAGCGCGAGATGGACGCGCTGCAGGACCTGCCCGACGAGTCCGACCGGATCATCGTTGACAAGCTGGAGCCGAACCTGCCCACGATCAATGTCTCGCTCTACGGCGATGTCGACGAGCGCACCATGAAGCGCGCGATCCGGCAGATCAAGGATGACCTCGAATCGATCGACGGCATGGGCGACATCGGCGTGTCGGGTATCCGGCGGGATGAGATCCGCATCGAGGTCCGCCCCGAGGCGCTCATCAAGCACCGGCTGAGTCTGCCGATGGTGAGCGACCGCGTGCGCGGCGAGATGCTCGAGCTGCCCGGCGGCACGCTCAAGAGCGCAACGAGCAACGTCGCGGTCCGCACGCTCGGCGCCGAGGAGCGCGCCGAGCAGATCCGCAACATCGTCGTCAAGGCGGGCGACGACGGGCAGGTGCTCCGGCTCGCCGACATCGCCGATGTGCGGGAGACCTTTGCCGATGTCGACGTGCGGTCGCGGCTCAACGGCGAGCCTGCGTTCAGCCTGACGGTGTTCAAGGTCGGCGAGCAGGACGCGGTGACGATCGCCGAGCTGGTGAAGGCGTACGTCAAAGGTGTCAAGGGCGAACCGCTCGAACTGACGGCCGGCGAGCGTATCGCGACGTTCTTCGCTGGGCTTCGGCCGAGCACCGGCGAAGAGCCAGCGGCGGCGAGCGACCGCATCGAGGCGTACGAACTCGGACTCGCACGAGGCCGCGCGGGCGGCGTGCCGACGGGCGCGCAGATCGCCGTTACGACGGACCTCGCGAAGTTCATCGTGGGCCGGCTCGACCTGTTGACGCGCAACGCGCTCTACGGCGGATTGCTTGTTTTCCTCGTCCTGATGCTGCTGCTCAACTGGCGCGTCTCGTTCTGGGTCGCCGTGGGCCTAATCGTCTCGGTGCTCGGCACGCTCGCCGTGATGTACTTCGTGGGCGTCACGCTCAACCTGCTGACGATGTTCGGTCTGATCGTCGTGCTCGGGCTGCTCGTCGACGACGCGATTGTTGTCGCGGAGAACATCACCGCGCGTCACGAGGCCGGCGAGGACCACATCGAGGCGTCGATCAAGGGCACGAAGCAGGTCGAGTGGCCCGTGGTCTCAACTGTGATGACCACGATCTGCGCATTCCTGCCCCTCGCGCTGATCCAGGGGCAGATCGGCGACTTCCTTGAGGTGCTGCCGATCGTCGTGGCCTGTGCGCTCGCGGTGTCGCTGATCGAGTGCCTGTTCATCCTGCCTGCGCACATGTCGCACTCGCTCCGCGCGACGGACAGGGCCCGCGCGAAGAAGGGCTTCAACCCTGTCCGCTGGCTGGAGTCCCGGACCGATCGGCTGCGGGAAGCGTTCTTCGGGAGGCTGGTCATCCCGGCGTACACGGCGTCGCTCCGAGCCGCGCTCAGGTTCCGGTACATCGCCCTCGCGGCCGCCGTATCGGTTGTGACGATGTCGGCCGGGATGGTGGCGAGCGGAAAGGTCGAGTTCATCTTCTTCGAGAGCGACGACGCCGAGACGATCGACGGCCAGCTGCGCATGCCTATCGGTACGCCGACCGCGAAGACCGACGAGGTTCTGCGGCGCATCGAAGCCGCGGCGCTCAACCAACCCGAGATCCAGCAGGTATTTGCATCGGCGGGCTCGCTCACCGCGCTCGACGGCGCGAGCAGTTCGGAGCAGACCCATCTCGCGCAGGTCATCCTCGAAGTCATGCCGGTCGAGCAGCGGCAGGAGCAGGGGCTCCGGCAGAGCTCAGAGATCATCCAGGCGATCCGCGATGAGCTCGGGCCGTTGCCGGGCGTCAAGAGCTTCCGGCTCGAGGGTGTCTCGGGCGGGCCCGACGGGCCGCCGATCACGCTGACGGTGGTCGGGAAGAACAGCGCGCTCATCGACAACACCGTTCAGCGGGTCAAGGCGCTGATCGCCGAGTACCCGGGAGTCGAGAACATCTCGGACAACGCGGATCGCGGCCAGCGTGAGCTGCGGTTCTCGCTCCGGCCCGGTGCGAACGAGCTCGGTTTCACCACCGCGAACGTCGCGAGCCAGCTCCGAGGCGCCGTCTTCGGCCTTGCGCCCTACACGTTCGCGGGCGGCGAAGCGGGCGTGGGTGTGCGCGTCACCCTGCCCGAACGCGTGCGCCGCTCGGTTGCGGCGATCGAGTCGCAGTTCTTGATCTCCCCCGCCGGCAACCCCGTGCCGCTCCAGGAGGTCGTGCGGATCGAAGAGGTCGAGGGTTACGCGACCGTGCGCCGGCTCGATGGCGATCGAGCCGTGACGGTGACGGCGGATGTCAACCGCGCCGCCGGCAACCCGGAGACGATCACCGCGGCCCTCGCGCCGCGCGTCGAACAGCTCGCCAGCGAGACGCCGGGCATCGAGATCCTTGCACGCGGTCGGCAGGAAGACGTCGCCGATTCATTCGCGACGCTGCCGCTCGGCATGGCGGTGGCCGCGGGTCTGATCTTTGTCATCCTCGCGTGGCTCTTCGGCAGCTACACGCAGCCACTGGTTGTCATGTCCGCCATCCCGTTCGCGACGATCGGCATGATCTGGGGCCACTTCGCTCTGGGCTACAGCATGACGTTCCTGTCGCTCATCGGCTTTGTCGCGCTGACGGGTGTTGTTGTGAATGATTCGCTGATCCTGATGGAGTTTTACAACCACGAGCGAAGGCGTGGGCTGGGTGTGTACGACGCGTGCATGGCGGCGGGCCGGGCTCGTGTTCGCGCGATCCTGCTCACGACCGTGACGACCGTGCTGGGTCTCACACCGCTATTGCTCGAGCAGAGCTTCCAGGCGAAGTTCCTGATCCCGATGGCGATCACGATCAGCGGCGGGCTGATCTCGGCGACGCTGATCATCCTGATCCTGCTGCCGTGCTTGCTGCTGATCTTCAGCGACATCGGCGTGCTGATGCGGACGCTGTGGACGGGCCGCGTCGTCGAGCGAGGTGGGCCGGCCGGCGGGCTCGAGGGCATCGGTGTTGAGCCCGAGGTGACCGCCGACTGAAATTTGGCTTACAGGCCGCGGTCCCGGAGCGTGACGGTGCCCCGCCGCGCGCCGCGGAGAACGAACAGCTCGGTTTCGCCCCGGCTTCGCAGCTGGCGGAGTGCTCGATCGAGATCATCAGCATCGACCAGGTCACGGCCCGCGGCTTCGAGGATGATGTCCTGCTCGCGGAGGCCCGACTGCGCCGCGATGCCGTCGGGATCAATGTCGTACACAAACAGCCCGCTGGCGTCGGGGTCGGCGTCGTTCCGGTCGGCGAGCGAGAAGACGCCCGCGCCGATGTCGGTGATATCGACCACGCCCAGCATCTTTCGGATGAACGCCTCGCGCTCGGCGAGCGTTGCGGTGACGCGCCGCGCGACGCCGTCGCGCAGCGTGACCAGCTCGATCGCGCGGGCGGGGCCCGAGAGCGCGATGGTGTTGATCAGCCGGCTGACCTCCTCAGCGGGCCTGCCGTCGGCGGCGAGGATGATGTCGCCCGGTTCGATGCCCGCGATGTCCGCGGGGCTGTCGGGCTCGACGCGCGCGACGAGCACGCCTCGCACGGGCCGGTCGGCGATGCCCATGAAGTCGGCGTCGTCGGGGGTGACCGGCTCGAGCGAGACGCCCAGCCATCCTCGCGCGACGCGGCCGTTGTCGACGATCGTCCGCATCACGCGTTCGGCGATCGCCGTAGGCACGGCGAAGCTCAGCCCGATGTTGCCGCCGCCCCGGCTAAAGATCGCGGTGTTGATGCCGACGACCTCGCCGGCGAGGTTGACGAGCGGCCCGCCCGAGTTGCCCGGGTTGATCGCCGCATCGGTCTGGATGAACTCTTCATACTGCACGGTCTGCCCGGTGCTGCGGCCGATGTTCAGGTTCTGCCGACCGGTCGCGCTCACGATGCCGGCCGTGACCGTGTTGCTCAGCCCGAACGGCGAGCCCATGGCGAGTACCCAGTCGCCGACCTGCAGATCGTCCGAGTCGCCGAGCGTGGCGGGAGTCAGGCCGGCGGCATCGAGCTTGATTACGGCGATGTCCGTCGCGGGGTCGGCGCCGAGCACTTCAGCCGAGTACGTACGACCATCGGTGAGCTGCACCTCGAGCTCGTCCGCGCCCTCGATCACGTGGTTGTTGGTCAAGACGAGCCCGTCGTCGGAGATGATCACGCCCGACCCGTTGCCGCTGTCGCGGAGTTCCTCCCGGCCGGGCCGGACGACGCGGCCGAAGATGTCGCGCCGCCCGCCGACCACGACGGTGTCCTTCCGCTGCACAAAGACCACGCTCGGCGCGAGCTTGTCCGCGACGAGGTTGAACGCGAGGCTAAGGCCGCGCGCATAGGAGACGACCGACTCCATCTCCTCGGTGACGGGCTGGGGTGCGTCGGCAGTCGCCGGTTGCGCGAGCGATGGGCCTGCTAGTCCAAGCGAGAGACCGCCAAAGGTCAGAACAGCGGCCAGAAGTGTGTGTCGCATCGGTGCGTCCTCCACGAAAGAGCTGGCATCGGCAACTGTACCGATCGCGCGGGTGGGCGGTTCATTCTTGCGGAATCTCGGATGCGCAGGGGCCGGCGGGCCGTCGTTCAGGTGCCGCGGGTGTCGCCGGTTCGGGACGGGGAGGACTTGCTCCTGACCGCTCTCGCCGGGTCCGGCACGCTGGTGCCCTCGGGCATCAGCATCACATCCCCTGCTTCAAATCCTGACAGCTGGCCTAGAAGGTCGTCGATTTCTGAGAGATCAGCGGGAGACTCGACGACGAACTTGAGCTGTTTGTCCGGGAAGCCCGCGAGCAGCCGGTTGAGCACGGGGATGTTGAGCCGCCGCTGCTCGTGCCGTTCGGCCCAGACACCGAGCGCGTCCCGCTCGTCGCCGATCGGCGTGGAGTTCGCCAGCTTGGGGCTGATCGAGATCAGATCGCACGCCAGATCGGCCCAGTCCTCGGGGAACACGGTGCCGGCCGTCTCGATGGTGATGTGCATGCCCGCCCGGCGGAGCCCCTCGCAGATCGCGGGCAGCCGCTTGAAGATCATGGGCTCGCCGCCGGTCACCACCGCGTGACGCGCACGGCTCGACGACGCCTCATCGATCAGCGACTCGATCGATCGCTTGTCCCCCTCGGAACTCCAGCTCGCATAGGGCGTGTCGCACCAGGTGCACCGCAGGTTGCAGCCCGACAGCCGAAGGAACCAGCTCGGCACACCCGTGAGCTTGCCCTCGCCTTGCACGCTGACGAACGTCTCGCTGACCAGGGCGGTTGGCGTCATGCCGACTTCAGCGCCGACGCCGTGCGGACGAGTGTGTCAACGAGCGATTCCAGTTCGCCTTTCGCGCGATCGTTGGTGACGTTGCCGTCGTTATCGATCGCTTCGTGGACAGCCGGGACGATCACCATGCCGGGCACAATGTGGGCGTTGACGTTGCCGAGGATCTCTCGCACGTGGTCAAGGCCTCGGCGGCCACCCAGGGCGCCAGGGGAGGCGGCGGTGAGGGCGATGGCCTTGCCGGCGAAGCACGCGAGCGGGTGCTCGTCGCCTTTGCCTGCGCGGGTCGCCCAATCGATCGCGTTCTTGAGGGCTGCGGTGATCGAGCTGTTGTACTCGGGGCAGCCGATGATGAAGCCGTCGTGGCTGAGCAGCTGCTCGCGGAACGCGCGGGCCTCGGCCGGGTAGCCGTTGGCCTTCTCATCGTCTTCGTTGAAGATTGGCATGGGGTAGTCGCGCAGCGTGATGACGGTCGCCTCGGCGCCGCGTTCGCGGGCGAGCTCGGCGGCGAACGAAACGACCTTCTGATTGAACGATTCCTTGCGAAGGCTGCCGGAGAAGGCGAGGATCTTGGCTGGCGTGTTGGCGGACATGTCAGTCTCCGTCGGGGGTGGATGGGTCGAGCTTGACGAGCACCGTCGCGTGGAACGATCGGCCCTCCTCGCGGAACTTGCGTTCGAAGTTCGTGCCGACGAGTTCGCCGGGGTTGGCCGAGTCGGACGCAGCGAAGCTGGTTTCTTTGTAGGCCGGCACGGGCCCACCGAAGCCCGGGCAGGGGCCCTCGCCGCACCAGCGTTCGAAGTGCTCGCGGGCCCAGGCCCAGAGCTCGTCGTGATCGGTGACGCCCCGCAGCTCGCCGTTGGGCTTGAGGATCCGCCAGGTCTCGGCCAGGAACCGGTCCTGCACGACCCGCTTTTTGTGGTGCCGGCTCTTGGGCCAGGGGTCGGAAAAGTAGAGATGCACCACGTCGACGATACCGGTCGGCACACGCCAGCGGATGAACTCGGTGGCGTCCGTCCGCAGCATGCGGACGTTGGCCAGCTGCGCTCGGCGGACACGGTCGGCGGCGTAGTTGCAGAACTCGCCGGCCCACTCGATGCCGAGGTAGTCGATCTCGGGCGAGAGCTTGGCCTGCTGGCAGAGGAAGGTGCCCTTGCCGGATCCGATCTCGATCTCGAACCGGCAGTCGGGGTCGTCCTTGCGAGTCGGGAACCAGCCGCGTGGATCGACCCAGCCGGCTTCGCGATTGGTGAGCGCGGCATCGGGCAGCGGCGGCAGATCCTCATCGGAAACCATGACCACGCCGGGCGCAATATCCAACGGCTTTCCTCGGCTCAGTCCGAACGACATGCCGCAAGGTTATGCGTCGCGCGAAAACAAGAACGCCCCGAGCCGAGGCCCAGGGCGTTCGAGAGAGACAGGGTGTCGTCGACGCTTAGCGGCGACGGCGGGCGGCAGCGAGGCCGCCGAGGCCGAGGAGCGCGGCGGTCGACGGCGTCGGGATGAACAGGAAGTTCGTGCCCAGACGTGCCAGGTTGGTCGAGTCACCGGTCGGGAAGAACAGACCGCCGAGGTCGGTGTCTTCCGGGAAGACGCCGTTGGTCGTGGCGTTGATCTCGGGTGCGAGATCGAGCACGGTCGGGCTACTGATGTAGCTGTCGTTGTCGTCGATCGAGTACACCGCGCCGATCGTGTACCGCTCGCCGGGGTTCAGCACCACGTCTGCGACGTCGGTGTACGTAAACTCGCCGATGGCAACGTCGCCCGGGGAAACGGTGCCGGAGGTCAGCAGCGTGCCCGAAGAATCCCAGAGTCCGACCTCGTGCGACGAGGTCAGCCCCTCGAAACCGACGACCGCATCGTTGTTCCACACGCCGATGTCGGTGAGGACGATCGATGTGTTCACGTCGAACCGCCAACCGACGACGCCTGGACCGTCACCACTCCACGCCGGGAAGGGAGACCCCCCGCTGAAACTGGTAACGGCCTGACCGCTCGCCGTACCGGCGAACAGCGCGCATGCAATAGCAAACTTCTTCATTTGTCCCACTCCTCCGCAAGGAGATAAAGCAATGACCCCTAACCGCTTAGGGGTTCCCACCCCCGGAGAGTAACAGGGCGCAGGGCAGATCGGAAGCATGTTCCTCGATTTCAAAGATTTTTGATGATTCTCCCGTGCGTGCGTGACCGTTCGCAGACCTCAACCGGCCCGAACACGGTCGAACCTGGGCGTTCGTGATGCGTATCTGAAGCTGGTAGGATGGGGCGGTCGTGGCGTCCGGCTGAAGTGCGAGCCGCGAGACTCCGATAGCCCCTCGGTGGTGTGACGGCATCACCCCGCGGCCCCGCGGAGGCCATCGGCCCCCGGATTCGGGCTCTTCCAGCCAGGGATCGGCTGCCCGGGCGGCAGCTCGGGCGAGTGCGGTCTCTGGCTCACGAGCCGCCGGCGAACCCGGCGCGGAGGGCCAGTGCCATGGATCGCGAAGGGCAGAACTCGACCACCGACTTCAAAAGCCTCATCGACGCGCAGCTCGACCGCGATACCTTCCGCACCCAGCACTGGGAGGGCACGTTCTTCGAGTACCTCGAGATCGCCCGCGCGAACCCGGCCGTCGCTCGCAACGCCTACCAGCGCGTCTACGACGCGATCATGGACCAGGGCAGCGAGGAGTACAAGCTCTTCAAGCGCGATGCGGTGCGGTACAACTTCTTTAGCGACCCGTTCGACGCCGGCGCCGACGGCATCTTCGGCCTCGACTTCGCGCTCATGCAGCTCGTCGACTTCTTCCGGTCCGCGGCCGAGGGCTACGGCACAGACAAGCGCATCCTGCTGCTGCACGGCCCCGTCGGCTCATCGAAGTCGACCATCGCACGGCTTCTGAAGAAAGGCGTCGAGCAGTACTCGCGAACTGATGCCGGTGCGCTGTACAGCTTCAGCTGGTTGCTCAGCGAGGATTGCGATGTCCAGCCGGGCGAGAACGGCCAGGCGCAGCGCACGCATTCGTTCGACTCGCCCATGCACCAAGAGCCGCTGCTGCTGATCCCGCAGCAAGCGAGGGCCGACGTCGAGGCGGCGCTCAACGAGAACTACCAGCCCCGGCACCACAACGGCCGGCTCAAGATCGTCGGCGAGCTCGACCCGTTCAGCCGCAAGATCATGGACGACCTGATGCGGTTCTACGACGGCGACTGGACCAAGTGCATCGAGCACGTGCGCGTTCGGAGGCTCATCCTGAGCGAGAAGGACCGCGTCGGCATCGGCACGTTCCAGCCCAAAGACGAAAAGAACCAGGATTCTACCGAGCTTACCGGCGATATCAACTACCGGAAGATTGCCGAATACGGATCAGATTCGGATCCTCGCGCTTTCAACTTTGATGGTGAATTCAATATCGCCAACCGAGGCTTCCTCGAATTCGTCGAGGTACTCAAGCTGGACGTAGCCTTCCTTTACGATCTGCTCGGCGCCACGCAGGAACATAAGATCAAACCCAAGAAGTTCGCGCAAACGGACATCGATGAGGTCATCATCGGCCACACCAACGAGCCCGAGTACCGCAAGCTTCTCGACAACGAGTTCATGGAAGCGTTGCGCGACCGGACCATTAAAATCGATATCCCCTACAACATCCGGCTCGACGACGAGGTGAAGATCTACGAGAAAGACTTTGGATCCGAGAAGCTCCGCAACATGCACTGCGCGCCGCACACGCTGGAGGTCGCGGCGATGTGGGCCGTGCTGACGCGCTTGGACGACCCGAAGAAGGCCGGGCTGACCCGGCTTCAGAAGCTCAAGCTCTACAACGGCAAGGCGATCCCTGGCTTTACTGAAGACTCGGTCAAGGAACTGAAGGAAGAAGCCCCGCGCGAGGGCATGCAGGGCATCAGCCCGCGTTACGTTCAGGACAAAGTCTCCAACGCGCTCGTGAGCCGGCAGGCCATCGAAGAGAAGATGATCAACCCCTTCATGGTGATCAACGCGCTCGAGAGCGGGCTGACGCATCACTCGCTGATCAACGATGAGGAAACCAAGAAGAGCTACCTCGAGATGCTGGCCGCCGTGAAAGAGGAATACGAGGACATCATCAAGGGCGAGGTGCAGCGGGCGATCAGCGCCGACGAGGACGCGATCAAGCGGCTGTGCACCAACTACATCGAGAACGTCCGCGCGTACACCCAGAAGGAGAAGGTCGTCAACCGCTACACCGGCAAGAGTGAGGAGCCGGACGAGCGGCTGATGCGGGCGATCGAAGAAAAGATCGACATCCCCGAGAGCCGCAAGGACGACTTCCGCC
>ERZ1740059.810-NODE-810-length-15910-cov-10.516178_pt1 | contig 15910 bp, 10 predicted proteins | sample MGYA00581744_ERZ1740059 | MGnify/ENA primary metagenome ERZ1740059 (study PRJEB43018, sample SAMN04849738) | marine metagenome | isolation source: floating plastic debris | place: Pacific Ocean | collected 2008-08-28 | study: EMG produced TPA metagenomics... | reverse complement strand
AATCAAACTGGTTTTACCCATCTGTCGGGAGTTAAATATATAACAAAACTCTCCCAATTTGAGATAGCGATAAAGTTCGTCGTCAGCCTGTCTAGTGACGTAGGAAGGAGCATTTTTGTCTAGACTTCCTCCGACTTTGTACTCGTATTTATCTGTATGTTTATCTGTCATAATTGATTCAATATATATAGATCGCATAAATAAGAAGTAAGAAGTAATAAGTAAGAAGTAAGAAGTAAGAAGTAATAAGTAAGAAGTAAGAAGTAATCTTGGTAAGCTACTCGCTACTCGCTACTCGCTACTTGCTACTCCCTACTTGCTCCCGCTGCTACGCACTTAATTTGGATAATTCTAGGGAGCAAGATGCTCCCACTACAATACTTTCATTTTTTAGCTTTATATAATTTAGCTGCACACCAGCTTACTTGCTACTTGCTACTTGCTACTTGCTACTCCCTACTCCCTAAAAGAGACACTTATTTATATCTTGTCACGAGTGATTCGAGTTAGGGCATGAGTAATTTGAGTTAGCTTCGAGTTATGAATAATTTAACAAAAATATCGAAAATCCTCTAGAGAGCTAGCAGTGCTAAGTCTCCCAAAGGGAAAAGCGGATTTTTTTAATTCGAGAATTAGAGTATTTCTTGAATTAACTCGAACCTAAATCCTATGGAAATAAAATATTACTCAAATAACTCAAGGTTTAACTCCTATGAGTGCCGTGTTTGATAAAAACATCGAGTTCAGCAAACACCAATTATGTTACGCAATACAAACAAAACTTGTAAAAAAGCCTTTACTTTAGTTACTTTTTCATTACTAGCAACCACTTTATTATTCGCTAGCAGCGATTTAAAAGCATATGCTGCTGTCGAAGATAGCGATAAAACTACAGAGGAAAGACTTTACGGTAACCGAAAAGATAGCGATAAAACTACAGAAGAGAGATTAGACGGTAACGGGAATGAGAATGAGCAAGCAGAGATTGATTTTGGGAACAGTGCGACGAGCCGTATGATAGATGTTTGCGACACTTCTCCTACTGACAACGATCGTGCATATATAATTCCTCCATGTGCAACTCATAATATTGCTTAAACCGTAAACATCAGCATAGAAAGAAAATTTGGCGTTGCACAATCACAGTATATGTTAGCCGTGAAGCTAGCATATTTTTTTACTGGTGCTTGTACACCTAAGATTGCGCGGGAAAATGGTAGCCCCGTATTTTTAAATCGGGGCCCAAATTTGACACGTGCAATTTTAATTGCCGTGAAATGATATTATGATATTAAGCTTATATACCAAGGAATTTGTCCATAATCCACGGTTGAAAGTACTGGGATATTTTTTTGGGCGAAGTATCAGGTTCGTTTCTATGTAGGGTTTTCCCAAGGACGGAGCCGTTCTAATTGGAGGCATAGAAATATTGAATTAAACCGCGAAACGAGTAAGCTCGTCTGAAAGTCCGAATCCTGATTGTCGGCAGAGCGGTTCTCCTAAAAGCTAGAAAAGTATAGCCAGATAGCTGTTCTATGCAAATAGAACCGGGCGACAAGCTATGCCCAACTTCTAGCCAGAACCCCCGTCTCTTTAGAGCGGGGAGTGGCTCAGGGAACTACCCCCATCCTGTCGGACACCCCTCTCCTTACTAAGGAGAGGGGAAGGGGGTGAGGTTTAGTGTATTGAACTCAACTGAAAACCGCGATATTAAGGTAAAAATAAGGGTTGTAGCGTCAAGCACCACCAAAGTTTTGTGACATGGGAGCATCCCAATGCAGGTAAAACTTCGTTAACGCACTACAAAAAATAAATTTACACATTTGGGATGCTCCTTGTGAAACTTGCAGCTATTCCCGTATAAGTCTTGCTAAGCTGCTACGCACTTAGTTTATATAATTTTAGCGAGCAAGATGCTCGCACTACAAAAAATAAACTCGAAGCTAAATCCTATGGAAATAAAATATTACTCAAATAACTCAAGGTTTAACTCCTATGAGTGCGGTGTTTGATAGAAATATCGAGTTTAGCAAACACCAATTATGTTAAGCAATACAAACAAAACCAACAAAAAATTCTTCTCAATTGTTTTAGTCTCTTGTGCATTTGCAACAGCCCTGGTTTCTAATACTGGCCTTGCAATTGCACCTACAATTAGCCAAGATAACTATACCACCCAGCAAAGTAGTCAATTTCAAGCTGTAGAAAAATTATTCCCCAAAAATTTAGAAATACATAAACTGATTAGACTTTTACTAAATTTTCTTAACAATTATGAGCAAAATCCTGCTCCACTACCAATCTACTTAGGGTTGGTTATCTAAAAATAGAGGAGATGTCGCTTAAAGTATGGCATAGAAATCATTGACTCTACCTGATGAATAAAAACCACTCAGTCTTACCAAGTAATAATTAGAAGCTTGAGAAGGTAAAACAAACTTTTAGTTTGATTGAAGTATCTGAAAATATAGGATTTGATTTTACAAAGTCAGGAATGGTCGCAATTGTCACACAACTCTGCTTGGTGCCGTACACTAATTGTCTTATTATTTCGTTAAAAATTAGTGAGTGTACGAGCACCCTACGAGGAAAATGTGCCGGTTGCGTAAGTCCTAAAAGTTACTTAATACTTACTCTAAACTTATACTCGCTGACTAAAATTCATAAGCTAGAGACTCAAAATACAATTTGAATTTGTATAGGGAGCATCCCAATGTTGCAAAAATAAAATCTGTAGTGGGAGCGTCTTCCCCCAGTTATGATAGCGTGCAAGATGCATGTCCTGACAGACACACTGCGTTAACGCAAAAAAAATAAATTTACACCTGCAGGGATGCTCCCTTCGTATATGTCTTCAACTAGCTACAGAATAGTATGTAAATAAAACTAAATTTGGAGTGAAAAGATAATGAGTATAGCCAAGTTATTTTCTTTTAATAATTTATCAGTAACTACAAAAATTTATATACTAATAACGGTGGCAATTATACCAATCAGTGTTAGTACATTGTCTAGTTTAGGGTATATTTATTATCAAGGAGAAAAGGGAAAGTTAAACCATTTTGAAGAATTAATTACTAGAGTTGCAAAAAAGATTGATGAGACAATAGACGAAAAAAATAATAAATTAGAACAAATCAGTAAATCAGAAGAAATAATAGCTTTATTATCTAATCAAGAACAAAATAAATCTCAATCCTCTACTATTACAGAATCTTTAAATAAATTTGAAAACTTTATCACATCAAAAAATACACAAAATCATTTAAATTTATTAAATAAAAAAGCCGAGTGTGTCACGTCTTGTAATATTTCGGTGGATATCAAAGAGAACCAAAATCTTCCAATCTTCAAAAAAGCTTTGCAAGGTGAAAATTACGTTACTCTTCTTATCAATGAAAAAAATCAAAAAACTGAGATGTTAATTTCTCATCCAGTCAAATCTAAAAAAGGTGAGATTATCGGAGTTATAATCTTAAGACTTGATGAAAAATCTGTTGAAAAATATATTTGGAGCGGTTTCTCAAAACTCCTGTCAGAAATTCCTGATAGTAAAGTATTTTTAATAAATCAAAATAACTTAATGATTATTAAAACTGAAAAATCACCAATTTTTCAACAAATAATAACAAAAGGAAATCAAAATGAAGCTGCTTTATTTCCTTTACTGAATGACAAAACTTTTATTAATCAATTAGTTAATCATCAACCGAATATATACCATAAAATATCACATAATAGAATATATGTTTCTACACTTTTAGCAAACAAAAAATGGGTAATAGGTATTGATTTACCTAAAAATATAGCGTTAAATAATTTATTTTTGATCATTATAATAAATGTTACTCTATTTATCGTTGTTGGAACAATTACCATATTAACTGCTTTGTATTTAGGAAAAAATATTTCTAAACCAATTAACCTATTGACTAGAATAGCCCAAGCTGTAGATAGAGGAGACTTTGAAGAAGTTGCAAAAATACAAAATATTTTAAATTCAAAAAAAAAAGATTTGAGAACAAGGAGAACTAAATCAACGAATAAAGATATTATTATTTTAAATAAAAGCATTAAATTTCAAGATGATTTAGCTCAACTAATACGAATTTTTATACAAATGGCTAATCGTGTTGAGCAAAGAGAACAAAATCTACAAAGACAAGTAAAAAAGCTGAATATAAAACTTGAGATAGACCAAAAAAAGAAACTTAAAGATGTTAAAAATTTGACTGAAAATGATGAATTTAAAAAGATTAAATCAATTGTTACCATGCTCAAAAATAATAACTAATTATATTTTTTATGACTAAAATAAATAGTTCTTAAGTACAGCTTATTTATCAAGCAAATATTCTAAAAATCCAATCATAAAAACAAAAAGGACAAACATATATGGCACATACAATTGCAGTTCATTCATTCCGTGGTGGTACTGGAAAATCTAATTTAATTGCTAACTTAGCCACTACAATGATGCTTCAAGGAAAGCGTGTAGGTATTGTAGATACAGATATTCAATCTCCAGGAATTCATGTTTTATTTGGTCTTGATTCCGAACAAATTAATTATACCCTCAATGATTATTTATGGGAAAAATGTCATATCAAAGATACTGTTTATCCAGTCAGCGATGGACTCAAAGCACAAAATATAAATCCCGACCAAAAACATGGTGATATTTTTCTGATTCCTTCGAGTATCAAAGTCGGTGATATTTCTCGTATTTTAAGAGAGGGGTATGATATAGTCCGTCTTACTGAGGGATTTAAGGATATTACTGCTTGTTTAAACTTAGATTATTTATTAATTGATACTCATCCTGGTTTAAACGAAGAAACTTTAATTTCTATCGGCATATCCGACACTGTAATAATTATTTTACGTCCAGATAATCAAGACTTTCAAGGTACCGCAGTAACAGTAGATGTTGCGAGAAAACTAGACGTAGCAAATATGCTACTTGTAGTTAATAAAGCTTTACCTGCCTTTGATTTTGTAGATTTACAACAACAGGTAGAAGCAAATTACAACGCAACAGTAGCTGGTATTTTACCTCTCTCTGAAGAAATGGTGCAATTAGGTAGTAAAGGAATTTTCTGCTTAAATTATCCAGAACATTCTATCAGCAAAGTCATTAAGGGAGTTGTTGAGCAAATTATTGGTTCTGAGAAATAAATTTAAATTTTATATTTACTGGGAGTAGAGTATATGAGTGAAGTTTTGCTCAAAGAGCTAAGTAATAAAGATATCCACTGGATAAAAACTGTAAGTCAGCAAATAGAACTAAATCCTGGTGAAGTACTTATTCATCAGAAAGAAAACCTTAATAGTCTATATATATTGATTAATGGTACGCTGGCTATTACTGTCCCTGAGGAAAAAAATATTCTCCAAAATACTTTTGAACGTTTAGAACAACGTGGAAGTTCGGATAAGGAAATTACCAGATTGTTCAGGGGTGAAATAATTGGCAGAACACCATTATTAAATATATGGCAAACTAATACCGCTGTTAAAGCTGTAGAAAAATCGGTTATTTTGTCAATTCCTGGTGATGTTTTTCAAACTAAGTTGGAACAAGATGCTAATTTTGCTGCTCATTTTTATCGAGCAATAACTATTTTGTTTGCAGAGAAAATTCAAAATACTATTAATCAGCTTGGTTTCGCTAAAACCGTACAAACTCAATCACTTAAAGATATATTTTTTATTTTGGAATTCTTGTATGATAGCGATATTGACTGGTTGATAAGTGCCGGACAAAAGTTAGAAATACCTGCTGATACAACATTGATTCAAGAAAAAGGTGCGGTAGATGCTTTTTATATTTTATTCAATGGGGTAATTTCTTTATCTGTTGCTGCTGATAAGCGCAATGCTTTAACAGCAGCTTTTGCCGCAATTGAAAATGGCGAAATTCCTAATCGAGAAATTGCAAGGTTATCCAAAGGAGAAATCATTGGTGAAACTTTGTTTACAGATTCTCGTTTACCTTCTACAACAGCTAAAACTGTTACGGATTCCATTCTTTTATCAATTGAGAGGCGCGTATTATTAGGAAAGTTAGAGCAGGATGTCGCCTTTGCTGCTCGCTTTTATCGACAAATTTCGACTTTACTAATACACCGATTGCAAAAGTTACACGGTCAATTAAAATACAGCAGACATCTTTATTCTAAAACACAGCAATTGATTAAAGATATGGATGAAGAAGACGAAATAGACACTTCTTTTCTAGATACAATATCCCTATCGAGCAAAAGATTTGACTGGATGTTAAACCAGTTAAATGCTTATTAACGTAATGTATGTGTATTGCAACTTGCAATTATACTTTATGACTGCGTAATATCAGCTTAGATTACTGATTCCCCATATAACTGAGAATGAATGTTTTGATGAATGTTTTTTGGTTAGAAATGATTAATTTCTTATCCTTCTAGAGACGACAAGTTTTTAACTAAATATTCTATTAGTCTTAATCGAATTTGAAATAAGGGTAAACAAATATGCACAATCAAAGTAGCAAGAAGATATTTAGAAAAAAAGCACTCGCACAATTATCTTCACCTGAAAGATTAGACGAAATGATGAAAGTTATTAACCCAAAAAGCTGGTTAGTATTAATTGCTTTCATGTTTATAATAATAGCTGGAATTATTTGGAGTATTTTCGGATACATTCCTATTGCGACTGAAGTAAAAGGTCAACTAGTTAATGGATCAATTGAATTAATAAATTCGCCAGAGTCAGGAATTTTACAAGAATTAAAAGTTAAAAAAGGCGATAAAATTTCACAAGGAGAAACAATCGCAACAATTGAAACATTTGATACAAGAAAAAATAAAATACAAGATGTAACCAGTAATGTCTCCGGAATAGTCATATCTACTCTACCTTTGGGAACAAAAGTTGATTCAAAAACTCATCTTGCAATTATAGAAAAAGATGATTCATCATCCCAAAAAAGTATTTTTTGTTTATCTTCACTAGAAGAATGTCAAAAAATTAAAACTGGTATAGAAGTAGAAATAATAGCAAGTGATTACCAGGAAAAGTTTACAGGCACAGTAAAAGATACTTCACCACTTTTATTACTGGAAAATAACTCCACTAATTTATCAGAAAAACCTTTAGTTCCTCAAATTTATAGCGTAATAATTCAAACTATTGATAATATAAAAATCAATAGTTCTGTAAAAGAAAAATTAGAAAAACATCCTACCTATCCCGTTTCTGTACGAGTAATGGAAAAACATTCTCCAATTAGCTTTATTTTACCTAAATCTTAATCGGTCAAATCATGGAATTATATAACTTTCTTCCCAAATCTCTATTTGATAATTTACTATCTCTATTACCAAAGCCGAAAAATACTGGTAAATCCAAAAGTAATTGCAAGAAACGTGTGAAAACACCTACGGTTATACAAATGGAAGCTGTAGAATGTGGTGCTGCTGCTTTAGGAATTATACTAAGTTACTACGGCAAAATTTTACCATTAGCAGAAATTCGTAAAGAATGCGGAGTTTCTCGCGATGGTTCTAAAGCTTCCAATGTAATTAAAGCTGCTAAAAAATACGGGCTTAATGCAAAAGGTTATCAGAAAGAAATTGACCATCTACAAAATGTTCCTCTTCCATTCATTGTATTCTGGAATTTCAATCATTTTTTGGTTGTAGAGGGTTGGGATAAAAACCGATTTTATCTTAACGACCCTGCTACAGGTCCGCGAATTGTCTCTATTGAAGAATTTGATGAGGCTTATACCGGAATTGTATTACGAATAGAACCGAGTCAAAATTTTTTTAAGAGCGGTCGTAAACCTAGCATTATCTCTTCTCTATGGAAACGCTTAGAAAAAACTATTTACGTTTTATTATACTGCGTACTTACTGGATTTCTGCTAACAATAATTGGGGTAGTTATACCTCTATTTACTCAAATTTTTATCGACCAGATAATAGAAGAAGGACACCGCGATTTATTAATGCCATTAGTGTTTGCAATGGTAGTTTTTGCTTTACTGCAAGGGTCATTAACATTATTGCGTCTGCGCTATTTGAGACGTATGAGAATAAAGTTAGCAGTTAGTATGTCTAGCCATTTCTTCTGGCATTTATTACGTTTACCTGTAAGCTTTTATGCTCAGAGGTACGCTGGCGAAATTAGCGACCGCAGCAATCTGAATGACCAAGTTGCTGATGTTTTATCTGGGCAATTAGCTACTACAGTAATTGATGCGATAATGGTCATTTTCTACGCGCTATTTATGTTCCAATATGATGCACTTCTAACTATAATTGTAGTGACGTTCGCGATTCTTAATGTTGTAACTCTTCAGTTCGTTTCTAGGAAGCGCGTTGATGCCAATCAAAAATTAATGCAGCACTATGGTAAAGCTGCTGGTGTGTCTATTGCCGCTCTTAGCAGTATTGAAACTCTTAAAGCATCAGGCTTAGAATCCGATGTCTTCGCTCGTTGGTCTGGTTATTACGCAAAAGCTACTAATTCTCAGCAAGAATTAGGGATAATGAACCAGGTATTTTCTGTAATGCCAATATTTTTATCTGCTCTTTCGAGTTTACTACTGTTAATTGTTGGTAGTTGGCGAATCATTAATGGTGATTTGACTGTTGGTTCATTAATTGCTTTTCAGGGTTTGATGTTTAGCTTTCAAGAACCAGTTAATAATTTGCTAAGTTTTGGCAGTACTTTACAGGAACTCGAGGGTAATTTGATTCGCTTAGACGATGTTTTACAAAATCCTACCGTAGTTTCAGAAAACTTAGAATCTGAGCTTGACGAATCATCTATAACTCCTAAATTGCAAGGATATGTCGAATTAAAAAATGTCACATTTGGTTTCAGTCATCTTGAGCCACCATTGATTGAAAACTTTAATTTGGTAATTAAACCCGGACAAAGAGTTGCTTTTGTGGGTGGAAGTGGTTCTGGTAAATCAACCATCGCCAAACTAATTAGCGGACTTTATCAACCTTGGTCTGGAGAAATTTTATTTGATGGTAAACCCAAACAGCAAATACCTCAAAAAATACTTACCAATTCCGTTGCAATGGTAGAGCAAGATATCTTACTGTTTCGAGGGACTATTAGAGATAATTTAACTTTATGGGATAGTACAATCCCAGATAAAAATATGCTCAAAGCCTGCGAAGATGCAGCTATTGAAGATGTAGTACTATCAATGCCTGGGGGACTAGATGCAGATTTAGATGAAGGAGCAACAAATTTAAGTGGAGGGCAAAGACAAAGATTAGAAATTGCCCGAGCTTTAGTTAATAATCCTTCCATACTTCTGATGGATGAAGCAACTAGTGCTTTAGATACTGAGACTGAAAGGATTATTGACAGAAATCTGCGATTGCGCGGATGTACTTGTATTATTGTAGCGCATCGTCTAAGTACTATCCGTGACTGTGATGAAATTATTATTCTTGAAAGAGGAAAAGTAGTGCAACGAGGAACCCATCAGGAGATGTACAAACTAGACGGAGCTTACTCACAGTTGATTAGTACTCATGGATAAATGGTTGAGATAGGTCTATTATTCAAAATATATAGGTGTAACAAACTATGCTATTACCAGTAGAAAAATTTCAGTTTCAAGCTAATGAACCTATATTGTTAAATGACCCTTCTGTATTGTGGGTTGTTAGCTCCGGTTCTATAGCTTTATTTGGAGCTAGAGTCGAAGATGGTGTTGTAATTGGAACTCGACGCTATCTATTTAGCTTGGAGGAAGGTCAAGTTGTTTGTGGAAATATTTATCAAGAATATCAATTATTAATAGTACCCATTGGAGAAGCCCAATTAGAACGATATGATATTCAGTCTTTTTCCGATTTTATAGCTGATAAACATAATCTCGCAGTTTCTGGAATAGAAAACTGTTTGCGGCAATTTAGTAATGTTATTTCAAAATCAGGTTTGCAGGTACCAAATGTAATAAATTCATTCGTAAAAGCACCTCAACAGACACAATTCTCTTTCAATAAAAGTGAGATATTTCAAATATCAGAAGATACAATTTGTTGGATAAAAATTAAACAAGGTACTGTTCGTTTTCTTGGGCATCACGAATTAATTTTAACTAATCATACGCAAGTATTTCCTGTATGCTCCTCTATGTGCTTAGAAGCCGTTGACGAAGTGCAACTTTCAATAGTCAAAACTTCACAATTGAGTAGAGCCGATATTATTTCGGGTATGGCTTTTGTTTACGAACAACTGTTGCATCTTGTGCCTATTTTGAATCATCTTGAAGCAGAAGAAGAGTCTAAGCGTTTGAAATTGCGCGAACAACTTAACAATCAAATAACTACAAAGGCTTTAACCGAACTTGCTTCTCCTTTAAATTCACAAACAGAAGACTTTGTTGATAAAAACGAATCTTTATTAGCTGTAGCTGGGGCTGTGGGAAAAGCAATGGGAGTAAAAATATCTCCCGCTCCTGATTCAGAAAATATAGAACAACTTAAAGAACCACTTGAAGCAATTGCACGTGCTTCCAGGTTACGAATTAGACGTGTAGTTTTACGAGATAACTGGTGGAAAAGTGATTGCGGTGCGATGGTTGCTTATACTATAAGCGACAATATAAACGACGACGAAAATAACTTTTCCTCCTCTCAACATCCTGTAGCACTACTACCAGTTTCTGCTGGTAATTATCAACTTTTTGAGCCAGTTGAGCAAAAACGCCAAAAAGTCACAGAATCTGTAGCTGAAAATTTAGCACCCTTTGCTTATGTATTTTATCGGTCTTTACCCGATAAGATTATTACAGCTTGGGATTTATTGCGATTTGCATTCAAAGGAAAGCAGACTGATATACTTATGGTTTTCGGAACCGGTGTTGGTGTCATGCTTCTAGGAATGCTCGTACCAATTTCTACTGGAATTATTATAAACAACGCAATTCCAAATAAAGATACTAATTTACTGGTGCAAGTTGGTATCGGATTATTTATCGCAGCCTTTGCAGCCGCTTTGCTTCAAATAACCCAAGGATTTGCCATGTTACGTATAGAAGCATCAACTGATGTTACAACTCAAGCTGCTGTATGGGACAGATTACTAAAAGAGCCTGTATCATTTTTCCGAAAATACACAATCGGAGATTTGCAATCTCGCGTCTTTTCCATTAGCGATATCCGTCGTCAACTTAGCGGCAGAGTAATGGTAAATTTGATTAGCAGCTTTTTCTCACTGTTTTTCTTCGGACAACTTGTATACTATAGCTGGTCTGTTGCCTTAATTGCGTTAAGTATTGCAATAATTACATTCATTCTAACTACCTTTTTTGGCATGATGCTTTTTGAGAGGTCACGTCCTCTATTAGAATGCGAAGGAGAATTACTTGGACAAACAGTACAGTTAATTAATGGTATTTCTAAATTACATATTGCCGGAGCGCAAGAGCGGGCTTTTGCTTCTTGGTGTAAGAGTTATACTCAGCAAACAAAACTAGAGAATGACAAAAAACGTATAGAAGAAATAATTACTGTCTTTAATACGGTAATGCCAACCTTGACTAATGTCATATTATTCTTGTTTGTCATTACCTTATTTTCACCTACAGAAACAGCGGCACCAACAAATGTCCAGACTGCTGCTGTCGGATTCTCATTGGGTGCTTTTATTGCTTTTAACACAGCTTTCGGTAACTTTATTCAGGGAATCACTGACCTCAGCAATACATTCACAGAGATTTTGCAGATATTTCCTTTATGGAAACGGACAAAGCCAATTTTAAATACCATACCAGAAATCAGTATCAAAAAAGCTGACCCCGGTAAAATAACAGGTAGAATCTTTGTCGAACGTGTCATATTTCGTTATAGAAAAGATGGTGTCCCCACGCTAAACAACGTTAGTATTTCCGCTCAACCGGGCGAATTTATAGCTCTTGTTGGTGCTTCTGGAAGCGGAAAGTCTACATTATTGCGGTTGTTATTAGGTTTTGAAACTCCTGAATCTGGCAGTATATACTATGACAACCAAGATTTATCAGGATTGGATATAGATGCATTACGCCGACAAATGGGTGTTGTATTGCAAAATACCCAACTTCAATCAGCTTCAATTTATGAGAATATAGCTGGTGGTGCAGCAATTACCTTAGAAGAAGCTTGGGACGCAGCAACCGCTTCTGGTTTAGCCGATGACATTATGGCTATGCCCATGCAAATGCATACTGTAATTAGTGAAGGTGGTGGTAATCTTTCTGGGGGACAGCGGCAGCGACTAGTAATTGCTCGGGCATTAGCATTAAAACCTAAGATTTTATTATTTGATGAAGCCACTAGTGCTTTAGATAACAAAACACAGGCAATTGTTAGCGAACATTTGGATAGATTAAACGTAACTCGCATAGTTATCGCCCATAGATTGACCACTATTCGTAATGCTGACCGCATATATGTAATGCAAACAGGTCAAGTGGTTCAAGAAGGGACCTATGATGAATTATCATCGCAGCCCGGTTTGTTCGCTCGGTTAATGGCACGTCAAAATGTTTGATTGCGGCTTTTTGAATGGCGTTGCTGATTGAAAGTATGAATGCGTCTAAACTAGAAGCGCAAAACCCTGAGGACTAAGGCTGCGTGTCACAAGACTTGGGTGGTGCGTGACACTGATTGCCTCATTATTACGTTCAATATTAGTGAGTGTACGAGCACCCTACAAGAAAAATATGCCAGTTGCCTAAGTCCTAACCCTATAAAAAGGTTGTTAAATAATCCTAAAAATGTAAATTCATACCCGGATTCAGCAACGCCCAAAATCGCGTTTGCTAGAAGCTTGGACATTAGCTAAGCCGTTATGTGCTTTACATAACGCAGTTACATATCAGTATATTGTCGCTTGTTTAGAACCAAGAGCAAAACATGAGTGTAATGCTCTACCTTATTTTCTGCGAAAAATTTTGAAATGCAAAATTTAACTGGTTAAACAACAATTATCTTAGTGAGATAGATTCAAGTGTTTGAAGTTATTGTCAAGCACTGAAGTCCATACATATCGCCCGAAATTTTTTCTACCCCCTCTCTCTCCCTCCCTTGACACGGCAATTTTGGGTTGGTGTAGTACTAGTACCGCTTGCGTTCGTCAAAAGTCAAAAGTCAAAAGTCAAAAGTATTATAAGACAAAGATTTCAAGCTTTTGAAACGGATGTGCTATTTAAGCCGTGGTGTACTAGTACACCACGGCTTAAATAAGGCAACCATTAAAAATGGCTGAAAAGCCGAAGATATCAAACTTTTTACTTCTTACTTTTTACGAACGCAAGCGGTACTAGTAGTCTGATAAGTCAACTACGCGGGGTGTATGGTAAAAACAAAAAATTTTTTCTCCCCCCTCTCCCCCTGCTTGTCTTCACCCGGCAATTTTAGCTTGTTCGAGTACTAGATTTATTGACAGCGATCGCAAACACCCTGTACTGTCAACTCATATTGTTCTATAGTTAATCCCGCACGAAGGTCTTTAAAGCTAACTTCAACCTGTTCCCAGGGAATATCCTCAATAATTCCACACTTCTTACAACGGAAATGGTGATGAGATGAAACGTTAGCATCGTAACGACAGACACCTTCTTCTAATAAAACTTCTCTTACTAAACCAACATCTCTTAAAGCTTGTAGAGAAGTATAAACAGTAGCTTGGGAAGAAGTAGGACTATTTTCATTCAAACTCACCAATATTTGTTCCGCAGTCGGGTGATCCTGGCGGTTCAGTAAATTAGAATAAACTGCAAACCGTTGGGGGGTTACTCGCAATCCTTTAGATTTTAAAATCTGTACAATTTTATCGCTTTGTTTTTGCATATTATTATTACTCAATGACGGCGCTTTTCTCAATCAATCAAGAGTGGATCGAATCAAGAGAGACAATTTTAGGATTTATACAACTGGGACATTTTGTCTAAGCGGGTTGTGACACTTTTAGAAATTTTGAACATAATAAGGCTTGTAATGTGACGCACCGACTGAAAATTATGACAATCGCCTAAGTCCTAAATTTATTCAAAAATACTATTTCTCATATAACTACCACTTTAACAAAAAATCAAAAATTAAAAATGAGTATTTCTCTCTATTGATTTATTATTAAATCAGAATTATTCTTAGATATGAGTTAATCAAACTTTTACTGAATCGAAGCGTAAAATTATTACAAAGAGGTAATTATGGCTGTAATCGAACAGGTTCCCAACGTAATCTTCAAAACTCGTGTTCGTGATGAATCCGTACCGGGGCCTAACCCTTTTCGCTGGGAAGACAAAACAACTCAAGATATTTTTGGAGGTAAGAAAGTAGTAGTATTTTCTTTACCTGGTGCCTTTACTCCTACTTGCTCTTCTAATCATTTGCCACGGTATGAAGAACTCTACGATGAGTTCAAGGCTCAAGGAATCGATCAAATCATCTGCGTCTCTGTTAATGATGCTTTTGTAATGTTCCAATGGGGTAAGCAAGTTGGAGCGAAGAATGTTTTCTTGCTTCCTGATGGAAATGGTGAATTCACTCGTAAGATGGGAATGCTTGTTGAGAAAGCAAACCTTGGTTTCGGATATCGTTCTTGGCGTTACTCTATGCTGGTAAACGATGGCACCATCGAAAAGATGTTTGCTGAGCCAAATTATGGCGATAACTGCCCTATCGATCCTTTTGAGGTTTCTGACGCTGATACAATGTTGGCTTTTCTAAAGGGAACCAAGTCTGCTGGTGTTTCTGAGCCTCGCCGCGAATTTGTTGGATAGTTAAACGATAAAATTGAAGTCAAAGGAAATTCTAACGTCTCCTTTGACTTCAATGATAAAAGTCTTAGCCATCAAAAGTAATCCAATTTTACCGAACGCGATGCATCTCAATTAAAAAATTTAATACAGGAATCTTTATTATGAAACTTTCCACTAAAAATCTTAGCGAGCATGTAGACACAGTATATGATGCCATAGTTGTAGGGGGTGGCATGGGTGGTCTTTCTGCTGCTATTTATCTTGCTCGTTATGGTCTAAAATGTCTCGTAATTGAAAAGGGAAAAGGGCGTTCGATCTGGATGCAGGATCTGCGAAATTATGTGGGGTTAGATCCAGATACGAGTGGAGGTTCGATTGTAAGCCATTCGACAAAGCAGGCTATTGAATGGGGAGCCGATCACCTAAAAGCATTCGTAGAAGATGTCATCGATGAGGGTGATACTTTTGCTGTGAAAGTGAAAGTAGGTAGGAAAAATAGCATTCATGCGGTGTTTCGGAGTAAATATTTGATTGCTGCATCAGGTGTAATTGATGTTTTGCCTGAATTAGAAAATATGCAGAACGTCTACGATTATGCCGGATATACACTACATGTCTGTATGATTTGTGATGGTTTTGATATGTGGGATCGGCGTGCAGTTCTAATCGCAGGTAAGGAGTCTCAGATTAATGCAGCTTTTGTTTTGAACTGGTTTACACCTTATATTACAGTGTTGACTCATGGACTATTTGAAGTGAGTGATGAAATGAAGCAGAAATTAGCCGAACATGGCTATCCGCTTTACGAGCAGAAGATTACTCGCTTCTTAGGTAAGAAACATCAAATGAGTGGTGTTGAGTTAGAAGATGGTCAAATTATTGAGGCCACGACTGGCTTAATTAATATGGGATCGATTTACCACAATCACTACCTTAAGGGTATTGATGGGTTAGAGTGGGATGGTGAAAATCTAGTCACCCATGGTTTAGCTCAAACGACTCACGAGCGTATCTTTGCAGTTGGAGATTTGAAGAAAGGATTAAACCAGGTTTCGATTGCTGTTGCAGATGGCACAATGGCGGCAACTCAAATTTGGCGAAATATTCGTAGAGCTAGTGAACCTCGTAAGTGGGAAGAAAATGTGA
>ERZ1740059.809-NODE-809-length-15923-cov-9.042728_pt1 | contig 15923 bp, 13 predicted proteins | sample MGYA00581744_ERZ1740059 | MGnify/ENA primary metagenome ERZ1740059 (study PRJEB43018, sample SAMN04849738) | marine metagenome | isolation source: floating plastic debris | place: Pacific Ocean | collected 2008-08-28 | study: EMG produced TPA metagenomics assembly... | reverse complement strand
TGAGGCGGTCGTAGTTCCCCAAACCCAAATCCAGAGTTTTACAGCCAAGCTGCTCCATGTGCAGACTGACACCTCAATGGAGTTACCCATTGGGCTTAGTTTGTTACATATTGGTAAGCCCAATGATCGCATTCCACCCGATATAGACGTCTCTGGTTTTCCTGAATCAGAAATTGTGTCTCGCGTTCATGCAAATATCCGTATTGAGGGCGATGTCTACTATATTGAGGATGTCGGAAGTTCCAATGGTACGTACGTCAATAATTTGCCACTCGCTGCAGGAAACCGCCATCGCTTGCGACCTGGAGATCGCGTTGCCCTTGGAAAAGGTGATAAAGTGAGCTTTATTTTTCAACTTGCATAGGGGTCCATGGAGGTACCAATCGACCGTTTAATTGTCACTTCTGCGCTGCCATCCCTGTTAGATTGCCCTTCGATGTATTAACGTGATTACCCTATCGTTACTCCACCCGCAGAATAAAAACCCCATCCAGCACTGGACCTTTGAGGAACAAGACGTCATTCGGATTGGCCGCTCTACGGATAATGATGTAGTCCTTTATAGTGCCGTTGTTTCTCGACATCATCTGGAAATTCATAAAGGAGTAGCGGGTTGGGCCATTCAAAGTCTGGGCACCAACGGCACCTATTTAGATGGCAAACGGATACAAAATGTAACTGCCGAAAATGGGCTGGTGGTCCGGCTAGCGCGGTCTGGCCCTAACTTACAGATCACCATAGAGCAGCCAGAAAAGTCGTCGGCTGCCTCGATTAAAGAGTTATTGGCCCGTCGCAAGCAGCATCAGTTTGGCCAAACATCAGCCGCAGACCAGCCCGTAAGAACGGACTTGGATGTGATCAAAACCGATATTCGAGATACAACACCCCCTAAAACCAACCCCGACCCGCTGGATAACGGGCTTGCCTAGATGGCCAGAGGCGATCAGGTCTATGTGATGCGTGATGTCATGGGTATCCCCTACCAGCACCATGGGATTGACTGTGGTGATGGTAGCGTTATTCACTATCGCAAAGTAGGAACGGCAACGGTATCACGCACCAGCTTTGAGGCCTTTGCCCAAGGCAACCCGGTGTATACGTTGTCCCAGTCGGTGGCATTTATTCCCGATGTGGTGCTTAACCGAGCTGAAAGTCGGCTGGGGGAACAGCGCTACAACCTGTTTTTTAATAACTGCGAACATTTTGCCAACTGGTGCAAAATTGGCAAGACCATCAGCCCGCAGCTGGATAATTTTGGGCTGAGGTTAGAGCAGATCAAGCTACCCAGTGGGTTGACTCGACAGGCGGCACAGCAGGAAACACCCCAGGCAATTTTAGAGTTGTTTGCAAAGGCATTGGATAATATTGCGATCGCAACCAGCACCCTTCTCCCTGACTACAAACAAGCCCAGAGCGACAGCCATCAGTGGAAACACGTAGCCCACGCCGCCCTTAGCCGAGGCCGCGAAGATCTGGCCCGCGCCGCACTCTACAAACGCCGCAGCGCCCAGAAAAAAGCCGAGGCCATTGGACAGCAGCTCCAGGAACTTTCCGACCTACAAATTTCCATCCAAACCGACCAAACCCTGGCGCTCAAACGTCTGAGCGAAGAAAGTCCCAACCTTCATTAGTTTTCTTCACAAAATAATAGTCAGATGCAAACATCAGGCGTTAGGGGTCAGAATAGAACAGACCTAACTCCCATGGATTCTATTGCATCGCGGTCAGGTTAGTCAGAACCATGGATATCCCTGCAGACCCAAACCATAGCTGCGCCCATCGTTTAAGGCATACATAATCCTGAAAGCTTCAGATAAAAGCAGCTATGGACACAGCAAACCACTAACCTGACTCGCAATTGACATATGCGTCGATTGCCATGGCTACCTTGTCGATCTCTTTTTTGCGAAGTACGATTGTAGCCTAAACATAATACAAAACCGTCGTCCAGCGGACGACATCAGGAGGCATCCCATGGACAAGCTACTCAAAATCCTTCAATATTATCGACAATATTGGCTGATAACAGCGTTTAATGCGGCTGCCATGGGTACGTTCGAAATTATTGATCTGTTTGTACCCTATGCCATTGGGCAGCTGCTCAATGTTCTCTCACAACAGCCCCTCGATCGGCCCCTCGAGAACTTGATTGCTGTTTTTGGTCGATTGCTACAACAACCCATCACCCCAACATTTTCACTGTTAGTTTTGTTAGGTTTAGTGGGGGTTATCTCCGTTGGACGTGCGCCAATCCAGCCCTGGATCGGTCCCTGGTTTAACTGGGATACGGCACTGCGGGCCCGACGAGATCAGGCCCGGCGTTCCCTAGAGAAAATCTTGACTCTACCGTTAGAATTTTACGATGAAAACAACCCGGGTCGAATTGCCGCCCGGGTCGCCAAAGGCTTAGCTAACTACACCTGGACCTATCCAGAAATTGTTGGACAATTTATCCCAAAAATTGTGCGGGTGTTTGGGGTGTTTGTTGTCATTGCCTTTTTAGACTGGCCCATTGCTCTGGTGGTACTCAGTTCGTTTTTGGTCATTGTTGGCTATAGTCTGTTGCGACTCAAACGACTGTCGGCGCAAGAAGAGAAACTGGACAAATACATGGAGAATACCGAGAGCCGTACCTCGGAGATTATCACCAACATCAAGACAGTCAAGGCATTTGCCACAGAAATGCGCGAGCTAAAGCGACAGCAACAGCGGCTAGATCGAGAATTTAAGGTGGTCGACTATCGGATCCATCTGGGCTATGTAAAGCTGGGCACCTGGCAACGCACCATCGTACAGAGTTGTACCTTTGGTGTGCTTGCCCTAACGCTGTGGGCCACGGTCCAGGGAAGTATCTCCCTAGGGCATTTCGTGACGATTCTCACCCTGTCTAGCATGGCCTATGCCGAGGTGGATCCAATCTGTAGTCTGGCGGAAATGTTTGTGCGTCGATATGGCGCCATGGCAAGGTTTCAGGAGTTTGTCGCCTTACCGGCGGGTACAGACGCAGGGCAGCTTACCGACGATGTGCCTGACTACCGATTTACCGGCAAGGTACATTTTAATCAGCTCACCTTTGGCTATACCCCCGATAAACCCGTCCTCAAAGATATTGAGCTGTTGGTACAGCCTTGTCAGACGGTAGCCCTAGTGGGGCGTTCGGGATCCGGCAAGTCCACACTGGTTAAGCTATTATTCCGTTATTTTGAGCCCCAAAGCGGGGCCATTTTAATCGATGGTCAAGACCTGCGTCGTTTAGACATTACGGGCTATCGGCAACGGCTAGCGATTGTGCATCAAGAGGTGGATATTTTTAACGGCACACTAATGGAAAACCTGCTCTATGGCTGTCCGAGAGCGACGGTGGAACAGGTGGAGGCCGCCTGCAAAATTGCCCAGGCCCATGAGTTTATCAAGCAGATGCCCCATGGCTATCTGACCACGGTGGGTGAGCGGGGTGTACGGCTATCGGGTGGCCAGCGTCAGCGCATTGGCATTGCGCGGGCCTTGGTGATGGAACCAGACGTGCTGGTGTTTGATGAGGCCACCTCCAGTCTGGACTATGAGTCAGAGCGGGCGATTCAGGTGGCGATGCGCTCCCTATTTGGAACCCGCACGCTGATCATCATTGCCCACCGTCTCAGCACCGTCCGAGAAGCAGACCAGATCGTGGTACTCGACCAAGGACGCATCAGCCAAATAGGTAGCCACGATGAGCTGTTAACCCAAGGGGGGCTTTACCAACGACTCCACCAGCTCCAGGAAACTGGGGAGCTATTAGATTAGGCGGCTAAATAGTTCTACAAACGCCTTGGTAATGACACCCAGGGGCCGATGCTCGCTCAACAACTCAACAGCCAGAGCGGGCATCATCGGCTCAACGTGGCAATGATTACACCACAGCCACGTTGAGCTGCCGAATATGCGTTTCATATTGCACGCTGCTACGGGCACTGCTTAAAGCAACAGCAGTTATTACATCACACAGTTATGTTATGAAACGTTTATCTTTAAATTTTGTACAAATATATGCAAAGTTACAGCAATTTTTAAAAAGGCTGGGCATCGTAGGGACAGTCAGTGACGCATCCATAGGATGCGACGACCTATGAAAAACTTGATTAATATTTCACCATCAAAAAACGGCGCTCAGTGCAGCCTCTGCGAAGACACGCTGCTGCGTCACATCAGCCAAAATAGAATGTTTTGGTATTGTCCCAGTTGCCGTCAAGAAATGGTCTGCGAAGGGAAAAAAGTATTAGCAGCAGCACATCCTACGTCAAGCGACAACAGCCAAGCAGTCCCACAGCGTCAGCTGCTTGAAGTTGCTAACCGGCGCAGGCGAGTGGGCGTTAGTTAAGCACTCTCCAAAATCCATTGAACCAATGTGCGTACACCATACCCTGTGGCACCAGGGTTGTTGTACGCATTGTCTTTTTCACTCCACACAGGTCCGGCAATGTCTAAGTGGGCCCAGGCCGTCTTTTTCACAAACTGCTTTAGGAACAGTGCCGCTGTGATGGACCCACCGGGACGAGGGCCTGTATTTTTCATATCCGCCACAATTGACTTCAGCCCATCAAAATACTTGTCTTCCATGGGCATCCGCCAGAGCTTCTCACCAGCGGCTTCTGCCGCTTGGGATAGATTTCCGGCTAACTCATCATCAGGGCTAAATAGACCAGCGAGATCATTGCCCAGGGCCACAATACAGGCTCCGGTGAGGGTAGCCAGATCCACCATGGCATCTACCCCTAGCTTATCGGCATAGACCAGGGCATCGGCCAGGGTTAAACGACCTTCAGCATCAGTGTTATTAACCTCGATGGTTTTACCGTTGGACGCGGTCAAAATGTCTCCAGGATGCAGGGCATGGCCGCTAATCATATTTTCAGCGGCCGCACTAATGAAGTGAACTTCCACATCGGGTTTAATTTGGGCAATGGCCTTGGCAGCCCCCAGCACCGCAGCTGCGCCTCCCATATCCATTTTCATGAGTTCGATCATGCTGCCCGCCCCGGCCTTGATGTTAAGACCGCCGGAGTCAAAGGTAAGCCCTTTGCCAATTAACGCTAGCTTGCGTTTGGGCTCACCCTCAGGGGTGTAGGTAAGGTGGATAAATTTTGGGGGCATATCCGACGCCATGGAAACACCCAGATAGGCCCCCATACCCAGCGCTTCACAGTCGGCCTGCTCTAGTATTTTGAGGGTGAGGCCATGGTCATTGGCAATGGCTGTCGCCGTCTCGGCTAGAGCGGTGGGGGTAACCACATTAGGGGGAGCCGCCACCAGTTCCCGCGCTAGAATAACACCGTCACAAACGTGGGCTGCCGTATTTAATGCCGTGTCATAGCCGGGTAAATCGAGCAGTGCCACATCGGTGAGGGTCACTTTAGGAGACTCGGTGTCAGACTTAAATCGTTTGTCGTCATGTAGCGCCAGGGCGACACCTTCGGCAATGGTCTGGGTGGTTCGTTCCGGACTGTTGTTCCAAATGGGGAAACTAATACCTAAGGATGCACATTTTTCACGCTTGGCCAGCTTGGCAGCGGCAGCAGCGGCACGGCGTAAGCCTTCTAACTTTAGGTCCTCAGCTGCTCCCAAACCAACGATGGCCACTTTACGGACCGAACCACCGACGCGGATCACAGCAGAGCTGCCGGCCTTTGCTTTAAAGTCTGTTTCGTCGATGAGTTCTTGAAGCAGCCCAGACACCTGCTCATTTAGGTCAGATAGCAGCCCGGTGAGGGGGAGCGATTCTTCAGATAAACCAACGACCAGGCAATCTCCTGACCACGTTAAACAAGACTTGTCTGATGCTACAAACTTCATTCCCATCTCTGTGCTAATTCCCGTCTTAGTATCTAATGATTTCGGCGTCTTTATTGACTGATTATCATATACGGCTCCCTATCATATTGATGTTTTGTTTGATAGAACAGAGCTAGCTTACAGATGTAGGCTTTGACAGCACCGTAGCGCATCATCGCATTGTGGACACGGTTTATATCGCTCCCTGTATTCCTGATTCAGCTGATCCACCATGGGCAAACGTCTTATCGACCGAGGTAAAGAGCAACTACCCCTACTGCTGTTGGGGGGCATTAGTCTGGCCAGCTTAGCCCTGATTGTATTTTTTGGGCAGGCGGCTAGGCGGGCGTTACCCAATGGGGAAACCAATCCGGCGGGCCAAGAACAAAAAGCAGTCGAATCATCCGAAGCGTTTCGGTTAGCGCTGCAGCCACCCGAAATACGTCAGGAACTGCTGCAACAGCTAGTTGTGCCTGAGCAGAACACGGCAGACACTTACCTAGCGCGCTATCTGTTAGCGACGGATTTACTGGACCAGGGTCAGGCGGCTGAGGCCGTGAATACCCTGGGTGATCAGGGGGAAATTGAGAGTAACCCTGTGCTTGCCCCCTACGCGCTGCTAAAGCAGGGTCAGGCTCAGCTTTTAGCAGGGGAAGCGACCACCAGTTGGACTAAGCTGTTGGCCAGTTATGACACCCACGGTGCCACCGCCGAAGCTCGCTACGAGCTGGGTAAACGGGACCCGGCCCAGTGGGACGCACTGTTGGAAAAGCATCCTAGCCATCCTAAGGCGGTGGAGGTGGCTCTACAGAAACTGAAAACGGGCACCTCAAAGGACAAACTGCTACTGGTGGCGGCCCATGGCCTCTATCGCGAGGAATATGAGGCCAGCCTGGACCGACTAACAAAGGACTATGGCCAGGAACTGACGCCTGAACAGTGGGAAATCGTTGGCTTTGGGTATTGGGAAAATCTGCAGTATGGCAAAGCATCTGAGGCCTATGGCAAAGCCCCAACTTCACCGACTAATCTTTATAGAACGGCGCGGGGGGCTCAAATTGCAAATAAACGGGTGGTTGCGATCGCAAACTACCAAAAACTCGCCCAAACCTACCCCAACACCCCCGAAACCGGTCTCGGACTGATCAAACTAGCCGATTCTTTACCGGACAAAGCCGCCCTTGCCCCCCTGGATCAGGCCATGAAGGCCTTCCCAGACCGGGCGGGCGAGGCCCTGCTCAAGAAAGCCAACATTCTAGAGCAGCTCCAGAGTCCCACATCGGCCAAAGACGCCCGCACCTCAGTCCTCAGCCAGCACACCAACTCAGAAGCCGCCGCCCAGCTACGCCTGAGCCGAGCCCACAAAGCCGCCAAGGCCAATGACTTCGCCACCGCCCGGCAGCTAGCAGAAGAGCTGGTAACGGCCACCCCCGACAGCGAACTGGCCGCCGAAGCCAGCTTTTGGTCAGGAAAATGGGCTGAGCAGCAGGGCCAGGACGCCCGTCAGGCCTATGAACGCACCCTGGCCCAATATCCCGAGTCCTACTTTGCCTGGCGCTCAGCCGTCATGCTGGGTTGGGATGTGGGGGATTTTGACAGCGTGCGTTACCTAGCCCCTGAGGTCAGACTGCCTCAACAAAGAGACCCCTTGCCCGCCGGTTCCGAAACGTTGCAGCTGCTTTATCGCTTGGGCCAAGATGCCGATGCCTGGAGCCTGTGGCAAACGGAATTTCAAAACGTTCAAGAGCCAACCGTGGCCGAACAATTTACCGATGGCGTATTGCGTGTGGGTGTGGGTGATAACCTCGACGGCATCTTTATGCTCACCAGCCTGGCCTGGCGAGATCAGGCCGCCGAACAGTCCGAATACCAGCGACTCAAAACCACCCCGGCTTACTGGCAAACGGTTTACCCTTTTCCCTTTAGTGATTTAATTCAAGCCTGGTCGCAGCAGCACCAGCTCAATCCGCTATTGGTCACGTCCCTCATGCGTCAAGAATCTCGATTTGAGCCCACGATTCGCTCTAGCGCCGGGGCCATTGGTCTGATGCAGGTAATCCCCAGCACCGCTGACTGGATTGTGGGACAACTTGGCGAAAGCAACAGCGACCTGGACACCAAGCTAGAAACCCCCAACGAAAATATCAAACTGGGCACCTGGTACCTGGACTACACCCATCGGGAATATAGCGATAACTCTATGTTTGCCGTCGCCAGCTACAACGCTGGCCCAGGGGCAGTCGCCGACTGGGTTGCTAGGGGCTACAGCGATCCAGATGTCTTTGTGGAGAATATTCCATTTAGTGAAACCAAGGGCTATGTGGAAGCCGTCTTTGGTGGCTATTGGAACTATTTAAGACTCTATAATCCCGCCATCAGTCGACAAATGGCCGAATTTTCGGCGCCATTATAGATACCGCCGGCACACACGGTTTCTAACAGCTAACAGATGGGGGCATCCCCTAAATCAGCAACAGTTAGATCCTCCATTGGCCCCCTATTCGTATTGACAGCCCTATGCGATTCGAACAGTTGACCATACAATTAATCAAATATAGTAATCTGCTAAATGCATTTAGCAGATTTTGCCGCACATAACCGTTGTTGTATATGGCTTTCAGCGACCATCTAGGTTATGAGCTATGCGCGCCGGGCTATCAATACACCGGACATTTTTGAATCGCTCCTAGGCATCAGCCAACAATCCAAGTCAGGCTGCTTCGCCTAAGATTAGTCCAGTCCCTGTGAGACATGTCGGCTCTCACATCGTTCATTACCCCAGCAGAGTAACGTGACTAGCTATAGCACCGTTCAAAAGCAACAACTGAGCCAACTTGGCGCTTACCTGCAAGAAAAGCGCCAGGAGCAGGGAAAGTCTTTAGAAGATATCTCCCTACAAACCTACATTCGGGCTCAGTTGTTAAAGGCCGTGGAAACCGGTGATACCACTGACTTGCCCCAGCCTATCTTTGTTCAGGGGTTTATTCGTCGCTATGCCGATGCCCTGGGACTAGACGGCACTAATTTTTCCAAGCAGTTTCCGGTCCACTCCATCCCCGATACTCCCAGACCCGTGCCCAGACCGGCAGCTCAGGTAGACATGTCCTACCAGAAGACTCCGCGCAAACCGGTAGCCCACGCCAATTCCCTATCTAAGCCCAAGCCCAATCCGCCGCTCAAACCAGCCATCGGCGCCATGCCCCTGGTTGGCGAACCTGTGCTGACGACTGGGGCAGACAGTGTTAGCTTGCCTAAGAAAACTGGCGCAGCAGCCACCCGGGACCTCACCCTAGACTCCCGCCCACTGCCCGACAGTGAGCTAACGAGCCTCGGTCTTAGCAACAACCTAAACGATGGTGCCACTAGCGCTGCTCCTGCTGCCTCCAGAGGTCAACTAGCCACAGAAGAATTACCGGTTGAAACGCCATCCCCCGTTAAGCCATCCCCCATGGTTATGGATGATGAGCTAGCAAGCCCATCATCCGGCGTTAACTGGCTACCTTGGGGTATCGGCGCAGCAGCGATTGTGAGTGCGATCGCACTCCTAAGTCCCATTTTCTTTGGTGGTGGTTCTGGACAGCAGACGGCCGAGACCGAAGCACCACCACCAGCCGAGGTAGCTCCCATCCCCCAGGCTGAAGCCCCGGCCCCGGAGCCGGAACCTGAGCCCGACGTTCCCGTTAGCGATGCCCCCGTTAGCTTAAATGTGGAAATCACTGAAGCTGGCCCATCGTGGATGAGCATTACCGTTGACGGTGCCGTTGTTTTCGAAGGTCTAATGGAACCGGGTACCGAGCAAAGTTGGGAAGGCCAGGAATCGATCACCATGAATGTTGGTAATGCGGGCGCGGCCCTAGTGTCGTCTAACGGTAGCGACCCAATACCAGCCGGAAACCCTGGTGGAGCCGAATTTTTAACCTTTGAAGCAGCAGAATAACCAGCCCGCACCCAGTCTCAGTAACGAAAGAAAAGGTTAAGGGGAAATGGGCCCACTCTTCCTGCGTCCTTTCTCCTTGACCAATGAACGCCTGGCAAACAGCTCCATAGGATTTGGGCAGCCGTCGGACAGCCACAGCGATACAATAAAAAACATATCTACACAAAATATCTAGCCAAACTATCTGGCACCGTAGCCCATGACGTCCAACGTAGAGACGGTAGAGTCCAATGAACAGCTTGACTACCTGAACGAGCTGCCCGATGAGTTAGAAATGTCCCTCTTCGATCACCTCGAAGAGCTGCGTCTGCGGATTTTCTACTCGTTGATTGGGGTGCTAATAGGCGTAATCGGCTGTTTTTGCGTCGTTAACCGCATTGTCTCAATTCTAGAGATTCCGGCCCAGGGAGCTAAGTTTCTACAGCTTTCCCCCGGTGAGTACTTTTTTGTCTCTATCAAGGTGGCAGGCTACAGCGGTATTTTGGTAGCCAGTCCCTTTATCCTCTACCAAATTGCCCTGTTTGTTCTGCCAGGTTTGACCCGGCGAGAACGGCGGTTAGTAGGCCCCATCGTTCTGGGCTCCAGCGTCCTGTTTGTCGTTGGCATATTTTTTGCCTACATTGCCCTGATTCCAGCCGCCTTAAACTTCTTTATTAACTATGGTGAGGGGGTTGTAGAGCAGCTGTGGTCCATTGACCGTTACTTTGAGTTTGTTCTACTGCTGCTGTTTAGCACCGGTCTAGCGTTTCAGATTCCAGTCATCCAATTTATGTTGGGGCTATTGGGAATTGTCAGCTCTGAAACCATGCTAAAAGGTTGGCGGTCCGTGCTTTTGGGGGCTGTGGTGCTCGGAGCTGTCCTCACCCCCTCGACCGACCCCATCACCCAAAGCCTGCTGGCGGGGGCCGTCCTGTTTTTATACTTTGGCGGCATCCTGGTGGTTAAAGGGATTGGCAAGTAGGCGTTAATTTTGGCTTAGCCAACTTAAAGCGGATATTTCGCAGGAACTCCAACCTGTCTGGGAAATTCTTTATCCGTCTTCTCGATTTTTTTGACATATAGACAGTGCCTGATGCCCTGGGTCAAGGGTGTTTCCCATGGGCAAATGGCAACTAGCTCACCGCCCAACGTATCTAGGGCTCCCATAAATAGGTCTTCTTCTTCATCGGTCCACTGCCCTCGAAAGAGGACGGCATAGCCGCTTTTCTTGAGCAGGGGCAGCGCATATTCTGCACAGGTGGAGGCTGGACCAACCGCCCGCACCATGGCTAGATCGTACTGGGCACGGTGCATTGGTGCGCGGCCCGCTGTTTCTGCTCGTTCTGCGAGCAAGGCTGTATTGGTTAGCTCTAACTGACTACAAAGGGTTTCAAGAAACGCAATTTTTTTGCGGGTTGAGTCGAGTAGGGTAATGTGCCATTGGGGTTTTGCGATCGCAACAGGCAATCCAGGAAAGCCACCCCCCGTACCAATATCAATCACCGTCTTCACCGTCGGCAGCCACTCCGGCTTCTCCGGTTCATACCAGGGGGCCAAACCGCTCAACGAATCCCACAGATGCTTTTCCCAAAACCCGCTTGGCTCCGTAATGCGGGTCAAATTTGCCTGCCGGTTACCATCCAAAACCCCCTGATACAATCGCTGAAACAAGCCCTGCTGTGTCTCAGACGGTTGCCAATGCAGCGTCTTTTGCCACGTCTCGCTATTGAGCGGCAACTGTTGAGCTACGGTATCTGTCATCTGGCCCCCTGATGTTTGGCTGAGTCTGCTTCGTTGGGTGGCATCGGCTCACCTCAACCTAAGCCACTGGCACCATCTCCAATGGCTGGGACAGCAGCTCCCCATTCTGCAACGTCCAGCAGTAATCTGCCAAATGGGCCAAATCCCGCGCATCGTGGGACACCACCAGCAAACTCCAGTCTTTCTTAAGGTCTGCCAGCAACCCGATCAGCTGTTGTTTCATCGACCAGTCCAATCCGGCCGTGGGCTCATCCAGCAATAACAAATAGGGCTGACGAATCAGCTGCACCGCCAGCGCCAGTCGTCGCTGCTGACCACCGCTGAGGGCATGGGGGGCCGCCTGCAATGAAATCGCCAGCCCAACCGACTCCAGGGTCTTCGTCACCTGCTCAGAGCCCAGCTCCGGATGACCAATGCGTAACTCTTCTAAAACCGTATGGCCACAAAAATGACGCTCTGGAAACTGAAATACCAACCCCGCCAGCTGTTGCAGCGTTTCTGGCTGTAGCTCCTGATCGCGCCAGTGCAGCGACCCCTTCGACGGAGACACCAGACCCGCCAAAATTTCCAACAGAGTGCTTTTCCCCGAGCCGCTGGGTCCCACGATCAGCCCCATTTTTTTAGGTTCTAGGGTAAACGATACTTGGCTAAGAATCGGCGTTGCACTAGCTGCTGGATGATAAGAAACTCGATCAAGAGTGAGCATTCGTCAAACAAAAGGGACCAGTCCACACTATAGCCAATGTTTTCATCCACCGATGTTCTCCCCTGAGGGCTCCATAGCCAACATCCTGATGCATTAAGACATTGGCGCGCCGGGTCAGCGGTTGCTGGTGGGAGCTTTCAAGGAGATGCCTTGTCTTAACCAACCTGACAGATGCCCTAGGTAACTTTCTTAGCGTAATCACAGAATTCGATACCAAAGGAGCTTGCTATGCTAGATAACCGAAACCATGCAACCTTTAACCTATGGAAATTCGCTTTCGCGAGTGCGACTTCTTTAACCTGTGGATTTGGTTAGAGCTAGAGAATGTGCCTTCCGCCATGGAACAGCAGTACATCGAAGAAATTTTTGACTCGTGGTTTTTCCTGGGCAAACTGGGTGGATTTAACGCCGAGAACCTACAGGTGCAAGACGGTGGCCATGAAATTAGCTACATGGACTACAACAACGACGTAGCCGAAGACAGCCTCATGGCAGTTATGCACAACATGTCTGAAGTGCAGTTCGAAGGCACCTGGGCCCGCTGTTGGTTTGACCTGGGCACCACCGACGCCATCGCCCTAGATGTACTAACCAATACCCTCAAACAGTTTAGTAAGGACTACACCATCATCAAACGGGTCTACATCGGTGGGGAAAATGAAGACTGGCCTATTCCCAGGGATCAACAGGCCGACTTCGTCAATGCCATGCATTAGTTTCCAGCATCCATCTCTCCAGCATCCATAGCAATCGGCTGTTGGTGTAGCCTCTCCTGCGGAGATCTGCATTTAGTCGATTGCGTCCACCCATAGCTGTTGCTATCGATAGGGCCTAGCGCTCACTGATGTTGTGAACGATGGGCACAACGCCATCCATAGATTCCTCAGATTCCTCAGGTAGTTCAAACCTGTTTTTAAAGCTCGAGTCAGAATTCAGGAGGCATAATAACAGTGCCCCCTCAGAACGAACGACATCTGCTATGGATTATGCAGCCCAGCGTCAGGCCAGCCTGGAGTCACCCACCTTTAGCCAATTAGACAGTTGGCTTGCCAAACGTATTCGCGAACTCAGTGTTGATGCCCTAGCCTCCAGTGCCTTCACCTGCACCGCCTGTGGTGAAGTTGCCGGCGAATACCTCGTGGACTACGAAGGCAAAACATTTCGCTTTGATACACCAACCACCTACGCCTTTTTAGAATTCATCCTGGCAAAACAGCCCACCGTTGTGGGTTAAGACCATATCCCCAGCGCTAAATCATCACTTCATTCTCAAATCGCTGCCGTTTCTCAAACTCAAACGGTCCAGCAATGGAGCCCCACAGTAGCTCATCGGTCTCCGGGTCGCGGCCTCGGTCGTAACTGATTAGCCGCTCGTTAGTAATCTCAAACTCATTATCCAGATAGCTGGTTTTGCCCTTGCGCACCACCATGCAATTTTTTCCTGGCACCACCTTACCGATAAAGCTATGACCGGTCCAGCGCACCGTCATATCACACCCCGGCATTTTCTCTAGCTGGTCTGCCGTCAGCGTTGTGAGTTTCTCAGGTTTACGGGCTGCACCGATCACAGTGTCTTGCTCTTTAAATGAGTAGTTTTCGAGCAAAATGTGGTCCGCCTGGGGCAAGAAATGTAGCACTCGCACGCGGTAGGGCTGTCCCAACATAAAATCGTAGGCCTGTTCCAGGTATAGACAGCTCCCCGATAAAAACCCCGACGGCAACGGGCGCATACACACCCGGATATGGGCAAAAAAGGGTGGATTTTCAATCGCCTGGGCCTGGTTGCTAAAGTCAGCAGCCATCCACTTAAGCAAGGTAGAAACGTCGGTTGCGTGGGACATATAAATAGGAACTAGCAGTTGAATTATCTACATTGAGAGAGTTACGCGGAGTTCAAAAGCAAATCTTACTGATATCAGGGCATTCTCTGGCCATAGACAGCCCTTTGGCTCAATAAGAGCCTGGTAAAGGTCGATCAAACTCATCTGTCAAACTCGATAGAAGGTGTAACCTCGCCATTTATCATAAAAAGATAGATCCCCCCCGAGAGCAACCCATGGAGCTTCGCTCAGTTTTCAATACGTTTTTTGACCACTGTGTTGGTAGCTGGTCCACAGAGCGCACCTACCACTATCTCACCCAAAACGAAGTAGAGCGTTCCCACACCGACTTTCAGGTTTCACCCCTAACGCCAGATCTCAAAGCTAAAGTACTGACTGACAATGAGTATGATGCAGCCCAAGATTTATCGAAGATTCCAGGGTTTCATCTATCTTTCAATACCGTGTCAGAAAAGGGCGAAAAAGTTTCCCAGGCCTTAAATCTTACATTTGTTGTCCACAGTGAAACCAGCCACATTCTAGAAGGCGATTATCTGCGCGATCGCGCCTATGAAGAAGCTCGGCCCATCATCTCCCGCTTTCGCTTCGACGGACACACCAAAGAACTATTGATGACGACCAACTACACCCAGGTAGTCTCCATAGATTCCATCACCCTAATTAATCCAGACATCCGGATTCGCCGAATTCTCAACTATCTACGCCCTCCGGCAGGACAGCCCCTGGAAAAACTGGGTCTGGTGGGGTTTGGGGTTGAACAAAAGGTCGCCCCGTAGGCAGAGACATTAGGCCATCAAAGACCAAACCCTGACCAGGCTTTTCTACTAAAGTCTGAATCATGGCGGCTGCATGCCTATCCCCCTGTTCCTTGCGGAATCGGAACAAATTAACCTGTATTGATTTCTATAAAGGTCATACACAAGATCCCCATTTATCGGGAAAGCTAGGGTAACTCTTAGAGCAGATACAACACCATCGCTACGGAGAGCGCAACAGTGGGCTTATTTGAGAAAGTTCGAGCCGAATTTATTGACATTATTGAATGGCTCGATCCGTCACAAGATACTATTGCCTATCGATTCGAGCGGTTTCAAAACGAAATTAAAATGGGGGCGCAGCTGACGGTACGCCCTGGTCAGGTGGCGATTTTAGTGGGCGAAGGCCGGGTGGCTGATGTATTTGAACCCGGTCGCTACCGCCTGGAAACTCAAAATATGCCGGTCCTGACCACCCTAATGGGATGGAAGTATGGTTTTAACTCTCCATTTAAAGCTGAGGTTTACTTTTTTAACACCAAGATTTTTACTAATCTCAAATGGGGCACCGCCAATCCCATCACCATTCGCGACCCCGAGTTAGGTCCAGTACGACTGCGTGCCTATGGCACTTACACCATGAGGGTTGCCGATGCCCGCACCCTGCTGGAGCAGCTGATCAGCACTGATGGCCTGTTCCAAACTGACGAGATTAGCGATCACCTACGCAACATGATCGTCTCGGCCTTTGCCAGCTGGATCGGCCAAGACCAAACCCCCTTGTTTGACCTGGCCGCCAACTATCAGGCCATGGGTGAGCAGGTGCGCGATGCCATGCAACCCAACATGGGTCAGTTTGGCCTAGAGCTACGTCAGCTGCTGATCGAGAATATTTCGCTGCCCCCCGAAGTTGAAGCAGCCCTGGATAAGCGAGCCTCCATCGGCATTCTGGGCAACATGCAGCAATACACCCAATACCAGGCGGCCAACGCCATCGAACAGTCGGCCCAAAACCCCAGCGGCGGTAGCCCTGGCCTCGACCTGGGGGTGGGCATTGCCATGGGTCAACAAATTGCCAACGCCATGGCCCCCCAGGCAGCCCCAACGGTCCCAGCGGCAGCACCCGCTGCACCACC
>ERZ1740059.808-NODE-808-length-15933-cov-6.206890_pt1 | contig 15933 bp, 14 predicted proteins | sample MGYA00581744_ERZ1740059 | MGnify/ENA primary metagenome ERZ1740059 (study PRJEB43018, sample SAMN04849738) | marine metagenome | isolation source: floating plastic debris | place: Pacific Ocean | collected 2008-08-28 | study: EMG produced TPA metagenomics assembly... | reverse complement strand
CAAATCCTGCCCCCGCACCCATGCTTGAAGGCGGCCCCTAACCGGGCCGCCTTCTGCGCTTGAGGGCAGGCTTCGGCTCGCTCCGGAATCCCCCGCACCCGTGGTCACGGGCCGCCCCCAAGAGCGGCTGCCCGTGTTCCGTTCGGGGCAGGCTCATGAGGCGTGCGGCGCCTAACCCGCGAAGGACGCCAGCGCGGCTTCGGCGACCTCGACGCCGTACTCCTGCACGAAGTGTCCCGCCTCCGCGATTTCCATCGGCGGCGGGCAGCCGTGGATGAGCTCGCGCATCGGGTGCATCACCGAGGGGCCGAGCATCGCGTCCTTCATGCCGATGGCCATGAAGGTCTGGCCGCGCCACTCCTCGTTCCAGAAGCGCGCGGCGGCACGGGAGACGGTGATGCCCTCGGCGTCGGGCCCGGTGGCGATCATGTGCGGGAAGCGCCGCACCGCGACCTTGAAGCGCGCGTCCGGAAAGGGCGCCGCGTAGGCCGCGGCTTCCTCGTCCGAGAGCGAGGGCGCGTACTTCCTCATCATCGCGCCCACGTCGACGTCCTCGTCGCTCGTCATGTCCGCCTTCCAGGCGTCGAAGGCCGGGCTCTCCACCGGGCCCATCATCAGGCCCGTGTTCATGATGAGCAGGCGCTCGAAACGCTCCGGCATCGACTGCGGGATCGTCAGCCCGAGCACGCCACCCCAGTCCTGGCAGACCAGCGTCACGCGACGGAGATCCAGGTGGCGGATGAACCCGAGCATGTAGTCGCGGTGCGTGTGGAAGGTGTGGAAGCCCGCATCCCTCGGCTTGTCCGAGCGCCCGAAGCCGAGCCAATCCGGCGCCACCACGCGGGCGCCCTGCGCCGCGAAGACCGGGATCATCTTCCGGTAGAGGTAGCTCCACGTCGGCTCGCCATGCAGGCAGAGGAAGACCCGCTCGGCATCCTTCGGCCCCTCGTCCAGGTAGTGCCCGCGGAGCCCGCGATAGCCCGGCAGATCCTCCACGTAGTGCGGGCGGAAGTCGTAGTCGGGGAGACCGACGAAGCGCTCGTCGGGGGTGCGTAGCGTGTCCATGCTCAGTCTCGCTCCTCGAGGGTCATCACCACGCGCCCTCGCTTTCCGTGCTCTCGAAGGCGGCGAAAGGCCGCCGCGTGCTCGGCGAAGGGAAAGACCGAGTCCACGACCACCCGGAGGCTCCCGTCGCGCACCCAGCCCACGACCTCCCCGAGCAGCTCGCCGTCGCCGCGCGGCACCCAGAGGTCCACGCTGCGCTGCCCGGACTCCGCCCCTTCCGTGAAGTCCACGCCGGCCTTCAGTGGCTCGCTCGGGATGAAGCGACCGTCCGTGCCGAGGAGGTGGGCGATCTCTGCGAACTGGAGCCGCGTCGTGAGGTCGAAGACGACGTCGAAGGTCTCGCTCGCCTCGCGGACGTCCACCGTCGCGTAGTCCAGCACGCGATGCGCGCCGAGGCCCTCGAGGAAGGCGCCTTGCCCCGCCCCCGCGACGGCCGTCACGTGGAGGCCCAGGCGCGCCGCGATCTGCACGGCGTAGACGCCGAGCCCGCCCGACGCCCCGTTCACGAGCACGCGTTGCCCGGGCTGGGCCCCGACCTCCTCGCGCAGCGCCACGAGCGACGTCTGCGCGCCGAGGGGGAGCGCCGCCGCCTCCACGAAGCTCAGCTCCGGGGGCTTGAGCGCGAGGGCGTCTTCCCCGATGGCGATCCGCTCCTGGTGCGTCTTGTCGCCATGAAGGAGGTCGATGTAGCCGAAGACCTCGTCGCCCTCGCGGAAGCGTTCCCCGCCACGCATGACGACGCCGGCCAGCTCGAGCCCCGTGCGCGGGAGATGGAGCCGCCCCGCCTCGGCGAGGCCCGCGTCGTAGACGCCGGCCGCGAGCTCGAGATCCGTCGGGTTCACCGACGCGGCCAGGACCTGCACCTCGACCTCCCCAGGGCCGAGCCGCGGAGGATCCACGTCCTCGACGAGGGTGAGCTCTCCGTCTCTCAGGGCGAGTCCGCGCATGGGTCGTTCGCTTTCGTGAGGGCTCGCGCCCGCTCGAGGTCACCGACTAGGTCATATGACCAGGTCGAGTGACCTATGCCCATCGCGGACACGTGCGTCAACCCCCCGGTGCTACGGTGAGCGCGCGATCGCGCGATGAACGGCCGAGCCTCCAGCGCGTCTCCGAAGACGCTTCAGATCATCGAGGCGGCGCTCACGATCCTCCGGGACGAAGGCGAGCGGGGCCTCTCGATGCGCGGCGTCGCCGGGCGCGTGGGCGTGTCTCTCAGCAACGTGCAGTACTACTTTCGCGGCAAGGACGCGCTCATCCGAGCCGTCGTCGACCACTACGTCGCCCAATGCTCCCGGGAGCTTGCGGACGCCACGGCACGCACGACCGAGCGACCGCTGGCGGATCGTCGCCGGACGCTCCTGCGCGACACGCTGCGCCACGGCCACGAGATGACCGACATGTGCCGGATCTTCCGTGAGCTCTGGTCCGTGGCGGGGCGCGATGCGTCCGTCGAGGCCGCGCTCGACGCCTACTACCGGCAGACCGCCGAAACACTCGCCGCGGCCCTGCTGGCGCCGGACGCGCCGGACGCGCTGAAGGAGCGCGTCGTGTTGCTCGTGCTTCCCTACGTCGAAGGATACTCGGTCACGGGGCGAGCCCTCGCCCAGGGCCCGGACGCCGCCGTCGATCTCCTCCTGTCGCTCCTCGAGGACCTCGCGCCTGCCTGAGGGTGGTGGTCGTCAGACGAGCGTCTCCGCGCCGAAGAAGGAGGACGCGCGCAGGAGCGCGTCGAGCTGACCTTCGCGACGCTCCTCCGGCTCGGCCTGAAGGCGCCAGGCCATGCCTCGGAGGCGCTGTGCCAGCTGCATGGGAAGCGCGAGCGCGGCGCGGAGCCGGTCCAGGAAGAGCTGCTCGCGCGGATGGTCCCGCGCGTCGGCCGCCGTGATCCAGCTGGCGAGCGCGAAGAGCGCCGCCGACGAGACGGGCCCGAGGCGGTCCGCCAGGCGACGCTCGGGCTCCTCTTCGGGGGCGACCTCCTCGGCGATGTAGAGGATGGCGTCGGACTCCCCGAGGCGGCGACTCGCCGTCATGAAGGCGGCCAGCTGACGTTCGTGAGCGTAGCCGTCGGCCCACACGGCGGCCGCCAACACGCGGAGGGCATCCGGCTCTCCGACCAACCCGAGCACCCCCTTCATCTCGCGCAACGCAGCCTCCGACGTGACGAGGGAAACGCCCCTCGACCCGTCTCTGTGGCGGCCGTGGGGCGGGATCCACAACGAAAAACCGTCGCGAGGGCTCGGTCCTGCCGTCGTGTGGGGCAGATGCGGGGTGAACGTGCAGCAGGTTCTCGAAAGCGCCGGGGGCGTGCGACGGGGCATCCAGTCCGCATGACGTCCACGTCCTCGTCCCCCCTCGCACTCGCCGCCGCGTGGGCGCTGCTCACGCTCCTCCATCTCGCGCCCGCCGCCGTCGCCGTGCGCCCGTCGCTCCTGTTTACGCTCTATGGCGTCGCTCCCGCGGGGGAGCTGGGCGTGATGCTCCGGCATCGCGGGGTGCTCTTCGCGGCGCTCGTGGTCCTCGGCGGCCTCGCCACCTTCGACACGGGGGCGCGCCGGGCGGCGTCTCTCGCCTTCGCCGTCTCGATGCTCGGCTTCCTCGCCCTCTATGTGGCCGCGGGTGCGCCCGAGGGCGCGCTCCGCCGGGTGGCCTGGGCCGACCTCGCCGCGCTCCCCCTCTTGGCGTACGCGCTCGTGAAGGCGTGGGCATGAGCGTGGCCGCCCCACACGCCATACTCGCGCGCGTGCCTACCGGCTCGGCCTTGGAGGTGCCGCGCGTGCTCTTCGGCGCCGGTCGCGTGCTCTACGTGGGGCCGGCGCTCGACCTTCGCCCGCACCGAAACGTGACCGCGACCGTGGCGCTGGCCCTCGGCTCCGCCCCCTTTCGGCTCTCGCTCGGCGGCGCGGCGCTGCGGACGACCCGAGCCGCCTTCATCCCGCCGGGCACCCACCATCATCTGCACGCCGAAGGACCCATGGCCTTCGCCTATCTCGACGGCCTTCGCGATGGCCTGGCCGCACCGAGCGACGCGCTGCTCGCGGCGCTTCCGCGCAAGGCGCTCGAGCCGAGGGCGCTCCTCGAAGCCCTGTCGCGCTGCCTCGGGGCCCGGTCCACGCCGGCGGCCTCCCCACGCCTGCGCAGGACGATTCAGGCCCTCGACGCGTGCCCCGAGCGCTTTCCTCGCGTCGAGATCGCGGCCGCCGAGGCCGGGCTGAGCGTGTCGCGCTTTCAGCACGTCTTTCGTGAGGTGACGGGCGTTCCCTTCCGCCGCTACCGCCTGTGGCGGCGCATGGGCGTCGTCGCCCGAGCGCTCACGGCCGGGCGCACACTCACCGAGGCGGCCCACGAGGCCGGCTTCGCGAGCTCGGCGCACTTCTCCGAGAGCTTCCGCCTCATGTTTGGCTTGGCCCCCTCGACGCTGCTCCGTCGCGGCCTGCGCATCGAGCTCGACGGCGACCTTACCTGAGGCTCGCGGCGCCGCCGCGCGCATCCCGGGCGCCTGGCCGCGCGCGCCCGCCACGACGCCGACCCACCCCGTGTGCTTCCGTGGAAACGCGGCCCCGGGTGTCCACGGCCGGCGCGAGGGCCGGCGAGCGTGTAGCGTCGAGCCGTGGCCGAGACCCTCCCCGTCGGATGCGCGTGCGGAGCGATCACCGGCGAGGCGCGCGAGCTCTCGCCGCGCACGGCGCTCCACTTCGTCTGCTACTGCGTGGACTGCCGCTGCTTCGCGCTCCACCTGGGCGTGGGCGAGCGCGTCCTCGACGAAGGCGGCGGCACGGACCTCTTCCCGATGGCGCCGGCCCGCCTGCACCTCGAGGGCAAGGCCCATCTCCGCGCGATCCAGCTCTCGCCCAAGGGGCCCTTCCGCTGGTACGCGGCGTGTTGCCGGACTCCCGTCGGGAACGGCATGGCGAGCGCCGACCTCCCCTTCATCAGCGTGCTGCGCACCTTCGTCCGTGCGGACGACGCGGCGGTGGAGGCCGCGCTCGGACCACCCCGCGGCCTCAACGGCTCCGGCGCGACCGGTCCGACGCTCCCCGGGACCGAGGCCGGCACGGGGCCAGGCCTGCTGCTGAAGACGGCGCTCCGGCTCGCCGGCATGCGCGTCCGGGGCCTTCACCGTCCGACGCCCTTCTTCGACGTCGACGGGAACCCCATCGCGCCACCGGAGCTTCTCTCGCGAGAGGCCCGGAATGCGCTGCGGGCCCGGGCCCGGCGGAGCTGACGCCGCCTCGCGCTCAAGGGCGCTCGGCGACACACGCGGGCGCGGGCGACGCGGGGTCGTCCAAGAAGCCGCGAAGCACCGACGCGGCGCAGGCGTCGAGGGCACGGCGCTCGAGCTGATAGCCGAGCACCGGCGTGTGCACGCGACCGGGCAGCTCCAGCGTCCGCGCGGCGGAGAGCGTCGCCGCCACGCGCGCTACCGCCGAGGCCGGCGTGCGGGCGTCGAAGCCTGGGGCCACGAGGAGCGTCGGGACCGCGCTCGTCACCGGCGTGCGGCTGGCCGCAGGCCCCGGCACGAGCCCGAGGTCCTCGCACGCATCGAAGGTCGCGCCGACGGATGCGTAGAGCGGAGCCAGCTCGGGGGCGCCGGCGTCCGCGGCCCGTTGGTAGGCCGCCGCGTCGAAGAGCGGCGCCAGATCCGCGCAGAGCACGGCGAAATAGGCCAGGCGCTCGAGGCGGGGTGGACGTGCGAGGGCCGCCTCGAAGCCGGCGACGCCTTCCGGCGCCCCGGCGGCGAAGGCCTCGAGCGTGCCCGGCAGCGTGGCCGCCAGGTCCTGGTGATAGAGCGCCTCGAAGAAGGCAAAGCCGAGGAGCGCCTCGCCCATCGGCCCGAAGGAAGACGCGGGAGGATCGGCGCGGGCTCGCTCCGCCGCGCGTGCGAGCACGTCGCGCGAGCAGCCCTCCGAGGCGCACGCCGCGAAGAGGGCCGCCAGCGACTCTTCGGAGGCCTCGACCAGCGCCCGGAGAAAGTCGTCGTCCGGCGCTACGAGGGACTCGAGAAAGGCGCGCTCCACGCGGCTCCCGTGGCGGCGGAGCACCTCGAGACCCAGGCGGCTTCCATAGGAGCCTCCGGCGAGGGCGAAGGTCGCGTGGCCGAGCCGGTCGGCCACCGCCGCCACGTCGTCGGCGGCGTGGGCCGTATCGAAGCGGCCCAGCTCGAGGCCCTCGCGTTGCCATCGCGCCGCGCACGCGGCGAGGTCTTCCCCGAAGCGGCAGGAGAGCGCCGGCTCGCTGACCCCGACCCCGCGCTGCTCGACATAGACGACCGGGCGCTCACCGAAGCGGAGCCGCCGCGTCGCGAGGCCGAGGTGCGGTACGTAGGCCGCGCCCCGAAGCGCAGGCCCACCCATGAGCACGTAGACCGGGAGCGCGGGCATCGTCGCGTCGAAGACCGTGACGTGCACGCTCACGTCCCCGCCGTCGGAGCCCGCAACGTCGAGGCAGTGCACGTTCCGCCCATCCTCGGCGTCCGAGGGGAGCGCCAGCCGACACGGCACGGTATCCGTCGGCAGCGGCCGGAGCGGGGGTGCCGTGTCGGCGTCCATCCGGTCCGCATCCATCCTGGGTGCCGCATCGACGCTCGCATCGACGCGCGCAGAGCCGGCCTCGCCGCAGCCGGCCAGGCCGAAGAGCAGAAGCATGAGGGCCGCGGAAGCGGACAGCTGGGGCATGGCGCCAAGGTGCGCGGCCCTCCCGCGCTGCGCGATTGCTCAAATCCCGGCCGGCCATCGCCGCCGCGCGTTGCTAAGGGAGCCCGTGCTCCGGACGGACTACCGCTGGCAGCTCGCGGACGACACGTGGCTGGCGCAGCGCGCCTACCGCGCGCCGGGGCTCCTGGTCGGACACGCGCGCACGCGCGGCTTCCAGGCCCAGGAGCTCGGCGGCGACCGGCGCGAGAGCCCCGGCGCCTTCGTCTTCATCGCCGTCTCCGGCGAGCTGCACGTGAGCACTCGGGGCGGCGAGCACATCGTTCGCGCCGGAGAGGCGCTCCGCGCGCCGGCGGCGGGCACGGCGCTCGTCGGCACGTCGCCGCACGTCGAGCTCGTGGTCGTGCTCGACCGCCACGCCGAAGCGGCCCCCGTGGAGCGGAGGTCGGTTCCGCTGGAGACCTTCGGCGGGGATCCCCTCGGGTGGCTGACACGCTCCGACGGCGGCTGGCTGCACGAGGGCCGGAGCGCGCCCGGGGCGTGGCTGGATCCCGCGCGTCTTCGTGGAGCCCGCGGCCACGTTCCGGCGCCGGGCGCGCGGCGGCTGGCCCGCCTCGTGAGCGCCCACATCGGGGCGCTCGACCGCTACCCCGGCGTAGACGACCTCGCCGACGCCCTGGGCATGAGCGAACGTCGTGCATCGGAGGCGCTAAGCGCCTACTTCCGGCGCTACCACGCGAGCTTCGGCGGCTGGCGCAGCTACCTCTCCACCGTGCGCGTCGAGCTGGCGCTGAGCGCGATCCGTCAGCGGGCGCTGCCACCCAAGCGCCTCGCGGCCCGCCTCGGGTACCGCAAGGTGACCTCGCTCTATCACGCGCTCGAGCGCCGTGGCTTTCCGGTGCGCGCTCTCTGAAGCGCGCGCGAGGTCCACGCGCTCTCCCCGGCGGTCGCCTCAGCTACCCCGCGGCCGCGGCCGCGGCGACGGGGACCAAGGTAGCGAGGCGCGCCCGGAGCTTCTCGGCGCGCTCGAGGGCCGGTCGCAGCTCCGGCTCGTCCAGGCAGATGCGAATGGAGATGGTCTCGTCGAGGGCCGCGATGGCGTCGATGTGCCTGCCGAGCCGCGCCAGCTGGAGCGCGAGGCCGTGAAGCGAGCGGGCGAGCTGCGCCTCGGCCACCTCGGACTGCTCGAGGGCCGCCGCGGCGGCGAGGCCGCGACGAAGGGTCACGGCCTCGTCGTAGGCGACGAGCGCGTCGGCCGGTCGTCCGAGCGCGCCAAGATGGAGGCCCAGGTTGTGAAGCGCCTGCGCCAACGAGCCGGCCTGACCCTCGGGATCCTCTTCGGCCAGCTGCCGGCGGAGCCGGACGGCGTCCTCGGCCATGGAGAGGCCGAGCTCGCTGGGGCCAGAGGCTGCGGCGAGCTGCGCAGAGCGCGCGTAGACCGTGTCCGCGGCCGTCGGCTCGAAGGCGGGCGGACGCACCGTCGGGAGCTCGTTCTCCACCGCGGCCACGTCGCCGGAGGCGGTCGGGACGTCGGAGACGTCGTCGATGGCCATCACGGCCCGCTCCTCGTGGGTGGGCGCGGGGCGTGTGGAGGAGCGGGCCGAGGCCCGCCGACGCGACGGCCGGTAGCTCGGCGCGGCCTCGTCCTCGAAGAGCTCGGTCTTGAACACGACGCCCGACTCGACGACGGCTTGCGGCGTGCTCGGCGGCATGAGCGTGGGCGCGCTCGACTTCCGCGGAACGGGACGAAGTGCCGGAGGCGAGGGCGCCTTCGAGGCGCGCTGCGCGATGGGGTGGAGCTCCGCGGCCAGGCACTCGGCCACGTCGGCGCCCAGGATGATGCTCGCGGAGGGCAGGAGCGAACGCTCCAGGAAGAGGCCGAGCGCACGACCGTCTTCGGGAATGGCGAGGCGCGCGGCGAGGCGAAGGGCGCGACGCTCGACTTCTTCGGCCAGGGAGGAGCTCGCGTAGGCGCGGAGGCGCTCGCGGACGGCTCGCGCAGCGAGGCCTAGCGCCGGGCGCGCGGTACGCGGCCGCTCGCTGCTGATGTCGCCTTGGGTGTCCGCGTCGGGGTCGCGCTGCATCGTGGGAACCTCGTCTCCCGCCACGACCTAGAACGGACGCTCGGCGGAATCGTGAAGGGCGACGACGAGGGCGAGGTGCCTGCGAAGCCTCCCCGGACCATGCGGGTATGGGGTGAAATGCGCTTCGGTGGCGTTACGCAGCGGACGCGCCGGCGTCGCCGCCGCCCTCTTCTCGTAGACGGACCGGTCCGAATTTCTCGGGATACTTGCCGGTCTTGTCGCCATAGAAGGCTCGGATGCGATCCATGTCGGCCTTCACGTCCCCGGTAGGATGAACGACGTTGCCGAAGCCTCCCTCCTTCCGTGAGAAGTCGAGGTAGCCGCAGACGATGGGCACACCGGCTTCCTGCGCGATCCAATAAAAGCCGCTCTTCCAGGTCTCGGTCCGTCCGCGCGTGCCTTCCGCAGGCACGGTGAGCTTGAGCCCCGGGTAGCGCGTGAAGAGCCCCGCCAGCTGCTGCACCTTGTTCGACTTCTGGTGCCGCACGATGGGAATGCCGCCGAGGGCCTTCATGGCCGGTCCGAAGGGGAAGCGGAAGAGCGTGTGCTTGCCCGCCCACCGGATGGGCACGTCGAGGACGTAGGAGATCGCCAGCATGTAGGGCAGGTCCCAGTTCGACGTGTGCGGCGCCGCGATGAGCACGTAGGCGGACTCGCTGGGCGGAGGACCCACCGCCTCCCACCCCGCCGCCTTCAGGTAGGCCGCACCGAGGGCACGCTTGAGCAGCTTCACGCGCGGGAGCATCGCACGGCGTGGAGTGCCGCCGAAGCGAAGGGGCGTGCGTTCAGGGGCGGGGCACACGCGCCTGGAGCGCCGCCAAGGGCGTCGCCGGGTCCAGATAGGCATCGAGCTTGCGCTCGACGTAGGCCTGGGCGCCAAGCTTCTTGGCCATCCAGTTGGCTTCCATGTCCGCCCGGATGCGCTTGTCCCCGACGAGGACCTCGCCGCGGAAGGTGACGCCGAGCTTGCTTCCTTCGAGCTCGACGCGTTCCTCGCTCGTCCACCTCAGCGTGATGCCGTGCTTGGCCCGCCAGTAGTCGCCCAGTGCCCTGAGGCGCGCGCGTACGTCGTCGTCGTCGAGGGCGTAGGCGCGTTCGAAGCGCATCTGGGCCATGGCGGCGAGCCTGCGTCGGGGCGGCCTCACGACGCAACTGGCGCTCCGCCCCTCCGAGGAGGCCCGCCATGAGACGCCCGCGACGCCATTGCCTGCCTCCCGAGGCCTTCTACGTACCTCATCCTGCGCCGCCCCGCGCGAAGGGTGTCAGCGACGTCACCACGGCGCCCGGGAGGGCCTTCCGCGAGCGCGCGCCGACCTTCGTCGATCCCTCGCCGCCGGCCCCCGTCCGCAGCTGGCGACTCGTGATTCGGCTCGAGCGCGAGGCACGCCGGCTTCAGCAGCTCCGGGACACTGGACTCTTTCGTCCCTCAGACGCCATGGTGCGGGCGATCCTGGCCGACTGGCGTCGCCTCCTGGGCGAGGAGCTCCATAGCGAGCCTCGAGACGGTATGCAGTAAAACTTTACGACCAGAAAAGAAGATCACCTAACGACGCCCGGCCCCTTGTTTCGAGAGGATTTCCATGAGCATTCTCAGTGTCCGGCGAGGCGGGGCGGCCCTACGCGGCTCTGACCGCCCTCGGCGGTGGTCTTTCCAACCCCCATCGGTGTCTCGCAGCGCGGCTCGTCCGCGCGCTTGGAGGCGACACATGAACGCGAAGCGCATTGGCAACGCGGAAGGAGCGCAGGTGGCGGCGACCGCCTCCTCGACTTCCGTACTCTCGACGAGCCCGCAGGGCGCAAACTACGTCAACGTTCGGAGGGCGCCTGCTCGAGACAGCGTCGACCTCTGGCTCAGCGGAGCGTGGCGTGAAGACCCCGGCTTCCACGATGGCTGGACGCCCGTGCGACCGCGGCGCAGCACCAACGCCGTCGACTGAGCCGCCGCATCACACCCCCTCAGAGCCGCGAACACGCCGCAGGTCACGCTCGGGCGCGAAAACCGAGAAGCGCCGACAACCCTGCGAGCCACGCGCGCTCTGCGATGCTGGACCCCGTCGAGGGCGCACGCGTTTCGCCTCCATCCTCCGCGAAGAGCGCGTCGAGGACTGGATGCCGCGACTCGAGGTCGGCCAGCACCTCGCCGACCGTCGCCAGACCCACGCCGCCCCCGCGGCGTTGCATGGCCTGGGCGACCCGCCGAGCGAGCGCCGGATCGGCGTCCCGGGGAGCGTCGTGGGCCGGCATCAGCGCGTTGATGGCGCTCCGTACCCGTTCGCCTCGCTCCTTGTATGGCAGGGCCCCAAGCACCTCGGGCGAGAGGGGCGCGCCGAAGACGACGTCCTGGCGGCCCATCGCGAAGGGGTACTCGAGCTTCTCCGGTACGCCGTCGAGGGGCAATCCGTGGGCGAAGCGGACGGGCACGATGGGCACACCCGCGCGGAGCGCGAGGTCGCCCCAGATGCCGCTCATGGTCTCGACGGGCGCCCCGCCCCGCTCGGCCCGCGTCCCCTCCACGTGCACCATGAGGCTGCGCGCGCCGGCCTCGCGCTCGAGCTCCGCGGCGATGCGAGGAAGCGAGGTCGGGTCGCTTCGGTCGAAGAAGGCGATGACGCCAGGGTCTGCAGCGCCGGGCCAGGAGAAGCAGTGCTGGATGAGGCGCCCGAGCCAGCTCTCTCGGTGCTCGGCCTTGGCCAGGGTGAGCGCGGGCACCTCGAAGAGCGCGCCCGCGACGATGGAGAAGAGCAGGCTCTCGATGCCGGTCTGATGGTTGGCGAGAAAGAGCGCCGGTCGGCCGCGCAGGCTGGCGAAGGCCGCGGGGTCCGTGACGGTCACGCGCCGGAGAAAGCGCTCCACGAGCCCGTAGTAAAGGTCCTCGACGGGCCAGGGACCGAGTCCGAAATGCCGTGACCAGAAGGCTTCGAGGGGCGCCCGGCTCAGCGTCTCGTGATGCCGGACCTCGATGCTCTCGCCCGTGGAAGCACGCTGGAGGTCGAAGCGAGTCAGCGGAAGCCGCGCGAGCGTCGCCACGGATCCCTCCACGGCGACCTCGCGCGGGTGCGCACCCGCGAGCGCGGCCACGTGCTCCTTGGCCGCGATGATCTCTGGCCGTGCGTCGCCGTAGACGTCCTCGAGCACGCCCGGGAACCAGCGGGAGACGGCGACGTCCTCGCCCGCGAGCCGCGTCGGCGTGCCCGTCTTCGAAAGGCTCACGCCGGGCGCCGGTGCGCCTTCGAGGAAGCGCCGGCGCGCCCGCGGCGCCGCGCGGCCGAGGGGGCCCTTGGGGAGGAGCACCTCCGTGAGCTCGAGCGACGCGACGCGCGCCTCGTCCGCGACGAGGTCGATGCGGAAGCGTGCGAAGGGCGGCGCACCGGGCGCACGGTCGACTCCCACGAGGCGCACGTCGGCGACGACGGGGCCGCGCGTGGGAATCGCGCGGTCCACGCGCAGGTCGAGGCGTCGTGGATAGGCCACGAAGCCGTCACCGAGCTCGGGCGCCCAGCGTTGGAGCGCGTCATGGGGGATGGCGTGCGTCGCCGCGTCGAGGAGCCCCGGATGCAGGGCACCGACGGGCACGGCGCCGGCGGCCGCGTCGAGCACGAGGCGCGCGCCCGCGCGTCCCTCCGTGAGGGCCTTGCCATAGTGGAAGGCCGGTCCGTGGAAGAGGCGGTCGTCGTCGTAGAGCGGAGCGGAACGCGTCTCCTCGAGGGGCGCGAGCGCGGCGAAGGGTGGCGGCGACGCGAGGCGTGCCGACGCGGCGAGCTCGTAGCGTGAGAGCGCGGCTCGGGGCGCCTCCCGCCAGACGAGGAGACGCGCCTCGTCTCCCTCCACCTCCACGCGAAGACGCGTGGGGCCCGCGACGACCACCCATCGCTGGACTTCGAGGCCGACGAGCCCCGGCGCCGGGTGGCCCGCCTCCCGCGCGGCGGCGACCAGGAGATCCGCGATGCCCATGAGCGGGAGCGCGGGTCGCGTGTAGGTGGGCCGATGGTCTTCGAGCCAGCGGTCCTCGGAGGGATCGAGCGTCAGCTCCCGAACGAACGCGCGGATCGGCGCCTGCACCCCGGCCGCAGCCGGGGCGTCAGGTGCTTTTGGGTCGGGCTCTCCTCCTCGCCCCTCGGTGCCGCCTGCCGCCTGGCCGGCGCCGCCGCCCGTCACGATGCGCATGCCGAAGCGCGGCGCCTCGTAGATGCGCTTGCCGTCCACCCAGAGCGAGGCGCGCGCCACGGCAAAGGGCCCGCGCTCACCGCGGCCGAGCTCGAGGAGCTCCACGGTGCTGCCGATGAGGCCGTTCGTCGGCACCACCTGACCCCGGTACTTCCACACGTGCTCGTCGCGCGTCCCGATGCACTCGAAGCGCGCGTGGGGGTCGTCGAGCTCCGGCCAGTCGAGCTGCGCGCCCTTCTTCAGCATGAGCAGCTGTATGCCCTGGAGCATGGCCTCGAGGCCGAGGGAGCCGGGTTGCACCGGGTCCTGAAAGAAGTGGGCCTTGAAGAACCACTCGCCCGCGTCGACGTCCTTCTCGCCGCGAAGCGCGCCGAGCCCCTCCTCGCCGCCCTCGAGGTCGAGGTAGGGAACGCGGTCGAGCATGAGCATGCGGCCCGCGGCCAGGCGCGCGCCGCCTTCGAAGAGGCGGCCTTCGCGCGCCCGGAGGTCGAGCTCGACGTTGGCCGGGCGCTCGAGGAGCGCCCGCTCGTCGTCCGTCGTGGGCAGACCCGCCTGGTCGACGAAGGCCTCCGGCGGGAAAAAGCCGAACACCGTCTCCAGCTCGTAGATGGGCGTCTCGTGGCCGGCGGCGTCACGCGTGTGGCAACGAACGCGGAAGCTCTCGATGATCATGCCGGCGGACTTCGAGATGTTCGTGATCTCGACGGTCGTATGGAAGACGCCACTCTCCGGCGTGACGTCCGCGAGGCTGACGCCCTTCCCATCGAGGTTCCGGAAGAGAAGGTCCGTCTCGATGTCGAGGGCCGAGCCCACGAAGCTCGCCACCCACCCGCAGGGCTGGAGCGCCGCCTCGAGCAGCACGGCGAAGGGCATGACCCGGGCGCCGTTGTCGGCGAAGTACCAGGCGTCCGGCGGGACGTCGTACTCGAAGGTGACCTTCGACCCGACCTCCATTCCGCCGAGCTCGCCTTCGATGGACGTGACCCGGCTCAGGAAGTGGTAGGGCGGCCCGGGGAGACGGGCGACGCGCCGGGTACCATCGAAACGCTCATACATCGGCCCGAAGGCCGCGCTGGGCTTGCCCCACGCGCAGGCGAGGAGCGACGGGTAGTCGAAGCGGAAGGGCGTGCCGCCCTGGTAGCTCGCGAGCGCCGTCCGCGGGTCCCCTTCCCCGTCGGCGAGCAGGCGCCCCTCGTCGGTGCCGCGCGTGACCTCGTCCATGGGCCAGTCCGGCACGAGCTTCAGGCCGAAGCGCCGGGCGTGGAAGGCGCCGAGCCCGTCAACGGTGCAGAGCAGGTCGGCGTAGAGCATCGGCTCCGGGCCCTCGTGGACCTCTTCGATGAAGAGCTCGTAGGTGAGCTCTCGCGACTCCGGCGTGACCTGGCCGCGGCAGATGAGCTTGTAGGTCTCGTGGGGGATGGGTTGGAAGCGCCAGCCGTCCTTGTCCACGGCGTAGCCCAGGGCGGCCAGATAGAAGGCCATGGCCTGCGCGCAGCCCTCGAGCATGAGCGTGCCGGGCATGCACGGGTCGTTGAGGAAGTGACCGTCGAAGAACCACTCGTCGCCCGCGATGGGCACGGTGCTCTTCAGGTAGCCGCGCCCCCAGGGACCTCCCGAGGGGTCGAAGACGTCGACGTCGCCGAGGAAGAGCATGCGCCCCTCCTGGATGCGCGGGGTCCGCGTGTGGGTCTTGGTCAGGAAGAAGGCGTCACCGAAGCACTCCCAGGGACGACCTGCGGCGAAGGCCGCCACCTGGTCGCGGGTGAAGCTCCCGTGCGTTCCGAGACGGGGCGCGTCGACGCGCGCGTCCGCGAGGATGTCTTGCTCCTCCGGCGTCCAGAGGATGCCCGCGGAGTCGGCCAGCTCCTCCTTGGTGAAGAACCCGGCCTGGCCGTGACGCACCTGGAGCGCGGGCCGCGACGTGCCGTCGGGGAGCTTCAGATGACAGTCGTAGTGGAAGAAGAAGAGGCGGACGTCGCCCTGCGTGGCATGGCCGTCGACGTGAATGTCGTAGGCGAGGGTCTCACCGGCTGCCGGGAGGTCGCCGAGCCAGGTCATCTCGCAACCGAGGAGCCGGTAGGCGCGCTCGTCGGGGCCCTTCACCTCCGGCAGGTCGCAGCCGAGGTAGCTGATCAGGAAGAGATCGGCCTGGCCCGACTCGATCATCACGCCGCAAGGCATGTGACCCTGGTGCAGGTACCAGGCGTCGTCGCGGACGTCGGTCTCGGTCCAGACCGTGCCCGTCTTCATGCTCCCCGGCGCGGCGTCGATGCCCGTCACGCGATCCGCGAGGAGCAGCGGCGGCTCCGGCATTCGGCACTGAATCGCATCGCCGTCTTGCGGGGAGAAGTCCTCACCGAAAATGGTGCTGATGGGCCCCGAGGCGTGCACCTCGAGCGCCTCGCGACCCCAGCTCCGTCCCTGGGGCCGGAGCGCGAGCGGCGTCGCGGGCGCAGGGGCGGTTGCAGGCGCCGGGGCCGGCGCGGGCGGGGCGACCGGTGCCTTTGCACCGCGACCGGGCGACGCGCCGTGGTGGGACGGATGCGCTGCACCGTTCGTGAGGGCGGCGGCCGGAGGCGAAGCCGGCGGAGCGGCGGGAGGTGGAACGACGGCGGACCGGATGGATCCGGAAGGAGCCGCCGTGGCGGAAGGCGTCGCGGCGGAAGGCATGGCCGCGACCGGCGCCGCGACGGACGGCGGAGCGACCGAGGGAAAGGCGACCGCTGCGGCGTGGGGCGGCAGCGCGGGCGTCGGCAGCGCGGTGGCCGGCGGCGGAGCGAGCGCACCGCCCATCATGCCGAGGAGCTGCGCGTGCAGCTGGGTCTGCTGCGCCAGGAACGCGGCGTGCGCCGCGGTCACGGCGTGCTGATGCGCGATGAGCGCGGGCACGAGACCTGGGGCCGCAGCGGGCGCGGACGCCGGGGCCACCGCCATCGGTGGCGACGAAGGAGCCGTCGCCGGCGCGTCGAAGG